>Ga0070741_10019992_pt1 | contig 10631 bp, 10 predicted proteins | sample Coa_R1_4_FD_66440 | JGI IMG/M metagenome (GOLD analysis project Ga0070741, IMG submission 66440) | Surface soil microbial communities from Centralia Pennsylvania, which are recovering from an underground coalmine fire - Coalmine... | ecosystem: Environmental > Terrestrial > Soil > Unclassified ... | reverse complement strand
TCGCAGCCGAGGTAGAAGCGCCCGGCCTTGATCTGCTGAACGATGTACTGGTCCGGCCGCTCGCCTTCACACGGTCCGTACTGGTCGGGCGGGATGTACTGGAAGTGGGTCTCGTGCGAGGAGAGGAACCGCTCGAGGCACAGCAGCAGCCAGGCGATCCCACCCTCGAGGAAGGCGACGCGCACGCCCGGATAGCGGTCGAAGATGCCGTTGTAGACCATGCTCGCGCAGTTGATCGCCAGGCCCCAGGGGTGCCCCAGCGCGTGCACCGGCACGTACATGTTCAGGTGGTCCAGGCCAAAGCGGTCGTGGCAGCCACCGTGGACGGCCAGGCAGCACCCCAGGCGCTCGGCCTCGGCGTACACGGGCCAGTACGGCTTGGAGCCCAGCGGCACCGCCAGGCCGTTCGAGGGCAGCATCGCGCCCAGCATCCCCAGCTCGGTCACCGCGCGCCGCAGCTCCTTCACCGCCTCCTCGGGGTCCTGTAGCGGGATGATCGCCATCCCTTTGAAGCGGGGATTGAACTGCAGGTAGGTGTGGTGGAGCCAGTCGTTGTAGGCGCGACTGATCTCCACCGCGTAGTCGAGGCTGACGATCTTGCCGTAGGACAGGGCGACCGTCGGGTAGAGCACAGTCCACTCGATACCCACGTCGTCCAGGAAAGCCAGCCAGCCTTCCGGTCCGACCCGCGGTCGCTGGTCGCGCTGCGGCGGCGTCTCCACCGCCCGCCCCTCGTGCAGGTGGTCCAGCGGCGGGAACAGCGTCCCGCGGCGTCGGGCGATCTCGCGATAGGGCGATGCCATATGGGCGAGGATGCCCTCGAAGTCTTCGAAGACGTGCCCGTCGCCGTCGGCGATCCTGGTTGTGACTCGAGTGGCCATCCGCACGCGCCTCCTGATCAGCTTGGGACCTGGCAGCCACCCCCTGACTGCCGGCTCATCGACCATGATACTCCAGCATGGTATCCTTGCCCCCACGGTCGTGTACACCAGCGCGCCGTCGCGCCACGAGAGGAACGCATGCCGATCAAGATCGTCGACGCTCCGATGATCCTGATGGGCAACCGCGCCGGCAGCTCCGAAGCCATCCAGACCATCGGCTACGAGACCCGCCAGGAGCTGTTCCCCAAGAAGGGGCCTCCGCCGGCCGGCACCCGTATCCTGGTCTGAGCAGGCGCGGGCGTGCGCCGATCGGCGCCGGCCCCCGAGGGCCCGCACCGCCAGCCACACCCTCAGGCGGCGTCGTGGAAGACGAGGCCGAGGGTGTGTCGAATGCCCGACCGCACGACGGACACGCCGTGCCGCACCGGGGAGGCGGACCAGCCGCGCCTGGACGCCACGGGCCGATCGCGGGTGGTGAAGATCAGCCCGTGGCCCTGCTTCAGCACGGTGACGGTGCCCCTGGACTGGGCGCGCGGTCGCTGCTCCACCAGGATGAACTCGCCGCCGGTGTGCTCGACGCTCGGCTCGTTCAGGCCAATGACGACCTGCAGCGGGAAGACGAGGTCGCCGTACAGGTCGCGGTGCAGAGCGTTCCAGTCGCCCTCCGTGTAGCGCAGGAGGATCGGGGTGGGTTTGGTCTGGCCTGCCGCGTGGCACGTCTCTAGCCACTCGTCCAGGGTGTCCGGCCACGGGGCGGGCTGGCGGAGCTTCGCGGCCCAGTCTCGCGCCACCGGCAGCAGGTGCGGATAGAACGCGTGGCGGAGCTTGTCGACGGCTTCGGGCAAGGGGTGCTTGAAGTAGCGGTACTCGCCAGCGCCGAAGCGATAGCGCTCCATGTTGATCGTCGAGCGGAAGCGCTCAGGCTCGTAGTAGAGCGCGGCAATCTCCCGGCACTCCGCGGGTGTGAGAATCGGCTGGGTCAGCGCGCACCCGCGGTCGTTCATCTCGGCGACCAGCGCTGGCCAGTCCTCGGCAGTGATGCGCTCTGCCACGCCCGGCGCGAGTGTAGCTGTGCTTACCATGTCGGTTTCCCTCGAGTCGGTGGCCGTCAGAGGAGGGCTGGAGATGCGGTGGGCGTGCTCGCCGCGGCGGCCGGCTTCTGGCTCGCCTCGAAGGCCAGCAGGCGCGCCTTGAGGTGTACGCCGCCGGCGTACCCCTTGAGCGAGCCGTCGGCGCCCACCACCCGGTGGCAGGGAACCACCACCCAGAGGTCGTTGGCAGCGCACGCGCTCCCCACCTGCTCCGCCTCGCCCGGCTGCCCGACGGCCTGGGCCACCTCGCCGTAGGTGCGCGTTTCGCCGAACGGGATGCGCGAAACCTCCTCCCAGACCGCCTCCTGGAAGTCCGAGCCCCTGCGCACCACCGGCAGGTCGAACGAGCGCCGCTGGCCTGCGAAGTACTCGACGAGCTGCTCGCGGGCGGCGGCCGTCCGCTTCTCATCGCGCGCCAGCTCGAAGCCTGCGCGCTTCAGCCTCTGCGCGAGGGCCGCGGGGTACCGGCCGTTGCGGAATCTTACGCCGAGCAGCGCCCCTGCTTCGTCCGTCGCGAAGGCGACGGGCCCCAGTGGGGAGACGATCTCGGCCAGGTAGGCCCTCATCATCTCCATTCTCCTCTCGCTTCAGATAAAGACTGCTCTGCTCGGCTCGTAGGTGGCCCACAGAGCGCCGGTCAAGCTGTGGCCTCGCGGTCGAGCAGCACGCGCTTGCGCTCCACGCCCCAGCGATAGCCGGAGAGGGCGCCGTCCTTTCGCACGACCCGGTGGCAGGGAATCACCACTGCGATCGGGTTCGAGGCACAGGCCTGCGCCACGGCGCGGGTCGCCTTCGGCGCGCCGAGGCGCGCGGCGATCTCGCCGTAGGTGGCCGTAGCGCCGGGCGGGATCTCGCGCAGGGCCTGCCAGACGCGCTGCTGGAAGGCGGTGCCCCGCACGTCGAGCGGCAGGTCGAGCCCGAGCCCCGGCGCTTCGACGTAGCCGACGACCCTGGCCACCACCTGCTCGAAGTCCGGGTCGCCGCCGATGAGCTGGGCGTTGGGGAAGCGGTCCTGGAACTCGCGCACCAGCGCCTCCGGCTCGTCGCCGAGCCGGATGGCGCAGACGCCCTTCTCGGTGGCCGCGACGAGGATCGAGCCGAGCGAGCACTCGCCGACGGCGAAGCGGATCGCTGCACCGCCGCCGCCGGAGCGGAAGCTGGTCGGCGTCATGCCCAGCACGTCCGCGGACGTCGCGTAGAAGCGTCCACTGGAGTTGAAGCCGGCGGCATAGATCGCGTCCGCCACCGTGTCGCTGCGGGCCAGCTCCTCCCGGACGCGCCGCGCTCGGTGAGCCGCGGCGTACGCCTTCGGCGTGAGGCCGGTGACCGCCTTGAAGACGCGATGGAAGTGATAGCGGCTGAGCCCGGCGGCGTCGGCGAGGGCGTCGAGACTCGGGAGCTCCTCCGCCGCTTCGATCAGCCGGCACGCTCTGACGACGGCCGCCTCGCGCTCCGCGGCGAGCCCTGGCCCATTCGGCCGGCAGCGTCTGCACGGTCGGAAGCCGGCCCGTTCGGCCTCCTCACGCGTCGAATAGAACTGGACGTTCTCTCGTCGCGCCGTCCGGGACGCGCACGACGGTCGGCAATAGACGCCGGTCGTCGTCACAGCGTAGTAGAAGCGACCGTCGGCGCTCGGATCACGGCGCAGGACCGCCGCCCAGCGGTCGGCGTCGCTGGCCAGCGTCGGTGTCGCCGTCCCCTGGTTGGTTGCGATAGCGACCATCTTGGCCCTCCGTTTCTGCCTCGGCGCGCCGGGGGGCTCGCCTGAATTGATTGTCGCCAATGCGGTGCCGCGAAGCACTCCGCATCTTGCGCTCGAATCCAAGGAATGGCTGGCATTGACGACCCGAGGGGTGCCGCGCATAATGGTCCCGCTCTGGCCAATGGACTGGCGGCATTTTCCGCACGTCCAACACCGACGTCTTCACCTGGCCCAATCCCCGGCCAGACGTGCCGTCAGTGGGGACTGGGGAGGCGCACCACGCAGGAAGCTCTAGGCGCCGAGGAGCCGAGCGCGGGACGGGCCGCGACTGGAGCTGCAGGGCCGTCGGCCGCTGCGGCGCACCCGTCGCCGCGCCTGGGACCCCTCGGTCAGCGGGACTTCCGGCTGCTCTGGCTCGGGCTGGTGGTCGCCAACACCGGTTCCTGGATGCAGCAGGTCACCCAGAACTGGCTGCTCTGGGAGCTGACCCACGCGCCGATCGCCCTGGGCATCTACGGGCTCTGCCGCAGCATCCCCTTCGTCGTCGTCTCGCTGTACGCTGGCGCGCTGGCCGACCGCCTCGACCGGCGCCGCCTGCTGCTGGTGTCGAACGCCGTCAACGCCCTGTTCCCGCTCTGTATCGGAACGGTGGTCGCGCTCGGCCACATCCAGCCCTGGCACATCTACCTGGCCGCGGCGCTGAGCGCCGTCGCCGACAGCTTCGACGGGCCGACTCGCCAGGCCCTGATCCCCGCCCTCGTCCCGCGCGCGCAGCTCATGAGCGCGCTGAGCTTGATGGCCGGGCTGCGCCGGGCGACGTCGCTCGTCGGCCCGTCGCTCGGCGGCCTGGCGGTGCTCTGGGTCGGCACGGCCGGCGCGTTCTTCCTCAACGCCGGCGGCTACTGCACGGTGGTGCTGGTCGTGGCGCTGATGCACACCCGCACGCCGCCCCAGCCCGGCTCGGCCCGCGACGACCTGGCGATGGTCCGGGACGGGCTGCGCTACGTCGCGCATCACCCGCTGCTCGGCACGCTGCTCGGGATCGAGGCGCTGGTCACCCTCTGCACGTCCTACTACGGCATCATGCCGGTGTTCGCCGACGCGATCCTCGGCGTCGGGCCGGCGGGACTGGGGCTGATGATGTCGGCGCCCGGGCTGGGGGCGGTCGTCGGAGCGATCGGCCTGGCGAGCTATGGCGAGGTCGAGTGGAAGGGCCGGCTGTTCGTGGTAACGGGCAGCCTGTTCGGGCTGTCGTTGGTGGGTTTCGCCGCGTCACGCACGTTCGTCCTGACGCTGGCCGCGCTGGCAGCGGCGGGGCTGCTCGACACGGTCTACGGGGGCGTGCGCAACACGATCGTCCAGCTTGCCGTCGCCGAGCGCTTCCGCGGGCGCGTCATGGCGCTCCAGATGCTGACCCAGCGCGGGCTGGGGCCAAGCGGCAACTTCCTCACCGGCAGCCTGGCCACCCTGATCGGCGCTCCCTGGGCCGTGGCGACCCTGGCGCTCGTCGCGACCGGACTGGCCATCTGGCGGGGGATCGGCTTCCCGGCCTTGCGCGACTTTCGGGAATGACTGGCAGAGGCACTACCCAGGGAAGATGCCGGCACGAAATTTGCAAAAGGGCCGCGCAACTGTCGATACTAGGCGATAGAAGCACTAGAGGCCGGGCGTTGCTGCTCGGTCGAAGCCCGTCCGGGCGAACGGGAACGACGAGGAGGTCGTATGCGTGTCGTCAAGGCTGAACGCTGGCACCGAGTGGACACCACGTCACATGGTTCACGCCGTTGTTCCGCGTGCGGGTCCTCGCAGCTTGTCCCAACCGGCGAGACCGTGCTCGACAGCGGTAGTCTGAAGTGGTATCGGGTGGTTCGTTGTGGCGGCTGCGCTTATGACCTGCTCGAGGAAGAGTCGGTCGCGGCGGTAGGTGCGGAGTAGGCTCGCTGGGGTGCTCCGCCTCCCCGAGAGAGGGAGGACTGGCGTACCGCTGACTCAAGAGCGACACGAAGGGAGCCCGGCCGTGACGGCCGGGCTCCTGGTTTCTCCCGGGTCGACTGGATCAGCGAGCTAGCAGCGCCGCCGGGGACTGATTACCCATGCCCGGACGCCAGTGGTTTGCACCAGTGGACTACTGCCAGGCTTCCTGGCGCCGCGCTCGCTATGGCGTGCCCCGGCCGAGCGGGGCTTCACAGCCCGGCACGCCAATCTCCTACGACAACTACAGTCGCGCGGGTCTGCATCGTTTCTCCCCCCTTTCCGGATTGCCTTGTTGGGGTTCGATCGCGTGCGCAACCCTATAGCTGGACTATAGCACTGCCCGGAAGGCAGGTCAAGCAGTGGCACTCCCATTTCCGGCGACTGAAAGGAGCCAGACTTCCCATCCCGATCGTCACGACCAGCTCCTGGTCGTCAGTCGGCGGCGAGGCCCATCCCCGCCGCGGCGCACGGCGATGGCCTGGCAGGACTCGCTATACTGCGCCCTATACGCGGTGGGCGGATGCTCGTCTCGCGCACAGTAGCGACGGCGAGCGGACAGCAGGCGATACGGGAGGGCGAGATGGCGAAGCGGTACGTGGACGCGGACGGTCACGTGATGGAGAACGAGCGCGAGCTGAACGAGTTCGTCGAGCCGCCGTTCGACCGCAACGGCTACGCGACGTTCCGTCAGATGCTGCCCACGCTGGACGCGTTCCACACGCTCAACGGGCTGCCTCGCAAGGAGGGCACCTTCGACCCGACGATCGGGCCGGAGCGCTGGCTGGAGTTCCTCGATCGCGCCGATCTCGAGTACACGGTGCTCTACCCGACGCAGGGGCTGGCCTACGGACACGTGGCGTTCCCGAACTGGGCCGCGGCGTATGCGCGCGCCTACAACAACTGGCTGCACGCGAAGTACCTGCAGGCCAGCCCGCGCTTCAAGGGCATGGCGCTGATCCCGCTGCAGGATCCGGCGGAGGCGGTGAAGGAGCTGCGCCGCGCCGTGAGCGAGTTGGGGATGCTGGGAGCGATGCTGCCGTCCAACGGGCTGACGCGGCACCTGAGCCACCGGGAATACTGGTCAGTCTACGAAGAGGCGGCGCGGCTGGACTGCGCGTTGGCCGTCCACGGCGGCAGCTACATCAACCTGGGCTTCAACACCTATACCGTGTTTCCCGCGACGCGCGCGCTGGGCATGCCGTTCCCGCTGGCGATCGCGATGACGGGCTTCATCGTCGATGGCGTGTTCGACGCCTTCCCCAGCCTGCGAGTCGGCTTCCTGGAGGGCGGCACGGACTGGATCCCGCTGGTGATCGACCGGCTGGAGCGAGAGCTGGAGTACGGCGGCCTCTCGCTTGCCCAGAAGCCGCAGGCCTACTTCCAGAGCGGCCGCGTCTACGTCGGCTGCGAGGGGAACGAGAAGGGCCTGGCCTACGCGATCGAGCGGGTAGGGCCCGAGCCCTTCATGTTCGCGTCGGACTTCCCGCACGAGATCGCGCTCGACAACTGCATGGAGGAGATCGACGAGATCGTGGAGCGCGAGGACCTGCGGCCAGAGCACAAGCCACTGCTCCTCGGCGACAACGCGCGGCGGTTTTACAGCCTGGACCGGGTGCTTAGCAGCGCGCCAGCGAGATAACGTAGGGGCCGAGCTGCTCACCGCTGCCAGCCGAGGTGGCGATGATGTAGTAGGTCTGCGCTGGCTGCAGTCCGACAGCGTGCGCCTCGTCGCCGCCGCGGGCGACCGTAGCACCATTCAGGCCGTCTCGGACCACCTGGATGGCGGGATCGAAGGCGGCTGACTCCATCCGCACGATCGCGCAGCCGTCGCTCGCTGCCTGGAACGACCAGGCGTTCGCGCGGCGCCCGTTGGCCCACGGCACGTCCTGGCTAGTCAGGGCGGCAAGATATTGTTGTCCGTAACCGATCGGGCGACCCCCGTCGGCGAGCGCGCTACCAGTCGTGATCAAGAGCGCCGCCGCGGCGGCTGCTAGCACTCGACGCTTCATCAGTCGGCTCCTTCCTTCGTCTGCACCGTTCACAGGTTCTCGTCCGAGCGTTCGCTGCTGGATGGCGTGGGGTTGGTATGGGCCGCGGTGAGTCCCGCGCCGTGGGAGCACACGCCGGCCATCGCCTTGCGCCCATTGATGGCGACCGAGCAACCCTCGGGTAGTGACGCGCGCAGCTCATCGGGATCGGTGGCGCCTAAGGTGCCGTAGAACCCGGTCAACCGCGCTTTGGGATCGAGGATCACCGCCCAGTTCTCCTGAATGAGGAGACTGGGAGAGGCGGGCGATGGTACGTCCTGGGGCGGGGTAGCCGGCGTGGGGGCGGTCGAGGCGGTCTCGGGCCGATCCCCCCGCACCACTTCTGGAAGATCCGGGCGCGTGAGCAGCGCGTGACCGAACACGATGAACCCGATGAGGAGGATACATCCCCAGACGAAGGCGACCGAGCCGGCGAACCGGCGGTCCGGCGCGTTGACGATGGTCCTGGTGATGTCGCCGGCAGAGATGTCGATGTTGGGCTTGACGTCGAGTGACATTGTGGCGCCCTCCGAACCGCACCGAGCCGCTGTCGCGCTCCGATTCACCCTGCTCAACTGTGCTCCAGGATAAACTTGCCGTAAGCAGTCGCATATGACGGCCCTTACAGTGCGCGAGTGAACGTCGACACACCCGACGGTAGTGACTCTGGCCCGCTCCGGGTCACATCACGACTGCATCACAGTGCTGCACAGCGGCGCTCCTGACGGCTGCCAGCGCTTGACCGACGGAAAGCAGGGGATGATCATGGGCGGGTGCCCAGCGGCCGCCAACTATGGGGAGAGAGGAGCGCATGCCGCCGGCAGAAGTGACGGTGCTCGTCGTCGAAGATGACCCGCTAACCCGTGAACTACTCGAGGAGCTACTGGAGCCGGCCGGCTACCGTGTCGAAACCGTCGGCGATGGAGAAGCTGCGCTACAGCGGCTCGCGGCCGGCGGCATCGACCTGGTGCTGCTCGATCAGATGCTGCCGCTGATGCACGGCCAGACGCTGTGCCAGCGTATCCGTGCCGCGCCATCCGACACGTACGTGCCGATCATCGTCTTGACCGCCCTGGCCGGTGAGGCGCACCGCCGCGCCGCCCTGTCGGCAGGGGCCGACGTCTACCTCACCAAGCCCTGTGACACGGATGAATTGCTCTATGTCGTCGGCCGCTGGGCCCAGACCTGCGAACAACTGAAAACCAGCCCTGACCCGGCTACAGGTCCCGGCTGAGTTGCCCCCGCGTGGCCCGGACAGCGGCCAACCTGCTCGGCTACGGGGTGCGCCGGGCGCGATTGGCGCCGCCGGGGCGCTGGTTCTACCGTCGCAGGCCACCCGTCCGGCGCCTCCCCAACAGTGGCGCGCCAGCGATGCTCAACGCTGCTGCGCCTGCTGGATCGCGGCCCAGACGCGCTCGGCCGTGTAGGGCATGTCGAGGTGGGTAATGCCGAGCGGCGCGAGGGCGTCGGCCACGGCGTTCATGATCGGGACCGTGCCGATCAGCGTGCCGGCCTCGCCCACGCCTTTCACGCCGAGCGGGTTCAGCGGGGAGGGCGTACACTGCTCGACCACGGTGAGTGGTGGCATGTCTGTGGCGCGCGGCAGGGCGTAGCGCAGGAGTGAGCCGCTGAGCAGCGTCCCGTCGGGCTCGTAGACGATCTGCTCGAGCATAGCCTGGCCGAAGCCCTGGGCCGTGCCGCCCCAGATCTGCCCGTCCACCAGCAGCGGATTCACGATCGTGCCGCAGTCGTCCACTGCCACCAGGCGCTCGACCCGCACGCGGCCGGTATCGGGGTCGATGCGGACCACGGCGAGGGCGGCGCCGAAGGCGTAGGTGTCGCGCGGCGCTCGGTAGACGCTGCTGGCCTCGAGGCCGAGCGGCTCGCCGGGCGGCAGGGGAGCCCGGCCGTAGGCGGCCGCTGCCACCTCGGCCCAGCTCACCGCGCGGTCGAGCTCGCCGGCGACGCGGAAGCGCCCGGCCTCCAGCCGCACGTCGTCGGGGTTGGCTTCCAGCAGGCCGGCTGCCAGCCGTCGCGCTCGGCCGATCACCGTATCGGCCGCCTGGACCAGCGCCGTCCCGCCGAGCACGGTGCTGCGCGCGGCAAAGGTGCCTTCGCCGGGTGGGCCGTTCGCCGTGTCCCCCTGGCGGATGCGGATCTGCTCGAAGGGCACGCCCAGGCGGTGGCTGAGAATCTGGGCGAAGGTCGTCTCGTGGCCCTGGCCGTGCGCGCAGGAGCCAGTGGTCGCCGTGACCCGGCCGGAGGGCTCGACGCGCACCTCGGCGCTCTCCCAGCCGCCCGCGCTCGGGTCGAGGAACGTGGCCAGTCCGATGCCCATCAGGGTGCGCTCGCCGCGAGCGCGCTCCTGCCGCTGCTGTTCGCGCAGGGCCGGCAGGTCGGCCGTCTCCACCAGCAGGTCGAGGGCACCCGCGTAGTTACCCGAGTCGTAGGTGAGGCCGGCGGCAGTGGTATAGGGGAACTCCTCGGGCCGGATGAAGTTGCGGCGGCGCATCTCGACCGGATCGAGGCCCAGCTCCTCGGCCAGGCGGTCGATTAGCCGCTCCATGCAGGCGGCGGCCTCGGGGCGCCCGGCGCCGCGGTAGACGCCGGTGGCCGTGGTGTTGGTGAAGACGAGGGCCACCTCGGCGGCGTAGGCCGGCAGCTTGTAGCAGCCCGGCAGGACGGTGACCAGGCGCCAGGGCGAGAGCTGGGTGCTGGCGTACAGGCAGCTACCGGCGTTGGCGATGATCCGCGCGCGGACGCCGGTGAGGTGACCTTCGCGGTCGGCGGCGGCCTCCAGATAGACGACCTCGTCGCGGGCGTGGACGGTAGTGCTGACGTCCTCGGAGCGGCTGGACACCCAGCGGACGGGGCAGCCGAGCAGGCGCGCAGCCTGGGCCGCCACGAGGTACTCGGGATAGATGGCGCTGCGCCCGCCGAAGCCGCCGCCCATGTC
>Ga0070741_10019991_pt1 | contig 10632 bp, 11 predicted proteins | sample Coa_R1_4_FD_66440 | JGI IMG/M metagenome (GOLD analysis project Ga0070741, IMG submission 66440) | Surface soil microbial communities from Centralia Pennsylvania, which are recovering from an underground coalmine fire - Coalmine... | ecosystem: Environmental > Terrestrial > Soil > Unclassified ... | reverse complement strand
CAGATCGGCACCCAGCTCAACGGCAGTGCGACATACGATCGTTTCAACCCGATCATCGGCGGGACCTACAAGGTCAATTCGGAGTTAACGGCCTATGCCGGCTATTCGGAAGCGAACCGTGCGCCGACGCCGCTCGAACTGGGCTGCGCCGACCCGGCGCACCCCTGCATTATCGCCGCCTTCCTCGTGTCCGATCCGCCGCTGAAGCAGGTGGTGTCCCGCACTGTCGAAGCCGGTTTCCGCGGCTCACGTGACATGAACCTGGGAACGTTGGAATGGAAGCTTGGCGGATTTCGCGCTACGAATAGCGACGATATTCTCGCCATTCCCGATCCCGTCCTCCAGGGATTCGGCTATTTCCAGAACGTGGGATCGACGCGCCGTCAGGGCATCGAGGCCGAAGCCAAGCTCAAATCGTCTGCGTTCCAGATTTATGGCAGCTACACCTTCATCGATGCGCGCTTCCTCGATTCACTGCAGGTCGGCTCGAACAGCCCGTTCGCCGACGCGAATGGCAACGTGCAGATATCGCCCGGCAATCTGATCCCGGCCATCCCCCGCCATCGCATCAAGGCCGGCTTCGACTATTTCGTCACAGATGCCCTCAAGGTCGGCGCCGATGCGATCTTTGTGAGCAGCCAATACTTTGTGGGCGACGAATCCAACCAGGCGCCACAGCTGCCCTCCTATACGGTCTTCAACGTCCATGCTTCCTATCAAATCAACAAGACGTTCCAGATCTACGGCAGGATCAACAACCTGTTCGACAATCACTATGCGACCTACGGCACCTTCTTCGAAACCGACGCGTTGCCGAATTTCGCCAATGGCGGCGCGCCGTTCACCGACGCGCGCGCGCTGAATCCCGCGTATCCGCGCACATTCTATGCCGGGCTGAAGGCGACTTTCTGAGACATCGCCGCCGGCACATGGAATTTTGGTCTGGCCCTGTATGGTATCAATGATCGCGCATGCCTGCTAAGGGCATAGGGCGGGACTTGTCGCGAACGTCTGTGGCAGACTCGCTGCCCGACAAGGAGGCGCATCGCGGCCGGGGAGGTGAATCGATCGATGGGGGGAATACTGGAAGGGGTGCGGGTGCTCGATTTCGGGCGCTACATTGCGGGGCCCTATTGCGCGACATTGCTGGCGGAATTCGGCGCGGAGGTGATCCGCGTCGAGAAACGCGAGGGCAGCGAAGACCGTTTCGTGGCGCCGGTGGGCAAAGGCGGCGAGGGCGCTCTGTTCCTGCAGATCAACCGCAACAAGAAATGCATCACGCTCGACCCGATGAAGGTGGAAGGCCAGGAGGTGCTGCGCCGGCTGGTCGCGAGGTCGGACGTGGTGGTTGCCAACCTGCCGCCGCAGACGCTGCGCGCGATGAAGCTCGATTACGAATCGCTGAAGGCGATCAAACCCGACATCATCCTCACCACCGCGACCGCGTTCGGCAATCCGGGACCCTGGTCCGAGCGCGTCGGCTTCGATGGCGTCGCGCAGGCGATGTCGGGCGCGGTCTACATGACAGGCCGGGGCGACCCGCCGTACCGCGCGGCGGTGCCGTGGGTCGACTTCGGCACCGCGCTGCATTGCGCCTTCGGCACGCTCGCCGCCCTGATCGAGCGCGGCAAATCGGGCCGCGGGCAGATCGTGGAAGGCGCGCTGCTCGCAACCGCGCTGACCTTTGCCAATGCGACCTTGATCGAGCAGGCGGTGATCGCGGTGAACCGCGTTCCGACCGGCAATCTCGGCCAGACCGCCGCGCCTGCCGACATCTACCGCACCAGGGACGGCTGGGTGCTTTGCCAGGTCACGGGACAGCCGCTGTTCGTGCGCTGGGCGAGATTGATGGGCGAAGAGGATTTGTGGGTGAAGGATCCGCGCTTTTCCAACGACATCAAGCGTGGCGACAACGGCCCTGTCATCAGCGAACGGATGGCGCGCTGGTGCGCCGAGCGCACCACGCAGGACGCCGTCGACACGCTTGGGAAGGCACAGATACCGGCTGCTCCCGTGCTGAGCCCACAGCAGGCGCTGGATCATCCGCATATCCGTGCGACGGGCTTTTTGACCAATGTCGAGTATCCGGGCTTGCCGAACCCCGCGCCGGTCGCGCGCGCCGCGGTCCGGCTGTCGGAGACTCCGGGCGAAATCAAGAACCGCCCGCCGATGCTCGGCGAGCACACCGATCTCGTGCTCGGAGAACTCGGCTATGATGTTGCAGCCATCGCCGCGCTGCGCGAGGCGGAGGCGATTTAGATCGCTCAACTCCCGGCGATATCGACCACGGCCTCGGCAAAGGCCTGCGGGGCTTCCTGCGGCAGATTGTGGCCGATGCCGCCGGTGATGTTGCGATGCTCATATTTGCCGGAGAACTTGTTGGCGTAGGCGGCCGGTGGCGGATGCGGAGCGCCGTTGGCGTCGCCTTCCATGGTGATGGTTGGCACGGTGATGACCGGTGCGGTCGCGAGCTTCTTCTCGAACGCGTCAAGTTTCGGATCGCCCTCGACGAGGCCCTGCCGCCAGCGGTAATTGTGGATGACGATCCCGACATGATCTGGATTGTCGAATGAGGCCGCGCTGCGGGCGAAAGTGGCGTCGTCGAAATGCCACTGCGGCGAGGCGAGCTTCCAGATCAGCCGGTTGAAGTCGTTGCGGTACTTCTCGTACCCCTCGCGGCCGCGCTCGGTGGCGAAATAGAACTGGTACCACCATTGCAGCTCGGCCGCCGGCGGCAACGGCTTTTTGCCGGCTTCCTGGCTGCCGATCAGGTAGCCGCTCACCGAAACCATCGCCTTGCAACGCTCGGGCCAGAGCACGGCCATGATGTTGGCGGTGCGCGCGCCCCAGTCGAAACCGGCCAGCGTCGCCTTCTCGATTCCGAGCGCATCCATCAGCGCGATCATGTCGAGCGCAACCGCGGAAGGCTGTCCGTTTCGGAACGTGTCGGCAGAGAGGAACCGGGTCGTGCCGTAGCCGCGGACATAGGGCACGATCACGCGATAGCCCGCGGACGCGAGCACGGGCGCGACATCGACGAAGCTGTAGATGTCGTAGGGCCAGCCGTGCAGCAGGAGGACGGCGGGTCCGCTCGCCGGCCCCATCTCGACATAACCGACGTTGAGCTGGCCTGCGTCGATCTGCTTCAGGGCCGGGAACGAGGTATGCGCGCCTGCCTTCGTGACCTCGAGCCTTGCCTTGGTCTCCGCCTTGGCCGGTTCTGTGAGAGCGAATTGGGCGGCGGCGAGCGTCAGTGCGGCGTTGCCGAGAAAACGGCGCCGCTCACGGTCGAACGCGTCGGTCATGGCTTGCCTCCAATCCGCTGGTTGCGCCGCAGGATCATTCGGCGACATAGGGTTTCACCATCTTCTTCGGGTCCACGACGCGATCGAAGGTCGCCTCGTCGACGAATTTCAGCGCGAGCGCCGCCTGCTTCAGCGTGAGGTCATGCTCCATCGCGTGATGGGCGATCTTCGAGGCCTTGTCGTAGCCGATCACGGGCGTCAGTGCGGTCACCAGCATCAGCGAACGGTTCACATCGTCGTTGATCTTCTTCAGGTTCGGCCTGGTGTCCTCGACGAGATATTTTCGGAAGTTGTCGCAGCCGTCGGAGAGGATCGTGATCGATTGCGCGATGTTGTGGATCATCAGCGGCTTGTAGACGTTCATCTCGAGATAGCCGCCGGCGCCGCCAAATCCGACCGCGACGTCGTTGGCCATCACCTGCACCGCGATCATGGTCAACGCCTCGGCCTGCGTCGGGTTGACCTTGCCCGGCATGATCGAGGAGCCCGGCTCGTTCTCAGGCAGGATCAGCTCGGCAAAGCCCGCGCGCGGGCCGCACGCCATCAGGCGGATGTCGTTGGCGATCTTGTAGAGCGAGACGGCGAGCGTACGGAAGCTGCCCGAGAGCTGCACCAGCGCGTCGTGCGAGCCCTGCACCGTGAATTTGTTGGGCGCGCTGACAAAAGGCAGTTTGGTGAGCGTGGCGATCTCGGCCGCGGCGGCCTCGGCAAAACCGGGCGCGGCGTTGATGCCGGTGCCCACCGCCGTGCCGCCGAGCGCAAGATGGTAGACCGACTTCAGCGAGTCCTCGATCCGCACCAGATCGTCTGCCAGCATGCCGGCATAGCCTGACCATTCCTGGCCGAGCGTGATCGGCGTGGCGTCCTGCATGTGGGTGCGGCCGATCTTGACGATGTCGTCCCATTCGGCCGCCTTTTTCGCGATCGCGCCCTGCAGCGCCGCGACCGACGGCATCAGCCGCGAGACCGTGCTGGTCGCAGCCGCGATGTACATCGCCGACGGAAAATTGTCGTTCGACGATTGCGACATGTTGACGTGATCGTTCGGATGCACCGGCTTCTTGCTGCCGAGCGGCGTGCCAGCGATCTGGCAGCAGCGGTTCGAGATCACCTCGTTGACGTTCATGTTGAACTGGGTGCCGCTGCCGGTCATCCAGACGTGCAGCGGGAACATGTCGTGATGCCGACCCGCGAGGATCTCGTCGCAGGCCTGCACGATCAGTTTGTGGATCGCGCCGTCGAGCCGCTTGCCGGCATGGTTGGCATTGGCGCAGGCCTTCTTCAGCACCGCATAGGCCGTGATCATCTGACGCGGCATCAGGTCGGTGCCGATCGAGAAATGCTCGATCGATCGCTGCGTCTGTGCGCCCCACAATTTGTCGGCGGGAACCTCGACCTCGCCGAGACTGTCGGTTTCGATGCGGACCTTGCTCATGTGAAATCCCTTGATCTTTCGGCCTTGCAGGCTTCGCGTACCCGACCAGGCGGCGTAAGTAAGGTAAGGCCGCCGGTGTCGCCTTGCCACCGGCGCCAATTAGGGTATTGAACCGAACAACCCTGCGTAACGCGAAATCCACCGGTATTCCATGAGCTTTCCGGTATGACGGCAGAAACAAGACAGCCGCCGCCACGCTTCGATGCCGCCTTCAAGGCGCAATTTGCCGAGCTGGTGCGCTGGCGGCGGGACGTGCGCCGCTTCCGCGGCGACGCGATCGATCCCGCGCTCATTGCGCAGCTGCTGTCGCTCGCCTCGCACGCGCCGTCGGTCGGACTGTCCCAGCCGTGGCGCTTCGTGCTGGTGGAGACACAAGCGCGCCGCGCGGCAATCCGCGACAATTTCGCGGCTGCCAACAAGGCGGCGCTCGACGGTTACGCCGGCGAACGTCAGGCGCGCTATGCGCGGCTAAAACTCGAAGGGCTCGACCAGGCGCCGGTGCATCTTGCCGTCTGCGCCGATGAGACGACGACGCAAGGCGCGGGCCTTGGACGGCGCACCATGCCGGAGACGATCCGCTATTCCGTGGTCGCGGCGATCCAGACGCTGTGGCTTGCGGCGCGCGCGGAAGGACTTGGTGTCGGCTGGGTGTCGATCCTCGATCCCGAGGCGGCGCGCGCCACGCTCGATCTGCCCGCCGACTGGAGCTTTGTCGCCTATCTCTGCCTCGGCTGGCCCGCCCAGGAGCACGACGTGCCCGAGCTCGAGCGCGAGGGTTGGGAGCAGCGGCAGTGCGAGGCGTCGGTTACGGTGTTGCGGCGGTAGTCGGACCATCCTAATTAGGAGATGTCGACGCGATCGAAACCGGGAGACTTCAATGTTCATTGCGATGAACCGCTTCAAGGTCATCAAGGGCTGCGAAGCCGACTTCGAGCACGTCTGGTTGTCGCGCGACACCCATCTCGACAAGGTGCCGGGCTTCCTGGAATTCCACCTTCTCAAGGGGCCGGAATTGGACGACCACACGCTCTATGCATCGCACACGGTTTGGAAGAACCATGCCGCGTTCGAAGCGTGGACCAGATCGGAAGCGTTCCGCGCCGCGCATGCCAAGGCCGGCGGCAACAAGCCGCTTTATCTCGGTCACCCGCAGTTCGAAGGCTTCGAGACGCTTCAGACGGTCGGTCGCGGCAAGTCGGCGGTCGCATAGCTCACATTAACTCGCGACGAACGCCAGCAGCGTGCCGTTGGCCGTTGCAGGCGGTACGCAGATCGCTGCTCCGCTGCGAATGCCTGCCGTGCCAAGCGTCTTCTCCGCCTTCGCCAGGTCCGCCGCAATCACAAGCCCGGCCGCGCCGCGTTCGGGCAGGCCCGTGAGCGACACGCCCGGATAGCGCGCGCTCAACTGTTGCGGCGTCATGAACGCGAAATCGGCGCGGCCTGCGCCCGAGGGCACCGCGATGGCGCCGTCAGCTTCCTTTCGCGGCTCGCGATCGGTCAGTCGCGACAGATGCGCGGCCTCTTTTGACGGATCGGGCGCGACCAGCAGCACCTGCTCGAGGTGCTTCGCGCCGTTGGCATGCCGCATCAATTCGGGAATCCATACGGTCTCGCGCGTCTTGTGCTGGCAGGCGAAGATGCGCATGCCGGCGGGCGCTTCCTTGACCGGCCATTGGAAGGTGCGGAATTTCGCGGCCGACAACCGGCCATCCGGCAAGGTCACCGGCCGCTCGAAATCGTTCGGTCCCAGCGGCTCATAGCCACGCGCGCGGATTTCTTCGGCGCCGGCGGCGCCATCGACCGCCGTGAAAGCCACCCGCTCGATGCCTTCGCGCGTCTCGAGGAAGGCGCGGGCCGGCGCATTGTGCTCGGTGGGGCTGAGCACGCCGAGCAACTCGATATAATCGGGGTCGAGCATGATGGTGTAGTTGCCGGTGCCCATATGCGCGCTGTGGGTGCCGCGTGGCGAGACGGTGAAACCGAGCCGCCGCCAGCCTTGGGCCGCCTTGTCGAGATCCTTTGCCATGACCACGGCGTGGTCGACGCCGATGACGTTTTGCAGTGCCACGCGTTTCTCCCCAAATTTGTCTTGCGAGCGATGTTACCGTGTAGCCCGCATCGAGTCATATATTATTGCCTCAGGCCGGAGAGGCGCTTGCTTCCCGCGCGCTTTGGCGGCAATTGATGGTGCGACGTTGCGACCATGAGGGAGATGCATGAGCCAGCTGACCATTCGCGCCGGTGACTTCACGTTCCAGGCTCGCTTCGAGGAGGAACTTGCGCCGAAGACCTGCGCCGCCTTCAAGAGGGCGATGCCCTTCGAGAGCCAGGCTATCCATGTGCGCTGGAGCGGCGAGGGCGTCTGGATGCCGCTCGGCGATCTCGACTTCGGCGTCTCCTACGAGAACCACACCAGCTATCCCGCGCCCGGCCAGATCATTCTCTATCCCGGCGGCATCAGCGAGACCGAAATCCTGCTCGCTTATGGCGGCGTGCACTTCGCCAGCAAGGTTGGCCAGCTTGCCGGTAACCATTTCATCACGCTGACGTCGGGTCTGGAGAACCTCACTGCGTTCGGCAAGACCGTGCTCTGGAAGGGCGCGCAGAAAATCCGCTTCGAGATGGCGTAACCTGGGAAGGTCGCTACGCGCGCTTGCTCCTGGACGCGACGTAGGGAAGCCAGCCCTTGCTCCGCAACTCGCAGGCCGGGCACGTCCCGCAGCCATAGCCCCAGTCGTGCCGGTGCGTGCGGTCGCCCATGTAGCAGGAGTGGGTGTGCTCCAGCACGATCTGCATCAGCTTGTCGCCGCCGATCTCATCGGCCAACGCGAAGGTTTGCGCCTTGTCGATCCACATCAGCGGCGTATCGACCACGAAACGCTGCTCCATGCCGAGATTGAGCGCGACCTGCAGCGCCTTCAGCGTGTCGTCGCGGCAATCGGGGTAGCCGGAATAATCCGTCTCGCACATGCCGCCGACGAGGTGCTTGATGCCGCGCCGATAGGCGATGGCGGCGGCGAAGGTGAAGAACAGCAGGTTGCGGCCGGGGACGAAGGTGTTGGGCAGGCCACTCGCGGCGAAGGCGATCTGCTTGTCCTGGGTGAGGGCGGTTTCGCTCAATCGGCCGAGGACGGACAGATCGACCATGTGGTCGTCGCCGAGCCGCGCCGCCCATGCCGGAAAGTCGCGTTTGAGCGCGGTGAGGATCTCCGTGCGGCAATCGAGCTCGACGCGATGCCGCTGGCCGTAGTCGAAACCGACGGTCTCGACATGCGCGTAACGCTCCAGCGCCCATGCAAGGCAGGTCGTGGAGTCTTGTCCTCCCGAAAAGAGGACCAGCGCGGAGTCCGTCATCGCCCCTTCCAACTCAATCCTGCGCGCTCACCTCGGCCCAGCAGTCGTCATTTTCCCAGACCCGCACCCTCTCACAATCGGCGATGCGTTCAAAGAACCAGGCGGCAATCACCTCCGCAGTGGGGTTCTGCAGTCCCGGCACGTCATTGAGCAGCCGGTGGTCGACCATCCTCACGAGCGGCGCGATCTCGGCATCGACCTCGGCGAAATCCTGCACGAAGCCGCGGGCGTCGGGCGTGCCGCATTTGACGATCTCGACGCGATAATTGTGGCCGTGCAGGTTCTTGCACTTGTGGCCATCGGGCAGATGCGGGAGGTGATGCGCGGACTCGAACCGGTAGGTCCGTCCGATTCGCGTGGTCAGCCCGGCGGATTTTCGCGCCTCGCGCGACGCTTGGTCCAGAACGAGATGTTTGGACCCGACATGCCTGGTCATGGAATTCCCATCAGTTTGTGCGTCTGGAGGCTGATCCTCCAGCGTGGGTGTTGCTTGCAATAGTCGACCACGAGCTCGGTGTTGCGCTCGCGCTCCGGCCCGTCCATCGGTTGCAGGAAGAAATGCTGGAAGTCGAGATGCGCGAAACGATCGGGCTGGGCTTTGGCCTGGGGATAGACCAGCTTCAGCTCGTGCCCCGATCTCTGCACCAGCTCGGCGTCGGCTTTCGGACTCACGCAGATCCAGTCGATGCCCTTTGGCGCCGCCATCGTTCCGTTGGTTTCGATGGCAATCTCGAAGCCGCGCGCGGCAACGGCTGATATCAGCGGCGCGTCAAGCTGCAGCAGCGGCTCGCCGCCGGTGAACACGACGTAGCGAAACTCACGCACGCCGTTCCACGCGGACTCGATTGCATCCGCTAACGCATCCGCGTCCTTGAAGCGGCCGCCGCCTTCGCCGTCAGTGCCGACAAAATCGGTGTCGCAGAACTGACAGACTGCAGCAGTGCGGTCCTCCTCGCGGCCGGTCCAGAGATTGCAGCCTGCAAATCGACAGAACACGGCCGCGCGCCCGGCCTGTCCGCCTTCGCCCTGCAGTGTCTTGAAAATCTCCTTGACCGAATAGGTCACGTGGCCGTCTCGTGCATCATCGTCGGGATTGTTGTTTGGGTCCCTCAAATAGACCTTTTGACGCCGACAAGAAAGGGGAATAATCCATTGAATTTGCTTGATATATTCGTTGGGCTGTCCGCTCGGGGCCAGCGCCGGGCCGGAAACAGATGAGCGAGGGGAACAAGGGGACGACCGGGCCGCTTGGAGCCGAGATCGCCGGCCGCATCGACGAGCTTGCGGCGATTTCGGAGGCGCCCGGGCATCTGACGCGGATCTTCCTGACGGCCGAACATCGCGCGGCGGCCGAACGCATCCTGGGATGGATGCGCGAAGCTGGCATGCGCGCTCATCTCGATGCGATCGGCAATGTCTGCGGCCGCTACGAAGGGGAGGTGGCGGGCGCGCCCTGCCTGATGCTCGGCTCGCACTACGACAGCGTACGCGACGCCGGCAAATGGGACGGCCCACTCGGCCTGATCACGGCGATCTGCTGTGTCGCCGACCTGAACAGGCGCGGCAAGCGCATGCCGTTCGCGATCGAGGTCACCGGCTTCGCCGACGAGGAGGGCGTGCGCTTTGCCTCGACCCTGCTCGGCAGCCGGGCGGTCGCAGGCACTTTCGATGAGAGCGTCTTGAGCGTGCGCGACGAGGGCGGTGTCTCCATGCGCGACGCCTTGCGCGCGTTTGGCCTCGATCCCGACCGCATCGTCGCGGCCGCGCGCCTTCGCCGCGAATTGCTCGCCTATCTCGAACTGCACATCGAGCAGGGGCCGGTGCTGGAGCGAGAGAATCTCCCGGTCGGCGTCGTCACCGCGATATCCGGCGCGACGCGGTTTGCGGCGCGGCTCACCGGCATGGCCGGCCACGCCGGCACGGTGCCGATGGCGCTGCGGCGCGACGCGCTGGCCGGCGCGTCCGAGTGTATCGGCGCGATCGAGGAATTCTGCCGTGCCGATGCCAATGGCCTGGTCGGAACCGTCGGCACCATCCACGCCTCGCCCGGCGCGACAAATGTCATTCCGGGGCAGGTGTCATTCACCATCGATATTCGCGCGCCGACCGATGCGCATCGCCAACGCGCGGTCACCGGCATTGTCCGACGGATCGAGACCATCGCCAGGCGCCGCAACCTCGTGCTTCAGCTTGACGTGACGCATGAGAACCGGACCGCGCCTTGCGCGCCCTGGCTGCAGACGCAGATTTCAGAGGCGATTGCCGCGGAAGGATGTCGTGTGTTCGAGCTGCCGAGCGGGGCAGGGCATGACGGCATGGCGATGATCGACATCGCCGATGTCGGCATGATCTTCGTGCGCTGCCGCGGCGGTATCAGCCATCATCCGGACGAGCATGTCGAGCCCGCCGATGCCGATGCGGGCGCGCGGGTGCTGTTGCGCGTGATCGAGAATTTCAGGATAAGGGAGACGTAGTCCTTTCACCTCTCCCCGCGTGCGGCAGGGCAATCGCATGTGACGCTGAAAGGACGCTGGCGAC
>Ga0070741_10019990_pt1 | contig 10632 bp, 13 predicted proteins | sample Coa_R1_4_FD_66440 | JGI IMG/M metagenome (GOLD analysis project Ga0070741, IMG submission 66440) | Surface soil microbial communities from Centralia Pennsylvania, which are recovering from an underground coalmine fire - Coalmine... | ecosystem: Environmental > Terrestrial > Soil > Unclassified ... | reverse complement strand
GAAGCCGCCTTCTGCTCGCTCGCGCTGGAGCAAGGCTTCCTCCCCGTCTCCGCCAACGTCACCGAACCCGACCCGGAGTGCGACGGCATCCCGATCGTGACCGCTCCCATCGACGCCGCCCCGCAAATCGCGATGAGCAACTCCAGCGGCTTCGGCGGCACCAACGTCGTGCTCGTCCTGCGAAAGTGGTGACCCCCTGTAGCGGCGGTCTATGACCGCCAAGGGGATGGTGGAAACAGCGCGCTTTTACAGAGAAAAACCGCAAGGCGGCTGCAATCTGGAGCACGGCGGCTGTCATCCGCCCCACGGCGGGTTCGATCCGCCCAACGGCGGGTTGAGGCCGCCCCATGGCGGCAGGCGGACGCCCTACGGCGGATTCAATCCGCCCTGCGGCGGCTCCGATCCGCCCGAAGGCGGCAATCTCCCGCCCCACGGCGGATCGTCCCCGGAGCGCGGCGGCGAAAACCCGCCCGACGGCGGCTTCAATTCGGAGCATGGCGGATCACCACCGCCCCACGGCGGACGCAATCCGCCCTGCATCCCAACCTGCCGAACAGACCATCCCGCAAAGCCGGTAGTGTGATTCACCACGAAGACCCGAGCTTGGGTCGTTAGGCAGCATTACGCGTATGGGCTACATACTCGATAAACTTACAGGACGGTCAGGCAAGGTCTTCCCAGATTGGGAAAGCGAAGTCCATGATGCCAGATGTCCTTGCAATCCCATGCCCAAAACCTCATTTTGGGCACGAGGAAGAAAACGACGCATCTCTGAGTCGATATGAAACAACCATTATTCGTAAGACTGCTGTTATGGGCCCTTTTGATTCTGCCCCCTCTTATCATGAGGGTTCAAGCGACGCCGGATGCTGTTGATCCGATCGTTGGAAGGTGGGTTTGGGCACCAGGAAAAACCGTAGTTTTCCAGGTGAGCGGAAAATGCGTCATGGAAAACACCACGCTCACGGGGACTTGGGAATTCCTGAACAATCCGGAAAGTAACCGCAAATACCAGTTAATCTGGGATCATGGACGATTTATCAACAGAATGACTATGGCAGAAGACGGCCGTTCCGCCATCATGCATGACGAAACAAACAAAAACGCAAAGTGGAACGTGCGTAAATTGAATGAGACCGACACTCCGCCAGCTTCGGGGAAATCCACCGGCACCACAAACTGGTTCGGCAACAAAAACTAGCTGAAGAAATCAACTCTCGCTCCCAAAGTGACGAGTTGAATGGTCCGGTGCCGTGAAGTCACTTAGATTTTTCAAGCTTTGCTCGTTCGTCCATCACCTCAGTGCTGGAATAACCAGAATGGTGACAAGCAAAGCTCAAGAGCGACCACTGGGATAATCGACCACGCGATAAGTTTTAGGATCGTATGATTTTGCAGCATGTGCGGTAGCGACGCCTAACAACGCCCAATGAAAACACAACAACTCGTCCGAATCATGATCGCATCGGCTCTCGTAAGCACCGTGCAGCTCGCAGCGGCCAAGCCACCGGGTATTTCATTTTCCGGCGGAGACGGCTCTTCGCAGGCGACCGCCATCATCGTGAAGGCTCCAGATGAGATGAGCGGCGTTCACGCCGAGCACGCATACCTCCGGCAGCATTATCCGGGTTCCACCGAAGGCGCACAAGCGGTGCTCCACAGCAAAGGCCGGGACTACGACACGGTTGAGATCACCACCGCGGACGGCAAGACGAAGACCATTTGGTTCGACATCACTTCCTACTTCGGCAAGTAGAGTCGCCTCAAAACCCGACAGCAGAGAGGGTGACGGTTTTTCCCGTGGCGGGGTTCCAGCCGGTGACGCTGAGGGCGGCGGGCGGGCCGGGCACTTGCCGTAAAGAAACAGCAGCGCCGAGAGCGCCTGGTTTGCGTCGATGCGGAGACGTTCGCATAACACTTCTCACCCGATAGCAGTTTGGGCTTGCCTGCACGCGCGTGTGCAGGGAGGCTGGTTTCCATGAAGACAGGAGGTTATGACTTGCGCTGTCGCAGGCGTAAGTCCCGAATTAGACGAAAGCCATTCGTATTATATTACGAACTTCGTTCGTCCACTTCTCGTTAGGTCTTTCCGCGCATGAGCAGTGACATTGAGCGCAGATTTGTTGAGGCATTCGTCACCGCGCCGAAGCGTCAGCGTCTCCTCGACTTTTTCGCGTCCCCGAAGGCGCGCTGGAAAGCCTTGCTGGAGTTACAGCACTTCAACGGCGACATCATCGATGCACGCTGGGCAGAGCCCGTCACGAGGGCAGAGTCCACGCCGGAGAGCATTTCGCAGCGCCTGCGACAGAAGGGTGCACCAGACGATTGTTACATCTTCTCCAATGCGCCGAGCCTCGATCGACGCTCTATGTTGCTCGCCGACGCTATTCAGGCCGTTCATGGTGTCGGCTGCGGCACCGTGATATCATGCATTCCCGGAGCGCTCGCCTTTTTCGAGGGAGAGCTGTTTCCCGATGAGCACATTCTCCACCGAACCAAGACCTAACCAAGCGATGCAGCGAACCGCTGGCCGCTTTAATGTGTAGCTTTGGTCTAGTTACAACCTGCAGTGAGCAGCCACGCGCGCTCTCGCCCGCGGTCGCTGATCTTGGGTCTCGTTAGGCGCATAAGCCATGTCCTTTCCCGAATCGACGCCTGAGATAACCCGTTGGTGTGCGCTCATCATCGCTATTGCCTGTTTGTTTCCAACCGCACTTTCACTCGTAAGCGCAATTCAGGCCGAGAGAACTGGCATTGCACTTTATTCTCCGAATCCGCGTTTGCCTGCGACCGACCGAGTTACAAGAGCTGCTTCGCCGGACAAGTTCCAGCAGGCGGTTTTCGCTTCGTGGCTGTATGCCTTCACTTTTGGCGGCATCTCCATTTTTTCTTTTTTCATTTATCGCCGTTTGAGCAACTAACCGACGGCAAGACGAAGACCATTTGGTTCGACATCACTTCCTACTTCGGCAAGTAGAGTCGCCTCAATACCCGACAGCAGACAGGGTGACCGTTTTTCCCGTGGCGGGGTTCCAGCCGGTGACGCCGAGGTCGGCGGGCGGGCCGTCGGCGCGGATGCAGAGACGGTCGCCGGGCTGCGCGAGCCAGGCGGAGAGGTCGCCGCTGGAGATGGTTTCCGGCCACGTGGCGATGTGCCCGCGCAAATACCAGACGAGGCCCGGCTCGGAGTAATCGACGAGGGCGACTTGCGTGCCGGGGTGGAGGCGCGGGGCGAGGCGCGCGACCAGGGTGCGCTCCGGCATTTTCCCGGCGAGAACGGGGAACGCCTCCAAGGCGGCGAGAAGGTTGAGGAGAATCATCGCCGGCACTGCAGCGCGGAAAAAAGCGGGCCGTGCGGCGAGGCGCGGCGCGACGAGGCAGGCGAGTAGCGGAAAGGCGGGGAGCGTGTAATGCGGCAGCTTGGTGGCGAGGAGGCTGAAGACGACGAACGTGACGGCAATCCCGCCGAGCAGGTAAAGCTGCGGGCGGGAACGCTGCGTGAGCGCGTCGAGAAGGGCGCGCGGCAGTTCGAACGACCACGGGAGGAAGCTCGCGAAGACCGTGACGAAATAAAACGGCAGCAGCGCGACATATTTCAACCAGCCGCGCCCACCGTGCCCCTCGAGCGGAGTAAATGAGCGCGCGATGACGTGATGGCCGATGCCGACCCGGAGGAAGTCGCCGTGGGTTTTCACCAACGCGGGAATTCCCCACGCGGCCAGGATCAGCAGGCAGCCGACGGCGCCGGGGAGGAACAGGAAGCGGCGGTTCAGGTTCCCGACCCGCGCCAATCTCGCGTAGAGGAGCAGCCATGCGAGCGGAAGAAATGCGACCGGGCCTTTCACCAGGAAGCCGAGCGCAAGCGCACCGTGGAAAATCCACCACCAGCGCGAGCGGACGCCTCTTGCATTCGACTCGCACAATTCCCATCCGGCCCACGCGGCCACGGTCACGAAGAGCACCATCGGCATATCCGCGACGGCGGCTTTCGACTGGACGAAGACTTGCAGGCAGAGCGTGAAGGCGAGCGCGGCACACCAGGCCGTGCGCTCGCCGTAAAGCCGCGCGCAAAAGCCGAAAATCACAAGCACCGTCAGCGCCGAGCAGAGCGCGGAATGAAACCGGGCGGCGAATTCGTTTTCGCCGAAAATGGCGAACGCGCCGATTTGCAGCCAATAGGTGAGCGGCGGCTTGTCGTAGCGCGGCTGGTCGTTGAACGTCGGCAAAACCCAGTCGCCGCGCTGGCGCATCTCGCGCGCGGCCTCGGCGAAGCGCGGCTCGTCGCGATCGACCAGCGGCAAAATCCACGTGCCGCACAAGTGCAGCGCGAGACTGCACGCAAAGAGCGCGAGCAAGCGGGCGGGCGTTTTCAGCCTGTTCATCGGGCGCATTCTCGCGAAAATTGGCGCGCTGAAAACGTCGAATGCAGCTTTGTTCATCGGCCTCGTCGCGCTCGTGGCGCTCTCGTTTGGCGCGGACGCGCCGGTGCAGGCGTGGATCGCCGCGCACCAGGACGCCACGTGGATCGCCGTCGCGCGGGCAATCAGCCGCTACGGCGCGTGGCAATGGCTGATGCTCGGCTGCGCAATTTGCGCCGCGATTTTGCTGCTGCGCAAAAAACGCGCGGCGCTCTGGTTTCTCGCGTTCGCGATGATTTCGTCGTCAGTGGCGGGCTTGCTCGCCGACACGACGCGCGGCCTCACCGGGCGGACCCGGCCGAATGCGGAGCTGGATGCTGGCTGGTTTGGCGCGCGCCACGATGGACGCTGGCTGCTCGGCGATGCGCGCTATCATGCGTTCCCCTCGGGACACACCGCTGCGGCGACTGCGCTCATCGCGCCATTGCTGCTCGCCCGGCGCCGGGCCGGCTGGCTGCTGCTGCCGCTGCCGGTCGCGATCGCGGCGTCGCGGGTTTACATCGGCGCGCATCATTTCTCCGACGTCGTCGCCGGTGCGGCGCTTGGGATCGGCGTCGCGATTTTCCTCGGGCGCTTTTATTCCTCGAACGTGCCGGTCGCGCGCAATCCGTCGGCGCTCACCTCGAAGACTTCGAGGCTCACGGGGTAAGCCGTCGCGTTATAGGCCTCGATGATCATCGGCGCGTAATCGCGGTAGTTCGTCGCGAGCGATGGAAACACGAAAATCGTGTAGCGATTCGGAATCGCGACGAGCAGCTTCGGGCCGAAGATGTCCGAGAAGGTCTTTAAAAAATCCGGCGACAAAACGGCGGTCGCCGTGAGCGGGTCATCCGACGAGATCGCGGCGTATTCGATGACCTTCCTGCCGTTGCGCGCGAACTCCGCCTTCACCTTTTTGTCGCTCACATTCGCGCGGGCTTTCGCCTGGAATGCCGGCCAGTCGAGGTGCAGCGAGTCGAATTGCGCCTTCGAGAAATAGTGCAGCTCGCCGTCGGCCATCCAGCCGGGCACGAGCACCGTTCGTTCCGCGCCGGGAATCGGAAAGGAAATTTCCGGGTGCATGAACTTCGGCTCGATCAGCACGTGCCATTGTTTTGCGTCGGTTTGCGCGAACACCGACGCGGCGCAAAAAAACAGCAGCGCGAAAAGGCTTCCAATCTGCAACCTGCAATCTCCAATCTGCAATTTGATCATGATTACGTTTCTGGAAGGCACACTTGTCGATGCGCTGCCGACGCAAATCGTCGTCGCAGTGCACGGCGTTGGCTATCAGGTGCTCATCCCGCTGTCGAGTTTCGACCGGCTGCCCGCGCCCGGTGCGCCGATCAAAATTCTCACTCACCTGCAAGTCCGCGAGGATGCGCACGTGCTTTACGGTTTCATGAGCAGCGCCGAGCGCGATCTTTTTCGTCTGCTGGTCAATCACGTCTCCGGCATCGGCCCGAAGCTCGCGCTCGCGGTGCTGAGCGGCATGAGCGTGACCAATTTTAAAAGCGCAGTCGTCGCCGGCGCGACCGATGCGATTGCGAAAGTGAAAGGCGTCGGCAAAAAAACGGCGGAGCGAATCGTGCTCGAGTTGAAAGACAAAGTCGGCGTCGCCGCCGCATGGGAAGCTGCCAGCGCGGCGCACGCGCCGAGCGCGGAAGAGACGCACATCAACGATGCCGTTCTTGCGCTGATTTCGCTCGGCTACAAGCAGGTCGATGCGCACAAAGCGGTGAAGCAGGCGCTCGGCACCGGCGGTGAAAAACCGGCCGAGGAACTCGTGCGGCAGGCGCTGAAGCTTTTGATTTAGCGCCAGTTCGCACTTGCGCCGCGTAATCTCTCAACGATGCTTCGCGTTTCCAGCATGACAGCGATTGAAAAAGTCGAAGCCGTCCGCGTCGCGATGCCGCGCGAAGGGTTGTTCGCGGAAAAGGACTGGCTGCTTTCGCCGGAGGCTTTTCCGCTCGAGGAAAAATTTGTCGATGAACTCGAGAAGCTCGGCTACCGACTGAACCTTTTTCAGCGCGCGTGCAATCTGTTGTATCAACTCAGCGTGAGCGGAAAGCAGCCGCGCTGGGTCGCCGATTATCTCGACCGCGGCAAACCGGCGGAGCTGGTCGAGTTTTCGCGCCGGAAAAAATTCCGCGATGAATTGCCTCACGTCATCCGGCCCGATCTCGTGCTGGCGGAAAATGGCTTTGCGATTGCGGAGCTCGACACTGTCCCCGGCGGCATCGGATTGACCGCGTGGCTGAACCAGACTTACGCGTCGCTCGGCGAGGATGTGATCGGCGGCGCACGCGGAATGCTCGACGGCTTCGGCGCGATGCTGGACGGCGGCGATATTCTCGTTTCGCACGAAGCCGCGACGTATCGGCCCGAGATGGAATGGCTCGCGCATCAGCTCGATTCGGGCGTCGGCGTTCACGATGCGGAGACTTACGCGCCGGCAAAAAAAACCGTCTATCGCTTTTTCGAGCTGTTCGATCTGCCAAACGTTCCTGCGGCGCAAACGCTGATGGAATCAGCCTCCGCGGACGATCTGCGCGTAACGCCGCCATTCAAACCGTATCTGGAGGAGAAAATGTGGTTCGCGCTTTTTTGGCTGCGACCGCTGCGTGAGTTTTGGCGGCGCGAACTGGGCGAGCGGCATTTTTTAAAACTGCAGGAAGTGATTCCCTACACGTGGATCGTCGATCCGACGCCGCTGCCGCAGCATGCGGTAATTCCCGAGATCGAAGTGAACGACTGGCGCGAGCTCGCACATTTCTCGCAAAAACAGCGCGAGCTGATTTTAAAAATCAGCGGCTTTTCCGATATCGCGTGGGGCAGCCGCGGCGTCTCGCTTGCAGCCGATATGCCGCAGCACGAATGGCAGGCCGCGCTCGAAAACGCGCTGCAGCAATTCGACTCGCATCCTTACATTTTGCAGCGGTTCCACAAAGGCCGGCTCGTCCAGCATCCGTATTTCGACCGCGACGAAAATGCGATTCGCGACATGCAGGGACGCGTGCGGCTCTGCCCTTACTTTTTCATCCTGGAAGGCAAAGCGGAACTGCGCGGAGTGCTCGCGACGATTTGTCCGGCGGACAAAAAACTTCTGCACGGAATGCGCGACGCGATTCTCGCGCCGTGCGCGGTCAAGCCAGGCAATCGGTAAGTTCGCGCTCGATTGCGGCGCGGTCGAGTTTCTTTCCGATAAACACGAGCTGGCTGACGCGCGGCTCATCCTTGGCCCAAAGCCGATCCCAAAAAATCGTGAACCGATTGTTCACGCCGTGGAAAATCGCGCGCCGCGGGTTTTGCGAAATCGAGATGATGCCTTTCGAGCGATAGACCTTTTCCCGCGAGGAAAGGTCCTGCACGAATGACTCGAATTTATCGACGTTGAATGGCCGATCGAATCGAAACGAGATCGACGAAATGTCCCCGTGATGCCGGTGTTCAAGTTCATCGAGAAACTGCGGATCGACTGCGAGTTTTTTGTCCACGTCGAATGCATTCATGTCGAGCAGCTCGCGCAGGTTCGCGCGCGACTGGCTCGTGCGGAAAATTTCCGCCTGCGGATTTAGCTCGCGAATCTTTTCCTCGGTTTTGACGAGATGCGGCTCATCGACGAGGTCCGTTTTGTTGAGCAACACGAAATCAGCCATCGCGATCTGCTCGCGCGCAGTTTCGGTCTCGGTCATTTGATGCGCGATTTGCTCGGCATCGACGACGGTGATGATGGAGTCGAGTCGCACGAACTGGGTGAGCTGCGGGATATTCAAAAATGTTTGCGCGACCGGCGCGGGATCGGCGATGCCGGTCGTCTCGACGAGCAAATAATCGAATCCGCCACGCTGCAAAAGTTTCTGCACACCTTTGACCAAATCCTTGCGCACCGTGCAGCAGACGCAGCCGTTATTCATCTGCATGATCTCCTCCCGCTGGTTTTCGACAAGCTGCCCGTCGATGCCGATCTCGCCCACTTCGTTTACGATAATGCCGAATTTGTAGCCGTGCTGCTGCTGTAAAATATAATTTAGCAGCGTGGTTTTCCCCGCGCCGAGAAAGCCGGTGAGAATGGTGGCGGGAATGGGTTTTCTATTTTCGCTCATGACAAAAAAGCGGCGACTCGATCAGTGACCGAGTCGCCGGTAAAAACGTTCGAAACTGGCGCGCCGTCTAGGCTTTTTTCTTCAGCAGCGGCAGACCGGTTTTCGTATTCTCGGAAACTTCGTAGCCATCCGGAAGCTGATCGATCGCGCCTTCGCCGGGCTGGCCTGCAAAGAAATAAAGGGTCACTTCCTGACCGCCTTTGAGTTTCTGCCTGCGTTCATGAAGATGGTAGGTTTTGCCGGATTTTTTGCTGGTGACGGTGAATGCCATACTGGGTTTTGGTTGGGATTTCTGTTGGGCGGGCAGGTTAAATAACGCCCGCTTCTTTCAAAGTGGCATACGCGCCTTTTTTCGTCACGGTTTTAATTGCCCGCGCTGTGAGCTTTACAGTGATGTATTTTTTAAGCTCAGGCACCCAGATGCGGCGCGTTTTTAAATTCGGCACAAACATGCGCGGCGTGTTCGCGGTGACGTGACGGCCGACGCCGCCTTTTTTCTTCGCCATACCGCGGCGATGAATGATGTGGCCTTTGGTGGGTTTTGATTTGGTAATTTCGCAAATTCTCGACATATAAGCTCCTCGTAAAAAGGGCGGGTAAACTGTCGCGTCCGTCTGTTTTGGTCAAGCGCTTTTCATCGCTTTTTTCCTTCGGCCTCGATCAGCGACATGCCATCGACCATCCGCAAATCGGCCTCAACCATGATGCGGACGAGATCGCTAAAACGGACTTTCGGCTCCCAGCCTAGCTGCTTTTTCGCTTTGGCCGGATCGCCGATGAGCAGATCGACCTCCGCCGGACGCTCGTAACGCGAGTCGTGTTTGACGAATTCTTTCCAGTCGAGCCCGACGTGCCCGAACGCCGCCTCGACAAATTCGCGCACCGTGTGCGTTTCGTTTGTCGCGAGCACGTAATCGTCCGGTTGATCCTGCTGCAACATCCGCCACATGCCCTCGACGAATTCCGGCGCATAGCCCCAGTCGCGCTTCGAATCGACGTTGCCGAGATAAAGCTCCTTTTGCAGTCCGCGTTTGATTCGCGCCACCGCACGCGTGATCTTGCGCGTCACGAATGTCTCGCCGCGGCGCGGGCTTTCGTGGTTAAACAAAATGCCGTTGCTCGCGTGCATGCCGTAGCTCTCGCGATAATTCACCGTTGCCCAATACGCATACACTTTTGCCACTGCATACGGACTGCGCGGCCAAAACGGAGTCGTCTCCGTCTGTGGCACGGCCTGCACTTTGCCATACATTTCGCTTGAACTAGCCTGGTAGAAGCGCGTCGGCACTTTCGCTTCGCGAATCGCCTCGAGAATCCGGATCGTTCCGAGCGCGGTAACGTCGCCGGTGTATTCGGGAATATCGAAACTCACGCGCACATGCGATTGCGCGCCGAGGTGGTAAATTTCATCCGGCCCGATCCGGTCGATCATGCGCGTGAGATTCAGCGCATCGGCCAGGTCGCCGTAGTGCAAAAACAGATGCACGCCGTGAACGTGCGGATCCTGGTAAAGGTGATCGATGCGCGATGTGTTAAACGTGCTCGCGCGGCGAATGATGCCATGGACTTCATAGCCTTTTTGCAAAAGTAAATCCGCGAGATACGACCCGTCCTGGCCGGTAATGCCGGTAATGAGAGCTTTTTTCATTAGGAAATTCTGGGGGCAGCTTCGATAGCAGCGCGCTGCGCTTCGAGCAACTCTGCAACGCCGCGCCTTCCCAAATCAAGCATCGCGACGAACTCATCCTGCGAAAAAGTCGCCTCCTCGCCCGCGCCCTGAACCTCTACAAAATGCCCGTCTTCAGTTAACACCACGTTCAGGTCGACACTCGCCGATTTGTCTTCTTCGTAATTCAAATCGAGCACCGGCTGCCCATTCACGATTCCGACGCTGATCGCCGCGATCATTTTTCTCATCGGTGATTGCGCGAGGCGTTTTGCGTCGATCAATGTTTGAAACGCCAGCGCCATGGCAACACAACTGCCGGTGATCGCCGCCGTGCGCGTCCCGCCGTCCGCCTGCAGCACATCGCAATCGATCCACAGCGTCCTCGAGCCGAGCAATTCCAGGTCGACCGCCGCGCGCAGCGAGCGACCGATCAAGCGTTGAATCTCCACTCCGCGTCCGT
>Ga0070741_10019989_pt1 | contig 10632 bp, 13 predicted proteins | sample Coa_R1_4_FD_66440 | JGI IMG/M metagenome (GOLD analysis project Ga0070741, IMG submission 66440) | Surface soil microbial communities from Centralia Pennsylvania, which are recovering from an underground coalmine fire - Coalmine... | ecosystem: Environmental > Terrestrial > Soil > Unclassified ... | reverse complement strand
ACTTCGGTGCAGGTGAAGTTGGCGAGCACAGGCGATTTTTCGCCCTGGAGCTCGGTGCCGACGCCACTGCCACCTTCGATGTCGATCATTTCGCCGCTAAGCGAGTTGGTCGTGATCGTGCCTTTTTTGCTGCCGCTCTGACACGGAGCAGCAAGGACCGTGCAGCCCTTGAATTCAGACGTGACTTCCTTGACTTTGTTCGGGAGCGCGGGGAGACCCTGGCCCTTGAACGAGGTGCACTTCACTTCGACGTGCGCACCGCCCGGGAACGCGCCTTTGCCGGTCGCGGGGATGATCACGTGCAGAGTGGCGGCGCCACCCTTCACCTTGAAGGGCTTCGTCGCGCCCTTTTTGCCAAGGCCTTCTTTCAGTTCGTACTTGTTGTGCTTGCCTTCAGCCTGTTCGGCCGGGGAAGCTTCAGCGGTACAAACCTTGTCCGTGTATTTACCTGTGTAGTGGCCTTCGGCGTTCTTCGCCGTCTTGGCACATTCAGTCCAAACCGGAGCGGCAGAAGCGCCGGAAGCGGCGACCGCGGCAAGCGCGAACACAGCGACCAGGGCAAGCCCCAGGATCCTCATGCGTTTCATCAGTGAACTGCTCCTTTTCCCTCTTGACTAGGATGACCGACGTTGGAAACGGCCTCTCAGAAAGACGAGGCTGCCCCCAAGCCCGTCGTAGCCGCGGCACTGATCCTCAGCTTCGCGGTGCTGCTCCCGACCTTGGCAGAAAACATCTCTTGCGTCAAGGTCAAGCCTTTGGGGCGTCGACGGGCAACGAAACCAAGCCTCCCCGCAAGGAGAACGTGCGCGTTGCCGCGCGTCTGGGCGTCCCTCCCCATCTCCACCCCTGACCTCATGTCGCGGCGACCGTAGCACACAGGTCGAGCGACCGTCAACCACGTGATGGTCCTGCAAATAACGGGATTGGGCTGGCTGGCGGGCCAGACAACGGGGCTTCTCCCGGCGTCCCTCAAGGCCCCCGAGACCCCCGCGAAGCGGGCAAAGGACGCCCTCTGCGCCGCCCGGGCCGGGCTCGGGCGGCGGCCGCCGGCGACCCGAGCGCCCTCCGGACCGCCGTGTCTGAGCCTCTAGTTGAGGTTGATACTACGGCGTGTGGTGCGCGAACGAGCCCCAAACCGAATAGGTCTCGTACAGGTGCGCAAGCGACGCTTCGGCGAGCCCGACCGGATAGGACGGATCCTCGCGAAACGAGTACTGGAAGACCGCCGCGACGCGCGGGTCGGCGCTCCAGCGTTCCAGCTGCGCGGCCAGCGCCGTCGCGCCCGCACGCTGCTCGGAGCCGGAGCCGCTCCGGGGTCTTCCCGGACGGGCCGCCCCGGCACCCGCCTCGCTCACCCAGATGCGCGCGCCCCGCGCGCACCCGCCGCGCTCGTCCAGCGCCTGCTCGAGCGCGGCAACAGGTTCTCCTCCCCGGCTCGCGCCGGGGCCGAACGCGGCGTACGCATGGACCGACCAGTCGCGGCTCAGGCACAGGACGTCCTGCGGCAGCGCAGCAACGAACTCCGCGACGCTCAGGCGGTGGGGCGATCCCGTCCCGTAGCCCCCGAGCTCGCCCAGCAGCAGCTGTCCCCCTCCCCCCGGCGCCTTCAGCTCCGCGGCGGCGGCGCGCGCGAGTTCGGCGTAGGAGGAGGGCGCGAGCGGAGCGCCGTCCTTCGCGCAGCTCGCGCGCTGCGGGGTCAGGAAACGCGGATCGTTGGGCTCGTTCCACGGCGCCCACCACGCGAGCTCGACGCCCTCCCGGCGGCCCAGCGCGAGCAGGTCGGAGATCAGCCGCCGGTAGAAGGGCAGCGCGGCGGGACTGAGCGCTCGCGCCGCCGGCTCGGCACCCGCCGCTTCGCAGCCGTGCGGCCCCAGCGTCGCCCAGCTCGGCGCGCCGAGCAGGTCGACCACGACCTGCGGCGCAGCTTCGCCGCGCGCGCGCGCCGCACGCTGCTGCGAGGCGATCGCTTCGAGCTCGCCCGCGACGCCCGCGTAGGCGCCGCAGGGCCCGACCCCGCGGGCGCAGCCGTCGACCGGCGCGCTCAGGTTCGCCGGGGCCGAGGGTGAGGGCTGCAGCGCGGCCCAGTCGACCAGCAGCCTGAAGTAGCGCGGACGCAGCGCGCTGAGCCAGCCGCGCGCCTGGGCGAACGGAGCGGCGGCCGCCGGCGCCGCGGCCCCCGGGGCCCACAGCAGATCGGCGTTGTCCTCGGTGATCCCGAACGCCGGGCGCGCCGGGGGCGGCGCCGGGGTGCTCTGGATCGCCGTCGTGCTGGTGCCGCCGCCGGCCCCGCAGCTCGACACGACGAGCCCGCAGACGACAAGCGCGACGACGACGGGCAGGACCCGGGTCACGGACCCTGCGGCAATCGCTCGGCTGGCTCTGCGCGGCCGCGCCGCGCAGCTGCCGGAGCGCCTCAGACTGCGGAGACCTGCTCCTCCTCGGCTACCCGGAAGGAGGAGCCGCAGCCGCACGCTGCGACCACGTTGGGGTTGTCCACCTTGAACCCGGCGCCCTGCAGGCTTTCCTCGTAGTCGATCGTCGAACCGCTGACGAACTGGAGGCTCTCGCGGTCCACGAGCAGCTTCAGCCCGTGGCTCTCGAACACGATGTCGCTTTCGCGCTGCTCGTCGAACGCGAGCTGGTACTGGAACCCGGAGCAGCCGCCGCCGCGAACGCCCACGCGCAGCCCCGCGAGGCTCACGTCGGCCTGCTGCGCGGCAAGAAACTCGTGCACCTTCTCGGCGCCCTTGTCGGTGATCTCGATCATCGGCTTCGCTCCTGTGGACGGCTCCAAGACTTTCCAAAGTATAGCGCCGGGGCCGCGGGCTGCTCCGGCCGCTCGGGCGTGGCTGACACGATCTTCTAGTCTGGACATCGGTGCCGAGCCCCGAAGACATAAGAATGCGCATTGAGACGGCCCTCCCCGGCGCCGCCGTCGAGGTCGAGGACACCACCGGGACCGGCGATCACTTCCGCGCCACGGTCGTCTCCGACGCCTTCGCGGGCCTGACGCGCATCCAGCAGCACAAGCTGGTCTACGGCGCGCTCGAGTCCGACATCGGCGGGGCGATCCACGCGCTCGCGCTGAAGACAGCGATCCCCTCCACCATCGAGACCCCCTGACCCCGGGAGGCATTTCAGATGTCAAGCAACGAGTTCGACCCGATCCCCATGGCGCCCGCCGGCGCGGCCGCACCGGCAGCCGCGGCCGCCCCACCCGAGAGCAGCCCGATCCGCGACGCCATCAAGGAGGCGATCGCCGAGCACGACGTGATCCTGTTCATGAAGGGCACGCCCGAGGCGCCCGCGTGCGGGTTCTCCGCGCGGACGGTGGGGATCCTGCAGTCGCTCGAGGTCCCCTTCGCGGCGGTCGACATCCTGCCGGACCCTCGCATCCGCCAAGAGCTCTCCGCGATCTCCGAGTGGCCCACGATCCCACAGCTGTTCAAGTCCGGCGAGCTGATCGGCGGCTGCGACATCGTCACCGAGATGTACGAATCGGGGGAGCTGCAGGAGGCGCTCTCCTAGGTCGCTCCGGGGTGCTGTAGCGTCCCGCGCCGCATGCCCCCCGTCGCCGTCGCCTCGGACAGCACCCACTACCTCCCGCGCGCGCTGGCCGCCGAACGCGGCGTCCACCAGGTCAGCCTCTACGTCGGCTGGGCGGGACAACCCGAGCGCGAGCTCGACATGGAGAGCTTCGGCCCGTTTTACGAGCGGCTCGGGACCGACCCGGAACTGCCGAGCACCTCCCAGCCCTCGATCGGCGACTTCCTCGCGGTGTGGGAGCCGCTTCTGGAGCAGGGGCGCGACATCGTCTCCATCCACCTCGCCGGAGGCATCTCGGGCACCGTCGAGGCGGCACGGCAGGCGCACGCTCTGCTGGCCGAGCGCGGTCTCGGCGAGCGCGTCGAGGTGATCGACGGGGAAACCGGGTGCGGCGGGCTCGGCATGCTGATCCTGGCCGCCGTGGCCGCCGCGGAGGCCGGCGGCGACAAGGACGCGGTTGCCGCGCGCGTGCGCGAGGCGCGCAGGTCGCTGCGCATCTGGTTCTGCCTGGACACGCTCGAGTACCTGCGCCGCGGCGGGCGGATCGGCAAGGCGCAGGCCTGGCTCGGGGGCACCCTGCGGATCAAGCCGATCCTCTCGCTCGAGTTCGAGATCACCCCCGTGGAGCGGGTTCGCACGGCCGCGCGCGCCTTCGAGCGCATGGTCCGCTACGCCGAGGAACTTCGCGACGCCGGCGCGGACGGCTGGGTCGTCCAGCACATACAGGCGCCCGAGCAGGCAGAGCGCCTGATCGGGCGCGGTCGCGAGATCTTCGGCTCCGAACCGCTCTTCTCCTCGGAGGTCGGACCCGTGATCGGCACCTACACCGGCCCCGGCCTGATCGGGATCGGCGGCGTGCCGCGCTCGCTGCTGGCGTAGCCGCCCAGGAGCGGCCGGGGACGCGGCGCAGCCGTCCCCGGCCGTGTTCACCTGAAGATCCGCCGGGATCAATACACCCGGCCACGCCCGCACGCCGGGCCCGAATCCGGTCCTTGCGGCTTCTTCGCTCCTTCGGGACCGAGCCCGGCCCGACGGGGCAGCATCCGGATCGGGCCCGAGGCGCCTTACCCGGCTTCCCCGCTCGTCCCGCCGGCGGCGGCTTCCGCCTTGCCCGAGCTCCCGTGCCCGGAGCTCCCGTTCCCGTTGCCGGAGCTCTGGCTGCCCGAGCTGCCTTTGCCCGCGGCTTCTTCGCTCCTGCCGTGGCTCACAGGTTCTTCGGCCTTGCTGTGCCCGGGGGCTTCTTCGCTGTTGCCGTGGCTCACAGGTTCTTCGGCCTTGCTGTGCCCGGGGGCTTCTTCGCTCCTGCCGTGGCTCACGGGTTCTTCGGCCTTGCTGTGCCCGGGGGCTTCTTCGCGCCTGCCTTTGACGACGGCTTCTTCATGCGCGGCCCCGGGCGCTTCGCTCGCGACCGGCCTGTGGCCGCGTTCGACGTGCCGCGCTTCTTCGGGACCGGAGCCCGAGCCGGAGCCGGCTTCCTGGTGCGTGCCCTTGGCGTCTGCCGCGCTCTGCGGGGCCGCGGGGCTCTGGCCGGCAGGGGCGGCGGCACCGGCACCCGCGGGAGCGCTCGCAGCGGTGAGGCTCGCGCCGGCGGGGGCGTGCGAGGCGTGCCGGCGGGCGTGAGCGCCGCGAGGTGTCGCCCGGGGCTGCCCCGTGGGAGCCGCGTGCGCGGCGCTGGGAGCGCGCGTTTCCGGCGCGCGCGAGCCGCCGGCCACGGCGGCGGGGCTCGCCGGCGCCTGGCTCGCGCGAGGGTGCGGCCGGTGGGCCGAGTGGGCGAGGCCGAGCGTCGCGCTCGTAGCAGCCGCGCCGCCCACGATCGCGGCGACGGCGACGACTTTCGCTGCGGTCGCGAACGTGCCGGCGCCCGCCGTCAGCCACGACAGCAGCCGCTCGGGAACCGAGAGCACGAGCGACCAGAGCGCGAGCGGGCCGCGTCCGGCGTAGTGGCCGCAGAAGGCGCGCACCACATCGGGGTCGAGCCGGGTCCCCGCCTCGTCGTGGAGGATGTCGATCGCCTTGCGGTGAGGGCTGGCGGCGCGGTAGGGGCGCGCGGAGGTGATCGCGTCGAAGGTGTCGGCGACGGCGATGATGCGCGCGCCGAGCGGGATCTCCTCGCCGCTCAGCGCGTCGGGGTAGCCGCTGCCGTCGAGCCGCTCGTGGTGATGGCGGATCATGCCCACCAGCTCCGGATCGCCGAGGACCGCGCTCATCTCGGCGCCCTCGCCCGGGTGCAGCTTGATGATCCGGTACTCCTCGTCGGTGAGCGCTCCCGCCTTGTGCAGGATCGTCTTCGGCGTCTTGGTCTTGCCCACGTCGTGGAGGGCCGCGGCGGTGCGAATCCGCGCGACCTCCTCCGCGGGGAGCTTCATGCGCCGGGCGATCATCCACGAGTGGCGCGCCACCCGCCGCGAGTGGCCGTGGAGGTAGGGGTCGCGGGTCTCCATGCCGGCTACGAGCCTGCCCAGTAGGCGCGTCTGCTCGCGCACCGCGCGCGCGTCCCGGCCGGCTGTCCCGGTGTGCAGGGGAGCGGCGAGCTCGGCGGCGCTGGCGAGCCGGCGCTGGGCGTGGCGGCGGTGCAGGTACCCCCAGACCATCAGCTCGCTGAAGAGCAGGTCCTCAGAGCCCTGGTGCTTCTCCCACAGGACGCGCCCGGCCCAGGAGGTCAGAAGCGAGAGGACCATGCCGACCAGCAGCGTGACCGCGACGGAGTCGACCGTGCCCGAGACCCGCAGCCACCACACGGCGGCGACCGGGATGCCCGCGACGAGCAGGGTCGCGAGCATCACCTGCGCGAGCTGCTTGGCATTGGGGGCTGTGAGGTGGGGCTTCATCGTGCGCGTAGGTCCAGGTCCGCTTCGGCCCCGGCGCCGGCGAGAGCGAGCCGGCGGGGGCGCCGATCCAACGAACGTCGGCCGATCTCGGCAGCCGAACGTGCGAGCTGTTCGTAATCTGACCGGGCGCGTGTCCGGCCAGGCGCGTGGCTGTGCGGCGCCCCTCGCGGGCAGCTAGTCGCGGCGCCGGCGCCGGCGCAGCATGCGCGCGCCGACGACGAGCCCGAGGACGGCGGCACCGGCCATGATTTCCGGCCGGTGGCGCTCGACGTGCGCGCGCCAGTCGGTGATCCTCGTGACCTCGCCGCGCAGGCGATCGACCGATACGGCGAGCTCGCGGCGGTTGGCCTCGATCGACTGGCGTATCTCCTCCGGCGAGCGCTGCGCCGACATCAGGCCGCCGCTCCGTTCTCGGGCGGGACGGGAGGCTCGGCGGGCGGGACCGGAGGCTCGGACTCGGGCGGGGGCACGGGCTCATACGGCGTCGGTGGCGGCTCGGGAGGAGCCATCGCAACGGGCGGTGCGGGGGGCTGCTCGGGCGGAGCCGGCGCGGGGGCCGGCACGGGCGCGGGCGGCCGCGGCGGGGGCGCCCGCAGCGCGCTCGACGGCGGGCTCGGCGCATCGTGCGTGGGCCGGTCGTGGGTGGGCGCAACTGTCTCGCGGATCTTCTGCGCCTCCTCGATCGCCATCGTCGGCACCGGCGGCGTTCCGCGTTTCAGCGCGCGCGCTGCGATCAGCCCGGCTGCCACCCCGAGCACGACGAGGATCAGCCCCATCGCGAAGAAGCCCCAGAAGAACGTGAACTGGTTGCCCGGCAGGTAGTAGTACAGGAGCCAGGCGCAGCCGATCAGGATGAACAGCAGCGCGCAGACGAAGAACACGCCGGCGACGGCGCCGACGACGGCGCCCTTGGCGATCCGGGTGCCCTTTTCGGTCAGCTCGGCCTTAGCCAGCTCGATCTCTTCACGGACGAGGATGCTCGCGCGTTCGGAGATCTCCGTGACCGCGGTCGCGATGTTGCTCGGGCTCTCGCCGCCGTTGCGCTGCGAGCTCACTCGGGCGGGTCCTCGTGGAAGATGCGCCGCCACGTGAAGGCGGCGCCACGGGTGGCGGCGATCGACGCCAGCGCGCCGAACCCGGCGAGCAGCCCCGACCAGACCAGTCTCTTCACAAGCTCGTTCTCCATGACCGCGCCAGTCTATTGCCCCGCGCCGTCGTGACTCAAAACTCGTTCCGGCGGCCGGGCCTCGCGCGAGGCGCGGCGCAGCTGCCGGCGCAGGGCCTCAGCGGACGGCGGCGCTCTCGCCGGCAGGGGTCTGCAGCCCGCCGCACACGGTCTCGACGACCTCCCACTTGGCGCGCTCGAAGTCCTCGGGCCCCTTGGGCAGAAGACCGAAGATCCAGCCGGTCAGCAGCTGCTCGATCGCGCCGTAGAAGGCCATGGCGGCGAAGCGCGAGTCGATCTCGGACTTGAACTGGCCGCTCTCCTGCGCGGAGGCGATCATCCCCCCGATCAGCTCGTAGGCCTCGCCGATCGTGCCGATGTGGGTGTCGCCGAAGGAGTTCGCCGCGCGCGTCACCTCGACGATGATCACCTTCATCAGGTCGGGGTCGTGCTGGTAGCTGTCGACGATGAAGGCGGCGATCGCCGCGAGCTTACCGCGCACCGGCATGGGCTCGGCGTCGACCTGGCGGATCAGGTCGAGCATCACGTTCCAGCGCTCGAGGAACAGCGTGTCGAGCACCTCGTCCTTGGAGGCGAAGTAGTGGTAGACGAGGCCGTAGGCGACGCCCGCCTCGTCGGCGATGTCGGCCACCCGGCAGGCGTGGAAGCCCTGGCGGGCGAACACGCGCACGGCGGCGTCGAGGATCAGCCTGCGCTTCTCGGCGGCCGGCTTGGCACGGGCGGCGGAGCGCCCCGTGGAGCTCACGCCGAGCTCCCGGCGTGCAGGGGCTCCGGCCAGCGATAGGCGCGCGGCTGCCTGTTGGCGAGCGAGGGCAGGCTCGCGCGGATCTCGCGCTGGCGCCCGAGGTCGAGCTCGGCGACGAGCGCGCTCTCCCCCTCCTCGCCCGCCTGCGCGAGCACCGTCCCCCACGGGTCGACGATCATCGAGCGCCCGCCGGAGTGCTGCCCGCCGGGGTGCTCGCCGGTCTGGTTGGCCGCGATCACGAAGGCCTGGTCCTCGATCGCCCGCGCCCGCACGAGCGTCTCCCAGTGATCGCGCGTCGTCGGCAGTGTGAAGGCGGCCGGGATCGTGATGATCCGGGCGCCGAGCACGGCGAGGATGCGGTAGAGCTCGGGAAAGCGCAGGTCGTAGCAGACGGAGAGACCCAGCTCGACGCCGTCGGCGGTTTGGGAGAGCACGATCTCCTCCCCGGCCTGCTCGAGCTCGGACTCGCGGTAGACGCGCCCGCCCACCTCGACATCGAACATGTGCACCTTGCGGTAGGTGGCCCTGATCTCGCCGGTGGCGTCGATGTGGACGCTCGTGTTGGCCAGCTTCTCCTGGCCCGGGACCAGCTCGAGGATCGAGCCGGCGACGATCTCGACGCCCAGCTCGCGGGCGGCCGCGCGAGCCCAGTCGATCGCGGGCCCGTCGAGCGGCTGCGCCGCAGCGCGCTGGTCGGAATCGGTCCCCAGCGCGGTCCACTTCTCGGGGAGTACGATCAGCTGAGCGCCTTTCCCGGCCGCCGCACGGGTCAGCCGGTCGGCCCTCGCGAGGTTGGCTTGTTGATCGGCGCTGGAGTTGAGCTGAACGGCTGCGACCTTCAAGACCACGTCCTCCCCGGCCAACCCAAGAAACAGATTGACTGGTCAGTCAATGCCGGGAAGCATACGCTGCGGGTCTGCCGAGCGCTTCATCGCGGGACGCGGCATGTTCCATCACCGCCGCCCGCTGAAGCGCTGGCGCTGGGTGGGCGTTTTTTCTGAGGATCTGATGGTTTGCGCGGCGGACGTCCGGATCGGGCCGGGCAGACAGGCCTTCTGGGCCTTCCACGCGCCGGGTGCGGGGGCGTTGCGCGAGCGCACGCGGCTGCTGCCCAGACGGCGCGAGCTGGACCTCGGCACGGGGCGGCTGCGGATCGACGACCGCGGCGTGCGCCTCGAGCTCGAGCTGGCCGAAGAAGACGGCATCGAGGCGCGCTGCCCCAACGGACGCTCGGAGTCGTGGACGCGCAAGCAGGCCGGCATCGCGGCGCGCGGCACGCTCTCGCTGGACGGCGGCGCGCCGCAGCCGGTCGAGGCGCGCGCGGTGATCGACGACTCGGCGGGCTGGCACGAGCGCGTCACCGAGTGGCGCTGGAGCGCCGGCGTGGGCGAGGACCCCGACGGCACGCCGCTCGCATGGAACCTCGTCGCCGGCATCAACGACCCGCCGCAGGGCAGCGAGCGCGCGGTGTGGCTCGCGGGCGTGCCGCACGAGGTGGCGCCGGTCGAGTTCGCCGGCGAGCTCGACGCGATCCACGGCGCCGACGGCTCGGTGCTGCGCTTCCGCGCCGAGGCCGAGCGCGCGCGCAGCGAGAACCTGCTGCTCGTCAGCTCCGAGTACCGCGCCCCGTTCGGCACCTTCTCCGGCGCGCTGCCCGGCGGCGCCCGGCTGGCGTCCGGGCGCGGGGTGATGGAGCACCACCGCGCGCGCTGGTAGCTCGTCAGCCGGAAGGGAGGGCGATCACGCTGACGAGGCCGAGGGAGGACAAGGCCTTTGTAAGAGAACGGTCCTTCGTGGCCAGCGGCTCGCCCAGCCTCTCCGCAAGGGACACGAACAGGGCGTCCGCCGTCGAGAGGTTCTCACGCAGCTCCCATGCCCGGAAGCGCAGCGGAAGGCTGGGGAACAGGTGCACGGGCATCTCGGCCATGTCCTCGACGGCCGCCGCGGCACGAGCCGGCGGGAGACTGCCCTTCAGCGCGTTGCGGCGGATCGTCGCCAGGGTCTCGAACACGAGAACGTCCGGGGCGGCGAGCTCGCGCTCCGCGGCCAGCATCTCACCCACCATCGGCGCGGCCGGCCCTTCGGTGAGGAGGTCGACCACGCCGGAGGTGTCGAGGACCGTCACCCCAGCGCGTCCCGCAAGCGCCTCACGGTGACCTCGGACGGCTCGCTGAGGGGGGCCGGACCGCGAGCGCGCACGCGCGCGATGAACTCCTCCGGACTCGGGCGACGGGCGACCCGGGCGAGCTCGCCGCGAACGTACTCGGACAGCGAGACGCCGGCGAGGGCCGCCCGCGACTTGAGGACGGCATGAACGTCCTCGGGCA
>Ga0070741_10019988_pt1 | contig 10632 bp, 10 predicted proteins | sample Coa_R1_4_FD_66440 | JGI IMG/M metagenome (GOLD analysis project Ga0070741, IMG submission 66440) | Surface soil microbial communities from Centralia Pennsylvania, which are recovering from an underground coalmine fire - Coalmine... | ecosystem: Environmental > Terrestrial > Soil > Unclassified ... | reverse complement strand
AGCAAGCTCTTCGGATACGCGCGCAGCTCGTTCGAGATGCTTCGCGTCGAGGCACCGACGACGATCTCCCGCCAGCCGATGTGATCCGCGTAGTTCGTGTCGGACACCGTGAGCCGTTCGGTGTCAGGCACCAATGGGCCGCGCAGGATCAGCTCGAGCCGCATCGTGTGCAGCCCGCCGACACCGGGCGGGAATGCGAGCGCATGAGCCAGCGGCACGAGACGCACCGCGCGCCCGCCGAGCGTGACGTGCAGGCCGGCGGCGATGCGCCGCGCGTACACGCCCGCGTCGACGCCCTGCTCGCGCGCCTGGTAGGTCGGGATCTCCGCCAGGTCGAGGACGTAGCGCACGTACAGCCGGTGGCCGGCGACCTCGACGCGCGCGAACCGATTGATGGTGAAGTTGCCGAGCGGGTGCGCCTGCGCGGCGACGGGGGCGACGAAGGCGGCCGTCAAGACGGCGAGGGCGAGCAGACGCTTCATGACGTTCCTTTCCGGGCGGTCGGGGCCCACAGGACCGAGAAGTTCGGGTTGAGCACGAACGCACGCCCGTAATACGTCCGCGCGCCGGCGCGATCTCCGAGACAGGCGGCGATCCAGCCGCGGTGGAAGAGCTTGAGGGGGTCCTTCGTGCCGAGACGGAGCGCACGGTCGGACCAGCGCACCGCCTCCTTGCATCTGCCGTTGCGCGCGAGCGCCCACGCGAGCACGTCGTCGCCGACGATGCTCGGCCGCTCCGCGTATCCCCGCCGTGCGAGCTCGAGCGCGTGCGGCAGGCCGATGCCGTGGTCGGCGTCGAAGAGTGCGACGTCGAGGTCGTTGCGGACGCCGTTCGCGGCGAGCAGCTTCTCGATCACGCCGATGAGCGCGTACTCGCGCCGCGCCGCCACCGCCTTCCCGAGCGAGCGGTCGAGGTCGCCGAGCAGTCCGACGTACTGCGGCAGCGGGACGCGGTCGACCGCCGCCTGCTCGTACGTCCGTGCGGTCGCGAGATGACCGAGGCCCACCTGCGCCTGCGCCATCCCGTCGAGTGCGAGGTAGTAGTCGGGAAAGAGCTGGAGCGCGTGGCGCATCTCGACGAGCGCCCGCTGTGCGCGGCCGGAGTTCAGGTAGAGCAGCCCGAGCTGCACGTGCGTCCACGACGAAGCCTCGCGCTCGCCGACCGCGGCGGATGCCGCAAGCGCCATTGCACGCTCCGCGTCGCCGGTGTGCCCGATCAGCTCGCGCGCATACGACACGCGCGCATAGGACGCGACGTCCGGCTTGATCGCGCCCATGCGGTCGAATGCCCTGAATGCCTGCCGGTAGCGGCCGAGCTCGAGCTCGGCATCGCCGATGACGCCGTAGACGCCGGCCGTCGTCGGCGAGATCTTCCGCGCACGCAGGCCGAGGGCGAGCGCGGTGCGAAAGCGATGGCGCGACAGCGCCAGCTGCCCGAGCCCGGCGGTCGCGATCAGGTCGTTCGGCGCGATCCGCAGTGCGTCGTGCAGGATCCCGTCGGCCTTGCCGTAGTACGTCGGGTCGCCCGTCTCGCGCACCCGTTGGAGATACGCGAGCCCGAGCGTGTCGAGCGCCTTCGTGTTCGTCGGGTCCGCGCGCACCTCACCCTGCAGGCCCGCGATCTCGGCCTGCGTGTCGCCGGCCGCGAAGCCCTTCTGCAGCTCCGCGGCGATCGCCGTCGGCAACGCACCGCGTGCGTCCTCGACGGCGCCGTGGCGGAAGGTGCCGCCGAGTGCGAGGACGGCGGCGGCCAACGCCGCCGCCGTCCCTGCGATCAGCAGACGAGCTCGCATCAACCCGTCTTCTGCGTGAGCCCGTGCGTGTCGTCGTAGCCGCTGAACGGCGCCGCGACATACGGGAAGGACGCGAGATACGGCACGTCGTTCGCGTCGACGCCGTCGCCGAGCGGCAGCTTGTGGCCGATCAGCTCACCGGCGACGACACGCTCGTCGATGTCGATGACGTCGTCGCCCAGCCGGCGGCCGTTGGGATAGCCGGCGTTGTCTCCGGCGATGACGCCGAGGCGGTTGACCTTGTCCGCCGCGGTCGGCGCGACCGACAGGTTGAGCCGGAGCTCGTCCGCGAGCTTCGCGCCCGTGTAGTTGAGCTTCGGAATGCCGGTCAACAGGACCTCGGTGAGATCGCTGCGACCCGACTGCTGGAAGGGACCGAACTGCGGATACAGCTTCTCGAGGACGGCCGCGAGGATCGGGTTCGTGTAGTCCGACTTGAACTGCGAGTCCTGGGCGGGCGACGTGCTGTTCCAGTAGTCCTTCTTGTCCGTCGGGATGATCACCTCGTTGATGAGCGGATTGCCGAGGCGACTGACCTGCACCCACTTCGTCTGCGCCTTGCCGTGCGCGACCGTCACTTGCTGACGATCCGTCGCGGCCCATACGCCGACCACGTGGTCGTTGCCGTTGTCGAGCATCGACTTCGGCACCTGCAACGCGATCGAGTGCACGGCGTAGCCGGCGAGGAAGTCCTTGCCGCCACCGTTCGCGCCTGTGCCGCTGCGGATCGCGACGAGGTCGAAGATCGCCCCGACGTCCGCGAAGAACGGATCGTCACGCTGGCCTGCGAACACGGTGCTGCCGTCGGAGAGCGACTGGATGCCCTTCGCGGCGAGCGCGTCGTAGTTCGGGGTCGAGCGCGGCCCGATGTTGTCGGGCGGGGTCATGAGGCCCGATCCGACGACCGTCGACTTCCCGTCGACGATCTTCGTGACGGTGTAGCGCTGCTGCGTGTTGCCGAGGAAGAACTGGCTCGGCAGGTTGACGAACCGGAATTGCCAGGTGACGTCCGGATTTCCGTCGCCGTTCGTGTCGGCGTAGATGTCGTAGCGGGCAGTCGGGCTGAACGTGTAGTAGTTCGGCCCGGCTGCGGGATCCTCACCCGGGATCCAGTTGGCGATGATCGTCGCGGTCGACGGCTTGTCGGGCGACACGAACGCGTACAGGTCCGTGTTGTCCGCCGTCGGGTCCTGTGCGATCAGCGGTGCCTCGCGGTGACTCGACGCCGTGGCAGAGCTGGGGCCGCTGCTTCGTGCAACGGCGAGCCCGGCTACCGCGACGACGGCTGCGGCGAGCAAGGCGAATACGAGCTTCTTCACGTCTCCTCCTGTGACGGGGGTCGGCGCTCATTCGCACGAGCGCACGGACCGGTTCGGAGGAGCTAGGAGATGTGCGCGGCGACGACGGGCGCCGTCGTCGGAGCCGTCGTGCCGCCGGCGCGCTCGACCGTCGCGGCCACGACTGCGCCGCTCGGAACCGTTCCCCGCAGGTGCACGACGCTTGTGCCGCCGCCGGCGAAGAGACCGGCCGGGCGGGCGTCTCCGCCGGCTGGGATCACCCACGCCTCGTACGTCTTCCCCTGTGGTGCGCGCGCGAGGCCGGAGACGGTGAGCGTCGCGTGGCGATCGGCGCCGAGAACGACGACCGCGCGCACGGCTTCCGTCTTCGTCGAGCGGCCGGCGCCCCAGACACCGAGGCCGACGGCCGCACAGGCGGCCACCGCGGCAGCCGCGGCGGCGACGCGGAAGGCCCAGGGCCGTCGCGGGAAGGGCACGACATTCGAGCGCTCGGCAGCGGCGGCGGCGAGGATCGCGCCGCGCAGCCGTTCCGGCGGCGCCGGGGCCTCCGTGCCGAACGCAAGCGCGGTGGCCGTCTCTCCCAGCTCGGCGAGCTCCGCGCGGCAGCGCTCGCACTGCGCGAGATGCGCCTCGTACGCCTCCGCCTCGTCCGCGTCGAGCGCGTCGAGCGCGTACCCGGCGGTCAGCTCGTGGAGGTCCACGACATCTCCATTCCGGGGTCTCCGAGCAGCTCGCGCAAGCGCGTGAGGCCGGCGAACATCCTGCTCTTGATCGTACCGAGGGGCTGCCCGAGCCTCTCTGCGAGCTCGGACTGGCTGAAGCCGCCGTAGTAGGCGAGCTCGAGCGCCTCCCGCTGCGTGTCGGGAAGGAGACGCAACGCGTCCTGCACGCGCTCGCGCTGGAGGCGGAGCCAGGCGTCCTCGTCAGCGCCGCCGACGGCGGGCTCCGGGGCGCGCTCGAGCGTGTCGGCCCGCCTCCGCTGCTCGCGCCGCACCGCGTCGACCGCGCGCCGGTGGACGAGCGTGAGGATCCAGCTGCTCGCCTTGCCCCGCTCCGGGACGAAGCGCGCGGCGGTGCGCCAGACGGCGAGGAAGCCCTCCTGGACGGCGTCCTCCGCGAGCCGCTCGTCCCGGAGGACGCGGAGGGCGAGGCCGTAGGCCGTGCGCCCGTACCGGTCGTAGAGCTCGGCGAGCGCCGACTCCTCCGAACGGGCCGCGAGCAGCACGAGGGCCTCGTCCGACAGATGCGCCAGCGGACGGCTCATGCCGCCGATTCGCCGCGCACGCAGGATCGGTTCAAAGCCGACGCGCGGATTCGAACCGCGGACCCCTTCATTACGAGTGAAGTGCTCTACCAGCTGAGCTACGTCGGCCTGGCGGGGCGACATTCTACGCGCGATCTCGCCGAGCGATTCTCATCTCCGGCTCATCCGGATGCGGTGTACTCCCCGAGGGGCAGGATTCCGCGTTTGAAGCCGGAAGATGGGCTCCGACGATTGCCCTGCTGTTAGGAAATCGCAAAAATGCGATGTTTGGGAATGGACAGGGGCGCTATCCCGTTCTATAAGTAGCCAAGAGGAGCCGACCGACAGTCGCGGGCACCGCCCCGCGCCGGGGCTCCGGGGGTCGCGAACAGCGCGGTCCCTTTCGACCGAAAGAGGAAGATTCCACTGACTGAGACGCATCTGCACGATTTGACGCCGACCGAGCGCCTCGTCGAGGAGGCCGCCGAGCGCGGTTTCGTCGAAGAGAAGGAGCTCGAAGCCTTCGCCGACGAGCACGAGCTGGCCGAGGAGGAGATTGCGGCGCTCCACGTGGCGCTCGACGAGCGCGACGTGACCGTCCGCGCCGTCGTCCGGGCGGAGGCCTCGCCTGCGCCGACGGGCACGCTGGACCCGCTCCAGCTCTTCATGGACGCGGCCGGCCGGCACAAGCTGCTCACGGCGGCGGACGAAGTGATGCTCGCGAAGCGCATCGAGGCCGGCGACCCGGCTGCGAAGGAGCGGATGATCAACTCCAACCTCCGCCTCGTCGTCTCCATCGCGAAGCGCTACCAGGGCCACGACGTGCCGCTGCTGGACCTCATCCAGGAGGGCGTCATCGGCCTGAACCGCGCCGCAGAGAAGTTCGACTGGCGCAAGGGGTACAAGTTCTCGACGTACGCCACCTGGTGGATCCGCCAGGCCTGCCAGCGCGCGGTCGCGAACCAGTCGAAGACGATCCGCATCCCGGTTCACGTCCAGGAGCGCCGCATCAAGCTCAATCGCGCATCCGCGGAGCTCCAGGCCAAGCTGGGCCGCGAGGCGACGATCGACGAGCTCGCCGACGCCACGCGCCTCAAGAAGGAGCACGTGGAGGAGGCGCTCGACGCGGTCGACTCCGTCTCGCTGAACCAGGGGCTCGGCTCCGACAGCGACTCCGAGCTCGGCGACCTCTTCGCCGACGAGAGCTCGGCCGATCCGGCCGAGGAGGCCGCGGAGGCGCTCCGGCGCCAGCGCGTCCAGCGTGCGGTGGCCGAGCTGCCCGAGCGACAGCGCCGGATCATCGAGCTGCGCTTCGGGTTCGGCGGCGAGTCCGCCTCGCTCGAGACGATCGGCAAGGAGCTCGGACTGACGCGCGAGCGCGTCCGCCAGCTCGAGACCGAGGCGCTCACCCGGCTCCAGCTCGAGCTCGGCGACGAGCTCGCCAGCGCTGCGTAGAACCGCGGGCTAGTGACCGTGACCGGCGGCGGCGCCGTCGGTCTGGTCGTGACCCGTCCCGTTGCCGCCGTTCCCGCCGGAGCTCGACTCCTCGGCGGGCGGCGGCGCGGAATCGTTCGAGCTGCCGGCCTCGTGTCCCGCGTTGCCCTGCCCGTTGGACTGGTCGGCTGCGTTCACGCGGTTCGAGCTGCCGTGTGCCGGCCCGGCGGCGCTCTCGTCCTTGCCTGCGCTGTCGTGTGCCTGGCCGGCGGCGCTCCTGTCCTTGCCTGCGTTCCCTTGGCCGTGGCCATGCGCCGGGCTCTTCTGACCATGCGCGGTCGTGGCAGCCCGCGGCGAGTCCGGAACTTCCCCGGCCGCCGGCGCGGCCGCCTGGGGGGCGGCGACGCGAGGGGCAGCGGCGACCGGCCGCGACACGTGCTTGGTCGTGTCCTTCCGGACCGCCGGCGCAGGATGCGACACGACCACCCGCGCGGGGCGGACCGACTCGACGTTGGGAAGGGGCAGCGACGCTGCCGGAGTCGAGGCCCGCGGGCTCGCGGCCGGCGCGTGTGACCGCGAGTGATGCGCCGCCGGCGCCGCGACGGCAACGGTGCCGACGACCGCGACGACGGCCGCCGTCTTCGCGGCCGCTGCGGCCCCGCCGAAGAGGATGGACTTGAGGCCGGTGAGGAGGCTGCCGAGGTCGGTGCCGCGCACCGCGCGCCGCTTCTCCGCCCGGGCCTGAGGCTCTGCGAGGCCCTTCGCCAACGAGCGCCGCGCCCGGAAGATGAGGGTCTCGACAGCCGTCTGCGACAGCTCCAGCTCCGCCGCGATCTCGCGGTAGGAGAGGCCCTGCCACTCGCGGAGGAGAATCGCGCGCCGCTGGCTCTCGGGCATCTGCGCGAGCACGTCCTGGAGGCCGAGGAGCTCGTCGGCAAGCCGGCTCGGAGCCGGGGCAAGCTCCTCGACGACCTCGAAGTCCGCAGTCGACTCGATCCGGTTCCGGCGCCAGGTCGACCGGCGCCGCGAGAGGCAGACGTTCTCGGCGATCTTGAACAGCCAAGCCGACTCGAGCTCGGGGACGATGCCGCGCTTGATCCCGCGGAAGGCATTGAGGAACGTGCTCTGCACCGCATCTTCCGCTTCCTCACGGGAGCCGAGCTGGTGCAGGCAGTAACGGAAGATCTGGGCCGAGTAGCGCTCGTACAGCGCGCGGGTGAGATCGGCCTCCGGGGCGGCCCGATCTGCACGACCTATGGACGGGACTGCTGCCATCTCTGCCCCCAGAGCTCGACCGTCGTCGTATCTTCCGCCCCGCCGAAGAGGACGGCAAACTCGGAAGGGGGATCTCTAGGACGCGGCTCGCGCCGAGTATCCCGCCCCGGCGAAGGCCCGGTGCAGACGGACGAGGAGCGCTTCGACCGCGAGCGGCATCGAGAGCTGCAGCTCCTCCGCCTCCCGCCATGCTGCCCGGACGGCCGCGCACGCCTCCTCCGCCGCGGCGATCCGGTCGCGGGAGGCGTCCTCGCGCAGCTCGGTCAGCCGGTCGACGTGCACGACCGCGTCCTCGGCTTCGACGGCGGCGACGATGAGGTCCCGGTACCACCACTCGAGCTCCTCCAGCACAGCGAGCAGCTCGTCGCGCTCCGCCCCGCGCTGGGCGCGACGCAGGCGCTGGTCGGCCTCGCGCCCTGTCAGCTCGAGCACGGCCACCGTCTCCTCGGCGCGCGCACGCGCCTCGTCGCCCCGCTGGGCGATGCCGGCGAGGATGGTCTCCGCCGCGACGGCGCTGTCGAACTCGGGATCGAGGTACACCGCGCGGGCGACGCCGAGCAGCTGCTCACGGCGCTCCTGCGCGGCCGGGTCGAGCAGGCGCTCGGCGCGGTCGAGCCGACCGCCGGCGACCCGCGCGATCGTGACGATCTCCTCGTCCGGCAGGCCGGGCGCGCGTGCGCGGACAGCCTCGCGCACCGCCGCCTCCGACAGGCGCCGGAACGAGACGAGCTGGCACCGTGAGCGGATCGTCTCCGGCAGCGGACCGAGGTCGTCGGCGACGAGGAGGATGACCGCGTACGGCGGCGGCTCCTCGAGATCCTTGAGCAGCGCGTCCGCGGCGTCCTCGTTCATCGTGTCCGCGCCGAACACGACGTACACGCGACGCGACGCCTCGAACGGCCGCATGTGCAGGTCGTGGCGCAGCTCGCGAATGTCGTCGATGCGGATCTGGTCGCCGAGCGGCTGGAGCACGTACAGGTCTGGATGGGTGCGCCGCTCGACGCGCGCGTGGTCGCCGAGGAGCTCGGCGGCGAAGAGCAGCGCGAGGTCGCGCTTGCCGACGCCTGAGGGGCCGTGCAAGAGGTACGCATGCGCCGGCCCGTCCACGAGCGCCGCGTTCAGGAGGCGCTTCGCCTCGTGCTGCTCAGATACGGCTTCGAAGTCGCTCACGGATCACCTCCGCCAGCTCCTCGGCCGGGCGGCCGCCGTCGAAGGCGACGATGCGCTCCGGGAAGCGCTCGGCGAGCTCGCGGTACGCCGCGTCGACGCGGCGGTGGAAGTCGGCGCCCTCGCTCTCGAGCCGGTCGGGCTCTGCGACGCGCCGCCCCGCCTCCGACGGGTCGAGCAGGAGGAGGACGGTCACGTCCGGCATGAGGTGCTGGACGACGTGGAGGTTCAGCTCGAGCACGTGGTCGACGCCGACGCCGCGGGCGATCCCCTGGTACGCGAGCGAGGAGTCGACGTAGCGGTCCGCGATCACGTCCGCCCCCCGGTCGAGCGCCGGCCGGATGACGGTGGCGACGAGCTCGGCGCGCGCAGCCGCGAACAGCGCAGCCTCCGCCCACGGCGTCATGTCCGGCCCGTTGAGGACGAGCTCTCGCACACGTTCGCCGACGTCGGTGCCGCCCGGCTCGCGCGTCAGGACGACGTCGCGGCCATCGGCGGCGAGCCCATCGCGGAGGAGCTCGGCCTGCGTCGACTTCCCCGATCCGTCGACTCCTTCGAAGGTCACGAACACGTGGCTCCTACCATAGGGAAGTGCGCGCGATCGTGACCGGGGGGGCGGGGTTCATCGGCTCGAACCTCGTCGACACGTTGCTCGCTCGCGGTGACGAGGCGCACGCGCTCGACGATCTCTCCAAGGGCTCGCGCGAGAATGTGTCCGCCGACGCGGAATTGCACGTCGCCGACATCCGCGAGCCGGACGCCGTCTTCGACGCCGTTCGGCCGGAGGTCGTGTTCCACCTCGCCGCGCAGGCAGACGTCCGGGTGTCCGTCGAGCGCCCCGCGCTCGATGCAGAGATCAACGTGCTCGGTACCGTCCGGATCCTCGAGGCCGCGCGCCGGCACGGCGCGAAGATCGTGTTTGCATCCTCGGGCGGCGCCGCCTATGGGGAATGCGCCGGGCCTGCGCCCGAGTCTGCGCCGCTGCGGCCGCTCGCGCCGTACGGGACGTCGAAGATCTGCGGCGAGGAGTACCTCGCGACGTGGAACCGCCTGTACGGGACCGAGCACGTGGCGTTGCGGCTCGGGAACGTGTACGGGCCACGGCAGATGCCGCACGGCGAGGCCGGCGTGGTCGCGATCTTCATGGGCCTGCTGCGCGACGGCGGGACGCCGACCATCTTCGGCGAAGGGCTGCAGACACGCGACTACGTCTACGTCGGCGACGTCGTGGACGCGATGCTGCGCGCGGTCGCACAGGACGGCGGCGTCTTCAACGTCGGCACCGGCGTCGAGACGTCGGTGGTCGGGCTGTTCGACGCGATCCGCAGTGCTTGCGGCATCGACCGGGAGCCTGCGTTCGCACCGGCCCGCCTCGGCGAGCTGCAACGGAGCGTGCTGGACACGTCCCTCGCAGAGCGCGAGCTGGGCTGGCGTCCCGAGCGCACCCTCGCCGACGGGCTCGCCTCGACGTGGGAGTGGATCTCCTCCGAGTAGAAGGATCGCGAGCCGCACCGGCGAAACCAAGCGGGCCGTGGCGACCGTCGAGAACTATTCCGAGCCGTTCCCATGGCGGACCGCGACGCTCGTCGCCTCCGCCGTCGCCACGATCGAGCTCCTCGGCCTCATCGTCGTCGGCGCCTTCGTCCTCGCGCATCCCTTCCGGCACGCGGCAAAGCACACGACGACGGCCGCCAAGGCGACAGTCGTCCATCGCGCGCCTGTTCACCGACATGTCGTCCCGGTCCCTGCGAAGGACCGCGTCGCAGCAGCCCCTTCTCACCCGCTCCGCGCGCGCTCCCACGTGCGCGTGCTCGTCCTGAACGCGAACGGCGTGCAGGGCGCGGCGCACGCCGAGGCGGCGCGTCTTCAGGCGCTCGGGTATCCGATCGGCGGCGCCTCGAACGCGCCGAGCCACAACTACGCGCAGTCGATGGTGATGTTCGTGCCCGGGTATCTGAAAGAGGCGCGGCGACTCGCGCACGATGCAGGCATCCGGCTCGTCGCGCCGGTGGACGGATTGACCCCGTCGACGCTCAGTGCGTCGCGGCTGGTCGTCCTCCTGGGCAGCTAGGCGGCCACACCTTCAGCACCTTGTACCGGGCCTGGTCGAGCCGGCCGCACGGTACGCCTGCGGGGCCGAAGCGGTCGTACCTCCACGAATTGCCGTAAGCGACGTAGGCGTCCTTCCAGAGCTTCTGGTCCCAGAAGAAGTCGCCGAACTCGAACCAGACGACCGAGTTCTCCGGCTCGAGCGACACCGCGTCGCGGTAGAGCTGCCCCGCGCGCGCGGGGTCGACCACCTCTTCGAACGCCGCCCACTCGGTCAGGACGTCGGTCGAGAGCGGGTCGTACCCATGCGCACGCTTGAGCTGCGGGATCGACGCTGCGGTTGCGAGGTCGCGCTGCGCGAGCCACGGCGCCGC
>Ga0070741_10019987_pt1 | contig 10633 bp, 9 predicted proteins | sample Coa_R1_4_FD_66440 | JGI IMG/M metagenome (GOLD analysis project Ga0070741, IMG submission 66440) | Surface soil microbial communities from Centralia Pennsylvania, which are recovering from an underground coalmine fire - Coalmine... | ecosystem: Environmental > Terrestrial > Soil > Unclassified ... | reverse complement strand
AAGCCGCAAAAAGTCACGACGAGCCAGAAAGGTACGATCACTGAGAAGAAAGGCAGCTGGCGGCCGACCATAGCCGAGAGGGTCATCAGGTAATCCGGATTACTCGGCTGCGTCACACTGTGCAGCACCATGATGGGCGTTCCGGATCCGCCATACGCAACCGGTGCAGTGTTCGCGATAAGAGATAGCCCAGAGGCAGCGAGAGGAGAGAACCCGAGGCCGATCAGGATTGCGCCCGTCACCGCGACCGGTGTTCCGCCTCCCGCTGCCCCCTCGAAGAAAGCACCAAAGCAGAACGCAATAAGCACGAGCTGTAGCCGCCTATCGTTTGTGATCCCGCCGATGCTGTCCTGCAAGACCGTGAACAAACCTCTCTTGACGGTCATGCGGTAGAGGAAGATTAGGTTGACGATAATCCAACAGATCGTCGTCGCCGCAAATAGAGCGCCGAATCCAGCGGCGCGAGCTGCAAGCCCGACGGGCATCCCAACCACGAACAAAGCAATTGCGAGTGCCGCCAATAAACCAAGAAGGGCCGCAATGTGCGCCTTCATATGAAAGAAACCCAGTCCGCCAAGCAGGATCAGAACTGGGAGTGCGCACACGAGCGTCGAGATTATCGTGTTGCCGAAGGGGTCGTAGTTCTGCGACCAGAGTTCCATCGGGTCCTCCCCTAGAATACTTGGGTCTTTCATTCACGCCCGCGATGGAGACGGGAGCGAAGCCGCGAAGGCGGGGAGTATAACGAAATCGAGCCCAGGTCCTCTGCCAGAGCTACTGCAGAACCGGCAGATCGTGCGAGACTGCAATGCCGTGCGCGCTACTGGCGCCCGGCTCTAACCCCAGCTTACTTGCAGCTTTCTGGCAGCGTTTCGCAGGAATCAAACTGACCGATCGGGCGCTTGAACGTATCCCGAAACGGCCGCTTAACGAGCGCATCGCCCGCTCGGTCTGCGCTCTTGCTGGGGAGCGTGAAGGGAAGCGACACCACAAACGCTGCAGCACCCAATACCGTGCCGATCAGGCTAAGCGGTCGGGCAAGGACAGCATCGGCCAGGACTTCACTCGTGCTTGGCTCTCGTCGCGCCTGCTCCTCATCCAAAGCCAGAACTGGGGAGGCGACCAGGGTCGATACGAGGACGGGAATCAAGCACGTCTTTCGCCAATCGGGCATAACATGAAACTCCTAATCAGCCGGCACTTCGCCGAGAAGCAACGCTGGGGGCGCTTTGGGTTGTGGGCGGGCGACCTATGGAACCATCTGCCATACCCGCGTACCGAGCCAATATCGGCGCCACATCCAAGTAATTAAGGAAGACCGATGAGAGTAGAACTGAGCTACGGCAGATCCACGTATCCACTCGAATTGAGCGATGCGCTGGCGGTCGATGTCATCCGCAAGCGGGACATGCCGATTCTGCTTGATCCGCGAGAAGCTACCCGCCAGGCGCTCCGACAGCCGGTGGGAAGCCTGCCTCTGGTCGATGAGGCGAGGAACTGCAGGTCGGCATGCATCCTGGTCTGCGACATCACACGTCCGGTTCCCAATGCCGTCTTGTTGCCGGTAATCGTCCACCAACTCCTCGCCAGCGGTATCCACAAAGAAGCGATCAGCGTCCTCGTGGCCACTGGTTTGCATCGCCCCAACGAGGGCCCCGAGCTCGAGGAGCTGATTGGCGACGATTGGGTGCTCCGAACCGTCCGTGTCGAAAACCACTTCGCAAGAAGCGACGCTGACCACGTCGATCTGGGTCGCACGCGCAGCGGCACAGCAGTGAAGCTGGACCGTCGCTTCGTCCAAGCCGACCTTAGGGTCGTCACTGGGCTCGTCGAGCCTCATTTCATGGCGGGATATTCCGGCGGGCGAAAGGTCATCGCTCCGGGGATTGCCCATCGCGACACGATCACGACCTTCCACAACGCGCGATTCATGTCGCATCCACTTGCAGACAACTGCGTCCTGGACGGCAACCCCCTGCATCAAGAGCAGCTCGAGATCGTGCAAATGCTCGGGAAGGTGCTAGCTCTAAACACTGTTCTCGACGAGCACCGTCGTTTAGCGTTCGTAAACTTTGGCGAAGTCATCGCAAGCCACCTCGAGGCGGTCGACTTCGTCGGCCGATACGCCCGCGTCAGCGTCCCGCGCAGGTATCGCACCGTAGTGACAAGCGCAGCGGGATACCCACTGGACAAGACCTACTATCAGACGGTGAAAAGCATGGTAAGCCCGTTAGATATCTTGGAGCCGGGGGGCAACTTGATCGTGGTCTCGGAATGCTCGGAAGGTCTGGGATCCCCTGAGTACGCGCATGCACAGCAGCGCCTCATCGAGCAGGGGGTAGAGGGTTTCTCTCAGGAGATCGCAAGAAAATCTCATGCGGCAATCGACGAGTGGCAAACCCAAATGCAACTGAAGCCTATGCGCAAAGCGCACGTCCATCTGTACTCCGGAGGCCTAAAGCCAGGCGATCGAGCGCTCACCGGTGTTCATATTATTGACGATGTGGCTGGCACCGTCAGCGACTGCGTTGCGAGGACACATGATAAGACGGTTGCCGTCATTCCAGAGGGCCCTTATGTAATACCAGTCTTCGAGGCAGCATGATGCTAGATGCCGTTGACATAGATCTCGGATAAGGCAATACTGATCTTCCCGATGTGATACCGAAGCAGGACCGGGCATTTGTTAGACTCACGAGATCCTGTGGACTGTAGAGGCGAGCGATGATTCCCGAGCATATCCAAGTACAAGTTGTTGGCGGGCTGGACTTTCCACTGCCCAAAATGGCAAACGTACGACAGAGATTCGAAGCGCGACGACTTCCCGACATCGCAGCGCGCATCGCAGCCGAGTTCAGGCGAGATGAGGTACGCAAGCGCGTGAAGGCTGGACAGTCGATCGCAGTAGGTTGCGGTAGCCGGGGAATCGCCAATATCGCGGAAATCGTCAGGGCAGTGATCCAGGAGTTGCGTGCCCTTGGGGCAAACCCTTTTGTCTTTCCGTGCATGGGAAGCCACGGTGCGGCCACGGCGGAAGGGCAAAGAAAAGTCCTGGAGAGCTACGGAATCACCGAAAGCTCTACCGGGGTGCCGATCCGAGCGACGATGGACACTGTTATCGTTGGGTCGCTCGAGGACGGAACTCCCGTTCACATGGATCGCTTTGCCGCGGAGGCAGACGGCATCGTGGTGATCAATCGCATAAAACCACACACGGGTTTTCGAGGGCCGACGGAGAGTGGCTTAACGAAGATGCTCGCGATCGGTATCGGCAAGATCGTGGGGGCTTCCACTTATCACACTCATGGTATGGACCGCTTTCCGGATCTGTTACCTCGCATCCGCGACATGAATATGACGCAGCGTAACGTCATGTTCGGTGTCGGAATCGTCGAGAACGCTTACGACGAAACCGCTGTCATCGAAGTCGTTCCGGCCGACCAGCTTGCCGCACGAGAGCCCGAGTTGCAGGCAATGGCCAAAGCGCTCATGCCTCAACTCTACTTCGACGAGATCGACGTGCTGATCATCGACGAAATGGGCAAGAACATCAGCGGCGCCGGCTTCGACCCGAACATAACTGGCCGGAACCGCCGAGCTGTGCAGTGGGTAAACAAACCCCAAGTCAAGAAAATCGCTGTGCTCGGATTAACGCGTGAGACCATGGGGAACGCGACGGGCATCGGATCGGCCGACGTCATCACCATGCGCGTATTTCGCGAACTCGATATTCCGTCGACCTATGCAAATATCATTACATCGTGCAACTTGGACGGTGCGGCAATACCCATGGTGATGAATACGGACCGTGAGGCAGTAGCACTCGCCGTAAAGACCGTGGTTCGAGTGAAGCCCGCGGACTGCAGAATCGTCCGTATTCGCAATACCTTGCAGCTTTCGGAAATCCAAGTATCGTCGGCACTGCTTCCCGACGTCATCCGTCAACCCGATCGTTTTGAGATCGTTTCTGATCTGGCGCCGCTGCCGTTCGATGCAAGCGGCGCCTTGCCGGCGCTCTTGCCGACGCCACACGCGGCGGCTGCATAGGGCACTCTATCTAGACCATCAGGGAGAAGATCGATGCAATGTAAGTTACCCGTACTACTGTTGTTAGCCGCTTTCGCGCTACCTACCTCCGCCGCGACACCACAGCAAGAGAAGATGAAGGGCTGCAACGCCGATGCAGCAGCCAAGCAGCTCAGCGGCGAGGAGCGCAAGAAATTCATGAGCGAATGCCTGTCAGCCGGAAAAGAAGCAAAGGGCGAAAAGCCTCTGACCGCGCAACAGCAGAAAATGAAAGACTGCAACATGGAAGCCAAGACTAAGGGGTTGAAGGGCGAGGAGCGCAAGAAATTCATGAGCGCTTGCCTGTCGAAGTCCTAGTCCACTTTCCGGTGGCTAGCGTCGCTGCAACAACTCCGTGACGATTAGCGAATGCATAGACAACGCGGGCGCGGCAGACTGTGCCGCGCCCGCGTTAACCTAGAGCACCGCGCTACTAGCCGACGTTCACGGGGACGTAAATCCTAGAGTCCCCGCGCTGAATCAACAACGCCAACGGCTTCCCTTCCGCTGCCTTGTCGACCAAGCTTCTAAATTGACTCGCCGACTCGACCTGCTCACCGTTGATGGCGATCACGACGTCACCTTTTTGAATGCCGGCACGCGCTGCAGGTCCCTGCGCAGCGTCGACAATCACACCTCCTTTTAAGTCAAGCTGTTGACGCTGTTGCGGTGTGAGGTCCTGCACGGCTAGGCCCAGCTTCCCCGTTTCAGCGGAGGGTCCCCCGGCTGCCGCCACAACCGTCTTGTCGGCTTCGAGTTCGCCGACTTTGATAGTCAGCGTCTGCTCTTTTCCTCCGCGCCAAACGGTCACTGTCGTTTCCGTTCCGGGCTTCGTCTTCGCCACCAGCACTGGCAGATCGGTGGAATCGACAATCTGCTTGCCGTTGTACTTCAAGATTATGTCACCCGGTTCAACTCCTGCCCGCTGCGCTGCGCTACCTTTCTCTACGTTAGCCACCAGCGCACCGTTCGGCTGCTGTAGCCCGAAGGAGCGCGCCAGGTCCTGGGTCAAGTTTTGAATCTGCACCCCCAGCCGGCCTCGAGTAACCTTGCCGGTTTCGCGCAGCTGGTTCGCCACGTCCATGGCAATGTCGATGGGAATGGCAAACGACAATCCCATGTAACCACCTGTCCGGCTGTAGATCTGTGAGTTGATACCGATCACCTCGCCATTCAGATTGAATAGCGGTCCGCCCGAATTCCCAGGGTTGACTGCGACATCAGTCTGCAGAAAAGGAACATACGTTTCGGAAGGCAGGGCGCGGCCTTTCGCACTCAGTATCCCGGCTGAAATCGTATTCTCAAAGCCGAATGGGGAGCCGATCGCTGCGACCCATTCGCCGACCTGTTCCTTTTCTGGATCTCCGATCGTGACGTAAGGCAGGTTCTTCCCATCGATCTTGAGCAGTGCAACGTCCGTACGTCGATCTGCTCCAATCAACTTCGCCTTGTACTCACGCTTGTCGGTCATGTGAACGGTGATGTCCCCGCCGTTGGCGACGACGTGCGCATTGGTCAAGATGTAGCCGTCAGGGCTTATGATGAATCCGGATCCCTGGGCCTGCTGCGGAATCGGCCCCGTGCCAGGATTGCCAGGAATCGGGGGCTCGAACGGGAACGGAATATTCGGCGTTCCGCCATCCGGCGCTTCTGGCATCCCTGGAATATTCGGCATACCAGGCGATCTGGCCGCCGAGGAGGTGCGCTCCACACGGATGTTCACCACTGCGCGCCCGTGCTGCTTAACGAGCGCCGTAAAATCTGGCACGGCAAGCGCAGTCTTGGCAGGCTGTGTTGCCGTGGAACTATTCTGAGCATGCGCCACCGCAGGAAAATCAACGTGGGAAAGCCCCCAACCGCCGGTTATCAGTGCAATCGCACTGGCCAACGGGATGAGCTTGGCTCGCGAAATCATCACAATCTCCTCGTATTAGACAAAAGACGTCGAGCACTTCGCCCGAAGTCCCAACAACAAGCCGCCTTGCCCATTAAAGGGTCCAGCGGCCTTAACCCATTCGACCAGCAGTCAGCGATTTGGCTCCTTAGCTGTATCTGTAGTCAGCACGCCGGCCGCATGGTTCCCGGCAACCGCGCCTCGTGCTAGGGTCACGTGATGGAGCTTTCTCGAAGCATCGATCTGTACTGCGAGCGAGTCGACGCGAGCTTCTGGTCGGAACCAATCAATGCTCTAAGCAACTCCGCATTCATCGTCGCAGCGTGGCTGCTCGCGTTTGCGCTGCGTCGCATGCAGAGAAAAGGACAAGACATTCCGCCCGTAGTTCGCGTCATGCCGGTCCTGCTTACGCAAGTCGGGGTCTGCAGCTTTTTGTTTCACACGTTCGCGACCGTCGCCACCGGTTTGGCAGATCAGTTCGCGATTCTGCTGTTCGGATGCGTCTTCCTCTTCGCCTTTCTTCGACAGCTCTGCGACGTGTCATGGCCCGTGGCGCTCACAGTAAGCCTTGGCTTCGGGCTCATCAGCTACCTCACTCCGAAATCATTGCCCTCCGGCTTCTTGAACCAATCCGGCGCTTACTTCCCGTACTTGCTCGGACTCGTCGGAATGCTAGTCTGGCTGTATGTCCAGCATCGAAAGACCTCGCGGCTCTTTCTCGCGGGCGTCATACTCTTCTGTGTTGCGCTTACCCTGCGTTCGATTGACCAATGGATCTGCCCGATGTTCCCAGTCGGCACCCACTTCTTGTGGCATTTGCTAAACGGCGCCGTGTTGTTGCTCTTGTCACTGTCCCTCGCGCAAGAGTCTGCCGCACCTGCCAATTCGCTTGCGCCTTCCGGGCGGGAATCAATAGCAAGGCAGATGTAAGTGGCAACTCGGGCGGTATCTTGTGGATGTGATGCGGGACGTGGCTAGGAAGTACTGACGCCGGCGAGTGGTTAACGCACGACAAAGGTAAGCCGGGTGGCGCGAGTGCCGATCTGAAGAAGCGCGTTTTGGATTACGTGGGGTCCTCAACGATGTCCTTACCTCGCGATCCGAGCCCGGTTCCCAGCCGTAGAAGGAAAGCTACCCGTCCCCTCTAACCCTGCACCACTGGTTCCAGGTAAATCTCGACGCGCCGATTCGCTTGGCGACCCTCTTCGGTGGCGTTGCTGGCAACCGGCTCGGCCTCGCCCTTACCAGAGGTCGCGAGGCGCACCGGATTCACGTTGCGGGACTCAAAGTACCGCGCGACAGACAGCGCGCGGGCTTCGGACAACCGCTGGTTGTATTCGGCCGTGCCGGTATGGTCGGTGTGCCCGACGATCGTCAAGGTCGTCTTGCCGTACCGGACTACGACGTCTGCGAGCTTGTCCATCGTGCTGCGAAAGCCTGGCTTGATGTCGGCGGAGTTCACGTCGAAGGCCGTACTGTTCGTCATGGTGACGCGCACCGCATTGCCGCCCAGCTTCTCCACCCGAGCCTGCCCGGCTTGAATCTCTTTCGCCAAGTTCTTCTCGAGGTCCTTGCGCTGGTTATCCATGTAAGCGCCTACCGCACCACCAGCTAGACCGCCACCAACCGCGCCGATGACTGCGCCCTTGGTACGGTTCTTCTTGTACGCAACAGCACCAACGACAGCACCCCCTACGGCCCCAATCAAAGCGCCGGACTCCATGTTTGTCATCGGGCGCTTGCCCGTTGCACTGCCGTCGCTCGTGCAGCCCGCGATTGCGATACACAACACGACCCAACCTGCCAGGATGCGCTTCACAGCACGACCTCCGATCTTGTTTGAGTTCGACAATGGCTCCATGAGAGCCAGGCGGGGCGGCTTTAGCAATATCGATACCGGAGGATTGAACTCTGCCGCAGGCGTCATGAGGAGCGGGCAGCTGCCCTGATTGTCAGAGGAGGGAAGGCGCTGGCGTCACGAGGCATCGCCCGCTCAGCCTTTCGGCTTCCAGTCTCGAGCGCGCTGCTGAGCCTTCAGTAACTGATCGGGGCTGAGCTTGCTTGCCACGTAGTCGCGCTGGCGTTCCGCCGCGCTGCGCTCTTCGCCAGACAGTTGTGCAGCTGCCAGGTTGCTCCACATGTGGGCGGTCATCAGATCGCTTTTCCCGTTCTTCTCGTCTGACAACAGGTAGCCGAGTGCAAGCTGCGCGTGAGGGTCTCCCTTCTCCGCGGCCATGGTGTACCACTTTATGGATTGAGCCGGGTCGGCAGGAACGCCCTCGCGTCCTTCGTACAGATAGCCCAGGATGTACTGGGCGTATATGCTGCCGTTCTCGGCTGGCTTCTGATACCACTTCAAGGCTTGCGCGTAATCGCGCGGGACGCCCTGACCAGAGAAGTAAAGCCCGGCGAGACTCTCCTGAGCAGCAACGAGCCCTTGCTCCGCCGCTTTTTGGTACCACTGCGCTGCCTCGGTCGGATTCTTACTCTGTTCCAGCAAGTAGCCGAGCATGTATTGGCTATCCTTGTCGCCTTGCTCGGCGGCCTTGCGAAACCATTTGATTGCCTCGCTCTCGCTCTTCGCCGTGCCTTTGCCTTCGTAATAAGCGTATCCGAGTAGCGGAAATACCGAAGTGTCCCCTTTCTCCGCAGCAGACAAATACAGCTTGAGTGCTTGGGCATCGTCCTTTGGAACGCCCTTGCCTTGCGCGTACAGATATCCGAGCGCGGCCATGGCTCGTGCGTCCCCTTGGTCGGCTGCTTTCCGGTACCACTTCGCGGCTTCGGCTAGGTCCTGCTGGACGCCGCGCCCGTTCTCGGACATGAAGCCCATCAGATACTGAGGATAGGCGCGCCCCGTCTCAGCCACTTTACGATTCCACTTCGCGGCCTCTGTATAGTCTTGCGTGACGCCTTGCCCAAAGAAGTACATGCGCCCGAGTGCTTCCTGCGCATCTGCATTGCCCCCATCCGCGGCGATCTTGTAGTACTCGGCGGCCCGAGCCAAATCGGGCGTGACACCCTTTCCAAACTCGTACAGATAACCTGCCAAGAAAGCCGGATACGTCTTCCCCTTCTTCGCGGCCCCTCCGCACATCTTGGCCGCCTCCGTCTCGTCCTTACGGATGATGTTTTCTCCGAAGAAGTAGGACGTGCATAGCTTCTCGAGGGCCTCGGCTTGACCTTGGTCGGCAGCCTTGCGATACCACTTCAATGCTTCGGCATAATCCTGCACGGTACCCCGACCGAGGTAGAAGGCTTCGGCCAGGTAATATTGAGCGCGCGCGTCACCTTGCTCCGCCGCGGCCTTGAACTGGTCGAACGCCGCGCGGTAGTCGCCGCTGTTCCATGCCTGCAGCCCCTTATCGAAGTCCGCTGACGCGCTGACTGCGAACACAAAAAAAGCGAGCGCGACAAGCACTCTCATGGAACTCCTCCGCATTCTCGTATTTACCGATGGTCAGCGAATAATAGCTCGAAACCCGCGTCGCTTCGCCTTGCCATGCAGCGCAGGTTCAACCGTTTGGCGACAAACGGGGAACTAGTCCGAAGGGCCGCGCCCAACTCAATCCATCCAGGGTCGATCTGGCGGGTCGATACTCGCATCCGACCCACCCTTCGTAGCGGAGCTCATCAAGCAGCTGGAACAAGAACGGGTAGTTGATTTCTCCGATGTTCGGTTCGTGTCGCCCCGGCACACCAGCAATCTGGACGTGGCGAAGTAAATGAAGATGTTGATGTAATGTCTCTGCGAGATGGCCTTCCAGCAGCTGCATGTGATAGATGTCGAGGTGAAGGAACAAATTGTCGCTCGCGACTTCTTCGATCACATCTCGCGCCTGCGCACTGGTATTGAGAAAGTACCCGTGCATCCCCTCGGTCGTGTACGACGCACTGTTCGCTGGAATTCCGAGCTTGCGGTTAATCGGTTCGATCACTGCGCGCACGCCATATCGCTTCAAGAATGCGCTCGCATAGCGCAAGTTCTCGATGTACACGCGCCGCGCTGCCTCATGCTCTGTCCGTGCACCCACGACCCCGGCCATCACATGTACGAGATCGCATGGCAACGCCAGCGCATAATCGACTGCGCGAACCAAGCTTTCGCGGAATTCCCGTTCGCGTCCCGGTATTGCAGCAATCCCACGGTCCCCCATTGACCAATCCCCCATCGGCGCATCAAACAGGACCATTGACAGGCCATGTTCGTCAAGCCGTCGCCGCAATTCGTCTCCGGGGTAGTCGTACGGAACCTGGAACTCGACTCCTTTGAAGCCCGCCGATGCAGCCGCTTCGAAGCGCTCGAGAAAGGGGACTTCATTGAACAAGTAGTGCAGATTGGCGGCGAATCTTGGCATAGACGGCCGAGGCTTCGATCAAGCGCCGTTAGGGTTGGGTTGGCGACTTATTGGCTGGAGAACTGGGACGGAATTTACCGCTGTCTGTGAACTCTGGGCGGATCGTCCCGCTGTCCGCGTACTCAGGCTTAATGTTGCGCGGATTAGCGGGAGGCAGACTTCCGGGCACTAACATCTGCTGAGGGTGCTGCACAGAGGAAGGCTTGCCCAGTTCCTGCTCTCGAGCCTTGCGCCGTTCGTATATTTCCTGGCGCTGATATGCTGCACACGAGACATAGGGGTAACACGGCACGTACGACGGCCAATAGTCGAAGGG
>Ga0070741_10019986_pt1 | contig 10633 bp, 12 predicted proteins | sample Coa_R1_4_FD_66440 | JGI IMG/M metagenome (GOLD analysis project Ga0070741, IMG submission 66440) | Surface soil microbial communities from Centralia Pennsylvania, which are recovering from an underground coalmine fire - Coalmine... | ecosystem: Environmental > Terrestrial > Soil > Unclassified ... | reverse complement strand
CGGCTCTAGACGCCAAACCATCGGCGGGCAGAACGTGCGATCGTGGAGCACTTGTGCAGCACAGCGGGCGCAAACGGCACTAGCGGAACAGTTCGTTGACCGTCGCACGCACGAGCTCGGCGACGCGCTCGGTCGGCTCGTCGCCGAAGAGCGCGTCAGCGCCCATCAACCCGAACATCACCGCCCCAATCGAGCAGGCCATCCGAACGCGATCCTCGAGCGGGATCGCCGGGTTCGCCATCACACGCCGGAAGCGCTGCTCGATGTCCTCGTTCGCCTCGCGATGTCGTTCGGTATCGGCGAGTTGCTCGAACGCGCGCTGGTTCCGCTGGTGAACGAGGAAGAGGTCGCGGTTCGCGAGCACGTCGTCGATGAACCGGTCGCCGAGCTTCGGCCAGAGCTCGACGACGTCGCGTTCGTCTTCGAGCGCGTCGATCTCGTCGAGGATGCCGGCGCCGAGCTCGTGAAGGCGTAGGTGGAGCTCGAAGAGGATGTCTGCCTTGCTCTGGAAGTGGTAGTAGATCGCCGCTTTCGTGATGCCGAGGCGCTCCGCGATCTCGCGCAGCGAGGTGGCGTCGTACCCCTGCTCGTTGAAGAGCTCGAGGGCGACGTCGAGGATCCGCCCGCGCATGTCCGTGCGCCGTTCGACCATCACTCCACAGCTTACTTGACGGCCGGCTAGTAAGTAGCTAACCTGCCGTCCGGTAAGTATGGATGCGATGATCGAAGCCAACGGCTTGCGCAAGCGGTTCGGCGACACGGTCGCCCTGAACGGGCTCGACCTGGCCGTCCCCGCAGGCGCGATCCTCGGCGTCCTCGGACCGAACGGCGCCGGCAAGACAACCGCCGTCCGCATCCTCACCACGCTCACGCGGCCGGACGCCGGCACCGCGCGGGTTGCCGGCCACGATGTCGTCCGCGAGGCCGATGCCGTACGCCGCGCGATCGGTGTCACAGCTCAGAGCGCCACGGTCGACGAAGTGCTGAGCGGTCGGCAGAACCTCGTCATGATCGGTCGGCTATCGGGCCTGCGTAGGCGAGAAGCACGCGCCCGCGCGACCGAGTTGCTCGAACATTTCGAGCTAACCGATGCCGCCGACCGGGTTATCCGGGAGTACTCGGGCGGCATGCGCCGCCGCCTCGACCTCGCGGCGAGCCTCTTGACGCGGCCGCCCGTGTTGTTCCTCGACGAGCCGACGACGGGTCTTGATCCGTCGAGCCGCGCGCGCATGTGGACGGTGATCCGTCAGCTCGTCGACGACGGCGCGACGCTCCTGCTGACGACGCAATACCTGGACGAGGCGGATCAGCTTGCCGACCGAATCCTCGTCATCGACCACGGGCGCGCAATCTCCGAGGGAACAGCCGCAGAGTTGAAAGCGCAGATCGGCGGCGCCCGGCTCGAGGTGACGTTGACGGCCTCAGACCGAAACGCCCCGCTCGCGCTCGCGCCGTTCGTCTCGGGCGAGGTGCGCGTGAGCCACGACGGCCTGCGGGTGCGAGCCCCGGTCAGGAGCGAGCCCGGCCTTGCGACGCAGATCGTGCGAGCGCTCGACGACGCGGGCATCACGATCGACGACGTCCAGGTCCACCAGCCGTCGCTCGACGACGTGTTCTTCGAGCTGACCGGTCACGCGGTCGAGGACGACCACGACGAGTCGGTGGCCGCATGAGAACGATGCTCCGCGACGTTTCGGTGTTGACGGTCCGCAATCTGCTGCACATCAGGCGCGAGCCGCTGCAGCTGTCCGACGTGACCGTGCAACCGGTGCTCTTCACGCTCCTCTTCACGTACGTGTTCGGCGCCGGCGTGTTGCTCCCGCATCACGGAAGCTACAACGCCTTTGCGATTGCCGGCTTGCTCGCGCTCAATCTGACGACGTCGTCGATGGGAACGGCGGTCGGTCTCAGCACCGACCTGGCGAGCGGCGCGATCGACCGCTTCCGAACGCTCCCGATCTGGCGCCCAGCCGTACTCGCCGGCCGTTCGCTCGCCGACCTGCTCACTGCTTCCCTCTGCGCGACGATCGTTGCGCTCATGGGCCTCATCATCGGCTGGCGCCCCGGCGACGGCGTCGCGCGCATGCTCGCCGGCTTCGCCTTGTTCCTGTTCTTCAGCTATGCGATCTCCTGGTACTGCGCATGTCTCGGGATCCTCAGTAAAGGGCCGGAATCGGCGCAGGGGCTCGGACTCATCGTGCTCTTCCCGCTCGCGTTCGTCTCGAACGCGATGGTGCCGACGCAGCACATGCCAGCCGTGCTTCGCGTCATCGCGAACTGGAACCCCGTCAGCGCCGTCACCGCTGCAGCACGCGAGCTATGGGGCAACCCGAACCCGTCCGCCTCCATCGGCGCGTGGCCCATGCAACACCCGGTGGCGGCCTCGCTCATCTGGTCGGCCGCGATCCTTCTCGTCTTTGCGCCGCTCGCTGCGTTCCTCTACCGGCGCCGCACGACCGACTGACCCTGGGCGCCATCAGCACTCGGCCAGCGACCGCCGCTCAACTAGAACCAACGTCTTCTCCGCGGGATTGCAGGCGGGCGTGAAGTGCGGTGTAGCAGCGTGCCTGCGCCCTGCCCGCAGCATGCGACCTCGCTCCACGCGGGAGAGGCGCCTCTACAGGCGCCCCTCCCGATGAGCCGTCCGAACCTCGCGGCGGTGCTCGCGAGTCCGGAGCAGGGACAGGATCGCGATCCCTCCCCGGTGGACGCGAACCTCGCTGTCGCGAAGCTCCCCGGTCAGCCTGACGATCCGTCCGCCGGCTGCCGCCGCTCCGCTCCAGTCCTTGACCCGACCGCGCCCGCGCCGATGCAGATCGTCCGTCTCGATGCGCGTCCCGTCGGGGACGAGCAGCTTGACCATCGCGCGGTCGGCGTCGAGCGAGATCTCGACGACGCCGGGCTCGAGCTGCGGCAGGAGCAGGTCGAGGACGACCACTGCCCGCCTGGCGGTCACGCGGAAACGGCGGCCCGTCGTCCAGGCTCCGAGCCTCTTGACGACCTCGCCTTCCGCACGGATTGTCTCGGACCTCGTATCGGTGATCGACATGCTCGTGATGCTCCCTTCTCGCGCCGAGACCCTCAGCCGCGGCGGTACTTGGCGACGGCGACCGGGACGGAGGCGACGAGAATCGCCGCCGTCCAAACCGCCGCACGGAGGACGTAGTAGCTGGACGGATGACCGAGCTCGATCCGCGCGTGAGCTCCCAGGCTCAGCGCGCGCACCGCGTCGACCATGCTCGTCAGCGGCTGGTGCTTGGCAAAGATCTGCAGCCAACCCGGCATCGATCCGACCGGCACGTACGCGCTCGAGATGAAGGCGAACGGGAACACGATCATCCCCATCCCCTGCGCTGCCTGCGCGCCACCGGCGAACTGCCCCAGCGCGACGAACGCCCACTCGAACGCGAACCCGAAGGCGACGACGAGGCCGAAGGCCGCCAGACCTTGCATGACGGTGCCGTGGAGCCGAAAGCCGACCGCGAACGCGATCGCAACGGTGGCTGCAGACGAGAGCGCGAGGATCGCCGTGTCGGCGATCGCACGCGCCAGCAGCACCGAGCTGCGCGGGATGGGCAACGATCGAAGCCGGTCGACGAAGCCCTGCTCGAGATCCTCGGCGGTCGCAACCGCAGCTCCGATCCCGGAGAAGAGCACGCCGGTGGCGACGAACCCCGGAACGAGATAGTCGACGTACGGGAGTGAGCCGGCATGGATCGCCCCGCCGAACATGTAGCGGTAGATCAGGAAGAACAGCGCCATCTGCACCGTCGCCATCACGATCAGCTGCGGTGTTCGCAGGTAGCGAAGTGCGGCTCGGCGTGTGATCGCGACGGTGCTCGGGACGAGTCCTGTCTTCGCCACAGCCTCACGACGCTCGAGGTTGTACGGAACGACTGACATCTGAGTTGTCCTTTCTCTTTGTTCAGGCCGCGGCCGGGTCGGCGCGCGACGGTTGCTGTGCCGAGTCGGTGGAGTGACGTCCGGTCAGAGCAAGGAACACCTCGTCCAGCGTCGGCTGACGAAACGCAACGTCGGCGACTCCGATCCCCGCCCGTTCGAGCTCCGCGAGGGCGGCAGCGAGGTTGCCGTGCTCGGCGCCGGCGGTGACGCTGCGCATCTCCGCGTCGATCTGGACGGGGCTCCCGTCGAGACGGTCGAGCGCCTGCGCAGCAGCGGCGAGCTGATCGTGCCGGTGCACGTGCACCTCGACGACGGATCCACCGACCCGATGCTTGAGCTCTTGAGGCGCACCCTCGGCGATCGTCCGACCGCGATCGACGATCGCGATCCGGTCGGCGAGTCGATCGGCCTCGTCGAGATACTGCGTCGTCAGCAGAACGTCGGTTCCGGCTCCGACCAGCGAGCGGATCGCGTCCCAGAGCTCGATCCGGCTCCGCGGATCGAGTCCGGTCGTCGGCTCGTCGAGCAGCAGCAGCCGAGGCGAGCCGACAAGGCTCGCGCCGAGGTCGAGCCGGCGCCGCATGCCGCCCGAGTAGGTGCGAACGAGGCGGTCGCCTGCCTCGAGGAGGCTCAGCTGCTCGAGCACCCGCTGCGCACCCGAGCGCGCTTCCTTCCGGCTCCCGCCGTACAGCCGGCCGACCAGCTCGAGGTTCTCGCGTCCCGTCATCGCGGGCTCGACGGCCGCGGACTGACCCGCGAGGCCGATCAGCCGGCGGACGGCCTGGGGCTCGCGCACGACGTCCCGTCCAAGAACGCGCAGACGGCCCGCGTCGGGACGCACGAGCGTCGCCAGCATCCGAACGAACGTCGTCTTCCCGGCCCCGTTCGGACCGAGCAACGCGGTCACGGAACCCGCCTCGGCGACCAGATCGAGGCCTTGGAGCGCGTCGGTCTTCCCGAAACGCTTCGTCAGCCCTGCTGCGTCGATGATCTCCGTCATTGCTTCCCTCCTTCTCGAACAGTGTTCTAGTAGAACGGTGTTCTATCAGAGAACGGTGTTCTAGTCAAACACCGTTCTAGAAGAGGTACAGTGTTCGAGATGAGCGGCGACGACATCCCCGCCGCGCCCTGGCAACGGCACCCGCCGGAGCGCACACGGAGGCGAGGGCGCGACCCGATCACCCGCGACGCGATCGTCGACGCAGCGCTGCGGCTGCTCGACAGGGACGGCCTCGACGAGTTGAGCATGCGCCGGCTCGCCGACGAGCTCGGCACCGGCCCCGCCTCGCTCTACTGGCACGTCGGCAGCAAGGCCGGCCTGCTCGACCTGATCTTCGACCGCGTGATGGGCGAGGTGACCGTGCCGGACCCCGAGCCCGAGCGCTGGCAGGAGCAGCTAAAGGCGGTGGCGCGTGCGGGTCGGGCGATGATCCTCCGCCACCGCGACATCGTTCGCATCTCGATCGGCCGGGTTCCGATGGGGCCGAACGCACTGCGTATCTCCGAGGGACTGTTCGCGATCCTTCGCGCCGGTGGAGTTCCCGATCAGCTCGCGGTCACCGGCCAGCAGCTGCTGTTCGCGATCATCAACGGCTTCACACTCGACGAGACAACAGAACTCGGCGTCGAGGTCGAAGGCCCGCCCGACGAGCAGGCAGCAAACGCGGCTCGCGACTACGTCTCCGCGCTCCCGCCTGAGCAGTTCCCGAACCTCATAGCCGTCGCCGGGCACTTCGGACACGTCGACAACGATCAACGGTTCGAGCTGCTGATCGATCTGTTCGTCGACGGTCTCGCCCAGCGCGTCCAGGCCCAGGCGAAAGCCGCCGACTCACAGCGCGAACGGTGACAGGCTCGGTTAGCCGCCCGCCCGGCTGACCGTCAGTGCGCGTGGGCGTGCCTGTGCGCGTCGCGCAGTGCCCGTTCCGGGACGTGCAGCGCCAGCAGCGCGGCCAGCGCCGTGGTCGCCGGCACCGCCAGGATCAAGCCGATCGAGCCGACGAGCGTTGCGACAGCCGCCTCAGCGACAGCCTCGGTCGTGAGCGCGCGGACCCCGGAGACGTGCGCGAACGAGAAGATGAGAAGGGTCGGCAGCGCAGCGCCCGTGTAGGCGAGCACGAGCGTGTTGACGGTCGCCGCAATGTGGTCGCGACCGACGCTCGTCGCGTGGTAGACGAGCTGCCCGAAACCGAGCCGGGGGTTCGCACGGCGGAGCGCCATCACAGTCGACGCCTGGGTGACGGTGGTGTCGCCGAGCACGCCGAGCGATCCGATCACCATCCCGGCGAGAAGCAGTCCGATGATCGACACGTGCGTCGTCGCCTGCAAATAGAGCGACTCGTCGGACGTGAGACCGCTCAGGTGGGCGGCGTGCACGAAGATGTGGGCCAGCAGGAGCGTCAGCAGCAGCGCGCCGGCGGTCCCGACGCACGCGGCGAGGGACTTCGTACCGCCGCCGTGGACGAGCGGAATCGTCAACAGCATGACGGCGAGCCCACCGAACCCAGCAACCTGCGAGGGCGAGCGCCCGTCGGCGATCGCCGGGACGATGAAGAAGACGACGGTCGAGAGGCTCGCAGCGAGCCCGACAAGCGCACGCAGGCCGTGGACCCGCCCGCCGACGATCACCACGAGTGCAAAGACGATCGCGAGCAAGAGCAGCGGACGGCCACGCTGGAAGTCCGCGAACGAGTACGCCTCGAAGGTCGACTTGGAAGCGCCGGGCGGAAGGTCGTTCTTGGCGACCAGCACTCTGTCGCCGAGGCCGATCTTCACCGCTCCACCGGTATCGCCGTAGTGGAATGCCGTGGTCCGACCCCGTGCGGGCCCTTCGTCGAGCTTCACCGTCACGAGCGCGCAAGCGGTCGCACTGGGCACGCGGCACTTCGCAGTACGGAGCGCGACGACGTGCGCCTTCAGCAGCTGCTGCTGCGTCAACGACGCGGGGGTCTTGATCGTCCGTGAGCGGGGCCAGTTCTGGGCGACGCCGAGAACGGTGACGCCGACGATGATCGCGAACAGGGCCACGAAGCCGAGTGCGACGGGCGATCGCTGCATCGCAGGGAGTGTGTCAAGCCGGTCGGCCGGGCTTACGTGTTCGCGGGGAGCCGTGCACCTGCAGCCCGGCTGTCGGCGGCCCCGTCGATGGTGGCCGCCTCGATCTAACCGACGAGGAACTTCTCGAGCCCGCGGGCGAGGGCGCCGGCGGCGCGCCGGCGAAACGCAGCGCTTTCGAGCAGGGCGGCGTCGGTGGGGTTGTGCATGTTGCCCACCTCGACGAATACCTTCGGGACGGTGGACAGGTTGAGGCCGCCGAGGTCGGTGCGGACGTCGAGCCCGTCGCGGCCGACGTACGTTGCGGGCGGCATTGTCGTACCGGCTTCGAAGGCGTCGCGGACGTCGATCGCGAGCCGTTTCGAGGCGACGGCGATCCGCCGGGTGATGCCGGTGTCGGGTGGGTAGATCACGTCGAAGCCGCGTCCGTCTTGCGGCGCGCCGTCGGCGTGGATCGAGACGGCGGCATCGGCGTGTGCCTGGTTGCCGATTGCCGCCCGCTGGTTGATGCACGGTCCCCAGGGTGTGTGTGCGGTGCGGGTGAGGACGACGGTGGCGCCGGCCGTCTTCAGGATGCGCGCGAGTCGGGTCGCCACGTCGAAGTTGAAGGCTGCTTCGGTGTAGCCGTTTGCGCTTTCGGTTCCGGTCGTGTCGCACGCCTTGAGGAAGCCGCCGGCGGGCACGGGCTTGTCGATCTCGGCGAGGTGCTTCCAGTTGTTCGGGTTGTGGCCCGGGTCGATCGCGACGACCCTCCCCGCCAGCGGCAGACCACCGGCATGCGCGCTCCCCGAGGATGGCACCGGGAGCGACAGGGCAGCCACTCCCGCCAGCAGACACACGGCTGCGCAGCCGACCGAGAGGTTGAGCGGGTGCTTCACTTCGTGCGGCTGGGCGCACAGGCGCTGCAGGCGCCGTGGAGGATCACGTCGTGTCCTTCGACGGCGTACCCGGTTCGGCGTTCGAGCTTGGCGAGGGCTCGTTCGAGCTCGTCGTCGGCGAACGCTTCGATCTTGCCGCAGTCGTCGCAGACGAGGTGGTGATGGTGTTCGCCGTCGGGATGGATGGGTTCGAAGCGGGCGCTGTCGGCCCCGACCTCGATGCGCTGCACGTAGCCGTCGCGGCTGAGCTGTTCGAGTGCGCGGTAGACGCTGGCGATGCCGACGTGGCGGCCCTGCGCTCGGAGCTGGTCGAAGATCTCCTGGGCGGTGAGGCAGCAGGATTGCTCGCCGAGCAGCTCGATGACGGCGCGGCGTGCACCGCCGTCGCGGTGTCCCCGGGTTCGGAGCGAGGCGAGCGTCTGCTCCGACCACTCGCGGCTGGGTGAGCGGCCCATCGCTTAACGATAGCGCCTCCCATCACCAGTTGCTAGAGAGAATGATTCTCGCTAGGGTTAGCGTCGGTTCGTCGTCGACCGGCGGAGGTGCGAGGGATGCGCAGGGTGGTTTGGGTCATCGGAGTCGTGGTCGCGTGCGCCGCGCTCGGTGCGACGATCGCGTCGGGAGAACGGGGATCGGCAGCGGGCGGCAAGCTGCAGGTCGTTGCTGCGGAGAACTTCTGGGGCAGCATCGCCGCGCAGCTCGGCGGCTCGAAGGTGTCGGTGACGAGCATCATCGTCAACCCGGACACCGATCCGCACTCGTATCAGCCGACCGCAGGCGACGCGCGGACGATGGCGGGCGCGAAGCTCGCGATCGTGAACGGGATCAGCTACGACACGTGGGCCTCGCAGCTGCTGGCGGCCAATCCTGTCTCCGGCCGTACGGAGCTCGACGTCGGCACCCTCCTGGGGATGAAGGAGGGCGACAACCCGCACCAGTGGTACAACCCCGCCTCGGTGCAGAAGGTGATCAACGCGATCACCGCCGCCTACACCAGGCTCGACCCGGCCGGCAGGTCGTACTTCGCCGCGCAGAAGAAGCACTTCGAGACGGTGTCGCTCGAGACGTACGACCAGCTGCGCGCGCAGATCCGGACGCGGTTCGCCGGCGTCCCGGTCGGCTACAGCGAGAGCATCTTCCAGCCGCTCGGCCAGAGCATGGGCTTGAAGCTGCTGACGCCGTACAGCTTCGCGAAAGCGGTCGCCGAAGGGACGGAGATCAGCGCCAAGGACAAGCAGACCGTCGACAACCAGGCGCAGCACCGCCTGATCAAGGTGTGGGTGTACAACAGTCAGAACGCCACGCCCGACATCCAACGGATCAACACGATCGCCAAGCAGAAGCACATCCCGATCGCGACCGTCACCGAGACGCTCTCCCCGGCCACGCTGAACTTCGAGCAGTGGCAGGTAGCAGAGCTGCGCGGCCTGATCAAGGCGCTGCATCGGGCAACCGGACGCTAGCTCGGTGAGCGTGGCGGACATCGATCGTCGCGAGCCCGTCCCGCTCGACCCGGCCGCGACCGCTGCGATCGAGCTGCGCGGTGCCGCCGTCACCCTCGGCGGCCGGGCGATCTGGAGCCGGGCAACGCTCGCGATCGAGCCGGGCGAGTTCGTCGCCGTGCTCGGCCCCAACGGCGCCGGCAAGTCGACGCTCCTGCGCGTCCTCCTCGGACAGCAGCCGCTGGCGACAGGGACCGTGTCGGTGCTCGGCGGCACGCCTCGGACGGCGAAGCGGGAGATCGGCTACCTGCCGCAGCGACACGCGTTCGACGAGACGACGCGGATCCGCGGCGTCGACCTCGTCCGGCTCGGCCTCGACGGAGCCCGCTGGGGGCTACCGCTCCCGGGCCGCTCGACCGAGCAGCGCCGCGTCGAAGAGGCGATCGGGCTCGTCGGCGCCGCCGGCTATGCGCGGCGGCCGATCGGCGAGTGCTCGGGCGGGGAGCAGCAGCGGCTGCTGATCGCGGCGGCGCTGGTTTCGCGACCGCGCATGCTGTTCCTCGACGAGCCGCTCGACAGCCTCGACCTGCCGAACCAGGCGGCCGTGGCCGAGCTGCTCAACCGGATCTGCCGCTCGGAAGCGATGACCGTGCTGCTCGTCGCCCACGACGTCAACCCGCTGCTCGCGCACGTCGACCGGGTCGTCTACGTCGCCGCCGGGCGGATCCTCTCCGGCCCGCCGGAGGAGGTGATCAGGAGCGAGACGCTGAGCGAGCTCTACGGGTCGCCCGTCGAGGTACTGCAGACCTCGGACGGCCGCCTCGTCGTCGTCGGACAGCCGGAGGCGCCGCACCATCACTCCGACCGGCACGCGCACCCGTGAATCCGCACCTCTCCCCCAACCCGCTGACCGACTACCACCAGCTGGTCGTCTACCCGTTCATGATCAACGCGCTCGAGGCGGGCACGATCGTCGCGGTGACGGCGTCTGTCGTCGGCTGGTTCATGGTGCTGCGGCGAGAGACGTTCGCCGGACACACGCTGTCGCTGATGTCGTTCCCCGGCGCAAGCGCTGCCGCGCTTGCCGGCGTCTCCCTCTCGCTCGGCTACTTCTCCTTCTGCGTCGCCGGTGCGCTGGTGATCGCCGCCGGCTCACGCACGGCGGGCCGGCGCAACTTCGGGCAGGAGTCGGCCGTCACCGGCACCGTGCAGGCGGTAGGACTCGCGCTCGGCCTTCTCTTCCTCAGCCTCTACGGCGGCATCCTCGAGAACCTCGAGGAGCTGCTCTTCGGATCCTTCCTCGGTATCACGACGACGCAGGTGCACACGCTTGCAGCGATCGCGATCGGTGTGCTC
>Ga0070741_10019985_pt1 | contig 10633 bp, 7 predicted proteins | sample Coa_R1_4_FD_66440 | JGI IMG/M metagenome (GOLD analysis project Ga0070741, IMG submission 66440) | Surface soil microbial communities from Centralia Pennsylvania, which are recovering from an underground coalmine fire - Coalmine... | ecosystem: Environmental > Terrestrial > Soil > Unclassified ... | reverse complement strand
CGTCGACCACGCGTCCGCCCGCCGCGGCGAGGTGGCGCGCCGCGCGCACCATGGCTTCGTAGGCGCGCCGGGTGTCGAGCGTCCGGGGGACATCGAGCGTGAGCGTGACGCCGCCTTCGCGGGCGGCAACGAGGAACGGCGCCTCGGCATACTGCGCCACGTCGTCGAGGCCGAACTCGCCGAGCACGTGGAGCGCCACCTGGATGTCGGCCTCGGCGCAGGCCTGGTCGAGCGCCTGCGCAGCTTCCACCGCCTCGCGCATCTCCGGTGCGCGGATCGCGGCCTTCAGGCGCGCGGCGACGGTCTCCACGTCGGAGCGAAACTCGAGGACTTCCGCGTCGCTCGCGGCGCCGGCGCGCGTGACGAGCTGCAGCGCCGCCTGCAGCGCAGCGCAGGGAGCGCCGTCGCCCGCCTTGAGCCTGCGCCAGCCGCGGCCGTCGCTCGCGGCGAGAAACGCCCGCCGGCCGAAGCGGTGCTCGAAAGGCGCCCAGAGCTCGAGGATGGCGGCTGCGGCGACGGGCCGCGCCAGGGCGAGCTCGACGATGTAGTCGACGCGCGGGTCGGGCATGGCGAGGGGCGCCGGCTGCGGCGGCTCCGTGTGGAGCGCCGGCTCCCGGCGCCCGGGCTCGGCGCCGAGCAGCACGTCGGCGTGGCTCGAGGCGAAGGCGCGCTGCGCCTCGCGCCGCGTGGCGCGCTCCTGGACGCGGTTGTAGAGCACCACGCCCGCGACCGCGAGCGCGCCGATGACCAGCAGACCGAGCTGGAGGTCGGTCATCTCGCAGCGACCTTAGGCGGCCAGCTCCTCCCGGATGCGCAACGCCTCGTCGATGTCCACCGCGACGACGCGCGAGACGCCCGACTCGGGCATGGTCACGCCGATCAGCTGCTCGGCCATCTCCATGGCGATCTTGTTGTGGCTGATGAAGAGGAACTGGGTCTGTCCGGACATGCGCTTCACGAGCTCGCAGAAGCGCACCGTGTTGCTGTCGTCGAGCGGCGCATCGACCTCGTCGAGCAGGCAGAACGGCGCCGGGTTGAGCTGGAAGAGCGAGAACACGAGCGCGATCGCGGTGAGCGCCTTCTCCCCGCCGGAGAGCAGGTGGATGCTGGTGTTCCTCTTGCCCGGCGGCTGCGCCATCACCTGCACGCCCGCGTCCAGGATCTCCTCGCCGGTCATGCTGAGCTTCGCCTCGCCGCCGCCGAAGAGCGTCGGGAAGAGCGAGCCGAAATGCCGGTTGACGCTGTCGAAGGTCTCGCGCAGCAGCTCGCGCGTCTCGCGGTCGATGCGGCGGATGGCATCCTCGAGCGTGTGCACCGCCTCCTCGAGGTCGGTCGCCTGCGAGTCGAGGTAGGTCTTCCTCTCCTGGCTGGTGCGCAGCTCCTCCAGCGCGGCGAGGTTGACCGCGCCGAGCTCGCTGATCGCCTGGGAAAGCCGCGTGATCTCGCCTTGCAGGGCGGACGGCCGCGGCGCGTCCTGCGCCGCGGCGGTGAGGCGCTCCTCGTCGGCGTTCGCCTCGCGCAGCTGGGTCGCGAACTGCTCCTGGTTGAGCTGCGCCGCCTGCTCCTTGAGACGCAGCTCGGAGAGCCGCTCGCGCAGCGGCGCGACGCGCGCGTCCACCTGCAGGCGCGCCTCCTCGAGCTCGCGCAGGGCGCCGGCCGCCTCCTCGACGGTTGCGCGCGCCGCGGCGAGCGTCTTCTCGCAGGCGATCCTCGCCTCGACCGCGGCCTCCAGCGCCTCGCGCACCGCCGGGATGGGGTCTTCAGCGAGCTCGCTGGTCAGCTTCGCGACCTCGGCCTCCGCGCGCTCGATCTGCTGGTCGATCACCTTCACGGAGTTGTCGATCTCGGCGATCTTCGAGCCGCACTCGCGCTCGCCGAAAAGCGCGTCGTGCGCCTCGCGCTCGGCCTGCTGCACCGTGCGGCGCTGCTCAGCGAGCGCGCTCTCCGCCCCGATGTGCCCGGAGCGCGCGCTCTCCACCGCCCGCCGGGCCTCTGCGATCTGCGCCTCGACCGCCTCGGACTTGGCCTTCAGCTGCGCGATTGCCTCGGCGCCGTGCGCGAGCTCTCCTTCGACCTCCGCCAGCTCCGCGCCGAGCTGCGAGCTGCGCTCCCGGTAGCGCTCTTCCGCCTGGGCTGCCTTGAGGCGCTCGATCTCGGCGTCGTGCTGCGCGCGCTGGCGTCCGGAGATGGCGAGCCGCGCCTCCTCGAGCGTCGCCGCGCTCTCGGCGAACTCGCCGGAGACGCGCTCGTGCGCCGCGCGGGCGGCGGCGAGCCGGCCCTCGAGCGCCTTGCAGCGCTCCTCGAGGGACTCGATCTCGGCCTGGCGCGCGAGCAGGCCCGTGTCCTGCGCATCGGGTGCATGCAGGCTCACGGAATAGCGGGTGAACTGGTGCCCTTCCCTGTTGACATACACCGCGCCCGGGGCGAGCTGCGCGCGCATCTGCGCGTCGGGCACGCCGTCGACCGCATGCGCGTGCGCGAGCCAGTCGCCGAGCACCCCGGACACCGCCGGGTCGGCAGGATGCACCTTGCGCATGAGGGAGCTCGCCGGCAGCGAGGCGGACAGCTCGCCGCGCGCGAAGAGGCTCGCCTTGGACGGCGGCCGGTCCGCGAGGAGCCCTGCGACGTCGCCGCCGGATTCGAGGGCATGCAGCCGCTCGCGCAGCACGGCCTCCACCGCCGTCTCCCAGCCGGGCTCGATGCGCAGCTTGTGCCACAGCGGCGTCGCCGAGCCCAGGCCGTGGCGCCCGAGCCAGTCCTTGAGCGGCGCGTTGTCCTCCGCCGCGGCCTGGATCTGGTGCAGGGTGGCGAGCTGCGCCTCGGCGCCCGCGTGCTCCTTCTGCGCCTCGGCCAGGGCTTCTCCGGCGGCGGCGCGCCGCTCCTCGAGCGCGGCATGACGTCCCTGGAGCTCGTCAAACGCTTTCTGCGCCGCATCCGCCGCGGCCGCCCGCTCCGCGACCCCCGCGGCGAGGCCCGCAAGCAGCGCCGCATCCGGCGCCTCGAGCGTCTGCAGCTCGCCCTGCAGCCGCTCGCGCCGCTGCTCGAGCCCCTGGCGCGCGCGCTCGAGGTGCGCGCCGTTCGCCTGCTCGAGCTGCAGGCGGCTCTCCGCCTGCATGAGCAGGCTGCGCCGCTCGTTCAACCGCTCCTGCGCGCCGCGGAAGGCTTCCTCCGCCTGCGGCAGGCGGGCGTTCTCCGCGTCCAGCCGCGCCTGGGCCTCGAGCGCGCGCTGCTTGGCGCCCGAGGCGCGCCCGACCCACATGTGCAGCGCCTGGGTGAGCTGCGAGCGCTGGTCGCGCCAGGAGCCGAGCTGCGCGCGGCGCTCCGTATGCTGGCTCTCGAGGCGCTGGCGCGTCTCCTCCACATGGCGCAGCTCCGATTCGTGGCGCGCGACCTCGGCGTTGGACGCGTAGAGCGCGGCCTGAGCCGCGTTGAGCGCGTCTCCCGCGCGGTAGTGCGCCGCGCGCGCGGTCTCGACGCGCGACTCGATGCTGCGCAGCTCCGCGTTCTCGGCCTCGAGCTCGTTCGTGGCCCGGCCGATCTCGGCGCTGTGCCGGTCGCGCTCGGCCGCGGCGTCGCGGCGGCGCAGATACCAGAGGAGCTGCTGCTTGAGCTGCAGGTCGGAATGGTATTCCTGGTAGCGCGAGGCGACCTTCGCCTGCGCGTCGAGCTTCTCCAGCTGGGTCGCGAGCTCGAGGCGGATGTCGTTGATGCGCGCCAGGTTCTCGCGCGTGTCGGCGAGCCGATTCTCGGTCTCCCGGCGACGCTCCTTGTACTTCGAGATGCCGGCCGCCTCCTCCAGGAAGACGCGCAGCTCGTCGGGCTTCGCCTCGATGACGCGCGAGATCATGCCCTGCTCGATGATCGCGTAGGCCCGCGGGCCGAGGCCGGTGCCGAGGAACATGTCGGTGATGTCGCGCCGGCGCACGTGCGTGCCGTTGATGTAGTACGACGATTCGCCGTCGCGCTGCAGGATGCGCTTCACCGAGATCTCGGCGTACTGCGACCATTGGCCGGCGGCCCGCCCCTGCGAGTTGTCGAACATGAGCTCGACGGCTGCGCGCGCGAGCGGCTTGCGGTTCACCGAGCCGTTGAAGATGACGTCCTGCATCGAGTCGCCGCGCAGCGCGGACGCGCGCGTCTCGCCCAGCACCCAGCGCACGGCGTCGATGACGTTGGATTTGCCGCAGCCGTTGGGGCCGACGACGCCGACCAGCTTGCCGGGGACGTGGATGCTTGTGGGATCGACGAAGGACTTGAAACCGGACAGCTTTATTTGAGTTAGACGCACGGCAAAAATGATAACATCCGGGCCGCCGTTTTCCCGTCTCTTTTCCAAGCGTCCGCGTGACGACTCGCCCCTCCAAGCGGCTCGAAACTTTTTCCAATCCGACGCCGGAGCGCGACTATCGCATCCGCATGGAGATGCCCGAGTTCACCTGCCTGTGCCCGATGACCGGGCAGCCCGACTTCGCGACGCTCCTGCTCGAGTACGTGCCCGATCGCAAGTGCGTCGAGCTGAAGTCGCTCAAGCTCTACGTCTGGTCCTACCGCAACGAGGGCGCCTTCCACGAGGCGGTCACCAACCGCGTCCTCGACGACCTCGTGGCGGCGACGAGGCCGCGCTACATGCGCCTGGAGGCGAGGTTCAACGTGCGCGGCGGCATCTCCACGAGCGTCGTCGCGGAGCATCGCAAGGCGGGCTGGAAGCCCAAGGAGTGAACCCGCTTCTCGCGCGGCTGCAGCCCTACCCGTTCGAGCGCATGCGCGGCCTTCTCGCGGACCTCGCTCCCCGCGCGGGGCTGAAGGCGATCGACCTTTCCATCGGCGAGCCCAAGCACGCGACGCCGCAGTTCATCAAGGACGCGCTGGTCGCGGCGCTGGACGGGCTTGCCTCCTATCCGAGGACCGCGGGGCTGGACGAGCTGCGCCAGGCCATCGCCGGCTGGCTCGCGCGGCGCTACGGCATCCCGGCGCCGGACCCCGCAACGCAGGTCCTGCCGATCAACGGCTCGCGGGAAGCGCTCTTCTCGTTCGCGCAGACGGTGCTCGCTCCCGGCGGCAAGGTCGTCTCGCCCAATCCGTTCTACCAGATCTACGAGGGCGCGACGCTCCTGGCCGGCTGCACCCCGCTCTACGCCGAGAACGTGGCCGAGCACGGCGACTGGGACGGCGTGCAGCTCGTCTACGTCTGCTCGCCCGGGAATCCGACCGGGCGCGTCATCCCGCTGCAGGAATGGAAGCGCCTGTTCGAGCTCTCGGACCGCCATGGCTTCGTCATCGCGTCGGACGAGTGCTACTCCGAGCTCTATTACGGCAAGCCTTCCCTGGGCGCGCTGCAGGCCGCGCACCAGCTGGGCCGCGCCGGCTTTGCGCGCCTGGTGGTCTTTTCCAGCCTCTCGAAGCGCTCCAACGTGCCCGGCATGCGCTCGGGCTTCGTCGCGGGCGACGCCGCGCTGCTCAAGAGCTTCCTCCTTTACCGCACCTACCACGGCTCGGCGATGAGCGTCGCCGTGCAAAAGGCCTCGATTGCCGCCTGGGGCGACGAGACGCACGTCGAGGAAAACCGGCGCCTCTACGCCGCGAAGTACAAGGCGGTCCTGCCGCTCGTGCGGGCGCCCCTCGACGCGAGCATGCCCGATGGCGGCTTCTACCTCTGGATGCGCACCCCCATCGACGACCGCGAATTCTGCCGCCGCCTCTACCGGGAGCAGAATGTGCTCGTGGTGCCGGGAAGCTTCCTCGCCCGGGACGGGCGCGACGGCAACCCGGGACGCAACCGGGTGCGCGTCGCGCTGGTCGCGCCGCTGGAGGAGTGCGTGCAGGCCGCGGAGCGCATGATGGACCTTGCGAAGGCACTATGAGCACACAGACGACGGTCGAAGAAGCCTGGGAGAACCGCGCCGCTTTCAGCCCGGCGAACGCGCCGAAGGGCGTGCGCGATGCGGTCGAGGAAGTCATCGCCGGCCTGGATGCGGGTAGCCTGCGCGTCGCCGAGAAGAAGGGCGGCGAATGGGTCGTGCACCAGTGGATCAAGAAGGCCGTGCTGCTTTCCTTCCGGCTGCAGGACAACCAGGTCCTGGAGGGCGGCGCGACCCGCTACTACGACAAGGTTGCCTCCAAGTTCTCGCCGGCCTTCGACTTCCAGAAGGCCGGCTTCCGCGTCGTGCCGCCGGCCATGGCGCGGCGCGGCGCGTACATCGCGAAGAACGCCGTCCTCATGCCCTCCTACGTCAACATCGGCGCCTACGTCGACGAAGGCACGATGGTGGACACCTGGGCGACCGTGGGCTCGTGCGCCCAGATCGGCAAGGGCGTGCATCTCTCCGGCGGCGTCGGCATCGGCGGCGTGCTCGAGCCGCTGCAGGCGAACCCGGTCATCATCGAGGACAACTGCTTCATCGGCGCGCGCTCCGAGATCGTGGAGGGCGTGATCGTCGAGGAGAACAGCGTCATCTCCATGGGCGTGTTCCTCGGCCAGAGCACGCGCATCTACGACCGCTCGAGCGGCCGCATCCTGCAGGGTCGCGTGCCGTCGGGGTCGGTGGTGGTGTCGGGCAGCCTGCCTTCGGCCGACGGCAAGTACGCGCTCTACTGCGCGGTCATCGTCAAAAGGGTCGACGCCCAGACGCGCGCCAAGACGAGCCTGAACGAACTTCTGCGCGGCGACTAAAGTAGAATCACCCCGTTACTGGGGGGATCGCAATGTCGGCAATGAAGCGGCTGTTCCAGGTGATGGCCGAGAAGAAGGCCTCGGACATCTTCCTGTCCGTCGGGGCGCCGATCAACATCAAGATCAACGGCAACGCCGTTCCCGTCAACCAGACGGTCATGACGCCCGACACGGTGAAGCAGCTCCTCTACGAGATCCTGACGCCGCGCCAGATCCAGGAATACGAGGAGGAGATGGAGCTGAACACCGCTTTCGCGCTGGAGGGCGTCGGCAGCTTCCGCATCAGCGCGTTCCGCCAGAAGGGAACGCCCGCCGTCGTGGTGCGCTACATCCCGGGCGCGATCCCGCCGCTCGACTCGCTCGGCGTGCCGGAGGTGCTGAAGGAAATCATCATGCAGAAGCGCGGCCTGATCCTCATGGTCGGCGCCACCGGCTCGGGCAAGTCCACCTCGCTCTCGGCGATGCTCGACTACCGCAACGAGCGCAAGTCCGGGCACATCCTCACGCTGGAGGACCCGGTCGAGTTCATTTTCCAGAACAAGAAGTCGGTCGTGAACCAGCGCGAGGTCGGCACCGACACCAAGGCGTTCGAGGTCGCGCTGAAGAACGCCCTGCGCCAGGCGCCGGACGTGATCCTGATCGGCGAGATCCGCGACAAGCAGACCATGTCGATGGGCCTCGCCTACGCGCAGTCCGGCCACCTGGCGGTCGCGACCCTTCACGCGAACAACAGCTACCACGCGATGAACCGGGTGATCAATTTCTACCCGCTCGAGAACCGGCCGAGCCTCCTGCTCGACATGGCCGCGGCGCTGCAGGCGATCATCTCGCAGCGCCTGGTGCGCACCAAGACCGGCGCGCGGGTCGCCGCGGTGGAGGTGCTGCTCAATACGCGCCACATCGCGGAGCTGATCGAGAAGGGCGAGATCAACGAGATCAAGGAAGCGCTCGAGAAGAGCATGTCGCCGGGCTCGCAGACCTTCGAGCAGGCGCTCTTCAAGCTCTTCATGGAGGGCAAGATCACGCAGGAAGAGGCGATGGCGAACGCCGACTCGGCCACCAACATGCTCTGGCTCATCAACCAGGCCACCGCGGGGCAGATCACCGGCGCGGCGAGCCCGGCGCCGGCGCCTGCCGCCGCAGGCGCCCCCGGAGCGCAGAAGGAAGAAAAGAAGGAAGGCATCCTTTCCGCCGCCGGCGGCGCGTCGTTCGGCGACATCAAGATCGACATGAATGCCTGACGCGGTCCTCGAGCTCGCCTCCGAGCTCATCGCGCGCAAGTCGGTCACCCCGGAAGACGGCGGCTGCCAGGAGCTGATCGGCGCGCGCCTCGCGAAGCTCGGCTTCCGCTGCGAGCCGATGCGCTTCGGTGCCGTGACGAATCTCTGGGCGCGCCGCGGCGAGGGCCGCCCGCTCGTCTGCTTCGCCGGCCATACCGACGTGGTTCCCACCGGACCGCTTTCGGAGTGGCACTCCGATCCGTTCGTCCCCACGATCCGCGAAGGCCGGCTCTACGGGCGCGGCGCCGCCGACATGAAATCCTCGATCGCCGCCTTCGTCGTCGCGGTGGAGCGGTTCCTGGAGGCGCAGCCGGCGCACGGCGGCTCGATCGCCCTGCTCCTCACCTCGGACGAGGAAGGCCCGGCCGTGGACGGGACCGTGAAAGTCGTCGACGCCCTGCGCAAGCGCGGCGAGAGGCTCGACTTCTGCATCGTCGGCGAGCCGACTTCGACCGACCGCGTCGGCGACACGCTGAAGAACGGCAGGCGCGGCTCCCTCTCCGGCAGGCTCACGGTGCGCGGAATCCAGGGCCACGTCGCCTATCCGCACCTCGCGCGCAACCCGGTCCACCAGGTCGCGCCGGCGCTCGCCGAGCTTGCCGGCACGCAATGGGACCGCGGCAACGAGGACTTCCCGCCGACCACCTGGCAGGTGTCCAACATGCACGCCGGCACCGGGGCCGACAACGTCATCCCCGGCTCGGCGACGGTGCAGTTCAATTTCCGCTTCTCGACCGAGAGCAGCGAGGCTTCGCTCAAGCAGCGCGTCGAGGCCATCCTTCGCCGGCACAAGCTCGAGTACGCGGTCGACTGGACGCTCGGCGCGAAGCCGTTCCTCAGCAAGCGCGGCCGCCTCGCCGAGGTGGCGCTCGCCGCCGCGAAGAAGGTGAGCGGCGTCTCGGGGGAGCTCTCCACCTCCGGCGGCACCTCCGACGGGCGCTTCATCATCGACATCTGCCCCGAGGTGCTCGAGATCGGCCCGGTGAACGCGACCATCCACAAGCTGAACGAGAACATCGAGATCGCGGAGCTCGAGGCGCTCTCGCGCATCTACCTCGACACGCTGGGCGCCCTGCTCGCTTGACGCTCGGGCAGCTTCTCGCGCGCGCCGAGCGCCGCCTGCGCGCCGCGCGCCTGTTCTACGGCCACGGCACCGGCAATGCCCGCGACGAAGCCGCCTTCATCGTGCTCCGTGCGCTTCATCTCCCGTTCGATGCCTCCCGCGCGAAGCGCGTTTCTGCGGCACACGGGGAACGCGTCGAGGCCTTGCTCCGCAAGCGGATCGGGGAGCGGATTCCCGCCGCCTATTTGCTGGAGGAAGCGTGGCTGGAAGGCCGCTCTTTCTACGTCGACCGGCGCGTGATCGTGCCGCGCTCGCATATCGGCGCCCTGCTGACGGCGCGGCTGAAGCCCTGGCTGCGCGGCCGGCCCGGGCGGATCCTCGACCTGTGCACCGGCTCCGGATGCCTCGCGATCCTCGCTGCGCTCGCATTTCCGGATTCGAAGGTCGATGCCAGCGACCTTTCCGCCGATGCGCTCGCGGTTGCCGCGATCAATGTGCGGCGCTACAGGCTGCAACGCCGCGTACGCCTGGTTCGCTCCGACCTGTTCCGCGCGCTGAAGGGAGAGCGCTACGACGTGATCGTCTGCAATCCGCCCTATGTCCCCTCGCGGACCATGCGCGCCCTGCCGCCCGAATATCGGCACGAGCCCGGCATCGCGCTCGCGGGCGGCCGCACCGGTCTGGACCTCGCCTCCCGGATCCTTGTGGAAGCGCCGTCGTTCCTTCAGCCCGGCGGGATCCTCGTTTGCGAGGTCGGCGGCATCCGGCGCGCCGTCGAGCGCGCGTTCCCGCGCGAGCCGCTGCTTTGGCCCCAGGACGAGGTATTCATCCGGGAGGCGCCCAGAACGGCGGTGCCTTCGCGAACGCGCGCCAGGCGGCAGGAAGCCTCGTAAGGGCACGGGAGTCGCGCCGGGCGAGCCCCTGGCGCAGCCGCGGCGCCGTGCGCGGCAGGCTCGCGAGCAGCCTGCGCGCGACCGCGACGTCGTTGAGCTCCCCCAGCAGCTCCTGCAGCCCGCGAAGACGCTCTACGTACGGCGCGCCGGCCGGCCCATAGGCGGGCAGGAAATACTCGCAGGAGTAGCGCAGGCGCTTGACGCGGATGCGCAGCTTGTGGCGCCGCGCCGCGTCGCTCCAGTCCATGCGCTTTGCGCTCTTGAGCACGCGGCGGTACGCCTTTTCGAGCACCTTGCGCGCGAGCTCGCGCAGCGGCCGGTCGCCGGACGGCCCGGCGGAGAGCGTCTCGACGCGCGCCAGGGCTTGCGCGAACTCTGCCGAGCGCACCGCCTTTCGCGCGCGCTGGCGCGCGGCCACCCGGCGCGCGTGCGGCGCCGCGCCGAGCGCCTTGTGCCGGGCGAGCCATTCGCAGAACACGTCCCAGTCCCGCGCTGCGCCGAGCGGCGGCGAGAGCTTGCGCAGGCGGCGCACGATCGCCCTGGACTCCCGCCGCGGGAGGACGGCGTGGAAGGCACGCAGCGCGGCGCGCAGGCGCCGCAGCCCGACCCGCAGCTGGTGCAGGAATTCCGGATCCGTCGAGCGCGCGAAGCCGGCGGCGTTGAGACGGACCTGCTCCAGCGCGGCGCGCGCGATCGCAGCGAACGCCGCGGCGGCTCCGGCGTAGTG
>Ga0070741_10019984_pt1 | contig 10633 bp, 10 predicted proteins | sample Coa_R1_4_FD_66440 | JGI IMG/M metagenome (GOLD analysis project Ga0070741, IMG submission 66440) | Surface soil microbial communities from Centralia Pennsylvania, which are recovering from an underground coalmine fire - Coalmine... | ecosystem: Environmental > Terrestrial > Soil > Unclassified ... | reverse complement strand
CTCGGCGAGCTCGATCAGCCGATCGACGAAGGTCTTGCCGCTCTTTACGAAGCCGCCGACGGAGCCGACGAAGATCTCCGACTTCGCGGGAAGCATCTCGCCGCGCTCGCCGGAGACGCGATCCATGAGGTCGACCGGGAGGAAGTAGAGCTTCCGGAGCGCCCAGCGCACGGGCCGCGGGATCGCGGGCATGACCGTGCTCGTGAAGAACGGCTGCCTGAGCAGCCACCGACGCACGCCCATCAAACCGGACGCCGCGCGAGCGGCGATCGCAGCTCGCGCGGGCCGCGCGGCACCGGCGCCGGCCGACGAAGGCGGCAGCTTTGGCTCCGTCGTCATCGTTTCGACCACCCCGGTGCCCCACCGCCACGGCTAGGCCGGCAGCGAGTCATCGGCGATGATCTTGGCACTGGACCGCGCATTGCACAAGATGGCCACAACGGTGGGCTCGGTTCGCGACCGCACGGGCACGCCCGCGCCGCGCGGCCCGGGCTTGCGTTGCCGGGGCTGGGAGCAGGAGGGCGTCCTGCGCTGCTTCCTGAACGTCCTCGACCCGGAGGTGGCGGAAGACTCGGCACGGCTCGTCGTGTACGGCGGTCGGGGCCGCGCGGCGCGCTCGTGGGAGGACGTGGACGCGATCGTCGCGACGCTCGAGCGCCTGGGCGCCGACGAGACGCTGCTCGTCCAGTCCGGGCGGCCGGTGCTCGTCGTGCCGTCGCATTCCGACGCGCCGCGCGTGCTGATCTCGACGGCGATGGTCGTGCCGGCGTGGTCGACGGACGGTGAGTTCCGCCGGCTCGAGGAGGCCGGCCTGACGATGTTCGGCCAGATGACCGCCGCGTCCTGGTTCTACATCGGCACCCAGGGCATCCTCGGCTTCACGCACGAGACGTTCGCGGCGGTCGCTCGGCGGCACTTCGACGGCAGCCTCCAGGGACGGCGCGTGCTCACGGCGGGCCTCGGCGGGATGGGCGGCGCGCAGCCGCTCGCGATCACGAATCTCGGCGGGCGCGCGCTCGTCGTCGAGGTCGATCCCGCCCGGGCGCGCCGCAGGCTCGACGCCGGCTGGGTGGACGCGGTGACCTCGAGCTACGAGGAGGCCCTCTCGCAGCTCGACGATCCGAACGGTCCAGCCTCGGTCGGGCTTGTCGCGAACGTCGCAGACGTCGCGCCGCGGCTCGTCCGCGACGGCATTCGCTTCGACGTCGCGACCGACCAGACGCCGGCGCACGACCTCGAGGCCTACGCGCCCGTCACCGGTCGCGACGTCCTCGGTTCGATCGCGGCGCACACCGAGGCGCTGCTCGCGCTCCGCGATCGCGGCACCGTCGTGTTCGAGTACGGAAACGGCCTCCGCGCCCGCGCCGTCGAGGCGGGGGTACCGGAGGCGGCGGCGATCCCCGGCTTCGTCGCCGAGTACGTGCGGCCGATCCTCGCTCGGGGCATCGGGCCGTATCGCTGGATCGCGCTGAGCGGCGATCCCGAGGACCTCCGGCGGAGCGAGGACGCGGTGCTCGAGGTCGCCGGAACGCCGGGGATGGCGTCGTGGTTCCGCCTCGCACGAGAGCGGGTCCCGCTGCAGGGCCTGCCGGCGCGGATCTGCTGGCTCGGCCTCGGCGAGCGGCAGGCGGTCGGCGAGCGGCTCAACGAGCTCGTCGCGGAGGGCGCGATCCTGCCGCTCGCGCTCGGCCGCGACCACATGGATCCCGCCAGCGTCGCCTCGCCCTCGAGGGAGACGGAGGGGATGCTCGACGGGTCGGACGCGATCGCCGACTGGCCGGTGCTCGGCGCGATGCTGCACGCCGCCCAGGGCGCAACCTGGGTTGCGATCGGCAACGGCGGCGGCGTCGGGATCGGAAAGAGCATCCACAGCGCCATGGTCGTCGTCGCGGACGGCACCGAGCTCGCGGCACGGAAGATCGCCCGCGTGTTCCATTCGGATCCGGCGCTCGGCGTCGCGCGCTACGCGGACGCCGGCTACCCGGAGGCGATCGAGCGCGCACGGGAGGCGGGCCTGCGAGCCGGATTGTCCCGCTGACGGCAAGGAGTTACGATCGCCGCCCCGGGCCGTTGACCGGCTCCAGGGCACCCGTCCCGAACGCCAAGGAGACGACATGAAGCGGCTTACGATCCTTCTCTCCGCAGCGGCGCTCGTCGCGCTCGCCGCGGTCGCGGCCGGCTACTCGAGTAGCGCGCACCCGTCGCAGCAGGCTGCGTCGCACCGCGGCGGCACGCTGAAGCTGCTCGCGAAGGCGGCCGGCGGCACCCTCGACCCCCAGGTCAACTACACGCTCGAGTACTGGCAGCCCTATCAGGCCACCTACGACGGGCTCCTCGGCTTCACGAAGGCGGGCGGGAACGCGGCGTTCACCGTCGTACCCGACCTCGCGTCGAACCTGCCGACGCCCACGAACGGCGGCAAGCGGTGGGTCTTCCACCTCCGCAAGGGGATCAAGTTCTCGAACGGCAAGCCGGTGACGGTGAACGACGTCGTGGCGTCGTTCCAGCGCATCTTCAAGGTGAAGAGCCCGACGTCGGGCACGTTCTACGCCGGGATCGTCGGCGCGGAGGCGTGCCTGAAGAGTCCCGCCAACTGCACGCTCAAGGGCGGCGTGATCGGAAACGCGAAGACGAACACGGTCACGATCAACCTCGTCGCGCCCGACTCGGAGTTCAAGTACCGCCTCGCGGTCCCGCACGCCTCGATCGTCCCCGCGAACAGCCCACCGCGGGACGCCGGGACGACGCCGCTCCCCGGCACGGGGGCGTACTACTTCGCCTCGTACGACCCGACGAAGTCGCTCGTGATGAAGCGGAACCCGTACTTCCACGAGTGGTCGCACGCGGCGCAGCCGGACGGCTATCCCGACGAGATCGATTACTCGTTCGGCCTGACGGTCGAGGCGCAGATCACGGCGATCGAGAACGGGCAGTACGACTGGACGCTCGAGTTCCCGCCGGCCGACCGGCTCGCCGAGCTCGGGAACAAGTACGCGAGCCAGGTGCACGTCGAGCCGCTGACGGCCTTCTGGTACGCGACGATGAACAACCGGATGGCGCCGTTCACGAGCCTCAAGGCGCGCCAGGCCTTCAACTACGCGATCGACCGCGCCGCGACGATCAAGATCTTCGGCGGCGCGAACCTCGGCAACCCGACCTGCCAGGTCCTGCCGGTCGGCTTCCCCGGCCACAAGGACTACTGCCCGTACACGAAAAACCCGGGCACGAAATGGACCGCGCCCGACCTCGCGAAGGCCAGGCAGCTCGTCAAGGACTCCGGGACGGCGGGTCAGAAGGTCGCCGTCTATTCGCAGGACGACGAGGTCAGCAAGGCGACGGGCGTCTACCTGCAGAGCGTCCTGAACGAGATCGGCTACAAGGCGACGGTCAAGCCGATCTCCGCGAACATCTTCTTCACCTTCGCGCAGAACACGAAGAACAAGGTCCAGGTCAGCGTCCAGCAGTGGTACCAGGACTACCCCGCTGCATCGGACTTCCTCTACATCCTCCTCGGCTGCGAGTCGTTCCATCCCGGCAGCGACTCGAGCATCAACATCGCCGGGTTCTGCAACAAGAAGATCAACGCCGACATGCACAAGGCGCTCGCGCTCGCCGTGACCAACGAGGACGCGGCGAACGCGCTCTGGGCGAAGATCGACCACGAGGTGACCGACCAGGCGCCGATCGCGCCCCTCTACAACCCGAAGCACATCGACTTCGTCTCGAAGCGCGTCGGCAACTTCGTCTTCAGCAAGCAGTTCTACTGGCTGATCGACCAGTCTTGGGTCAAGTAGCAGCAGCCGCAGGGGCCGGGCGTCCGTCCGGCCCCTGCCGCCTGCCTCGCGCATGACGGAAGGCCTCGCGGCCGCCGAGGTCTCCGGGCAGGTGGCCGTGCAGCTCACCGCGGGCGCGAGTCCGTGGGTGCTCGCGCGGCGGCGGCTCCTTCGCAACAGGCTCGCGCTTGCGATGGCCGGCGTCCTCGTTCTGGTCGTCGCGCTCTCGCTCGCGGCGCCGCTCTACTCGCGCTACGTCGCGCACACCGACCCGTTCCGGTCGAACCTCGACGGCACGACGCTCGTGAACGGCAAGGAGGCGCCGGTCATGCAGCAGGAGACCGGCGGCCTCGGCCTCGGCGTGACCCCGATCGGGCCGACCTGGGACCTGCACCACTACTTCCTCGGTGCCGACGGTCAGGGCCGCGACGTCGCCGCGCGCATGCTTTACGGCGGGCGCAACTCGCTGCTGATCGGCGTCGCGTCTGCGCTCCTGACCTCCGTCCTCGCCACGATCATCGGGCTCGTCGCCGGCTTCTTCGGCGGGATCGTGGACGGTGTCCTCGCCCGCCTCCTTGACGTCGTCTGGGCGTTTCCTGTCTACCTGCTCGCGATCAGCCTCTCGACGGTGCTGCTCGCGCGCGGCCTCGCGATCGGACCGATCAAGCTCGAGTCGGGCAGCCTGTTCCTGCCGATCTTCATCATCGGGATCGTCTACGTGCCGTACGTCGCGCGCCCGGTGCGGGGCGAGGTGCTCTCGCTCGCGCGGCGCGAGTTCGTCGAGGCGGCGATCGGCTACGGCGCGTCGACCTGGCGGCTGCTGGCGAGCGAGATCCTCCCGAACGTCCTGACGACGGTGATCGTGCTCTTCCCGCTGATGGTCGCGATCGACATCGTCACCGAGTCCGCGCTCTCGTTCCTGTCGATCGGCGTCCAGCCGCCGGAAGCGAGCTGGGGGACGATCATCCAGGACGGACAGGACCTGCTCTACACCCGGCCCGCGGTCGCGCTCGCGCCGGGCATCGCGATCGCGATCACCGTGCTCGCGCTGAACGTGCTCGGCGACGGCGTGCGCGACGCGCTCGACCCGCGCGCGAAGCTGAAGGTGGTCCGCTGATGGTCTGGTTCCTCGCGCGCCGGCTCGTCTCGATGCTGCTCGTGATGTTTGCGATCAGCGTGCTGACCTTCCTGATCTTCTTCGCGACTCCCGGCGTCGACCCGGCCGCTCGGATCGCCGGCCGCAACGCCGACCAGCAGACGCTCCGCGCCGTCCGGCACGACTTCGGCCTCGACCGGCCGATCCCCGTCCGGTACGTGCTGATGATGAAGAAGCTCTTCGTCTCGCGCGACCTGACCTCGTACGTGAACCGGGGCGCGAAGGTGATCCCGCAGGTGACGCAGGCCGCGCCGGTCACGCTCTCGCTCGTCCTCGGCGCCGCGGTGATCTGGGTGCTCGTGAGCATCGGGATGGGCCTCCTCGCCGCGGTCTTCCGCGGCACACCGGTCGACGCGGGGCTGATGATCCTCGGCCTGATCGGGATCTCGATGCCGGTGTTCTGGCTCGGCGAAGTGGTGAACCTGCTCAGCCAGAGCCGCTTCCATCACTCGTTCCTCTTCTCCTGGGTGCCTCCGCTCGGCTACGTGTCGTTCACGGACTCGGTCGTCGGCTGGTTCAAGTCGCTCGTCCTGCCGTGGCTGACGCTCGCCGTCCTCTACATCGGGATCTATGCGCGCGTGCTCCGCTCGGCGCTCGTCGAGGCACAGGAGCAGGACTACGTGCGGACGGCGCGGGCGAAGGGGCTGACGGAGCGGCGGGTGCTCTTGCGGCACGCGCTGCGGACGTCGCTGATCGTCTTCGTCAGCCTGTTCGGCCTCGACTTCGGCGCCCTCGTCGGCGGCGGAGCGTTGCTGACCGAGGTCGTGTTCGGGCTGCACGGTGTCGGCAAGCTGACGTACGACTCGCTCCAGAACCTCGACCTGCCGGTGATCATGGCCACGGTGGTCTACGCGGCGTTCTTCGTCGTCGCGGCGAACGCCGTCGTCGACCTGCTCTACGCCTGGCTCGACCCACGGGTGCGCCATGCCTGATGCGCAAGCGCCCCTGTTAGACGTCCGCGACCTCCGCGTGTCCTTCCGAACCGAGGACGGGGTCGTGCAGGCGGTCGACGACCTGTCGCTGACGGTCGCGCCGGGCGAGGTCCTCGGGATCGTCGGGGAGTCCGGCTCCGGCAAGACCGTCTCGATGATGGCCCTGATGCGGCTGATCCGCGACCCGAACGCGGTCGTCGAGGGGCAGGTCCTCCACCGCGGGCGCGACCTGATGCGCCTCTCCCCCGGCGACATGCGCGCGGTTCGCGGGCGCGAGATCGCGATGATCTTCCAGGACCCGATGACGGCGCTCACGCCGGTCTACACGGTCGGCTGGCAGATCGAGGAGCAGATCCGCGCGCACGAGAAGCTGAGCCGGCGTGCGGCCCGCGACCGCACGATCCAGCTCCTGGCCGAGGTCGGGATCCCCAACGCGAAGCGGCGCGTCGACGACTACCCGCACCAGTTCTCGGGCGGGATGCGCCAGCGCGTGATGATCGCGATGGCGCTCTCGTGCAACCCGTCGCTCTTGATCGCCGACGAGCCGACGACGGCCCTCGACGTCACGATCCAGGCCCAGATCCTCGAGCTGATGAAGCGCCTCCAGCGCGACCACGGCTCGTCGATCGTCCTGATCACGCACGACATGGGCGTCGTCGCCGAGCTCGCGGAGCGCGTGGTGGTGATGTACGCCGGGCGAGTGGTCGAGGAGGCGACGAAGGAGCAGCTCTTCCGCGACCCGCAGCACCCGTACACGTGGGGCCTGCTCGCATCGATGCCGCGCGTCGACAAGCCGAAGGTGCGCCGGCTCGTGCCGATCCCGGGCGCCCCGCCGTCGCTGCTCTCTCCGCCGGAGGGCTGCCGCTTCGCTCCGCGCTGCCCGCACCGCTTCGCGGCTTGCTCGGCGCGGCCGGAGCTCGCGGAGCGCGTCTCGCCGGGGCGTAGGGACGCATGTCACCTCGACCCGGCTGTGCGACCGGCGGCGCGCCGGGGGTCGCTCGTGGCATGAGCGCGAACGGCTCGGACCCGCTGCTCGAGGCGGTCGATCTCGTCAAGCACTTCCCGGTTCGCTCGGCGTCGCTGCGACGCCGTGTGCGCGAGCACGTCCACGCCGTCGACGGCGTCTCGCTCGAGGTGCGCCGGGGCGAGACGCTCGGGATCGTCGGCGAGTCCGGTTGCGGCAAGTCGACGCTGGGCCGGCTCCTCGTGCGCCTCCACGACCCGACGAGCGGAACGGTCCGGTTCGGCGGTCGCGACATCACGAGGCTCTCGCGGCGCGAGCTGCGGCCGACCCGCCGCGAGCTGCAGATGATCTTCCAGGACCCGTACGCGTCGCTGAACCCGCGGAAGCGCGTCGTCCAGCTGGTCGGCGATCCGCTCCGGGTCAACGGGATCGTCCCTTCCGGAGAGATCCGCGCGCGCGTCCAGGAGCTGCTCGACGTCGTCGGGCTCGCACCCCACCACGTCAACCGCTTCCCGCACGAGTTCTCGGGTGGACAGCGCCAGCGGATCGGGGTCGCGCGCGCGCTCGCGCTCGAGCCGCAGCTGATCGTCGCGGACGAGCCGGTCTCCGCACTGGACGTCTCGATCCAGGCGCAGGTCGTGAACCTGCTCGACGACCTGCAGGACGAGTTCGACCTGACGTACGTCTTCATCGCGCACGACCTCGGCGTCGTGCGGCACGTCTCCGACCGGATCGCGGTGATGTACCTGGGGGTGATCGTCGAGCTGGCGCCCGCCGACGAGCTCTACGCGAGCCCGATCCATCCGTACACGGAGGCGCTCCTCTCGGCGATCCCGGTCATCGACACGGGCGAGGATGCCGCGGTGCGGCGCGAGCGGATCGTGCTCGAGGGCGAGGTGCCGAGCCCGATCGACCCGCCGGCAGGCTGCCGGTTCCACCCGCGCTGCCGCTACGCGACCGAGATCTGCCGCGTCGAGCGGCCGCCGCTTGCCGCGTTCGGCGGCGGGCGGTTCGCGGCGTGCCACCATCCGCTCGGCGGGGCGCAACCACTCGACCAGGAGGGAGCCTGAGATGGAAGGACGGATGATCTGGAACGGACACGAGACGTGGTACCGCGTCGAGGGAGCGCTCGATCCGGATGCGGCGCTGACGCCGGTCGTGCTGCTGCACGGCGGCCCGGGCGCGTCGCACGACTACCTGGAGCCGATGGGCGAGCTGGGGCGCTCCGGCCGCGCGCTCGTCTTCTACGACCAGGTCGGCTGCGGCAAGAGCCAGCACCTGCAGGACGCGCCCGCGGAGTTCTGGACGCCGCAGCTCTTCAAGGACGAGCTCGTCGCGCTGACGCGGCACCTCGGCATCGAGGACCGGCACGCCGTGGTCGGCCAGTCGTGGGGTGGCATGCTCGCGATGGAGTACGCGCTCGACCATCCGCCGGGTCTCCGCGGGATGGTCGTCGCCGATTCGCCGGCGAGCATCCCGCTGTGGGTCTCCGAGGCGAACCGGCTGCGCGCCGACCTCCCGCCCGACGTCCAGGAGACGCTCACGCGCCACGAGGAGGCGGGGACGACGGACGCGCCGGAGTACGAGGAGGCCGTGAGGGTCTTCTACGACCGGCACCTGTGCCGCGTCCCGTGGCCGGACTGCGTGCAGCGCAGCTTCGCGCAGATCGCCGCGGATCCGACCGTCTACCACACGATGAACGGCCCGAGCGAGTTCCACTGCATCGGCTCGCTGAAGGGCTGGGACATCACCGACCGGCTGCACGAGATCACGACGCCGACGCTGCTCGTCTCCGGCCGGTACGACGAGGCGACGCCGCTGATCGTCGGCCAGATCGCCGAACGGATCCCGGGCGCTCGATGGGTCCTCTTCGAGGAGTCGAGCCACATGCCGCACGTGGAGGAGCCGGAGAGGTTCCTCGAGGTCGTCGAGGAGTTCCTGGCGACGACGGTCGATCAGCCGGTGGCCGTGACGTAGGCCGCGGTGAGCCCGCCGTCGACGAGGAACGTCGCGCCGGTGACGTAGGACGACTCGTCGGAGGCGAGGAAGAGCGCAGCGTTCACGATCTCGCGCGGCTTCGCGAGCCGGCCCATCGGGAGATGGACGCGACGCCGCTCGAACGCGTCCGGGTCGTCCCCGAAGATCCGCAGCAGGAGGGGCGTCTCGACAGGTCCGGGGCACAGCGCGTTCACGCGGACTCCGTGGCGCGCGAACTGGACGGCGAGCTCGCGGGACAGCGACAGGACGGCGCCCTTCGAGGCGGTGTACGAGATCTGGGAGGTGGCGGCGCCGACGAGCGCGACGAAGGACGCGACGTTGATCACCGAGCCGCCGCCACGCTCGAGGAGGTGCGGGATCCCGTGCTTGCAGCAGAGGAAAACGCCCTTCGCGTTCACGTCCTGGACGCGCTGCCAGGCCCCGGCGGACGTATCGAGGATGGACGCGTCGTCCGCCGGCGAGATGCCGGCATTGTTGTAGAGGACGTCCAGGCCGCCGAAGCGCTCGGCCGCGGCGGCGGTCATCGCCGCGACCTGCTCCTCCTCGGCGACGTCGGCCCCGAACGCGAAGGCCTCGCCCGAGCAGAGAGAGACCGTCTCCGCCGCGGCCTCGAGCGAGATGTCGGCGACGCAGACTCGCGCCCCCTCGCCCGTGAACACGATCGCGGCCTCGCGGCCCATGCCGCCGCCGGCGCCGGTGATGACGCACGCCTTCCCGTCGAGCCTGCCCAAGGCCCGCTACTGCGCCGGCACGACGCCGAGCTGCTGGAGAAAGCCCAGGGTGTCCCAGACCTCCCACGTCTCGGCGATCTTCCCGCCCTCCATCCGGTGGATCGAGATCGCGTCGACGCGAATCGGCTTGTTCGTCGGGGGGATCCCGTTGACCTCGCCGACGTGCGTCCCGCTGCCGACCCAGCGGACGACGACCCGGTCGCCTGCCGAGAAGAGCTCCTCGATCCCCCAGTGACCGTCGACGCCGTTCTGGTAGGTCGAGACGACTGCGGCCATGCCTTCGGGGCCCGGCCGGGCCGGCACCTGCGGATCGTGGAGCTCGTGGCCGTCCGCGAAGATCTCTGCGGCGAGGTCGTTCTGCCGGCCGTTGCACATCTCCTCGTAGAAGCGGCGGACGACCGCCTCGTCGTCAGCTGACACGGTCTCTCCTCTCGTCGGGTCGCGCGACGCTACCACCCTGGCACGCTACGAGCATCGACCACTCGAGCGACGAATCGTTGACACGCGCGGCGGTCGCCGCGACCGTCCATTGCCTGACCGGCTGCGCGATCGGCGAGGTCGTCGGAATGGTGGTCGCGACCGCCGCAGCCTGGGGCAACGCCTCGTCGATAGCCGTGTCGGTGGTGCTGGCGTTCTTCTTCGGATACTCGCTGACGCTGCGGCCCGTCCTCGGCGCCGGCGTTCCGCTTCGCCGTGCCCTTACGGTCGCGTTCGCGTCCGACACCGCGTCGATCACGGTGATGGAGATCGTCGACAACGCGTTCATCCTGCTCGTCCCGGGCGCGATCGCCGCGGGCCTCGGCGACGCCCTCTTCTGGTGGAGCCTCGGCGTGGGGCTCGCGATCGCGTTCGTCGTCGCGCTGCCGGTGAACCGGTGGCTGATCGCGAGGGGCCGGGGCCACGCCGCGATGCACGCGTACCACCACCGAGCCGGCCCGCGGCGCTAACGTGCCCGGGCCGGGGGCGGTTAGCTCAGCTGGGAGAGCGCCTGCCTTACAAGCAGGAGGTCGGCGGTTCGATCCCGTCACCGCCCAACTCGGGGAAGCCGCTTACAGAGCGGCTTTCTCCTTCTCATGGTT
>Ga0070741_10019983_pt1 | contig 10635 bp, 12 predicted proteins | sample Coa_R1_4_FD_66440 | JGI IMG/M metagenome (GOLD analysis project Ga0070741, IMG submission 66440) | Surface soil microbial communities from Centralia Pennsylvania, which are recovering from an underground coalmine fire - Coalmine... | ecosystem: Environmental > Terrestrial > Soil > Unclassified ... | reverse complement strand
GTCATCCCCGCCCCGGTCACCGGGGCGGTCCAGCCACACCCTCGCCGCCCGCCGCAGCAACGCCGCCTTCGACACCCCGACCCGGGCGCGTGCCGCCCTGCTACTGCAAGCGGCGCACGAGGGGCAGCGGACCCCGAACCCCGCCGCGGCCCGGTCGGCTCCCGTCGACCAGACCCTGCGCCGGCAACGGTGGGAGGATCCTGTCATGGGACACGATTCGTTGGTCGACGAGATGGCCCGGCCCTATCCGGAGGAAGCCGACCGGGATGCCGCCTTCGTGCGGCTCGGCGGCCGGTTCGACGAGGCGCTGGCCTTCGCGGCGGAGATGCACCGGGAACAGGCCCGCAAAGGGATCCCGGTCCCCTACCTCTCCCACCTCCTCGGCGTGGCCTCCCTGGTGCTCGAATACGACGGGGACGAGGACCAGGCCATCGCCGCCCTCCTCCACGACACCCTCGAAGACTGCGGGGCGGAACACGCCCCCGCCATCGGCCAACGGTTCGGGGCCCACGTGCTGGCCCTCGTCCGGGCCTGCTCCGACGACGAGGTCCCCGCCGGAAGCGAGAAACGCCCCTGGCGGGAGCGCAAGGAGGGGTACCTCGCCCACCTCGACCAGCTCGGCGCCGGCCACCCGGCGCTGCTGGTCTCCGCCGCCGACAAGCTCCACAACGCCCGGGCCACCCGGGCCGACCTCCGTCAGCACGGCCTGTCCGTGTGGGACCGGTTCAACCGCCCGGCCGGGGACCAGCTGTGGTACTACCGCAGCCTCGTCGCCGTGTTCGGACGACTCCTACCGGGACCGCTCACCGACGAGCTGCGACGCACCGTGCGGGACATCGGCCGGCTCGACCGCGCCCTCCGGCGCTAAGCGTCGGCGGGCCCATCGCCGAACTGGGCGGTCCGCATCCGCCGGGGAACCATCGTCGCGGCGACGACGAAGGCCAGCCCCACGACCACGATGCTGGCCCTGAAGCCGCCGGTGGTGGCGGAGACGAAGGCGTGGTCGGCGGCGCGGGTGAGCGTGGCCGCCTGGTCGGCGGGGAGGGTCCGGGCGGTCTGCCGGGCCATCCCGATGCTGGCGGCGGCGCTGCGGGCCACCTGAGCCGGCAGCTTGCCGCTCAGGAGATGGTGAAGCTTCGCCCGGTAGGCGCTGCTCACGAGGCTTCCGATCACCGCCACTCCGAGCGCTCCGCCGAGTTGCCGGCTGACGTCGTTGACCGCCGAACCCACACCGGCGTCCCGCTCCGGTACGGCGGCCATGACCGTATCGGTCAGGGCGGGCAGGGCCAGCCCGGCGCCGAAGCCGAAGATGACGAGCGCGGTCACGATCTGCCCGGTGCCGGTCGACTCGGTCGTCCGGGTGAGGATGACCAGGCCGATCAGCATGCCGGTCGTCATCGCCAGCGCGAGCCGGCGGGGGCCGATGACGTGGATGAGCCTCCCGGCCAGCGCGGCGCTCACGGTGACGGCCAGCGAGGTCGGCACGATCAACAGACCGGCGGCCAGGGCGCTGCGGTGCTGTACGAGCTGGAAGAACTGCGTGAGGAAGAAGAACGTCACGAACATGGCGAAGAGCACCATGCCGATCAACAGCACCGCGCCGGTGAAGTCCCGCTGCCGGAAGAACGTGAGCGGCAGCATGGGGGCCGGCGAGCGGGCCTCGACGACGGCGAAGGCGGCCAGCACCACCGCCGCCACCGTCAACGATCCGAGTGCCCACCGGTCGCTCCATCCGACCTCGCCGGCACGGACGACGCCGTAGACGAGGGCCGTCAATCCCCACGTGCCGAGAACGGCGCCGGGCGCGTCGAGCCCGACGTCCCGGTCGTCGCGGGACTCCGGCACGACGACCATTCCCGCCAGCGCCACGACCACGAGCGGGACGAAGAGCAGGAACACCGCGCGCCAGCTCCCCTCATCGACGAGGTAGCCGCCGAGGACGGGACCACAGCCGATGGCCAGTCCGCCGATCGCCGTCCACACCGCGATCGCCCGGGCCCGTTCGGCGCGGGGGAACACGCTGGTGATGATCGACAGCGTCGTCGGGAGGATCAGCGCCGCGCCCAGGCCCTGGAACGCCCGCAGGGCGACCAGCTCGCCGATGGTCCTCGACCGGGAGGCGCCGATGGCGGCCACACCGAAGGCGACCAGCCCGAGCGTCATGGCCCGCTTGCGTCCGTAGCGGTCGCCGATCGAGCCGCCGAGCAGGAGCAGACCGGCGAGCACGAGGACATAGGCATCGACGACCCACTGGAGGCCGGAGGTCGAGGCGTGCAGGGCGACCGAGATACGGGGAAGAGCGGTGTTGACGACCGTGTCGTCGAGGAACGCCAGCAGGGTGCCGACCGACATGACCGCCAGCACCAGCCAGCGCCGGCGGGCGGACACCTCGGCGGGCGGACCCGGCCGAACCGGCGGGGGAATCTTCGTACCGGAAACGACCATCGGCCCTCCAGCATCTAGACGGCTGTCTGGACGAGCGTACAATCTCGTCTAGACCGTTGTCTAGATCTGGATTCAAAATAATATCCGTCGGCTGGCCGGCTCCGCTACGATCGACGTCGTGAAACAACCGCCCGCCGACCTCGCCGAACGCCTCTGGCAGGTGAGCGATCGCTTCCTCGCTCTCGGCAGCGACCTGAAGATCGACGACCTCGCCGAGCTCACCGGCGTGCCGAGGGCGACGATCTACTACTACTTCTCGGGCCGGGACGATGTGATGTCGTTCCTGCTGGCCCAGAAGGTGGAGCGGGCCAGCGTCATCGTCGCCGAAGCCGCCGGTGGTCCGGGGACTCCGAGCGATCGACTGTCGCGGGTGTTCCGGGCCATGTTGCAGCAGATGGCGGACCACCCGGCGCTGTGCACCCGGCTGCTGTGCTGGATGACCAGCGCCATCGCCGGCCAGCTGGTGATCGAGGCGCAGGGTTCGCTCATGGCGCCGGTCCGGGCCCTGTTCGTGGAGGGTCAGGCGAGCGGTGAGTTCGCCGAGATCGACCCGGTTGACGCCACGACCGCGGTGGTGGGGGCCTTGTCGATGGTGGCCATGCACCACACCGTGAGGGGGGACTTCGATCCGGACGTCGTGGCCGACACCGTGATTCCGCGGCTGCTCTACGGGCTGCGCGGCGACGGCCCTCCGGGCGCTCCCCGCCCCGCCGCGGCCGGCAGGCGCCGAGCCCGGGCACGGGGGCCGGCCACCGGGACGTAGCCGCGCTGCCCCGCCGAAATGCCAGACTGCGTCGATGGACAAGGGACGGATGGAGGCGTTCAGCGACGGGGTGATCGCCATTCTCATCACGATCATGGTTCTCGAGCTGCGCGCTCCGGAGGGGTCCGGACTCTCGGCGCTCACGCCGCTCGGGCAGGTGTTCCTCACCTATGTGCTGAGCTTCGTGATCCTCGGGATCTATTGGAACAACCACCATCACCTGCTCCAGGCGGCCCGGGCGGTGAGCGGCGGCGTGCTGTGGGCCAACCTCCACCTCCTCTTCTGGCTGTCGCTGTTCCCCTTCGGCGCCGCCTGGATGGGCGGCACCAACTTCGCCCGTCTGCCCACCGCCGCCTACGGGGTCATCCTGCTCGCGGCGGCGATCGCCTACTACCTCCTGCAGAAGGCGATCATCGCCGTGGACGGCCCCCACTCCGCACTCTCCGCCGCCCTCGGCCGCGACCTGAAGGGCAAGATCTCCCCGGTCCTCTACGCCATCGCCATCCCCGGCGCGTTCGTCAACCGGTGGATCGCCGTCGCCCTCTACGTCGCCGTGGCCGTGCTGTGGTTCGTCCCCGACCGGCGGCTCGAGACCCGGGCCCGTCGGGGCTAGAGCACCGGGCCGTCAGGCAACCGTCGGGAGGAGCGCGGGACGGGCGATGACCGCCAGGCCGTAGCCGATGAGGACGACGGCGCCGAGGTGGCTGAAGCGGCGGCTCCAGGAGGTCGTCTTCTCGACGAACACCAGGAGGGCGACGGCGACCATGGCGGCCACGTTCATCACGCCGATCGGGACGAGGATGAGGAACAGCAGCCAGCAGCAGCCCATGCAGTAGGCGCCGTGGCGCAGCCCCATCTGCACGGCGCCGGCCCGGCCGTCCCGCCAGTGGCTCATCACGAACGCCAGCGGCGACCGGCAATGGCGCAGACACACCTCCTTCAGCGGTGTCAGCTGGTAGACACCGGCGAGGACGATGAGCGTGCCACCGGCCCGACCCCAGTTCGTGGCGACCCACCCGGAGCCGGCGGCGGCCGATTCGACGGCCGCCCCCACCAGGTAGGCGACCACGCCGAAGAAGAACCACAAGACGATGTACGAGCCGGTGAAGAGGGCGATCGACACCGGGTCGCGCCGGCGCATCCGGCCGTACATCGTCACCATGGGGACCGAGGCCGGGAACATCATGGCGACCATCATCGCCACCCACATGGCGAGGAACAGCGGCCAGGAGCGGCCCATGGTGAGATCGGGACGGAGGCCGGCATGGCTGCCGTCCATGCCCGCCATCGGCATCGAGGTGCCCATCGGCCGGCGGGCCTGGTCGAGGAACACGACCCACCCGGCGGCCGCCAGGCCGACCAGGGTGAGGAGGATGACGTTGCGCTGCCGGGCGACCGCCGGGGGCAGGGTCGGGGCGACGGGCTTCACCGGCCGGCGGCTAGCCCCGCCACCGGAAGGGGTTGGAGAACCCGCTCAGGTCCTGGCCGGAGTATTCGATGCCGAACGCCGACACCCTCGACTGCGATACCGGCGCGATCCCGAGGATGGGCCCGGCGGGATGGGCGACGATGTTCGTCAACGTCACCGGGTCGCCGTTCTCCAGGGTGACCGGCGTCCCGGTGAAGTCCACCGCGTCGCCCACCACCACGTGGTGGCCGTTCCCGGCGCGCTCGATCGAGATCGGGGCCTGTTCGATCCCGAGGAACTCGCCGAGCAACGGCCCGAGCGCCGCCGGTGGCCCACCGAGCGCCCCCGACAGGACCTGACCGAGCTTGTCGACCTGCGCCGGGCTGGCGCCGTCGTCGACGAACACGCCGAGCCGCCAGTTGCCGTCGGTCATGTTGGGCGGCGTGTCGGCGATGAGCACGAACGACCGGCCCCCGACGTCCACGCCCTCCACCTCGCCCGAGTCCACCTGGAACGCCAACGCGAACCGGCAGTAATCGTCCCGGGTCGCCTTGTGAGCCAGGTTCGACCAGGTGCAGGGGCAGATGGCGTCGCAGGAGCAGTTCTCGTAGAACGTTCCCTCAAGACTCCACGCCATGGCGTGACCTCCTCCCGCCGTGGCGACATCCTACGCCGGGCCAGCTCGGCGCCGCCCCCAGCGGTGCCGGAGCAGCCCCGGAACGGCCAGGAGCCCGATCGGATGGGCCCGGGACGAGAACCGGAAACCGCTGGGCGTCGCCATGGTTCCCTCCTCGACCGTCCTGCCCGGCACCGTACGCCGCCCGCCCCTGCGGGTCTGTCGCCGCGGCCACAGTGACGCTGTCGCCGCGGTGAACGAAGGCGCCGACCGTCGCTTCTAGCGTCGGCGGCGTGTCACACGTCGCGCCGGTCGGCTTCCGCAACCGCTGGGCCGTGTCCCGCGGCAGCTTCTCGCTCAAGGCCGGCACGTCGGCCACGATGGCCCGGAACGGAAGCGGTGACGGGGTGCGGCGCCTCGGCCGTCTCGTGCTCCGCCGGCCCCGGGCGATCCTCGCCGCCGCGGCGGTGGTCCTGGTCGTCGCCGCGGTGTTCGGCGGTGACGTCAGGGAGCACCTCTCCCCCGGGGGTTCGCCGATCCGGCGTCGCCGTCGGCCCGGGCCGCGGCCCGGCTGGAGTCCCGCTTCGCCAGCGGGGCCCCGAATCTGGTCGTGCTGGTCAGCGCCACCGGCGGGGAGGGCGCGTCGGTCGACGACCCGGCGGTGGAAGCGGCCGGGCTCGACCTGGCCCGCCGGCTGGCCGCCGAACCGGCCGTGCGGGGGGTCACGTCGTACTGGAGCCTGTTCCACGCCCCGCCGCTGCGCTCCCGCGACGGCCGCTCGGCGCTGATCCTGGGCCAGGTGCTGGTGTTCGTCTTCCAGGAAGGCCACTTCGCCCGGGCCCTGCGCTTCACGCCCACCGGCACCATCAGCGTCTTCACGCCGGTGCTGCTGTTCTGCATCGCCTTCGGGCTGTCCATGGATTACGAGGTCTTCCTCCTGTCCCGCATCAAGGAGGAGGTCGACCTCGGCCGGGCCAACGACGACGCCGTGGCCGTGGTGAAGGTCTTCGGCCTGGGGCTGGCCATCGCCGTCCTGGTCGACGCCTTCCTCATCCGGGCGACGCTGGTGCCGGCCTTCATGCGCCTGGCCGGCCGGGCCAACTGGTACGCCCCTCGCCCGCTGCGCCGCCTCCACCTCCTGTACGGCATCTGGGAAACGGAACCGCTCGACATCGTCGAGCGGAGCGGCGCAGCCCCGGCCCCCGCTCCCGTCCGGGCGACGTGACCGGCGTGACGTTCGGTGCGTGTCGCCCGTCATAGAGCGGGCGGCGGAAGTCGGCGAGGATGGGTGCGTTCGGCGCGAGAGAGGGGTGGGGACATGGCGGTCGTCCTGGTCACGGGATGCAGCAGCGGGCTCGGCCGGTCGGTGGCGTTGCGGCTCGCCCGGCGGGGCGAGCGGGTCTACGCCACGATGCGCCATGCCGAGCGGGGAAAGGTCCTCCACGACGAGGCGGCGGCCGAGGGCCTCGACCTCGAGGTCCTCGAACTCGACGTGACCAGCGACGAATCGGTGCGGGACGCCGTCGACCGGGTGCTCGAGCGCGACGGCACCGTCGACGTCGTCGTCAACAACGCCGGGATCGCCCACCTCGGCTCGGTCGAGCTGCTGCCCGACGCACTGATGCGGGACACGTTCGAGACCAACGTGTTCGGGCCGTTGCGCCTGCTGCGGGCGGTGCTGCCGACCATGCGGGCGAGGGGATCCGGCACCGTCGTCAACGTCTCGTCCTGTGCGGGCCGGGTCGGGGGCCTTCCGATCCACGGCTCCTACATGGCGAGCAAGCACGCCCTCAGCGTGCTGAGCGACTCGTTGGCCGCCGAAGTGAAGCCGTTCGGGATCCGGGTGGTGTGCATCGAACCGGGGTTCTTCCGCACCCCGATCTTCACCAAGTCGACGGTGCCCACCGACGCCGACTCCCCCTACCGGACACTGGATGAGGCGGTGGTCCGGTTCATGTTCGACGGCGTCGACGGGGGCGCCGACACCGACGCCGTCGCCGCTGCGGTGCTCGACGCCATCGATCACGACGACGGCCGGATCCACTTCCTCGTCGGCGACGACGCCGAGGCCTTCGTCGCCCAGGACCGCGCCTCGACCGACGCCGAGCTCCAGGCCTTCTACGCCGAGGTCCTCGGCGTCGGGTGATCTCAGCGGGCCCGCGTGGCCAGCAGTGCCGGGTCGGTGATCCGGATGCGACCCCGGCCGAGCGACACCGCTCCCGCCTCCTCGGCCTGGCGCAGCACCCGGTTGACGGTGGCCCGGGACGTGCCGGCCAGGCTGGCGAGGTCGTCCTGGGTGAGGGTCACCTCGACTCCCGTCGTCTGGTCGCCGCCGGCGTAGATCTCGGTCAGCGCCAGGAGCCGCCGCAGGACCCGGCGGTCGACGGGCACGAACAAGGCGTCGGTCAGGTGCCGGTCGACCCTGCGGATGGTGGCGGTCAGGACGTCGAAGATGAACAGGTCGACGCCGGGGTGGCGGCGGCGCAGCTCGCAGAACTGGTTGCGGTCGATCGACAGCGTCTCGGTCGGCTCGAGGGCGATCACGGTGGCGCCGCGCCGTCCGGCGTCCTCCAGGACCGCCATCTCCCCCACCACGTCGCCCCGGCCGACGACGCCGACCGTGGCGACGTCACCCAGCGGCGTGGTGATCCGGATCGCCACCCGGCCCTTGTCGACCAGGTGGAGCGTGTCACCCGGGTCGCCCTCGTGGAACAGCACCTCCCGGCGGGCGAAACGCCGCCGGCGGGCCGCCGCCAGGACCCGCCGGCGGTCCTCGTCCGTGAGGGAACGCAGCAGTGGCCAGTCGGCACCTTTGATCACGGTCCCATCGTGTGCGCCGGGCGAGCGTCCTCCCGGCGATGAGCGCCGAACGGCGGTGGCACTGGTCATATCCCCGCAAGCTACCGGTGGCGCCGACCCCGGACGTTGCCGGGCCTGTCGCTCGGTGTGTCACGGCGGCCACAGTCACGCGGACGCAGCCGTGCTTGACCCTGGCCCCGGCGCGTCCGCCCGGCCGCCTGTCCTGCGCTCCCACCGCTCGCCGTCCGGGCTACCCTGCCGGGCATGGCCCAGGTCTGGTTCTGTCTCGCCTGCGACGATCAGCCTCCGTGGACGGCCGACATCGCCCGGCCCTGCCCCACGTGCCAGTCGACGGCCGACGTCAAGAAGGCCCAGCGGTTCGGGAACCTGTTCACGGACGAGGACGGCGACCCGCACCTGAAGGACAACATGCCGATGCCGAAGGACGGCCGCTGAGCCGCAGCCGACGCTAGGGACACGGCCCCGTCCCTGCGCCGCCGGCGGTGCGGAGGCACTCGAGGGCGGCGAGCGCCTCGTCCAGGGTGGCGGCCATCCGCCCGCCGGAGACGAGCACGAAGTCCTCGACCTGAAGATTGACCGGGGCCGCCTCGTGGTCGGCCCGGCGGAAATCGCTTCGCCATCCGACCACCGGAATCCGCTGCGCCGCCGCCCATCCGATCTCGGCGGCGGTCCCCGAATCGGCGTCCGGCCCGTCGAGGACGGCCAGCACGGCGTCGGCGGCGGCCAGCAGGGCACGGTTGCGTGCGCCGATGGCGCGGCTCATCCGCACCAGCGCCTCGAGGCGGGCCGGCCCCGGGGGAAGGGCGAAGGTCTCGGCCACCGCGCCGGTCTCGTCCTCCCAGGGGTCGAGCACCGACCAGCCGGCGGCGGCGAGCCGCGGGTGGAGAACGTGGGTGAGATAGTGGCGGCCCGGTTCGGCGAAGCCGAGCGGGCTGGCGACATAGACCGAGCTCACCGCGTCACTGTGGCACGCTACGCCGCTCCGGTCGGTGAATCGGGCGGATGCCGTCCGCCCGTCGGACGGTGACCGTCCTGTTCGTCGATGCGCTGGCCCGCTCCCTCGTCGACGGCCGCTTGCGGCGCAGCATCGCACCCGGGCCCAGGCGGAGGGCCTCGTCGCGGCGTTCGGGGGCGTCGGTCAGCCGACGCTGGTGAGCATGAGGTCGCCGTAGGTGTTGCACAGGCCGAGCGCCGTGAGCAACAGGAAGGCGGCCACGACGGCCAGGGCCACCGAACGCTGCCAGCCCTGCAGGTGGACCCCGGCCACGGTGCCGGGCATGTACCACGCCGGCAGCAGGACACCGGCGGCCCCCAGGGCCTCCGTCAGGCAGATGGCGTCGTCGCCGACGACCGTGTCGGGGTCGGCGGCCAGGGCGAGGGCGGCCAGTTCCTCGTCGCTGACCTCGTCGTCGGTGGGCTCGCCGTCGGTCGGGCCGTCGCCGTTTCGGGGTCCCTCCGAGAACGTCGTCTGCATCACTCGCTCCCTGGCTCGCCGGATGCTCCCTCCCGACGGTACCGGCACCGGGGCCCGTTGGGGAGCGCGCCGGCCCGATGTTCTCCGAATCGTTCGATTCGAGGGGGCCCTGCCCCAGCGGCAGCACGGTGGGCGTCGGGACGCTGACGTGGCCGGGTGGGCGGCCGAACCGAAACCGGGCGGGTGGGGGGTCCTGGTCCATGGACACCGCGGACCGAAAGTAGTGCTGAGCGGTCGACACTCGTACCCATCGGGCCGCCATTCCGGCGCCACGCCGCCCTTCGCCAGAGCTGCCCGGCTTGATGAGGACTCTGCTCAGGTCACGTCCCAGCCGACGGGGCGGCCACGCCGCGATCCAGGGCCGGTACCTCCAACCCGGCGCGCGGCTCGCCTCCTCGGTCCACGTGTGCAGCTCCGGTCGTTGTACGTCCTCCAGGGTCCCTACTGAAGGTCCGGGATCGCCGCTCGGATTGACTCGTCCAGCAGCGTGACGATGGGCTGGAGATGCGGCATCTGGCGCTTCGTCCAGTCCTCGACTCAGAAGATGAATGGCACGAGCATTTTGGTCGAGCGCCTGTACACCGGGTAGGTGTCGGGGAACCGCTCGGTGAGGTTGCGCTCCTCGACGGTCGCGCTGTAGACGAAGTAGATCCCGGCGAGGGCGACGGCGAGCAGCCACGCCCAGCTCAGGGCCACCGCGGTGCCGGCCGCGGCGACCAGCAGGCCGGAGTAGATGGGGTGGCGGACGAGCCGGTAGGGACCGCTGCTCACCAGCTCCGGGTCGTCCCTTTGGGACATCGGGGTGCCCCAGTTGCGGCCGATGTGGACGCGGGCCCAGATGGCGAACGCCAGCCCGGCGGCGAAGAGGACAAGCCCGAGGCCGGCACGCCACGGATCCGAGTTGACGCCGTGATTTCGGAAGACGCCCGAGCGGATGAGAATAATCGCAAGGACGGCGACCACGACTCTGATGCGCAGCTGGCCGGACCAGGCCACGCGGCCCCTTTTCATCGAGAAGGCGGCCACGAGCCAGTAGGTCCAGAACACCGCCCATCCGACGGCGAAGATCGCCTCGACCGCGTGCATGCGACTCATACTCCCACCAGCAC
>Ga0070741_10019982_pt1 | contig 10635 bp, 13 predicted proteins | sample Coa_R1_4_FD_66440 | JGI IMG/M metagenome (GOLD analysis project Ga0070741, IMG submission 66440) | Surface soil microbial communities from Centralia Pennsylvania, which are recovering from an underground coalmine fire - Coalmine... | ecosystem: Environmental > Terrestrial > Soil > Unclassified ... | reverse complement strand
TAGAAGGGAATGCGCGCGGCCTTGTTGCAGAGATAGCCTTGCGATTTCGGATTGTCGCGGTCGCCGCGCACCTTGCTGATCTTGCCGTCATCGACGAGGACCTCGACGCCGCAATTGATGTAGCAGATGTTGCAGGCCGTCTTCTTCCACTCTGGGCCCGGCATCACGTGGTCCTCCCGGATCGGTGCCCGATATTAGATGATGGTCATCATAAAAACAACCGCTGCCCGGCGGGTTCCCCGCGGTTTCCGCCAGGCCGCGCATGCGGTATCTCTTTGATATGGACAAGCTGACGGATCACAAACCGGCGAGCATGGTGGCCGCCGCCGGCTGGGCCGGCGCGATCGCGCTGACCGGCTTCGTCCTGGTCGCGACCGCGCAGGCCTCCAACATGATCCTGGCGCGGGGGCTTGCCGGCTCGGTGCCGCCCTTTGCGCTGGCGTTCTTCCGCTGGTCGATCATCTTCCTCGGCCTTGCACCGCTTGCGCTTGCGGAGATCCGGCAGGGCCGGATTCCGCTGGCAAGGGATTTTTGGCCGATCCTCGCCGCCGGCCTCCTCGGCATGTTCCTCTGCGGCGGACCGATCTATGTCGCGGGCATCTCGACGACCGCAATCCACATCGCGCTGATCATGGCGCTGTCGCCGATCGTGGTGCTCCTGATCTCGGCCGCGCTCGGCATGGAGCATGTCGGTCCGCTGCAATGGCTCGGCACTGCGCTGGCGTTGGCCGGCGCGCTGCTGATCGTGACCGCCGGCCACCCCGAAGCGCTGATGCAATCGAAGGCGGCATGGGGCGACCTGCTGGTGGTGTTGGCGATGCTCGGCTGGTCCGGCTACACGCTGTTGCAGTCGCGTGTCGCGCCGCAGGCTTCGCTGCTCGCGCGCATCAGCCTGTTCTCCGCAGCGGGCGCGTTGTGCTCGCTGCCGCCGGCGCTCTACGAAATGTGGAGCGCGCCGCAGGCGGTCTTCAATGCAAAGGCCGCCGAGGCCTATCTGTTCGCCGGCCTCGTACCGGGCCTGATCGCCTATGCCGGCTTCGCCTGGCTCGCCGCCCGCTTCGGCTCGGTGCGCACCTCGCTGGTGCTCTATGTCGGCCCGGTCGCGAGCGCGCTGCTGTCGTTCCTCATCCTCGGCGAGCCGCCGACCCTGATCCACTTGTTCGGCGGCCTGCTGATCCTCGGCGGCGTCTGGGCGAGTTTGCGGAAATAGGGCATGATCCGGAAAAGTGTGCAGCGGTTTTCCGACAAGATCATGCCCAAACAAAAAGCCGCGCCTACTTCATCGCCTTCTCATGATTGGCGATGCCGATCGGCTTGTAATCATAGGTCGCATAGAACTCGGTGCGATAGGCGCCCCAGGCCATGGTCTCGAAGATGCGGTTGACCTCGCGCAGCCGCGAGGCCGGCAGCCGCAGGGTCACGACCTGGCCGATGCCCATCATCACATACCAGCTCACGACCTCGACACCGTCAGGCGGGAACGCCTTGTAGAATCCCTGCTTCTCCAGCTGCGCATTGAGCTCGGCGAGCGGGCGCGACTGATCATGCTTCAGGAAGATGGTCAGCATGACCGCATTGTCCGGCGTCGGGGTCGCAGTGTTGGCCGGTGTCGGTGTCGGCGACTGCGCGCTGCTCGCGTTGAACAACATGGCTGACGTCAGCACCGTGAGTGCCGTCAGCAAGATCCGTCCTCTTTGCATTTTCCTTTCCCCTGATGAGGCGCTTGTCGCGCAATTGGGCGCAATCGTCGACGGAATGGGCGGAGCTGTAAACGCGTAAAATCAGCGCGCCCTGTACTCTCCCGAAATGTCCCTGCCGGTGTAGTCCGTCATCAAGGCGGTCGCGATCAGGGTGATCACGGCGCAGGCGGCGACATAGGCGGCGATCGCGGTCGACGTATGGAAAGTCCCGAACAGCCAGGCCGCGATCAGCGGCGCCGGGCCGCCGGCGATCACCGACGCAAGTTGATAACCGAGCGAGGCGCCGCTGTAGCGTAGCCGCCCCGTGAAGCTTTCGGCGATCAGCGCCGCCTGCGGCCCATACATCATGTCGTGCGGGATCAGCGACAGGATGATCGCGAAGAAGATGATCGGCTCCGATCCGGTGCCGAGCAGGGCGAAATAGATGAAACCGAACACACCGGTCACGGCAGCGCCGATCATGTACATGTTCTTCCGCCCGATCCTGTCGGACAGGTGACCGAACACGGGAATCGAGACGAACGACAGTACGGAAGCCGCCAGCACCGCGGTCAGCAGGAAGTCGCGCGAGACATGCAGCGTGCCGGTGCCGTAGGAGAAGATGAAGGCGGTGAAGATGTAGAACGGCGCCTGCTCGGCCATGCGCGCAAAGGCCGACAGCAGGATTTCCTTCGGATGCTCCATGATCACGGTGAGCATCGGCGTGCGGTCGATCTTCTGTTCGGCGAGCAGTTTGGCGAACACCGGCGTCTCCATGATGCCGAGCCGGATATAGAGGCCGACGCCGACCAGCACGAGACTGAGCGCGAACGGAATGCGCCAGCCCCAGGCGATGAAGCTGTCGCCCGACATCTGGCTGAAGGCGAGCACCGCTAGATTGGCCAGGAACAGGCCGCAGGGCACGCCGAATTGCGGCCAGGATGCGATCAGCCCGCGCGACTTGTCATTGCGGGCCCACTCCATCGACATCAGCACCGAGCCGCCCCATTCGCCGCCGACGCCGACGCCCTGGATGAAGCGCAGCACGGTGAGGAGGACCGCGCCCCATATGCCGATGCTCTGATAGGTCGGCACGATCGCCACCGCGGCGGTGGCAAGGCCCATCAGCAACAGCGTCGCGATCAGCGTCGATTTGCGGCCGATGCGGTCGCCGTAATGGCCGAAAATCGCGGCGCCCACCGGGCGCGCGACAAAGCCGACCGCGTAGATGGCGAAGGCTTCGAGCGTGCCGACCCATGGGTCGGAATGCGGAAAGAACAGCTTTGCGAAGACGAGGCCCGTGACGGTCGAATAGAGGAAGAAATCGTACCATTCGATCGCGGTGCCGACGGTGGAGGCGATCACTGCCCGGCGGAGCTGGAGATCGTGTTCTGAGGTCGACAGGACGGGAGTGACGGGATCGGCGGATATACTCATGGGCGCTCTCCTGCATAGCCCCAACACGTTGTTTTTTCAGGAGAACGCGGAGAGCGCGGCTGAGTTCCAGGGTTTGGGCAACAAGCCTCTCGTCAAAACGGGTGAGATCACGGGCCGTTCAAGTGCCAAATGTGAAGCACATCACATGACCCCGTGCCGTTACGGGCTATTAACCACCCGAGCCAGCGCGAGGTTTTGGTTTGGGCGTGATTCGTTTCGGATCATGCCGCTGATTTTAAGGACGAAATCATGTCGACGCGTCGAAAGGCATATTGGTGGTTCTGGTTCGTGGCCTCGGGACGCTTTCTCGAGACCTTTTTGAACCTGCGCGGCAAGCGCAGCTAACGCTTGTTGCTTGTCTTTTCAGGAGACCACTTTTTCCCGTCTTGATCTGGCCGCCGCATCGTGGCGGCCAGATCTTTACACCGCCTCAAGCAGCGTTGATCAGCTTCTTGCAGTAGGCCGCGCCTGACGTCATGGCGTCGCGACCCTTTGAGGCCAGTTGAGCGAGCCTGCCCGCCAGTGAATCGCGGCTGCGCAGGCTGCGCGACGCGAGCACGTGACCGACCTCCTCGGGGAAGCGCGCGACCTCGGCTTCGACCAGGCTTGCGATGGCGTCCATCAACGACGTCAGACGCTCGCCCCAGGCCGACTGATCGAACTGATCGATGCGAAGACGCAACGCGTGCTCGATGTCGTAGATCTCGGTGAGCAGATCGCGCGCCGTCACCACACGGTTATTCCTGAGCGCGATCCGCAGCAACGCACGATCGTCGTCGATCCGGTCCAGCACCATCGAGACCGCAATCGCATAAGGCGTCTTCGCGACATCGGCCGCGGTGCGGCTCGCCGCCGCCTTGGTCGCGAGGAAGATCAGTTGCCATGGCGTCCGCAACCGCTGGGCGACCAGCGCAATCGCAAAGGGAACGGCATCGGCATCCTGCTTGGCAAAACCGTGCAGCAGTGCGGTCGTCTTGTGGACCTGCGTGTCGTCGAACTTCGCGATCCTTTCCGGCAGTGCCGCGTTGAAGTTGGCGAGCGCGTCGCGGGCGCGCAGTGCCTGCATGATCTTGACCAGATCGTCATAGGCCGAGCGCGACGCGGTGTAGGTCGCGAGCTTGAAGCGGGTGTGGCCAGCGCTGTCGGCATCGCGCAGCGTGCTTTCGAGATATTTGACGACCTTGGTCTGGAACGCGCTCACCGCCTGGCGCGCTTCCTTATGCTTGTCGCCGGCGATCAGATCCTTCACCTGGTTCACGAAGTCGCGTGTCATGGTCGGCAGCAGGTCGCGGCTGATCCATTCCCAGATCGGGCCCAGCGAGCCGCGCGGGATCTTGCCGGAATTGGCATGCTCGGGCGCGCCTTCGCTCAAGAGCGGATTGAGCGGCGCGAAGAACAGGCGCGGCGGCGAGTTCGTATCCCTGTCCTTGTCGGCGCCCGTCATGCCGAACTCGGCGCGCAGCTTGGCCTGGATGTCGGCGGAGCGGGGCACGTCGACCCCGCAGAGCTCGAGCCGCTCCAGTTCGGAGAGCAGGCTCTTCCGCGTCAACGGACTCAGTCGCGCCAGAAAGTCCCACAATTGCATCATGGCACGCCGCGGTGTCTCCCGAACCAACCCATATTTGGAGGCATTTACGCGCTCGCAATCGGCGATCAGCAAAGCAGCCCAACGTTAAAGAAGTGGTAATCTGGTGTGCCTATTGGCGGGACGCCGCGTGTTTCCACAATCTCCGGGAAACGGCTTGATGCGTCTGCAATTTCGGCGTTTACGAAAGCCGTTGGGCAAGCTCCATTCCTCCAGAGTTCCATAGTGCTGCGGTTCCAAAGTTGATGACTGCGCCAGTGGAACTCCTCAGACAGCAAGCATCTGGTTCCTCGATGTCTTCGATGGGCTTATTTGCATCCATTGGGAGGTCGACATGAAGTCCCACCGGCACCTCTCAGGGCTTCACGAACCGATAGGCGAAGCGGTCGGTCTCGCCCTTGATCGAGGGATCGAACGCCTTGATCGCGTGCGGATCGTCCTTGTTCGCGAGCATGGTGCTTTCCGCCTCCAGCACGAAGCCGGCCGCCTCAACCTCCTCGCGAACGGATGCAGGCTCAATCCGATGCAGCGACTGGGCGTCGCTCGTGCCCGCCCCGACGGCGGCGGCGTGGTCTACGATGACATAGGACCCGCCGGGCTTCAGCCGCTTGTAGACGGCTCGATTGAAGTGGGCCGCCGTCGCGCCCCTTGTTTGGATCAGCGCGGTGTGGAGATCGTGATAGAACAGGTGCAGCCACAGGACATCCGCGGGTTGCGTGGCCTCCGGCATCGCGACGAGGTCCGCCGAGACGGCTTCGACATTCGCTCGGCCCGGCTCTTTCGCAAGCGTCCGCATGTGGCCGACCGGATCGCTCTTGAAGTGGGCGACTTCGGCCGGCACGAAGCTGTAGACTCGTCCTTCGGGTCCCACGATGTCGGAGAACAGACGAGTCCAGTCGCCTTCGCCTGGGTAAACGTCGATGACAGTGGACCCCGCATCGACGCGTGCGAACCGGATCAACTCGGATAGCTTGGATTGGTCGTACATCGGGATCTCCTTTACGGTTGGGCATTCGACGAGCGCGCGGCGTGCGAGGGGGCGATCCACGGCTGATCCACCGTCTATCGCGAACCGACGGCCGCAGATCGCCAGCGCTACGCCGGCCCGGACGCGTCCATCTGCGCGGCCCGCGCCAGTGCCTGCGTGTCGACGTATTCTCGGATGTTGGTCAGCCTGCCGTCCCGGACCGTAATGGCGAAGATCCAGTCGTCCTCGAACGTCTTGTTCGTTGCTTTGATCTTCCCCTTCGCGAAGCCGACGACCAGGACCCGGTCTCCTTGCGCGACGAACTCGCGGGGTTCCGTGGAGGTCTCTATCGTCTCGGATGCCGTCTTGAGCAAATCCACCAAGCCCGCGTGCCCGCGGTGCGTGCCGGCCAGCGGCCAATCCTCGCCGGGAACGATCCACTCAATGTCTTCGGCGACAAGCGCCAGCAGGCCCTCCCTGTCGCCGCGGCCTATCGCGGCGAAGAAGTCCTTCACGGTCTGTACGTTCCGTTCGATGCTCATCGACGCATTTCCCTTGTCTCTCGATTGATGACGGTGGATCGGCCGGTGCCTGCGCCTACGCCCAGCGACCGGCTTCCTCGAAGCTCAGGCGAGGATTGCGCGGGAAGACGGAAGCCGGATCGCCGTGTCCGATGCTGCAGATGAAGTTCGACTTGATCCGCGTGCCCGCGAAGAACGCCTTGTCCACGCCCACGTTGTCGAAGCCGGACATGGGGCCGCAATCTAGTCCCAGCGCCCGCGCGGCGACGATGAGGTAGGCGCCTTGCAGCGTCCCGTTGCGCATCGCCGTCGCACCGGCCACGTCGGGCGGAGCGAAATACTTCTGCATCATCTCGGCGGCGTGCGGCATGAGCTTCAGCAATTCGCCGGCGAAATTCAAATCATGCCCGACGATCACCGTGATGGGAGCCGCCAGAATCTTCGGCTTGTTCAGGTCGGCGGCCAGTCCGGCGAGCTTCGCCTTGCCGTCGGCGCTGCGTACCCAGACGAAACGCGCCGGGCTGCTGTTCGCGGACGTCGGTCCCCACTTCATGAGGTCGTAGACATCTCGGACAGTCGCGTCGTCGACGGGACGATCGAGCCAGCCGTTGAAGGTGCGGGCGGAGCGAAAGATCAGATCGAGTGAATCGTCGGAAAGAACTGCGGTCATGGATGTATTCCTTCGAAATCGTTGAAGATGGTGCGATCGTCCGTTCCGCTGCGTGGCGGCCCTCGCGAGTCAGGCCGCCGTTCGAGCGATGCGCGTTGCCGTGATCGGGCGCGATTTCAGATGGCCGAAAAGCCGCCGTCGACGGACAGCTCCAACCCGTTCACGAAGCTGGAATCGTCGGAAGCCAGGAAGACCGCGACCGCGGCGATTTCCTCGGGACGCCCCATCGTGCCCCGCGGAATCAAGGATTCGAACATCCGCTTCGCGTCCTCGGTGAGCACCTCGTCCTGCATCGGCGTGGCGATCGGCCCCGGGTGCAGCACGTTCACCCGGATATTCCGGCCCTTCAATTCGTTGAGCCACCCGCGGGCGAATGCATGCAGCGTCGCCTTGCTCGCCGCATAGACGCTGTAGCCGGGAAAACCTTTGAGCGAGGCGACCGATCCGGTCATGAAGATTGAGCCGCCATCCTTGATCAGCGGCAGCGCCTTCTGGACTGTGAACAAGGTGCCGCGCGCATTCAAGCCGAAGGTCGAATCGAAATGCTGCTCGGTGATCTGGCCCAACGGGGCGGCGTCGCCCATACCGGCGCTCGCGTACAGGACGTCGATCTTGCCCTTCTCCCGCTTAACGGTTTCGAACAGGCGATCGAGGTCGTCGAGACTAGCCGCGTCGCCGCGCACGCCGGTCACGTTGCGGCCGATCAGCTTGACGGCCTCGTCGAGCTTCTGCTGCTTCCGGCCCGTTATGAAAACGTAAGCGCCTTCTTCCACGAACCGCTTGGCGCCCTCCAGCGCCATGCCGCTCGATCCACCCGTGATGACTGCAACCTTACCTTCGAGCTTACCCATGATCCGTCCTTGCTCCGCCTTGATCGTTCGGGGACATTCCCGAGAACCTCGAGATGGGTCCGCTGCCATCGGCAGTTCAGTGCGGAAAAACGCACATCGGTGGTGCGAAAATCATCCAGGTGAGCACCCGACACCGATCGGGCTTATACCGTTCGACATGGTTGCCTTCCTATGGAAGAGCGAGAAAAATCGCTTATATCGTCGTACGATGTGCCGGATACAGCTTAAAGAAACACCCTTGTGGTGCCGGATCGCACCATGATCGACTGGGATGACGTTCGCTATTTTCTCGCCGTCGCGCGCGGCGGTTCGGTCCGGGCTGCCGCGGAGCAACTCGGGGTGAACCATTCGACCGTGATCCGGCGCATGGCCCAGTTGGAGGAGCGACTCGGAGCGGACATGTTCGAAAAGCTGCCGTCGGGCTATCGCCTCACGGCAGCGGGGGAGGAGGTCCTCGAGTTCGCGGACCAGATGGAGGCGTCCTCGCGCCAGCTCGAGACGCGCGTCTTCGGGCTCGACCAGGGCGTGCGCGGGCTGCTGCGGGTGACCCTGGCGCCGCCTTTGGCGACGCATCTGCTCATGACCGACTTCGCCGAGTTCGCGCGTCTGCATCCGGACATCGAGATGGAAATCTCATCGTCCGGCGAGCTTGCGAATCTGACCAACCGGGAGGCCGACGTCGCGATCCGCGTCGTGTACGACCGCAAGACCTTGCCGCTCAACCTCCACGGACTAAAGGGCCCGGATCTGTTCGGCGCCGTCTACATCTCGCGCCACAGACTGGCCGCGTCGCGTGTGGGCACGCCCGATCCCATGCGGTGGATCGTCATCAGCGATCACGGAATTCCGGATTGGGCAAGCGAAGGCAAGATTCGCACCGCCGAAGTCCCGTTCAGGATAACGGACGGTGAGGCGCAGCTTGCCGCCGTGCGGCAGGGGATCGGCATAACGACGCTGCCGTGCTTCGTTGGAGACGCCGACCCTCTGCTGGCGAGGGTGCCGGGCACCGACCTGCACATGTACGGCACGCTTTGGCTTCTGACGCAAGGAGAGACGCGCAAGACGAAACGCGTGCGGCTGTTCACAGAGTTCGTATCCAAAAGACTTGCCGCCTACGCTCCACTTCTCGCGGGTCTGTCCACATCGCGCGACTGACGCCCGGCAGCTCACCGGCGACGCTTTGCGATGGATGCCTGCAAGCGAACATCCCCAACGACCGGGCCGGGCCAGCAGCAATCCGAAAATGTCCCTTTTTGCCGCGATGAAGCGGAAGCAAATTGAGTCTACGCCCTAGTAGAAATCCTCTTCCGCAAACGACGCGAAGCGTGGCGTGGAGCGCACGGCAACGGTTGCGGGCTTCGGCGCGGCCGGAACGATGGTGATGGTCCAGCATGGCGGCACGCTCGCCTCGTTCTCCCGCACCGAGCGGACATGCCCGACGATGGTCGCGTTGCCCTTGCGGACGGTCGCGGCCCGCCCGTTGAACTGGGCGATGCGGAAACGACGGACTTCCTTCTGGTCCACGGTCTCGTAGGTGAACATGGAAAGCTCTCCTGTGCTTTCCGCCACTATCGCGCTTCATCGTTAGTCGGAGATGAAAATGGGGGGCCGTACAAGTACCGGGTTGTGCGCTATCGTGCATGGCGTCCGGCGCGGATCGCGCGAAAGGATCGCGCGCGCGATGCCGGAGCTAGGCGGCCGGGCCGAACACCGCTTCGATCTTGGTCTTCAGCGTGGCGGCGTTGAACGGCTTGACGATGTAATTGCTGACGCCGGCCTTCTTCGCGGCGATGACGTTCTCGGTCTTGGATTCGGCCGTGATCATGATGAACGGCGTCGTCGACAACGCGGGGCTGGCGCGCACCTCCCGCAGCAGGTCGTAGCCGGTCATCGGCTCCATGTTCCAGTCGGAGATCACGAGACCGTATTTCCTGCCCTGCATCCTGGCGAGCGCGGCCGAGCCGTCGCTCGCGTCGTCGACATTCTCGAAGCCGATCTGCTTCAGCAGGTTGCGGATGATGCGGATCATGGTGGAGTAGTCGTCCACCACGAGGATCGGCATCGAAAGATCAAAGGCCATGTCTTGCTCCGCGCGTCCTGGCGCAAATCGGCCGAAACACGGGCGAGGCGTCACAAGTCCGCGACAACCGATCGAAGCTTTGCGGGACTCGCGCTCAAATCAGCCCGGCAACGGATAGCAGCGGCCGTTGAACGGCGCGTTAATCGGCGGCGCCGTACTTATACGGAGCGGGGTCGCGCCTTGTCGCGCGAGGACGGCGGCTTGCCGCCGCCCGTCTCGGCGCAATGCGGGCGCACCAGCCGGTCATATTGCGCGCTGACCGTGCCGTAGCATTCGCGCCGCGCGCCGATCATTTGCGCCATCGCCGATGCTGACCTGTGTCCCAAGTTGATCGGCGCAGGACCGCCAGCGTGCAATTACGGGCCGACATAATGCGGCCTCAGCCGAGCAACTGTTTTTGCCGGGCGCGGATCGCGGCATGGCATTCGCACGACATCGCCCGCAGGGCCTCGACGTCGATGACCTCGATCTGCCCGCGGCTGTAGCTGATGATGCCGGCTTGCTGCAGCGAATGGGCGACGATCGAGACGGCGTTGCGCCGCACGCCGATCGTCTGCGCGAGCAATTCCTGCGTCAGCGGCAGGGTCCTGCCGTCGTGGAGATCGCGGGCGCGCAGCAGCCATCGCGACAGGCGCGCCTCGACCGAGTGGACGGCGTTGCAGGCCGCGGTCTGCTGCGCCTGCGTAAGCAGCGCCTCGCCGTGTCGGCTGACGAGGCCGCGCAGCACGGAGCTTTGCTCGGCGACCGCCCTGAAATCCGCAAGCTCGATCGCCGAGGCGGCGGCGGGAAACAGCACGATCGCATCGGTCAGCGATACGCCGCCCAGCGCCTCGCAGGCTCCGACC
>Ga0070741_10019981_pt1 | contig 10636 bp, 7 predicted proteins | sample Coa_R1_4_FD_66440 | JGI IMG/M metagenome (GOLD analysis project Ga0070741, IMG submission 66440) | Surface soil microbial communities from Centralia Pennsylvania, which are recovering from an underground coalmine fire - Coalmine... | ecosystem: Environmental > Terrestrial > Soil > Unclassified ... | reverse complement strand
GCGCCACGTTGAAAACGGCCACGTCGTGGTCAAGCCGGCGCTCTCCGACCCGGAGTTCCTGGAGTTCGAAAGGATTGGCACCCTCGAAGCCTTCAACACGGATGGCCTGCGGACGCTTCTCAGGACCATGAAAGTTCCCAACATGAAAGAGAAGACCCTCCGCTACCCGGGCCACATCGCTCTGATTCAAGCCCTGAAAAGCAGCGGCTTTTTTTCGAAAGCTCCTCTGGAGGTGAACGGCCAGCGCGTGGCGCCCTTTGATGTGACGGCGCGGGTCCTGTTCGACTGCTGGAGGCTTGAAGAGGGCGAAGAAGAATTCACCGTGGGACGTTTCATTGTCGAGGGGGAGCTCGAGGGGCTTAGAAGAAAGATCTCCTACGACCTGTTTGACGTGGGAGACCGCGCCGCCGGCATCAGCTCCATGGCACGCACCACGGGCTATGTGTGTACTGCCGTCGCGCGGCTGGTGCTTGAAGGCCGGTTCGCCCGCAAGGGAATCTGCCCGCCGGAATACGTGGGAAGCGAGGCCGAGTGTTTCCCGGCCATCCTCGATTATCTCCGCCAGCGCAACGTCGTCTACAAAGCCAACGAAGCATGAAAACCCGGGTTGCGGCGCCCTCCGCCGGCCCAAAATCGAACTTGACCTTGAGCGCTTAGTAATATAGCCTAGTTCCGAAAAGGAAAGCCGCCGGGCACGGCGCCCGCGGCGGAAGTGAGGAAACCAATTCCGGGCGGAAGGGCAAGCAGAAAAGAGTGTAGACAAAATGTCGCCAAGTCAGTTGCGGAGGTCCGGATAGTGGCAAAAACCAGAAATTCAGGTACGAACCCAAAAAGCCAGAATGTGTATGATTCTACGTAAGATATCTGTTTGTGGCAGGAAGACTTTGTTCACCCTGAGTGAGTAAGGTTCCCTTCTGCAAGCCCACTTTGCAAAGCAGGTCCCCCGCGCCCCCGGAGGCAATCGCCGGTCGCAGCTTGACGCCGGGAGTTTCGACGACTACTTTAGTTCCGCCGGACGCACCAATAAAAAGGAAGTGGTAATAACCTATGTTGACATCACGCGAACGCGTCGAGTTGGTTCTGAATCACAAGGAGGCTGATCGGGTCCCCATTGACCTTGGCAGCACGACGGTCACGGGCATGCATGTCAGCATGGTTTATCGCCTGCGGCAAGCCCTGGGGCTGGATGAGCCGGGCACTCCGGTGAAAGTGGTTGAGCCTTTTCAGATGCTGGGCGAGGTCAAGCAGGATCTCATCGACGCTCTGGGAGTCGACTGCATCATGGTGGGCGGGACGGGAACCGCCTTCGGGTTCAAGCTGGAAGGCTGGAAGGAATGGACCGCATTCGATGGTACGCCGACGCTCGTGCCCGAAGGCTTCAACACCGTTCCCGAACCAAACGGCGACCTCCTGATGTACCCCCAGGGCGACCGCTCCGCGCCGCCCAGCGGCCGCATGCCGCGCGGAGGATACTACTTTGACGTCATTGTTCGGCAATCGCCCATCGAGGAGAAACAGCTAAACCCTGCGGACAACCTGGAGGAATTCGGCCCGATTGCCGACACGGACCTCGAACATCTGCGCCGGGCGGCCGAGAGAGCCTGGATGGAAACTGATAAGGCGCTCGTCCTCAACGTCGGCGCCCAGTCGCTGGGAAATATCGCCCGCGTTCCTGCCCCCTCGCTGCGGCACCCGCGAGGAATTCGCGACGTGGAGGAGTGGTATATCAGCCTGACCACGCGTCGCGATTATGTCTATAAGGTTTTCGAGGGCCATACGGCGATCAACCTTGCGAATCTGGAGAAGATCCATCAGGCCGTCGGCAACCGTGCCGCGGTGGTGTATCTGACGGGCACGGACTTCGGGGCCCAGAACGGGCCGTTCATTTCCCCCAAGACTTATCGCGACCTGTTTTTCCCCTTTCATAAAATGGTCAACGACTGGGTCCACCAGCACACTTCCTGGAAGACGTTTATTCACTCCTGCGGCTCGGTCTGGGCGTTGCTTGATGACTTCGTCGCCGCGGGATTTGACATTCTCAATCCGGTTCAAACCTCGGCGGCGGATATGGATCCCCGTGAACTCAAGAAGAAGTATGGCGACCGGATCACCTTCTGGGGCGGCGGCGTGGATACACAAAAGACGCTTCCCTTTGGCACGCCTGACGAGGTTCGCCGGCAGGTTCAGGAGCGGATCAGGACCTTCGGGCAGGGCGGCGGCTTCGTCTTCTGCGCGGTACATAACATTCAAGCGCTCGTGCCGGTTGAAAACCTGCTGGCGATGTTTGAAACCGCACGCGAGCACGGGCGCTATCCGCTGTGATCTCAGGAGGGCTGGATAAGGACGCGGGTTGGGCAGCGCGATCAATGGAATCGAAATACGACTCCGAATCGAAAGTCCAGGACGTGCATGTGCTCTCCGGCTTCTGGCGTCCAGAGATGGTCCCGGAACTCGGCGCGCCGGCCAAGGCGAAGCTTGATCCAGTAGTTCGCGCCGCTACCAGGATGCAGCATAGACCCTGCGCTCTGTCCGGTGTAAATGGGCCAACCTCAGGTAGACTCAGAGGTTGGCAGGGTAAGCGGGGGAATGCGGTCCCCGGATGGATGCACGAAGTGCGTGTAAGTGAAAGACAGTCCTGACACCGCGATGAAGGGGCCTGGAATGACAAGAAAGGAGGTGTTGGAAAGCCTGCGCGACCGGCCCGAAGTTTCGGTGCTGATCGCGGGAGGGGGAATTAACGGCGCCGGGCTGCTTCGTGAGTTGGCGTTGCAGGGAGTGGACGCGCTTCTTGTGGATAAATCCGATTTCTGCGCCGGCGCCAGCGCCGCGTCCACGCGCATCATCCACGGTGGATTGCGTTACCTCGAGAACGGCGAGTTTCGACTGGTCCGTGAAGCTCTGCGCGAGAGGAACCGGCTGCTTGAAAACGCCGCGCACTATGTCCGGCCTCTGCCCACGACCATTCCGATCTTCAGTTGGACGAGCGGCCTCTTTTCAGCGGCCGGCAAATTTCTCGGCTTGAGCGAACAGCCGAGCGATCGTGGGGCGCTGCTCATTGGAATTGGCTTGTCGTTATACGACCTCTTTACCGGCCGGCAATCCGTGCTTCCCGCGCATCAGTTCAAATCCCGTCAGTGGTCGTTGAACTTACGTCCGGAGCTTAACCCGGAAATTGTGTGTACCGCGCTCTACTATGATGCTTCGATCTCCTATCCGGAGCGACTGTGTCTGGAACTGATTCAGGATGCCGAGGCTCTCTCGCCCGATGTCCGGGGGCTGAATTATGTGAGCGTTTATGGGGCTTCCCGCCATGCGGTGGTTTTGAAAGACGAACTCTCCGGCGAGCTCGTTTCGGTGCAGCCCCGGATCGTGGTGAATGCCACGGGAGCCTGGATTGACTTCACCAATCGAGCTTTGCAGCGGACTACGGATTACATTGGCGGCACCAAGGGCTCGCATGTCGTGATCGACCACCCGGGGTTGCTCGCGGCGACTCGCGGGCAGATGCTCTATTTCGCCAACGCCGATGGGCGTATTTGCATCTTCTATCCCTATTACGGAAGAGTCATCGCCGGCTCGACGGATATTCCCGTGCGCGACCCGGAGGCGTCCTGCGATGAAGCGGAGGTTGACTACATTCTCGCCTCCCTTCGCCTGGTCTTCCCCTCGATTGAGGTCAACCGTTCTCACATTGTTTTCCGGTTCTGCGGAGTTCGCCCGCTGCCGCGCAGCAACGCCGCGACGCCCGGGCAAATCAGCCGGGACCATATTTGCGCAGTGCTGCCCGCGGGCGGTGACACCGATTTTCCAGTCTATTCACTGATCGGAGGCAAGTGGACCACCTTCCGCGCCTTCGGGGAACAGGTGGCCGACAAGATCCTCGCCGCCTTGGGCCGGCGGCGAATCGCGAGTTCCGTGCATCTTCCCATCGGCGGCGGCAAGGGGTACCCCCGGTCCGAATCGGAAACGGACGCATGGCTCGACGCCGTCCAGGAGAAGACCGGCCTTCCCCGGGCGCGCTTGGTAACGCTGCTCGATCGATATGGGACTCGCGCCGAAGGCGTGGCGTTATTCATCGCCATGGGGGCTGACAGTCCCCTTCGTCATCAGCCCGAGTACAGCCGGCGCGAAATCATGTACCTCGCCTCCCAGGAACGAATTGTGCACCTGGATGACCTGATTCTGCGCAGAACAATTCTGGCTCTGCTGGGTCAAGTAAATGGGGCGTTGCTTGAGGAGCTCGCCGGGATAATAGCGCCGGTGCTGAACTGGACTCCCCAGCAGGCGAGCGGGGAAGTCCAGAGAACGGCGCAGATTTTGAAAGAGCGGCACGGCCTCTCGGCGGAGCAACTGGCGCGCGCCCATTCTCCAAAAGCTTGTTGAAGAATGTCTTGGGCACGTCATCGTGAGCCTCGTCGCCGTCATCCCGGGCGACGCCGTCTTTGTCATTCCGGGCGCAGCGAAGAAGCCCTGCCTTGGTGCTCTCCGCGATGCGGAGATCCCTCGCCGCTCCGCTCCTCAGTGCCCCAGCGGGCGAGGCTCTCACCCCATCACGAGACCACCGTTGACATTGAGCACAGCGCCGGTGATATAGCTCGCATCTTCTGTGGCCAGGAAGGCAATGGCCGCGGCCACTTCCTCCGGGCGGCCGAAGCGCCGCATGGGGGTCTGTTTCATCCACTCCTCCTCGCGGCCGGCCATGCGCTCGAGCAGCAAATCCGTGGTGATGCGTCCCGGAGCGACCACGTTCACGGTGATTCCATAACTGCCCACTTCCTTGACCAGCGAAAAGGCGAAACCCAGCAGCCCTGCTTTGGCGGCCGTGTAATGGGCGTGGTTGGCGGAGCCGGTGTAAACGACCTGCGAGGAGACGATGATGATCCGGCCCCAGCGCCGCTCCTTCATTCCCGGCAGGCATTCGCGCGTGAAGCGAAAGGGGCCGGTCAGATTGATGGCAAGCGATTCCTCCCACTGCTCATCCTTCATATGGGCGACGGACACGTCGGTCATCTCGCCCGCATTGTTCACAAGAATGTCAATAGGGCCCAGCGCCGTCACAACCTGGTTAACAGCGCGATGAGCGGCAGAAGGATCAAGGTGATCGGCCTGCAAGGCGATGGCCCGGCCCCCCTTGGACCTGATCTGCCCGGCCACTTCCTCGGCCCCTTGAGCATTTTTCCGATAGGCCACAGCCACTCGGGCGCCACGCGCGGCGAGTTCGAAACACGTGGCGCGTCCGATACCGCGCGACCCTCCGGTGACCAGGGCAACGCGATGGGTGAGACTTTGATTCATCGATGTCCCCTCCTCACACTTCTTGAAACGGTTCTGCCTGGGGCGATCAGCCGGCAATCTGCGCGGCGTCGTCAAAATCCTGACGCAGATGTTCGTACAGGTTTCGATAAACCTTGTAGACGGCCTGGTAACGGGAATGATTCGCCGCCTTCGGCTCGTAGCGTGTCTTAATCCTGACCATGTTGGCCAAGGCTTGGCCGACGTCCGGATAAAACCCCAGTCCCCTGCCTGCCAGGATTGCATCGCCAAAAGGAGCGCCAATGGATGCTTCTGGAAGAAGGACCGGAACCCCCAGCACATCCGCCTTGATCTGATTCCAGAGCGAGCTCCGAGTCCCGCCGCCCACGGAGCGAAGTTCACTGAAACGAATCCCGGCGCGTTCCGCCACCTCGGCATTGTGGCGCAGTGCGAACGCAGTTCCCTCCAGGATGGCGCGCACGAGCGCGGCCTTTGGCGTCGCGAGGGAGAGCCCGAAGAAGACACCCCGGGCATTCGTATGCCAGACCGGCGAGCGTTCTCCCATCATGTAGGGAAGGAAGATGACCCCCTGACTTCCGGGCGGAACTTCAGCGGCTCGCTGAGTCAAAAGATCAAACGGATCGCCCTTCTGCTGAGATGCAGCCTCCACTTCAGGCTGTCCGAGCTGGTCACGGAACCAGCGCAGGCTGGCTCCCGAGGCGACCATCGCGCCGAGGAGCAAATGGACTCCTTCGATGGCGTGCGGCATGGCAATCAGCGCCGGCTCGGTGACGGTACGGTCACTCGGCATAATCAGGACCGTGGAGGTCCCCGTCATCTCAGCGGCCACTCCCGGTTGCACAACGCCGGTCTCGAGCGCAGCCGCGGCACTATCCACCGTGCCCGTCATCACGGGAGTGCCCGCTCGCAGGCCCGTCGACGCGGAAGCTGCGGCAGTCACGTCACCTTGCAGGGCATGCGCCGGCTTGACTTCCGGAAACTGGGAGGGTTCCACCCCACAGGCTTCGCAAAGCGGCACCGACCACTCGTCCGTCGAATAATCCCGGAGTTGAAGGAGCCCGGCGTGCGCCGTGTCGAGACCGAACTGACCCGTCAGGCGGTAGTTGACGTACCCATTGACCTGGAGGAAACGATGAGTCCTGGCCAGCAGGTGCGGCTCGTGGGTCCTGAACCAGAGAAGTTTGGGAGCAACGTAAAATGCATCGGGGCGATTCCCGGTGATTCGCCAGATTTGGCCGGGGCCTGCACCTTCATCAAGCCTTGCTGCTTCGGCTTCCGCGCGGCGGTCCATCCAGATCATCGCCGCCCGCAGAGGCACGCCGGCGCGGTCGAGGGGCAACAACACCGGTGCTTGTGAACTCACCGCGACGCCAGCCACGCGCGCGGCCGCATTCTGGAGACTGGCGAGCGCCTGCCGGACCGCCAGGCAGACAGCCCGCCACCAGTCCTCTGGGTCCTGCTCCACCCAGCCGGGTTGCAGGTGGTGGAGTGGATACTCGGCTTGGCCGAGCGCCTGGAGTTTTCCCTCAACCGTGAAGAGGGCCGCCTTGGCGGCGGTCGTTCCAACGTCGATTCCGAGAAGCAGATGATCCGAGCGCAATCGGATTCTTCCTGTCAATCAGCGGTGGCGAAGCAGCGAGTTTAACTTGTTGCGGGTACGGCTGGCAAACCAGCTTCGACGGGTCATCGACGCTGAGCTTCCTTTACAAACGGCCGCGGGCCGCGACGCCATATTGCGCTCCTTACAGCGCCGGTTTATTATCACGGTTCTGTGTTTTTTGCAGATAACCTCACCTAGCAGGCAGCATCACGATGTTGGGAAGGCTGTAAAGCTGCCCGCAATAGATGGCTGTGAGGCACACCATGGAAATCACGACACCGCCCGCGCAATCCCATGCTTGAAACTGAATCGATGCTTGAATGCCTTCACCCGGGAGTCACAGCCGAACGCGCCCGGGTTGTGCTGTTTGATTTTGACGGTACCTTGTCGCTCATCCGTGCCGGATGGGTGGACGTAATGGTCCCCATGATGGTTGAGATCCTCGCCGACCTGAAAACCGGGGAGCGCGAGGAGGACTTGTACGCGCTGGTTGAGGATTACGTGGCGCGCCTCACCGGCGAGCAGACCATTTACCAGATGATGGAACTGGCCCGCCAAGTGGAGCTGCGGGGAGCGAAGCCGCTCGATCCCTTGACTTACAAGCGGATGTATCACGAACGGCTGATGCAACGCATCGAATACCGAAGAGAGGAGTTGCGCCAGCAGCGTGTTTCCCCCGAAAAATACCTTGTTCCAGGCGCGCGAGCGTTGCTCGAAGCGCTCCAGGAGCGGGGACTGAAGATGTATTGCGCCAGCGGCACCGATGAAGTTTACACGCTCGAAGAAGCGCGGCTGCTGAATATCGCGCGCTACTTCGAGGGCCGCATCTACGGCGCTCTCGACGATTACAAGAGCTTTTCGAAAGAAATTCTGATCCAACGGATCATCGCCTCCGCTGAGTGCAGGGGCGACGAATTCCTGGGATTCGGCGACGGATACGTCGAGATCAAGAACGTCAAGGACGTGGGCGGGGTGGCCGTGGGCGTCGCCACTGCCGAACCGGAATGCCGGGTGGTGGACGAGTGGAAACGGAAGCGGCTGTCGAGCGTCGGAGCAGACTTCATCATTCCCAACTTCCTCTGCCGCGAACAGCTTCTGGAGGCCCTGTTCCCAAAGTGAGTTTCGATGATCAAATCCAAGTACGAGACGTTTGACCGATCACGGTTACGCCTGAAGCCTCTGGCCGAGCGTGTTCACGATTTGAGGTACGAGCACTGGTTGCGCCTCGATGCAGAGGCGCCTGCATATTCGCATCCGCAACTTCCGAAGGTCGCTCAGCGGATCCTGGCAGCCAGGCAAAAGGGAGCGGCGCGCATCCTCATGATGGGCGCTCACGTCATCAAGGCGGGGACGAACCGCGTCGTGATCGACCTGATCGAGCGCGGCTTGATCAACCACGTCGCCATGAACGGCGCGGGGGCGATCCACGATTATGAGCTGGCGCGCGGCGGCGCCACCACGGAGAGCGTGGCCCGATACATCCGGGAAGGGCAGTTCGGACTGTGGCAGGAGACCGGCGAACTCAACAACTGGATTCGTGAAGCCGCGGACCTCGGGTTGGGCCTGGGCGAGAACGTGGGACGCCGAATCGAATCGGCAGACTACCCTTACAAAGAGCTGAGCATCTTTGCCGCGGCCTACCGGCGTTCGGTGCCGGTCACGGTGCACGTGGGCATCGGCTACGACATCATTCACGAACACCCGAACTGCGACGGAGCCGCGCTGGGCGCCGCCAGTTACCGGGACTTTCTGATTTATGCACGAACCGTCGAAAACCTCGAGGACGGGGTTATGCTGAACTTCGGGTCCTCCATCATGGGGCCGGAAGTCTATCTCAAAGCGCTGGCCATGGCGCGCAACGTGGCGCACCAGGAGGGCCGCGTCATCCGGCACTTCACGACGGCCGTCTTCGACCTGGTTCCCATCCAGGGGGACATTCATCACGAACTGCCGAAGACCGACCCGGGATATTACTTCCGACCGCATAAGACCATCCTGGTGCGGACGGTCGCGGACGGCGGTGAAAGTTTCTACTTCTGCGGAGACCATCGGGCGACGCTTCCGGCGCTGCGCCACGCACTCCTGGGGATGCTATGAAGACCGAAGAAATATTGGGCGCGATTCGCAAACTCTCCGCGTTGGTCGTCGGCGATATCTGCCTTGACCGCTGGTGCACTTACGATCCCTCGACCTCAGAGCCTTCGCGCGAGACCGGCATCCCACGACTGGGGATTGTGGCAACTCAGGTCACACCCGGAGGTGGCGGGACGGTGGCGAACAATCTCGCGGCCCTGGGAACCAGGCGCGTCGCGGTGCTGGGCGTTCGAGGAGACGACGGCTTCGGGTTTGAGCTGGAACGCGCCCTGAGCGAAAACGGAAGTTCGGCGGAACTCATGGTGAAGGTGAAAGGCTGGCAGACCTTCACGTACACCAAGCTGCTCAATTCCCAGACGGGCATCGAGGACCAGCCGCGGGTGGATTTTATCTCCAACCGGCCGCTGCCCGCGGAAGCAGAACGCGAGGTCATCTCGAACCTGCGCGCCACCATCAGCGGCGTCGATGTGATTCTGGTCGCTGACCAGGCGGAGACCGGCGCGGGCGGAGTGGTCACTCCGGCGGTGCGCGAGACGATCATCGAGCTCGCGCGCCGACATCCCGAAAAAGTCTTTCTTGTGGACTCAAGAAAACGAGTTGAGTTGTTTCGCAATGTGACCGTTAAACCCAACGAGGATGAGGCAGCGGAAGCTTGCCGCAAACTCTTTGGGAAGGTGGACTACCAGCGATTGCGACGACACCTCGAAACAAGCGTCATGATGGTAACGCACGGCCCCAAGGGAGCGCTGGTCGTCGATGAGAAGGGCGAAACGCTGGTCAGGACTCGCACCGTCGAGCATCCCGTGGATATCTGCGGCGCGGGGGACAGCTTCGCCGCCGGATGCGCGCTGGCGCTGGCGGTGACGGGCTCGCCCCTAGAGTCCGCGCGCTTCGGAAACCTGATCGCATCGATTACCATCATGAAGAAAGGCACGGGGACGGCTTCGCCGGAAGAGGTCCTGGCCGCCGACGCATCGATGCCTTGAGCGCGCTGCCGTAGCAGCATCACGGGCGAACACCGATATGCAAAACCACCAGGAGCGTTCCCTCGCAGGGAAGGTCGCACTCGTCACCGGGTCGACACTCGGCATTGGCGCCGGCATCGCACGCACCTTCGCCGCGCACGGGGCTGCGGTGGTCATTCATGGTCTGGAGAGGGAGCAAGGAGAGAGTGTGGTCGCGGCGCTCGAGGCCATGGGCCGTGAATCGATCTACATTCCCGGCGACCTCCGCAACGAATCCGAATGCCGCAATCTGGTCCGCCAAACCGTCCACCGCTTCGGCCAGCTCGATGTCCTCGTGAACAACGCGGGCATATACCCGCGCGGGAATCTCGAAACGACCACTGTCGAGCTCTGGGACAGAATCTTTGCCATCAACCTGCGCGCACCCTTTATCCTTTGCCAGGAGGCCGTCAAATACATGAAGGAGCGGCACGAAGGGTGCATCATCAACATCGGTTCAATGAATTGCTATGTCGGTCTGCCCAAGGTGTTCGCCTACTCCGCGGCCAAGGGCGGACTGACCACAATGACCCGCAACCTGGCCAACCAGCTCAAGCAGTACGGGATTCGCGTCAACCAGGTGAATCCCGGCTGGGCGCTTACCGAAGGCGAACAACACGTGCAGGCGGTGGTGGAGGGGCGGGGCCCGAACTGGGTTGAGGAA
>Ga0070741_10019980_pt1 | contig 10636 bp, 7 predicted proteins | sample Coa_R1_4_FD_66440 | JGI IMG/M metagenome (GOLD analysis project Ga0070741, IMG submission 66440) | Surface soil microbial communities from Centralia Pennsylvania, which are recovering from an underground coalmine fire - Coalmine... | ecosystem: Environmental > Terrestrial > Soil > Unclassified ... | reverse complement strand
CTCCTCGTCGCGCGTCTCGGCCAAATGCGTGTGCAGCCGCACACCGTGTCGAAGAGCCAAATCGGCCGTCGCCCGCATCAGCCGCGGCGATACGGAAAACGGCGAGCACGGCGCGAGGGCGATCCGCAGCATCGCACCCGGCAAAGGGTCGTGGTACTTGTGGATCAACCGCTCGGAATCGGCCAGAATGCGATCCTCGCTTTCGACAACCGAGTCCGGCGGGAGGCCGCCCTGCCTTTCGCCGACGCTCATGCTCCCTCGTGTGGGATGAAATCGGATGCCGATCCGCCGTGCCGCCCCGATTTCGACGTCGATGAGTTTGTCGTGGCCGCGCGGAAAAACGTAGTGATGATCGGTGGTGGTGCTGCATCCGGAGAGCATCAACTCGGCCATGCCCACCAGCGCAGCCGCCTCGAGCGCTTCCTCATCGAGCCGCGCCCACACCGGATATAGCGCGCGCAGCCAGTCGAAGAGTTCGGCATCGGCCGCCGGAGCGTAGGCGCGCGTGAGCGTCTGGTACAGATGATGGTGTGTATTGATGAGGCCCGGCACGACCACACCATGTCGGCCGCCGATCACGCGGCTGGCTCGTGGCAGCTTGGCGCCCGATTTTACGATTTGCCGGATCTGGCCGCCAGCTAAATATAGAGATGCCCCATTCAGCACCGTGTCCTGATCGTCCATCAGGACCAGCGTGTGGATGTCGCGAATCAGCAGCGACCGGTCTGGCATAGGAATCCCTGTCGTGCGACGATTTCTTCCAGTCCGACGCCGTCGGGTGAGATTTCGAACGGCTCGCCCACCGCCGTCTTCGCGGATTGAGTGTCCTTCAAACCATTTCCGGTAATGATCGCGACAGCGCTGGCGCGACGGGCGACGATTCCATCCGCTATGGCGCGGCGCAGGCCGGCGACGGCCGTAGCCGCCGCAGGCTCGGCGAAGATGCCGGCCAGGCGCCCCGTATAGCGCATCGCGTCGAGGATTTCTTCATCGGCGACGTTGATCATGGTGCCGCCGGATTCGCGCACAGCCAGCACCGCCTTCTTCCAGTTGCGCGGCACGCCAACCGCGATGCTGTCCGCGATCGTCCGCGGCTCGATGGGCCGCAGCGGCTCGCCGCTGTGAAAGCTAGCGGTGACGGGCGCCGCGCCCTCCGCCTGCACACCCAGCACGCGCGGCGTCTTCGCAATCAGGCCGAGCGCCTTCAATTCGCGAAAAGCCTTCCACACTCCGGCGACGGTGCAGCCGTCGCCCACCGAGACTGCCACCCAGTCCGGCGGCTGCCACGCGAGTTGCTCGGCGATCTCCAGCCCGACCGTCTTCTTGCCTTCCACGAGGTAGGGATTGATGCCGGAATTACGGTTATACCAGCCCCATCGTTCGCAGGCCTGCTGGCACAACTGGAAAGCCTGCTCGTAGCTGCCGCGCACGCGCAGCACCGTGGCGCCGAAGATCAGCAATTGCGTCACCTTCGGCTCGGGCGCGCGCTCCGGCACGAAAATGACACTGCGCAGCCCCATGGAGGCCGCCATGCCGGCGCAGGACGAGGCCGCGTTTCCGGTACTGGCGCAGGCGATGATCTTGCGGCGCGCCTCCACCGCTTTCACGACGCCGACGGCGCTGGCGCGGTCCTTCATCGAGCCGGTCGCGTTGCGGCCGTCGTCTTTTAAATAAAGCGAGCGAATGCCGAGGTGGCGCGCCAGAGCGGGAGCTTCCGTGAGCGGCGTCCATCCGACGGACAGGTCGGGCACGGCGGACGCGGCGCGGATCGGCAGCAGCTCCCGATATCGCCATTGCGAGAGATCGCGGCGGCCGGTTAGTGTGCGACGCGTGAGACGCCGCGCCAGCGCACGATAATCGTACTGGACGTCGAGAATGCCGTGAATCCCGCAGCGCGGGCAGGTGAAGCAGCGGCCCGGACGAAATACGCGGCCGCAGAACACGCACTGAAGACCAATCACGATTTTGTCCTCTCTTAGTCTCTTATCTCAAGGAACAGAGTAGCACCCGGATAATTCCAGACGTTTCCTGGAGGGCGGACCCCTGGTCCTCTCCGCGTGCGTGGCGACCAGCGCCCGCTCCACTCCCCTGAGAGTGAGGGCCCGTGCCGGCCAAGTCGTTCGAACCGGCATCGGGCGCGGCCAGGTAATTCTCCTATCTACCGCGAAACCGGGGCGGAGAAAAGGAATTCTGAGAAGCAGCGCTGGACGAGCTATCGATTCCCGGAGCGGAAACAGGCATCGTACTGTTTACGCCGGAGGGTCACGAGGATCGGATCGGCACGTTCGTGAACACGTCCTGGGAAACCGATCCGTCGGGAAGACCTCCGCGCGCTGCCGGCCAAAGGGGTGGAATTCGCAAGCCCGCCGCAGAAACAGCCTTGGGGATCTTCAAGGATTCGGGAGGAAACCAGATCGTTCTCAGCGCCCGCCGATTGTACTGTTCCGCCCGGTGGGGCAGGCGTTTTCGCCTGCCGTTGCCGAACGTCCGCTAGAATCGAGGCGTATGAGCATCCAGTTCTGGATTGCCGCCGCCGGACTTCTATTTGCTTGCGGCACTACGGATGCTTTGCCGGAGAGCGACATGGATCGAAAGGTGGATGCGCTCATCGCCCGCATGACGCTCGACGAGAAGATCGGGCAGATGTCGCAATCGACTGCGATGAACACGCTGACCGATGCCATCCGGCAGGAGATCCGTCAGGGACGCTGGGGCTCGTTTCTGAACGCGGGCAGTCCGGCGGATCGGGCAGAGGCGCAACGGATCGCGCGGCGCGAAAGCCGTCTGGGAATCCCGCTGCTGTTCGCGCGCGATGTGATCCACGGCTACCGGACGGTCTTTCCCATTCCGCTCGGCCAGGCGGCGGCGTGGGATCCGGAACTGGTGGAAGCAACGGCCCGCGAGGCTGCGCGGGAAGCTTCCACCGAAGGAATCCGCTGGACCTTCGCCCCGATGATGGATATCGCGCGGGATCCGCGGTGGGGCCGTATCGCCGAGAGCCTGGGCGAGGATCCGTACCTGGCCGGAGTGCTGGCGGCGGCGATGGTGCGTGGCTTTCAAGGCGGGAAACTCGATGCCGAAGCGTCGGTCGCGGCCTGCGCCAAGCATTTCGCAGGATACGGCGCAGCGGAAGCGGGAAGAGATTACAACAGCGCCTGGATTCCGGAGATCCTGCTCCGCGAGGTTTACCTGCGGCCGTTTCGCGCGGCTCGCGATGCGGGCGTCGCCACCTTCATGACCAGTTTCAACACGCTCAACGGCATCCCGGCAACCGGAAACCGCTTCCTGTTGCACGACATTCTGCGCCGCGAGTGGGGATACGACGGCGTGGTGGTGAGCGATTACGAAGCGGTCACCGAGATGATCCGCCACGGCTATGCCGAGGACGCGCGCGATGCGGCGAAGAAGGCCGCGCTGGCGGGCGTCGACATGGAGATGGTGAGCACGTCATATTATGACCATCTGAAATCGCTGATCGAAAGCAGCGCCGTGCCGATGAAAGCCGTGGACGATTCCGTGCGCAACATTCTGCGCCTGAAATACCGCCTCGGCTTGTTCGACGACAATCAACGCACGCCCGCGGAAGCGAAGGTTACGCCGCAATCGCTCGCCGTTGCCGAGCGAGCGGCTGCGGAAAGCGTCGTTCTGCTGAAGAACCAGGGAAATCTGCTGCCGCTGCGCAGCGATATCCGCACAGTCGCGGTGATCGGCCCGCTCGCCGATAGTCGGGTCGATCAGATGGGCACCTGGGTGATGGACGCGCGTCCGGAAGACGTAGTGACACCGCTGGCAGCTCTGAAACACATCCTCGGCGACAGTCGCGTGCTGTATGCGCCGGCTCTGCGGGACAGCCGCGACCGCAGCCACAGCGGTTTCGCCGCCGCCCTGGATGCGGCGCGCCGGGCGGAAGTCGTGCTCCTGTTCCTCGGCGAGGAGCAGATTCTCTCCGGAGAGGCGCGATCGCGGGCGTTCCTGAACCTGCCTGGCGCGCAGGAGGAACTGGTCGACGCATTAACGGCGGCGGGCAAGCCAATAGCGGCCGTCATCATGGCCGGCCGCCCCCTTACGTTCCATGACACCGCCGGCAAGTTGGGTGCGATCCTCTACGCGTGGCATCCAGGCACGATGGGCGGTCCCGCTTTGGCGAAGCTGCTGCTGGGCCAGATTGTTCCCTCCGGAAAATTGCCGGTCACCTTCCCCCGAACCGTGGGCCAGGTGCCGATTTACTATGCCCACCTGAATACCGGCCGTCCCGCCGCGGATACCGAACTCGGCATTCCGCTGGGAACTCCGCTGAAACCGACCGGCTACACGTCGAAGTACATCGACGTGGACTTCACTCCGGAATACCCGTTCGGTTACGGACTCTCGTATACGGATATCGAGTACTCCAACCTTCGCCTGTCGCGGACTTCCATCCAGGCGGGACAGTCGCTGACGATCTCGGCCGAAGTGGCGAACCGGGGCATGCGCGACGGAACCGAAGTGGTGCAGCTCTACGTGCACAAATTGGTAGCAAGCGTGGCGCAGCCGGTGCGATTATTGAAGGGCTTTCGGCGGATCTATCTGAAGGCAGGGGAAAAGCAGACTGTAAGCTTCCCGTTGCGCGGAGACGATCTGGCGATTTACAACGATCAACTGCACCTGGTTGCGGAACCGGGAGTCTTTCAGGTCTGGATCGCGCCGGATTCCACCCGCGGCGTAAGCGGCCAATTCACGCTCCGCTGAATTCGGCGGCGAAATGGGGCGCCGATAACACCGATCCCCACAGATCAAGCACATCGTTTTTGCCTGCGTTAGGTGTTTATCGACGGCTAATCAAGCATTTTAGGAATTTATAGTACGATGGTCTTAAATATGTCCAGGCTACCTATCTCTATTCTCCTGGCGTTGACCGCCGTTTTTGGCGCTGAGGAACCACACCAGACGCTGGCGATTGGATCCCGTGCGCCGGACTTTTCGCTTCCCGGCATTGACGGCAAGATGCATAAGCTCAGCGACTACTCCTCGAGCAAGGTGCTCGTGATTGTCTTCACCTGCAATCACTGCCCCACGGCGCAACTTTACGAAAACCGGATCAAGAAACTCGACGCTGATTATCAGGGCAAAGGCGTGGCGCTGGTCGCCATTCAGCCGAACGCTCCGGATGCCATCCGCGTCAGCGACGAGTTGCTATACACGGACGTCACCGATGACCTGGAGGGGATGAAAATCCGTGCGCAGTATGGGAATTTCAGCTTCCCCTACCTTTACGACGGGGACACACAAACTGTTGTGGAGGCGTATGGACCGAAAGCCACGCCGCACGTCTTCATCTTTGACGACAAGCGCATTCTTCGATACGAGGGCCGAGTCGATAATAACCAGCGCGAAGCGCTGGTGAAAATCCAGGACACGCGGAACGCCATCGATGCTCTTCTGGCCGGTCAACCCGTTCCCGTGGAGCATACAGGCGTATTCGGCTGCTCGACCAAGTGGAAATCCAAGGCCGCGACCCGCGTCGCCGACTTGAAGAAGATCGAGGCGGAACCGGTTCGTCCGGTCGAGATGGCCTCGGCGGACGATCTGAAGAAACTGCGCCAGAACCCCACCGGCAAACTTCTGATGGTGAACTTCTGGGCCACCTGGTGCGGACCCTGCATTCACGAACTCGCCGAGTTGGAGATGACGTACATTATGTACCGCCGGAGGGATTTTGAATTTGTCACGGTATCAGCTAACATGCCCGACGAAAAGGCCGGTGTGCTGAAGGAACTGGAGAGGCAGCATGCGATCAGCCGCAACCTGATGTTCGGCTCGGAAGATACCTATGCTATGCAGGCGGCCTTCGATGCGAATTGGGATTCCGGCGTGCCGTTCACCATGCTCATCGCGCCGGACGGCAAAGTTGTGTATCAGAAACAGGGCGAGGTCGACTTTCTCGAATTGCGGCGCACGATTCTGGCAAATCTGCCCGATCCGGCGTACGTCGGCCATCGTGCTTATTGGGCGACAGGCAAATGAAAAATCTTCCAGTTCGGCGCGAATTTCTGGCGGCGGCGGGTACGGGCCTGCTGCTATTAAAACCCAAGACCGTATTCGGCTCGGAAGCTAACTCCGCGCTGGAGATGGGGCTCATCGGTTGTGGTGAGCGCGCGCGGTACGACGCTTACATCCTGAAGGAGCACACGGGGGCCCGCTTCGTGGCGATGCACGACATTTTTCAGGACCCGGTCGATATCGCCAAACAGAAGCTCGGATTTCCGGACGCACGCGTCTACCACGGCCTGAACGGTTACAAGGAGCTTCTGTCGTCGCGCGTTGACGCTGTGGTGATCGCGAGTCCGCCCTACTTCCATCCGGAACAGGCGGCGGCGGCGGTGAACGCGGGCAAACATGTTTATATGGCGAAGCCCGTCGCGGTGGACGTCCCCGGTACGCATTCGATCACCGCCAGCGGTAAGAAGGCGGAGGGTAAGTCGAGCTTCTTCGTCGACTATTGGTCGGAGGGCGATGCTTTCTTCCAGGAATGCGCCGCCCGCATCCATCGCGGTGAAATCGGAACGCCGGCGGTGGTGCAATCGTTTTATCATGCGCCGCGCCTGCAGCCGAAGGATAAGCCGGGCATGCCGGCCGGCGAGGCCCGATTGCGTAATTGGGTATTCGATAAGTACCTCTCGGGCGACATCCTGGTTGAGCAGAACGTGCACGCGCTGTGCGATGTCCGTTGGTTCCTCGATGCTGTGCCTGTGAAGGCGTGCGGGATGGGCGGACGCAAAGTTCGCGTCGACGTCGGCGACTGCTGGGACCACTTCCTAGTGTGCTTCGAATATCCGGGTGGCATCCAGGTGGACTTCAGCTCGTCCCAGTACACGAAGGGCTTCAACGACATCTGCACGCGCGTCTACGGTTCGGCCGGGACTGCCGAAGCGCATCACTATAATTACGGTTCGGTCAGCATCACCGGCGATCACGCCTGGAAGCCGGAAGGCGAGAGCGACCGCGGCGGACATAAATCCGCGGCGTTCAACGCGAAGAAATTTGTCGAGGGCATTCGCTCGCGGCAGTACATCAACAACGTCGCCGATAGCGTGAAGACCAATCTCACCGCGATCCTGGGCCGGATGGCGGCGTATCGCGGCGGAGTGGTGACGTGGGATGAAATGAACCGCTCGCGCGAGAAGTACGAAGTGACCCTGCCGGGTATAGCTTGACTTAGTGCAGCGGGGCTATAGCACACGCGCTCGAAAGCGGGGACTGGAAGGTGTGAAAAAATTGGATCGGCTGCTGGTCGAGTGGCGTGGAACGGCAAATCCGGTGGCGGCGTTTCGGAGTCACCCCACGCTGCAATGCGGAGACAGGAAGGTATGAAAAAATTGGATCGGCTGCTGGTCGAGTGGCGCGGAACGGCAAATCCTGGTGGCGGCGTTTCGGACTCAGCCCACGCTGCAATGCGGGGACTGACGAGACATTTTCGCGCCGCCTTTGCGCGGAAATGTTCCGTCTGTCCCCGGATTGCCCCGAAAGACCAATCCGGACGGCATCGCTCCGTAGCCACCACGGTGGACTGTCAAGAATTCGGGCCGACGCGGTCGCCTCTCCGATTTTTTCACATGTTCCTGACGAGATATTTTCGCGCCGCATTTGCGCGGAAATATTCCGTCTGTCCCCGTATTGCCCTGAAAGACCAATCCGGACGGCATCGCTCCGTAGCCACCACAGTGCACTGTGAAGAATTCGGGCCGACGCGGTCGCCTCTCCGATTCTTTCACACCTTCCAGTCCCCGTTTTGTCCAACACGCCGTATTCGCGCGCTCAGACCAGGTGCTGACGCATGGTTTCCAGGTAGCGGGCGCAGCTTACCTTGACCTGCGGCGTCCTGTCCTGCTCGATCGACAGGCCGCCCTGGTATCCGATCGCTTTCAGCGCGTCCGCAATCGCCTTCGCATCCATCACGCCGTCGCCGAATGGCACGAACTTGCGCATCAGGCCGTCCACGTCACGCATATGCAGGTTCATGAGATGCTCATTCAGTTGATAAATCGCCAGCGGAGGATACTCGCGGGCGCGCGCCGCGAATCCGATGTCGAGATTACAGCCCAGGGCGGGATCGCGGATCGTGTCCCAGAGGCGTAGAAACGCCGTCGCATCGTGCACCAGACAATTCGTGTGCGGCTCGATGGTTAAGTGCAGCGCATGTGCCTTGGCGCGGGCCACGCACTCGCGCGTCGTCTGGACGTAGCGCTGCCAAACCTCGCCCCAGGTGAATCCCGGTGCGAAGTTGATGTGATACTTCTCGCCTGGCTTGGGATCGTTGACGTCGAAATAGTTGACCAGCACCTCGCCCGGACCCTTCATTTCCTCGGCCCACGGCGATGACAGATTGACGATCGGCGCGCCCAGCTTTTGGGCGATCTTGCAGCCGGCCTCGAAAATATCCAGAGTGCGTGCGCGCGCTTCGGCATTCTGGCTTGCCAGGTCGGGAACGGCCCGCATAAAAACGACGAATTGCGTGAGCTGAAGATGGTATCGCTCGATCTTCTTCTTGATCCGGTCCAGAGTTGGATCGGTCCAGTAGTTTCCGACGTCCTGCGGCGCCAGCAGAATCAATTCCACCGCATCGAAACCAAGTTCACCGATCGTCTCGACAGCAGCTTCGGCATTGGAGCCGGGAGCGTACCCGTGAATATTCCAACTGCAGCATCCGACCTTCGATTTCGCACTGGACTTGGGCGCCGCGCCGGACGCTCCCGTCGCGGCCAATCCGGCCGCGGCAGTAAGAAAGGTGCGCCGTGTTTCGGACATACTAGCCCGATGTTACGAACGCCCGGCGCGGATGTCAATCGGCTGTCACTTGCGGAACCAGTACAGCACGATCCCGTATCCCACGCCCGCAGGATCGGTCGTGTTGGCTATCTGAAACGCCATGAATCGCCCGTCGGTGGAGACGACAGGGTTCGATGCTTTGCCGCCCTCGTAGTCGTTGAAGTGGGTAAGGCGGACAAAATCCTTGCCCGTGCCGTCGAGCTTCAGCTTCCAGATATCGATGTTGTGCGCGCCGTGCTGCCCGCCGAGTTGCTCCACCTGCCGGTCGCCTTCGACACAACTGTATTGGCCATCGGGGAAAATACCTTCGATCTCGTTGTAAGTGCCGGCCGCTTTGGAGAAATTGGTGACCTGTCCAGTCTTGAGGTCGATTCCCATCGCCGAAGCCAGGCCCTTCGGCTCGTAGCAGGTGAAGGTCAGCTTCGTGTCGTTATCGTAGAAGTCCTGCGGCTCGATCAGGCAGCTCTCGTCTTTGCTCTCGTAGATGACCTTCTTGTTGACGATCTTTGGAGCGCCGGACGTCAGATCCATCTCCGCCACGAACAGCCGCGAGGCCTTGGGCTCCAGTTCCGGCGCCTGGTCATGCTTTTGCGCGAATGCGATCTTCATGCTGCGCTTGGAAATCGCGGCGCCTTCATTCATCCGCTGCCCGAGTTTCACCGGTTTGGAGCCGGGCTTTTTGCTCAGGAACCAAAGTTCGTTGTCGCGAAACCGGCTGACATAGAGACTCTCGAAGTGGTCCGGCCCGATCAGGATGTAGTCGCCGGTGACGAGGTGCATAACCCGCAGGAATGTCGTGGCCGGCACATTGCACGTCAGGCAGCGAATCGTGTGGGTGTCGAGATCGATCGTCATGGCATCGCCGAAACTCTTAGCCATGAAGGCGACATGCTTATTGTCGGGCGAGATGTCCGCGCGCTCGCCGAAGTGGGTCAGGACCTCCAGATTCGAGGGCAAATGGTCGAGTTGACTTCCCGGTTTCCGTTGAGCGGCGAGCGGCAGGACGAAGGCACACAGGACGAGCACGATTCGCATACCGGCGATCCTACCAAAGGACAGGCGAAAGCGCCTACCCCACGACAAAGCAGCTCACTTGGAGGCAAGGGCGGCTAAAGCGTCTGCGCCGGCCTTGGCGACTACACCATCCTGTTGCGACGTTCCGCCGCTGGCGCCGATCGAACCAATCACGGCGCCATCGACCACGAGCGGGATGCCGCCTTCGATCGGCATCGCGCCGGGCAGCGACAGCACCGCCGTTCCACCGCCGGCCACGGCATCGGCGAATGCCTTCGTTGGGCGCTTGTAAGCCACCGCGCTGGCGGCTTTCTGGGTCGCGACCTTGATGCTGCCAATCTGTGTGCCGTCCATTCGTTCCAGGTAGACCAGGTTGCCGCCGTCATCCATGATGACGATGCACATGGTCCATTTATTCGCCGCCGCTTGTTTCTCCGCGGCCGCTGCGAGTTGCTTGGCAACGTCCAGCGTCAGCGCTTTCTTCTGGGCGAGCTGGGCTCTCGAATTTGTGCCCGTCAAGGCCAGTGCAGTCAGGAGGGTCAGGGTGAGTTTTCCAGCGTTTGTCATCGTTGGCTCCACGTCCTATCCTTTGTAGCACGCAAAGCCCGAACGCGCCGCCTTACTGCTCTCGTCGCACATATTCGAACTCGAACGGCAGCCCGCGGATCCCGTGTGAGGGCTTGCCGATCCAGTTCGCAATCTGCCCCGGCTCGAAGATCGGCACCATCAGATTCCTGACGTACGCCCGGTCCTTCTCGCTGGGCAGGAATTCGTCACGCCGCTTGTCCCATTCCTCGCGGCTGACCAGCTTCCCCGC
>Ga0070741_10019979_pt1 | contig 10636 bp, 9 predicted proteins | sample Coa_R1_4_FD_66440 | JGI IMG/M metagenome (GOLD analysis project Ga0070741, IMG submission 66440) | Surface soil microbial communities from Centralia Pennsylvania, which are recovering from an underground coalmine fire - Coalmine... | ecosystem: Environmental > Terrestrial > Soil > Unclassified ... | reverse complement strand
GAGGGCTTCGCCCTGATGCCCGATCCGGCCATCATCCCCCTTCTGCCCAAACATGTTCATGCTCTGCTCTCCTCCCGTACTCCGGTGGTGCTCACTCCCGGCCATTCCGAAACCTATCTCAGCTCCAACGGCAACGTCGCGCCCGAACTGTTCAAATGCCTAGCGCCGCTCAAGGTCAGTGGAAAACTAGTCGGGCTTCTGGCGCTGGGGCGCCGTGAAGGCGAATCGATCTACGACGACGAAGATCTCGACGCGCTGGAACTGCTCTGCAGCTACGTAGCACTTGCTCTTCACAACCACATGCTCAGCCAGACGCTGGCCCATCGCGTCTCTGAGAACTTGCGCTTGCTGGCCTCCTTGCACGGCTTTTACGATACCGCGCTCGAAGCCTTTGCCGCTGCCATCGATGTGAAGCATGTCAACATTCACGGGCACTCTATCCGCGTCGGCCGCTACGCCTCGGCCATTGGCGAGGCTATGGGGCTCGATCCGGTGGATATCGCCGCGCTCCGTTCCGCCGGATACTTGCACGACATCGGCAAGGTCGCCGTTGACAAGCGCCTGTTCGGAAAGCCAACCTCTCTCGATGCCGACGAGTTTCGCGAAATGGCGGACCACACCATCGTCGGCCACAAGATCGTCAGCGGCGTCGAGTTTCCCTGGCCGCGCATTCCTGAGATCGTGCGCTGGCATCATGAACGCGGCGACGGCACCGGCTATCCCGACGCTCTGGTCATGCAGGATGTGCCCATGCAAGTCCGCATCGTGAGCCTCGCCGACACCTTCGATGCGATGACCAGCGAACGGCCTTATCGGGAGCCGCTCTCTGTGGGCAGCACTCTGAGTGAGATCGTGCGGCTCTCTCCCCAGAAATTCGATCCGAACGCGGTGCAGGCGTTGCTGGTGCAGATTCGTCGTGAAGCAGTCGGCAGCGGCCGGACTTCCCTTCTCGAAGACCGCCTGCCCGTCAACATCGCTCCCGCCGATATCGACCAGCTCGCCGCCACCCTCCAGCACCGCATTTCCCACGGGCGTCTATTCCTTACATAACGTTATCGTTCAGCAACTTTTTCCACAGTTCGGGTTCATAATTTGAAGGACCTGCTTTCAGCAGCGCGGAGTCTTCTATGCGGTCCAAAGGCCCTAAATACGCGATGTTTTGCTGTGTTTTCCTTGGCATTCTGGCCTTTGTACCGTTCGCCGTAGGCAGAAAAAAAGACAAATCCAGCGTCGCTGCCTTGCAAATGGACGAGCAGAAACGCGCGGTCCATCTCCTGAATCGCCTCACTTTTGGAGCTCGCCCCGGCGACATCGAGCGCCTCAACACGATCGGAATCGACAAGTGGATCGACGAGCAACTCCATCCTGAAAAGATCAACGACGCCGCACTCGAAGCCAGGCTCTCTTCTTTCCGTACTCTGCGCATGAGTACGCGCGAGATGGTCGAGAACTTTCCTCCGCCCCAAGTCATCAAAGCCGTCGAGCAAGGCAAGCAGGCCCTGCCTACAGATCCGGTGAGGCGCGCGGTTTACGAATCGCAAATGGAAAAGCTCGACGAGAAAAAGCAAAAAAAGCAAGCCGCAAGCGAGACGGACACCGACACCACGGCAAATGATCAATCCTCGCGCCGCCGCGAAGATCGTTTGAATGCCGACGCCGCGGCCCAGGAATTGCTCGACCTCCCGCCCGACCAGCGCATGAAAGCCATTTTGCAGATGCCTCCGGACGAGCGGCGTGCGCTTAAGGGCTCAACCAAAGACCAGCTTCTCGATGGCTTGAACCCGCAGCAACGTGAAACCCTGCTTGCCCTGAACAATCCTCAGCAGGTGGTTCAGCAGGAACTGATCGCCGGCAAATTACTTCGCGCCACCTACAGCGATCGCCAACTCGATGAAGTGATGACCGACTTTTGGTTCAACCACTTCAACGTTTTCATTGGAAAGGGGGCGGATCGATACCTGATCACCAGCTATGAACGTGACGTGATTCGTCCGCACGCGCTGGGTAAATTCGAAGACCTCCTGGTCGCCACTGCGCAAAGCCCCGCCATGCTTTTCTATCTGGACAACTGGCTGAGCGTGGGCCCGAATTCCGACGTTGCGAACGGAATACCTAAGAATGCTAACAAGGTTTATCGCAAGCGCTATCACCAGAAGAACTCTTCCACCAAGCAGGCAAAGGGCAAGCGCAATGGCCTGAACGAAAACTACGGCCGCGAATTGATGGAGCTTCACACTCTGGGTGTGAACGGCGGCTACACGCAAAAAGATGTCACCGAGGCTGCGCGCGTTCTCACGGGCTGGACGCTCAAGCAGCCGAAAGAAGGCGGTGGTTTCACCTTCGAAGATCGCATGCACGAACCCGGAGACAAAAACGTCCTCGGCCATCGCATCAAATCGAACGGCGAAAAAGAAGGCCTCGAACTGCTGCATATCCTGGCCCACCATCCCTCAACCGCAAAATTTATTAGCACGAAGCTCGCGATGCGTTTCGTTTCCGACGATCCGCCGCCGGCGCTCATCGAAAGCATGTCGCAAACATTCCTGAAAAAAGACGGCGACATCCGCGAAGTGCTGAAGACCATGCTGCGCTCGCCGGAGTTCTGGGCGCCTGCCGCCTATCGCGCCAAAATCAAAACTCCGCTCGAGTTCGTGGTCTCCTCTCTGCGCGCCAGCGGCGCCGAGGTAAGCGACCCTCTGTCCATTGCGCGAGCGCTCCAAAATTTGGGCATGCCTCTGTACGCAATGCAGCCGCCTACCGGGTATTCGATGAAGGCAGATGCCTGGGTGAATTCCTCGGCTCTCCTGGGCAGAATGAACTTTGCCCTGGCGCTCACTAGTGGCAAGCTGAAGGGAGTGCAAGTCGACTCCCAACAAATTTTCGCAGGCGCTAACGTTCCGACTGATCCCGTGGGAGCTCTGGTTGCGCTCGAAAGCGAACTTCTCGCGGGCGACGTTTCTCGCCAGACTCACGCCACCATTGAATCGCAACTGCAAGATGCCAAGGCCAAGCCCAATCCCGCAAACACCATTGCCGGCTTGCTCCTGGGCTCTCCCGAATTTCAGAGAAGGTAGACTTTTATGTCCATCACTCGTCGCGTATTCCTTCGCAATAGCGCACTGGCCGTAGTCGGCACCGCCGCGCTCCCGGCATTTCTGCATCGCGCCGCGTTCGGAGCGGAGCAATCGGTCAAGACCAAGCGCCTGGTCGTGATCTTCCAACGCGGCGCTGCGGATGGCCTGAACATCGTTGTGCCTCACGCTGAGCAGGCTTACTACGCGATGCGACCGTCCATCAACATTCCGCGCAGCTCAGTGCTCGACCTGGACGGCTTTTTCGGGCTGCACCCCGCGATGGAGGGTTTTCAGCCCCTCTGGAAGCAGCGCCATCTTGCCATCGTGCACGCCGCCGGATCTCCCGACCCCACGCGCTCGCATTTCGACGCGCAAGACTTCATGGAGTCCGGCACACCCGGCATCAAGGTCACATCCGACGGCTGGCTCAATCGCGCCTTGCGCGGCACTCCCGATTCTAGAGACACCGCCTTTCGTGCCATCGCGCTCGGTCCCTCGCTGCCCCGCATCCTTTCCGGCAGTGAACCTGCCGTGGCCCTGAACAACATTTCCGATTTTGGAGTTGGAGGTAAGAATTCCGCGCCCATCGCCAACACCTTCGAAGCCATGTATGACCAGTCTGCTGACGCCGTCCTGCACGGTACCGGCACGGAAACTTTTGAAGCGGTGAAGATGTTGAAGTCCGCCGACCCCGCGAAGTACAAGCCGTCGCCCGGAGCTGATTATCCGCGCGGCCGTTTCGGCGACAGCCTGAAACAACTTTGCCAGCTCATCAAAGCTAATCTCGGAGTCCAGGTTGCCTTTGCCGACATCGGTGGATGGGATCACCACGTCAACGAAGGCAATACCCAAGGCCAGATCGCCAATGTGCTGCGCGAGTTTTCGCAATCGATTTCCGCCTTCTGGATCGATCTCGGCGACCTCGCTGAAGATACCGTTGTCATCACCATGTCGGAATTCGGCCGCACCGCCCGCGAAAACGGCAACCGCGGCACCGACCACGGTCACGCCAACGTCATGTTCGTCATGGGAGGCCCGGTAAAAGGCGGCAAAGTCTATGGCCGATGGCCGGGGCTCGAACAGTCCCAACTCTACGAAGGCCGAGACTTGGCTGTCACCACCGACTTTCGCCGCGTGCTCGGCGAAGCGGTGTCACGCCACCTCGGCAACCAGTCCCTCGAACAAGTCTTCCCGGGGTACGAAGCCCGCCCCGGAGATTTCTTGCGGTACCTGGGTTAAACGATTGGGCTGAAGAGAGACGCATCTTTGCCGTCGGCGATCGTCATCCTTCGTGAACCTTCGTGTCCTTGGTGGTTCAAGCATTTGTTGTGCGGATTCGAACTGCGCGGTTTCTGCCGCAGTTCTCTGCGTTCTCGGCGTTTTAAGATCTTTCTTGCCGTTTTCTGGCCCGTTCGTGTGAGTACGAACGTAACCCCACCATGTGGCCATTGTGCAAATCGAATATTTCGTCCAAATTGGATGTCAGCAGGCAGCAATAATGAAGAGATTCTGGGGCACCACCGACAGCAGTGACCGTCTTTCCGCCATTGTTCTCGGCGTCTGTGTAATTTGCCTGGTGGCACTGCTCATCTTCCGTTAATCCAGTTCCACCAACACATCTTCGCCTTCGATTTTCAGCGGATAAATTTTGACCTTCGCTGCGGGAGCATGCGCCGCCTCGCCCGTCTTCGGATCCCACATCCAACCGTGCCATGGACACACGACTTTGCCATCCTCGATCGTGCCCTGTCCCAGCGGCCCGCCACGATGCAGGCAAACATTATCCATCGCAGAAATCTGGCCGTTCACGTTCGCCACGCAAATCACCTGATCGCCGCAAGGAAACTCCTTGGCCTGATTGTCAGCGGGTAAGTCGTTTTTCGATGTGAGTTTCATGAAAGCCATTGAGACTGTCCGACCGCCAACCAGCCCTTGGCATTTGGCCAACTGCCAAGTGCTAAATGCCAGCTGCATTTGCTGGATGCTGATTGCTGAGTGTTATTTCGGCTGCAATGTCTGCGCGATCATCACTTGCCGCTTGAAGTTCTCCACCATGCTCTCATCGAGCCGCACTTCGGTGGGCTTCTTGGCCAGGGTCATCTGATCGATCTTGTCCTGCAACTTGAGCAGCGCGTAGAAGAGATTCTCCGGACGCGGCGGGCATCCGATCGCGTACACATCCGTGGGCACGATCTTGTCCACCCCTTGCAGCACGGCGTATGTATTGAACGGCCCCCCCACCGACGAGCAGGCGCCCATCGAGATCACCCACTTCGGATCGGGCATCTGGTCGTAAATTCGCTTCACCACCGGGGCCATCTTCAAGGTCACGGTTCCGGCCACGATCATCAAATCGCTCTGCCGCGGGCTCGGGCGAAACACCTCGGACCCGAACCGAGCAATGTCAAATCGCGCCGTCGACGACGCGATCATCTCGATCGCGCAGCACGCCAGGCCAAACGTCATCGGCCAAACCGCCGACTTGCGCGCCCAGTTGAAGACGTAATCGACCGTGGTGATCAGGAAATTTTTTTCGAATTTATTCTGTATCCAGCCCATGTGCCCTCAATGGCAGACCTGCAAAAACGCTGTTCGAAGCTGCCCCTCAGTCTAGGTGGGACCCATGTAGGTGTCAATGCAAAGCAACATACCGCCGTCGTCCGTGGGCCCAGATTGGAGACTCGAAGTAGCCCCGGGCGAGTATCCTTCGTGCACTTAGTGTCTTTGGTGGTTCAATCGGCTCTGCGTTCTCTGCGGCCTTTCTCTGCGTTCTCTGCGTTTTAAGATTTTAGACGCGCTCGCACGGTACACTGACCATTCCGCATGGCCAATGCCAGTATCAGCACGCCTCAGACCTTGAGCTCTTTCCGCCGCTGGTGGTCCCGCGCCCGCACCTCGTTCTTCTGGATCGTGCTGCTCGCCATGCTTCTTCGCCTCGGCATCATCCTGATCGGCCACACCTACAAATTCAAAACACTCGACGACAATTTCAGCTTCGGCTGGGAAATGGGACGCATCGGCCGATCCCTCGCCCTAGGCCAGGGATTTTCCAATCCCTTTAACGGCCCCAGCGGCCCCACCGCGTGGGAACCGCCTCTCTACCCGTTCCTGATCGCCGCTGTGTTCAAGCTTTTCGGAATCTATACCCATGCCTCTGCGCTCGCCCTTCTGACCATCAACAGTTTCTTCTCGGCACTCACCTGCATTCCCATTTTTCTGATCAGCCGAAAATGTTTCAGCGAAAAAGTTGCGATCTGGGGAGCGTGGCTGTGGGCACTTCTTCCCAACGTCACCTACTGGAGCACGCGCTGGGTTTGGGAGACGAGCCTCGCCGCGTTGCTAATGGCTGTCCTGTTCTGGCTGACTCTGATCCTTGAAGAACGCGAAGGCTGGCGCCCATGGATCGAATTCGGCCTGCTCTGGGGGATCGCCGCCCTCACTAACACTTCCCTGCTCGCCTTCCTCCCAGTCTCAGGACTATGGATCTGGTTTTGCCGTGCGAAACAAAACAAGCCTTCGTTCGCCGGAGTGTTGCTGGCCTCGCTAATCTTTTTCGCATGCATCACTCCGTGGCTGGTTCGCAACTATCGGACTTTCAGGCAGCCAGTTTTCATCCGCTCCAACTTCGGCGCCGAACTTCGCCTCGGCAATGGCCCCGGCGCCGATGGCACCTGGATGGAATTTCTCCATCCTTCGCAGAACGTCTACGAGATGCGCCGTTACCTGCAACTCGGTGAGATCGCCTACGTCAAGCAGCGCAAGCAGGAAGCGCTTGCGTACATCAGGGCGGACTATCCACGCTTCGCATTCTTAAGTCTGAAACGCTTCATCTATTACTGGGGAGGCATTCCCAAGCTCTCCAAATTTCCTCCCCCCGAGGTGAAGAACGCGCTATTCCTGGCGTCGTCAATCCTCGCGTTGTTTGGCCTCATCCAGGCCATCCGAAAGAAGCGCGCAGGCGCATGGCTGTTCTTCTGGCTAATCTTGAGTTATCCCACGGTCTATTACTTTGTTTTCCCGCACCCTCGCTATCGCCATCCTATCGAGCCCGAACTCGGCATCCTCATCGTCTACATCTTCTCGGAAACGGAATCGAAACCCAAGCCCAGATAATCACAAGGACGCTGTCCCGCTCAGGAAGCCGGCTCCGACCTACCCATCCGGCGGATGCGCGCACCCGAGAATTCCTCCATTCTGAGAATGAAAGGAACATTGATCATGGCATCCAATTTCTCAGAAGATCTCGCCGGAGCCACAGAAAAGGCCGGCGCGTCAGTTGTTACCGTGCGGGCCCGCAGTCGGGTTCCCTCCAGCGGCATTTACTGGCGCAAAGGCGTAATCGTTACGGCCGAGCACACCATCCGCCGCGACGAAGAAATCAGCATCCTCGTAAGCGAAGGCAAAAAAATCCCCGCGAAGCTCGCCGGGCGCGATCCCGGCACCGACGTGGCGATTCTCAAGATCGAAGATGAAACCGGACTCCAGACTCCACAATTCGCTGACGCATCTTCCCTCAAGCTCGCGCATTCCGTTCTGGCCCTGGGCCGTACCCGCACTGGCAATCTCGCAGCCAGCGCCGGAATCATTGGCGCACTGGGGGGCGCTCATCGCACCTGGCGCGGAGGCCAAGTAGACCGCAGCATCCGCCTTAGTCTGGAGCTTTATCCCGGCTTCTCCGGGGGGCCGCTCCTGAATACCAAGGGCGAAGTCATCGGAATGAACACCGCGATCGGCCACGGACGCCCCGTCACCATTCCTGCCTCTACGGTCAACCGCGTCGTGGACGAGTTGCTTGCCAAGGGCTACATCGCCCGGCCTTATCTCGGAATTGCCATGCAACCGGTCAGCCTCCCCGAAAACCAGCGTGAAAAGCTGAAGGCCGCAGTCGGACTCATGGTGGTTCACGTCGAGTCTGCGGGCCCCGCCGATAAAGCCGGAATCGTTTTGGGCGACGTCATCGTCGAATTACAAGGGAAGCCCGCCAGCGAGGCTCGCGGCCTGATGGATTCCGTTGCGTCGTCGCACGTCGGCGACAGCGTGAACGTGAAGATTATTCGCGCCGGTGAGCGGAAAGAAGTATTGCTGACCCTCGGCGAGCGGCCGGCACAATAAATCATGACCCTGCGTAACGGAGGCAGTTCAATTCGCGTGCTGTTGGCAGCCGCCTCCGCCGTACGCCGGGCCGGTCTGGAAAGTCTCCTGAAGAATGCTTCCGGCATGAAGCTCGCAGGCAGTTTGCAAAATCTCGCGAATATCACCTATCACTTCAATGAGCTTCAACCCGATGTATTGCTTGCGGATCTCGATGCCAGAAGCGGGTTCGGTCCTGCCGCTCTGCCAACCGTCGCCCTCGTCGATGAACCTGACACTCACTGGACTGCACAGGCGCTGCTCTCGGGCGTTAAGGCCATTCTCTCGCGCGATGCCGAGATGCAGGAAATCCTTCCTGCCATCCGCGCCGCGCATGCAGGGTTTCTTTTTCTTGCTCCCGAATTCGCGCAAGACCTGCTGGCGCACGTCCGTCCACCCACCGGGCCCAGCGACGCGCCACTGGAGGAACTCACTCCGCGTGAAATCGAAACCCTGCGTCAGCTCGCGGAGGGTTCGGGAAATCGTGAAATCGCCGCGCGACTCGGTATCTCGGAGCACACCGTCAAATTCCATATCAGCTCCATTCTGAACAAATTGGACGCTTCTACCCGCACTGAGGCTGTAACCCTGGGCATTCGCAACGGACTCATCGAGATTTAGCGCTCACAAACTCCATTCTGCCGCGTCCAAGCTGTGTCTAGCGGAGGATGGTATGAAACGTCAACACACGGTCGCTACCTGGATGGGCGCCCTGCTCGGCGCAGTTCTCGCTCTCTTCGTCGCGCAAGGCCACGCCTACGACCAGCGCGCCTACACCGAAGAATTCCATCACAGCTATGCTCTGCCCGCGAATGGCCGCGTGGATCTCAGCAACATCAATGGCTCCGTCCACATCACGGGATGGGATAAGAACGAAGTGAAAGTTGACGCAGTCAAATACGCCGGGACCAAAGAGCGCCTCGACGAAGCCAAGATTCGCGTCGAGGCCGGCAGCACCTCGGTCGAAATTCGCACGGAATATCCGGACCACAACCTAAACTTCAATGACGACGATCGCAACAATCCAGCTGGAGTGGACTACACGCTGACCGTCCCGCGCGGCGCGAATCTTGATGAGATCAAGCTCATCAATGGCGAACTCGCCATCTCGGGAGTCTCTGGCGAAGTCCGCGCTTCCAGCGTCAATGGACGAGTCTCCGCCAGCGATCTTGCCGGGCGCACGAAAATTTCCACCGTCAATGGCCGTCTCGCCGCGCAATTCGCTTCAGTCCCCAGCGGCTCCTCCATGCACTTGTCTTCGGTGAATGGCGGAGTCGAGCTGACTTTGCCGCCTGATGCTCACGCCGAGATCGAGGCCTCTACGGTTTCCGGCGGCATCAGCAACGACTTCGGATTGCGCAACGTGAAACATCGCTACCTCGGCCAAAGCTTGCACGGAGAGCTCGGCGGAGGAGGCACCAGCATCCGCCTCAGTAACGTCAACGGAAGAATTGAAGTCCACAGTTCCGGCGGGAAAGGCACCGCCAGCGTCCGCGACCTGAGCGACGACCGGGATGACGATCGCGCCAGCAACGACGATGACGACGACAATTGATTGAGAGGGAATGTAGGACGGGGGCCTCGCCGGCGTGAAGGGGCAGCCGCCCTCGGCTGCCCAGTTCGTCTGAAGTTCGTCAGGGCAGCGCTTTAGCGCTGCCGATCACGCTGTAGACAAAAGCGTCTTTAGGCGCCGCCTAATATACCGTGTATCCCGGAGCCGGCGTCCGCAGATCGGGCTTCGAAGCCATCAGCAACAACGCCCCAACCCGCTTGAACGCCTTCAAATCATCCAGGCTGTGAAACGACGTCGTCTTGTAATTCTCCGGAGTGGGCGTGTCATCCGGAATCTGCACCGCTTCGACATTCTCAAACGCATGCTTCTTCAGCAGGTCGATGTACTCATCCTTCGATCGCACATGCACTGGCACTTTCAGCTTCGGCACCCACTGCAGCGAGTACTCATTGTCCTTATAAAGATTAATCAGGATGAAAATCCTGCCTCGCGGCGCCATCACGCGAAATAATTCCATCAGCGCGCGGTCCTGGTCGGGATAGTAATAAAACGACTCCACCGACAGCATCTTGTCGAAGAAGTTCTCTTCCCATGGAATCTTTTCCGCCGATCCCCATACATAAAGAATATTCTCGAAGTCTTTCGACACCGCCCGCGCTTGCCGGATCATCTCATCCGACACGTCCACTCCCACCACTTGCCCAAATCCCTCCGGCCCATCCGACACGAACCGTGCCAACAGACGCGTCGCCCATCCCGAGCCGCAACCCAGGTCGAGCACCCGCTCTCCCGGACGCAGTTCCATGCGCCGGATCGTCTTCTCTGTAATATCCAGGTGGTGACGCTCCATCTTCTCGCCCTCGCCCGCCTGCGCCCACTGGTTGAACTCCTTCTGAAGCCTCTCGTCCGGTGTCTGTTC
>Ga0070741_10019978_pt1 | contig 10637 bp, 6 predicted proteins | sample Coa_R1_4_FD_66440 | JGI IMG/M metagenome (GOLD analysis project Ga0070741, IMG submission 66440) | Surface soil microbial communities from Centralia Pennsylvania, which are recovering from an underground coalmine fire - Coalmine... | ecosystem: Environmental > Terrestrial > Soil > Unclassified ... | reverse complement strand
GGCGACGAAGATCGGCAATTAGGTCTGAAAGTTTAATCCGACTATCTGCCTTGGACTCCAAGATTTCTCTAATGCGATCAAGCGATGGTCGAAGATTACAAACATCACATTCAGCTTCGGGTTCGCACAGATTGAATTCATCATTGATTTTTCGGTGCGCCCCGCTTTTTTCCAAAACTGACAAATAAATTGCCATCTCTGGTGGTTTCTTTGCAGGATTCATTCCTAGGAAGGGTTGAGTAGAGTGTTCAAACATGCCCTCCAGAAGCCGTGTGCGTGCACCCGTAGCGGCTGCACTGGGAATTCGCCGATTAACTAACTCGTTGTGTACTCTAGGAGCAAACCTATACACCTCATCGCAGATGCGAGACAATAACTCAAGAAGCTCTCGATTGGTGCTCATCTCTATGCGCTTATTTTGATGAAACCACTGAAGCCCGCTTTTACCCGTAGACTGCTGAAAACCTATCAAGGCATGTATTCTCTTCTCCAGGGTTTGCTGAGCGTTGGCCACCTGGCGCGTCACCTCCGCCCGAGCATATTCGTCATTATTAAGCTCGAGCGTATTCGTCAAAACCCATTGCCATCTTTGCAATTCGTGAACAAGCTTACCAAGAACAACCAGAGGACCTGGAACCGCCAGTAAAACATCCGGCAAATGCTTGAGATCCTTGGAAGAGGCAAACTTTAATGCTTGCGAATGTTCTTCCGCTGTCTCGCACAGTGCAACGACTATTCGACCGTCAGATGTACCATAGCTAAAGTTTATGTTTTCGGCCAGCTTTTCGACCGGTGCAAACTTCACTTCAAAATGGCGCAAATTTCCTGTCTCTATATAGTGTCTTCGCGCCACGAGAGGGCGGGTTTCAAGATAAGATTCGATCAGTGGCGAGACGCGATGTGGAGGAGATATTCCGATGGCTCGAGAAGCATCCTCTACGGCTCTCTCTAAATTGACGCTGGTATGAGGCCACAAGCAGTAGCCGCCAGATGCGCCTCGATGATAGATCACACCCTTCTCCCGTTGCAGTCTCTTTATGACTTGCTTCACCCGATCTTGCTCGATTCCTTCGACTTCACCAGCTATCGCTAAAATAATTGCGTCTTCTGTTGCTAACAGATTGTTTGAATCAATCAGGTTTAACAATCCGATGGTTTTAAGAACCTTCAATTCAACAGTGTCAGTCGTTGAAAAACTCTCAATTAAAGAGTCGATATGATTCCAGTGACTCCGGTAACTCTGTACGCTCAATCGGTGACCGAAGGTCGCACGGATATAATCATACAAATGATGCAACCGGTATGAATGTCCTGATCTAATAGGAGTTTGCGCAAACTCGAGCAAAGCGAATGGTTCGTTTGATAAAAGGAAGCTGAAGAGCGATCTCTGATTCTGTCCGAATCGGTTGAAAAGTTGTACAAGTATAGGTAATACGGTCGAATGCAAAGGGTAAAGGCGTGTTGCATTTGTCAATAAATTCTCTTTGACAGCAGGAGCTCCATACCAGCCGAGTTTGAGAGTTCCTTCCATATCCGCACGCACTGACTTCGAGATGACTCTCGGTATATCGTTAAGACGAACGTTGAGCGCATCTCCAACCAGTGCCGCAGTTTCCTCTAGGGGTTGATTGAATAATAATTCATCGAATCGCCCAGCAACTTTTTCCCACTCTCGTTGCGCGGGCTGTGAAAGATGGTCGGCGTAAGCGCCAAAGCCCTGATGTAAGAGCCCGATAATAAAAAGCGGCTGAGCCCCGCTTCTAGCAGCGGCCTCACCAAGCCGTTGTAAAAGATAAACATCTTGTTGATCGGGATGAAGAGCTGCGTATTCCAGAAATTTCCCTAGCTCGTCCAAGATGATTAAGAGCCCCGTGGCCTTGCCTGAAGAAACGATGTAATTGGTTGTATCCGCAATAAGGGTCAACACACTTTCATCAGTTAATCCAGTCCCTTCAGAAGCTTGAATTGCTAACTTGATTTTTTCTATCACAGACGGTTGACGTCCCCGGCCGCTTATGCTGATTAGTTCCCGATATAGTGCCTGTAGTATTGCTTTTGATATGGGTTTTCGCGATCCAGTGATCAGCACAGGAAGGAGACGTGGACGACTTAGGCCGATCTGCTTGAAATTTACAGCATTACGCAGTGCCGCCGGAAGTTTGGAGGCTTGTTCGCTAAATAAATGGGCAGCAACTAGCGCAAATGAAGATTTTCCGGACCCAAAGTCTCCCGTTATACGCCAGGCTCGTCGACCGGAATTTGTCGATAATCCGCGCGCCAAAAGTTCAAGATGCTTTTTCGCCTGTGGCGTCAGAACATAACCATTAAGGGCTTTAGGATCCGCGAAATCTCGTTCCAAATGAGCTGAGCGGAGGAATCGGTCCTGCACTTGAAAAAGATCTAGAATAGCTGGTTCAGTCATCTGCACACTTCCTTTGGTAGGGCTTCAGGCAACAATTGTTCTTAATGTGCGATAATGGGCCTAGTAGGGTTATTTCTAGTGTTCACGGTTACCTGATCACCGGCATCGTTATGTTGATAAATCGCCCTAAGTAGGTCATCACTAGCGATTCGGTGACGATTGGCACAAACTACTCTTTGAGTCGATGCTGACTCCTGGTACACAAATAACCCATTTGAATCCTCTTCTAATCGCTCGAGCCGATCTCGCACATCCATTTCGGGTAATTTGAACACTTGCCCAACGCTACCATGAGCAACGGACACGTCTCGGAAAGATAACGTTTCTTCGTTGGATTTTCTCGCGGTCCAATATTCAAATAGGCAATAGATGAAAAGTTCCGGGGTTACATCGGGTTTCGTTTCTCTGCGGAATGCATAAACAGGTTCGCGCCGTCCTCCCCCATCTTTTGCCGGACGATCCCCTATACACTGGATCAACTCTAATTCCACGAGTGGGCAATCGAGGTTATCTTCTTGTATTTCTCCCTTTCGGCTCCGAGTCGGGGTGTACGTATGGAGAAAAACATCAAAATGTTGTTCAAGCGTTACTGGCGACAATTTTCGGTCGATTTGACGCGCCTCACTTTGGAAAGCTCTTGTGACATCAATACGATTAATTTCAGGATGTAGCCAACGGTTGACCATGTAATCCCAAGCAAACAGAGGCTCTTCAATATGAGATAATAGTTTCCAATGAAGAAGCCAAAGCGTTCGGCGATCTTCCAGAAAACGATCAAGCCCTCTGTCCCCCAAAAGTAACTTACCAAACCGAGTTATTTCATACCCCCCATCAGAAGAGAACTGGGCTACGCCCATTACCTGCACCCAGAACCGAATTGCCCGAACCATATTCTTGCCCACACCTAATTCGACAATCGCAAAATCCTCGTTTGAGAAGGTTCCCGGATCCTTCTGAAGAGCGATATAGGCTTTCGGCAACCATGCGTAACGACAAGGGAATGTTTCGTGACCTGAGAACCTATAACTCGGCATTAAGTCATCTCCACGAATACAAGTTGAAAATCTTCATAAATAGAACTGCTGAATTATATCCGCAACTCTGTATACCCGCAGCGCAATTAGGTCCTACCTTATCCCGTGGTTATCGGCAACACCTACACAAGATGCAGGGGTATTATAGGTCCACTTGGGGGTAGAACTGAAACGACGAGAGACATTTTTCTAGTTTCTCAGACGAATTTTGCTGGATTCTGAGATCGTTGTTAAATCGCCATTATGTGAAGTGCTTCACTCGGCTTTCGAGACAGTGCTTTAAACGATTAATCCCTGAGTGGTAGATGTAAAATATCGCGCTACGAACGTCTGTCGTGCCCAAAAACTGCCGCACATTTTTTGCCCCCATTGGTATGCTCCGTTCTCTTTTATAGGCGACTTATGCCGCATTCTCTCTTTCAAAAGGCATGGGGAGAATAATGTGACGCTCCTATCGGCTCGGCTGATTTCTAATCATAATTCCATTCGTAGTCTATCTATCCCTTCGGAAGAAGGGCGGCCTTATTGCCAGGGCTTATCAATCACGTTTTAATGGTGCACAGGTACCCAGGGAAATGCGCTTTTCGGACAAATGGGAAGCGCTATGACCGTCAATCCTTGAACCGATCTTATTGTGCATGATTTGACGCCAAGCTTTTGTAACTGGTAAACGTTCGTACAAATTCGGGTACCTCTCACGAAGAAGCTCGCTAACCAATGGATAATAATCAGAGTTCATGCTTGGAAAAATGTGATGTTCAGTGTGATAGGAAAAATTTAAATGCACTGTATCGAAAAATGTAGGAACAATGACAGACGTACAAGCTGTGATCGGATGGTTTATTTCGGCATCATTTTGCGTCTGGTGATTGGTTAAGACGTAAGCCATCGCAAAAACAAAGGCAAAGGTAAGGGAAACCGGAGATGCCCAAACGAAAGATCGCAGTTGCCCACCAACGACCTTATAAATCCCGAGTTGAATCAAAGCAATAGAAATGATTTCAATGGCGATAAACAATCGGTCGACTCTAGAATAAACAATTCGATGCCAAAGACTTGATGATAATCCGCTGGTAGGGAAACAAACGTCAATCAAGTTTCGGACGACGTATAACAAGAGATTTTTGATCTCCTTCACTAATGCCCAAACCCCACCAATGTTGTGAAGATCGGCCCACGAATCGAACCGCCCGTTCATCGGTCCAAAAATGGGCATTTGAAGGTGGCATTCATCACGTTCAGCCTGAAAATAGTTGATCGCTTTCCAATAATCATGATGCTTATGATTATGAACCCGAAGCCAAATCGTGGCAGGAATAAGATTCAAACTCCACAAGAATGTTTCGAGCGGGTACCTGAGGTATCGATTGTTAATTATCGCGTTGTGAGATAATTCATGAGCCAAAAACGCTAGGCAGGCAAAGCTGTGGCCAATAATCACTGATAATAACATGTCGAAAATAAAGTGGAAGCTGTGACGGATACAGATATACGACGCGACAATAATTATAAGGTGTCCGATGATTATCAGAAGCTTTTGAGGCGCTGGCGAAAATGCTTTTAGCGGTATTTGTTCCCGCAACTTTTCGAACTCAGAATAGGAAGATCTCTGTTCTTGCAGCTTCATCTTGAATAAAAACCATTTCTAAACACAGAATAACTTTAGATGTATAATCTCAACACAATAGGACGTGTTTACGATAACCTTAAACATGCGTCTTATCATGTCTCAAATTGCTTATATACAACCTCAATCCATCCGCACCAATATTGAAATGCCCTGGAAAGGACGCCCGATATATCAGGTTATTGCGCAATCAAAATCATCATCGCCGCGAGCATTGGTAGCCAAAGGCCGAAAACAATGCCCCTTTGATATTTCCCATAATTATACGACCAAAGACATGAGGCTATAATCAACGAGGCAAACATCAAACACCAAACCGAGGCTCCCACAACGGGATTGATCATTCGAACGAGAGGAAGTAGTAATGCCAATCCCACAAATTGGAATCCAAATGCGAGTTTCACGCTTAATAGGTCTCCAAGTTTCATCGGTAGAGTAACAATTCCGCTAGCTTTGTCTCCTGTCTTATCCTTCACATCCATAAGTATTTCTCTCCCTGTGATAAACAGAATGGCGGCCATAGGTAGCAGGAGAAAGGCTTTTTGATAGTTCAGAAAGATTACGTCATAAAATATCGGAATGGCGCACAAAAACGCTGTGTAAACCGTCTTCGAGCATCCCATAAATTTCACGAAGAAGTTATAAACGGCGACTCCAATAAGAGCTGCAATACATAAGGCAACCGCACGTCGATCACGCAGTTTGGCAATTATCGAGATCAGAGCCAAAATAGAGGTGCCGATCGAGATTGTTAGAACTTCATTCCTAGTTAGTCTCCCACTCGGAATGGCCCTATGTGGTTTATTAATCTTATCGCGATTCGCATCAAAAAAATCATTCAGACTGAAACCGACCATGGATATCAAGCAAAACGGAAGCATCGACCAAAAGGCTGCCTCATTCCCCAATTTATGGTACTTGCTTGGCATAAATACGAACAGTCCAATCAGCAGCGAAGTGGGAAGTCGAACGGTTTGCAAGACACCGAGAAGCGCGGTCAAAACAGCCGTGAAAAGTTTGAACATATTCGTGAAATCACCGATCTCCAAAATGATTGCTAATGCGACGAAGCTTGTATACGCCAAATATGCGTATTCCATCTTGAATTTTAGGTTCGTCGGTGCGTATTCGTAGGAGAGTACGATCACGATGCTGGTTGCAAACGATAAAAGCGCTAGCAGTCGAACGGTATTCATCCTGTGAGAGAATAAACGCCTCGGAAAGGATTCCCCTACGGACTGACCAAGTTGCCTTATATCGCGCACTAATTTTGTCCCAAGCACTGCGGCAGAAGTGATTAACATAGGTATTGTTACCTGAAACAACCGATCCCGAAGCTGATAACTAGGTTGCCAATTGAGCTTGGTGTCAATGACCATCAAAAAAAGAAAGAAAAATCCAAACCATAGCTTCCTTATTACCCAATTCAGGTCGGTCAAATTGGCCAAATCTTTTCCCCTGCTTGCCCAATAAAGGAACGCCCAAATTGCGTGAACTGTAAAGCCGATTAGGAACAATAACCCATTATCGCTGAATACGTATGCGATTGGCATAAGCCATATTGTGATAACAAACGACGCCAATGTAGCATTGAAATAGGAAATAGTTTTAGAGGGATGAGGAATACTGTCCGTCGTAACGGATAAGGGCACCGTTGCATATTGAGCAATGTTGCTCTGTTGAGATGCAATATAGGACGTAATTCGCCAAGCTTCGAAGGCAGCCAGATAGGCTGCCATTGTGAACGCGAACAGCAATGCGGGAAATCCACTGAGAAACTGTGGAAGAGTTAGAACTCCTAACCGATCAAATGTCGTAAAGGCAAGCACCACGGCCGCAAAAAATAAATTTGATATCAGAAAGACTTTTTTCTTAACCTTAAATCTTTCGGTAGCCAAAAAGTACAACGCGAGAGTGCATATCGCAATCAGTGGTGCCCACGAGTTATCAAGTTTTGAAAAAAACCGTCCAGTGTATATGCTGATCGCAATGGAAAGGACAACTGGCCAGATTAATTGATGGCGAATCGCCGCCTGTGAGTTCGGATCCATATTAGATGTCGAAAGAAAGAAGCGCGCGTATCCCAAATACATCCCGCTAATTAAAATGATGTATATCCAGAATTTAAATCCTGGAACGATTCCGTGTAAGAGCATGTAAGCCAACAATGAGATCAGTCCGACTGCGATGGCGATTCCTATAGACACAATTTTCGCTTCGGACTGAAACCTTTGATCGTAATCATACGCCGGCCCCCTCACGGCGTGATTGTAATCGAAACGGATTGCGTATGACACAGAAAATACGAAGGCGATCGATACCGGAATCAACAGGAGGAGGGTTAAAAGTTTCGGAAAACCATCTATCATCAAGTACCCAGAACTGGTCGCCAGGAGCGCGGTCACCCAGTAGCCGAGCCCTCGTTTAAGGTAGGCAAAGATTCCCGTTATATTTGCACTCACTATCATCCTCCCGCTGGTTACAAGCCAATTGGCAGAAACCAAAATCTAAAGACATAACTCTGTGATAAGAGCTTCAACCGAAACTGGGCAAACTACGATTTGACCATAAAAGCTTCAGAATGGGCGGTCTTTGAGCATCGCCTATGCCTGCGGAAATATCGCTCTCGTGAATATTACAAATCAAATTCCTGCCGGATGTTTGATAACCGAAAAGCTTTCGACAACTGAACTGAAAAGTTGAGAAACTACACAGGCTATTATAAATAGAAAACCAACAGGAGCAACTAATTTTCGGTCGGTCTATCATATTGCCCCCTGTGACGGAGCAATTGCAATAAAACCCCGCGGGTGCTAATCTGTTGATATACAAGGAGTTGCCTGCTGGATGATCGAATGTACGACCTGTTCCGATGGATCGTACATGACTACCCTTCAGGAGGACAACATTGGTTAAGCCCAGAAACAATAGCCTCAGTCTATTTGATCACTGCGCACCAATAATAAACAGAGCAAGGCAAAACGCGAAAGTTCGTATTTGCTATTGTACTGTTGCAGGATCTCGAGATAAGGTCTACGACCTCATCATGCTTCATCTAGTTGTAATCCTGGATTTTATGATCTTTTGCGAAGCCGGTATTACAACTGTTTTGTGGACAAATTCGTGCCTACTGTTGGCAGCTAGTGTCTGGATTACTCTTTCGTTAATCGAGTAACACTGTTCAGCAGAAGAAGTATCCCATTTAAAAACGGCAACTTTCGATTCGACAATACGTCAACCGGCAATATCAACGAATTGCCGGTATTTTATTTCCTTAGGCAAGTAATGGATAGCGCCCCGGTAACGTTGAGTGAGCGGTTTAGAAATCTCGGTGCCGCTGCATCGATCACCGACGCAGATGTTCTACCCGAGACGTAGAAGAATTCTGACTTTCTCAAAACTCTGAACGCCGCGCGAGATGGAGACTATAAAATGCCAGCTTGGTTTCGATAGTTCATTGTTTATAGCGTAAATCGCTCAGGAAGCGGCCTTCTTGGTGTTTAAGAATCACAATTGGAGGCCATCCGCATAAAAAATCTTTAGAATGCATTGATAGATATTAATTATCGTGACAGGGCCATTGCGACGGTACCCAATCCGGCAACGAGAAGACCGTAAATCAGCGTGAATTCGAAAATTCTTTCTATAATTCGATAATGCACATGAATCGTAGGTTCCATCGGATGCTTATTAATGACCGGGCTAAGGGGGACCATTCGACGTGTGAGATAGTTACCTGTTTCGTAGTTCATATTATTGATGTTTAATGGTGAAATTGCACGTGAGGGATTCGTGAACTCAACGCTTTAACGTGCTACGCGCTCAATGGAGCGTGTTACATAGGATCCTCATCAAATTCGTTCGGCTCAAGAGGAAAGCCGCACGGGTACAGGACGTAACGAGAATGCCTTTTGCGTTTTACAGGGATAACTCCGAGTAAGGGAAAGGTCAGATCGCCGTCAGGCGTTGACGCGACATAAATCTCTTTGTTAGGTTTGAGTTTACGAAGCTCTGCTAAGAGATGTTTGACCGTTATGGTTGGGCTGTTTTCAAATTCTTCGGTTGACATAAATATTTGGTTAATGATGAGTGTGATTAATGATTTGAGACCATTGCTGTGCCTATTATGATGCCTTATCGCGATCTTTGTCTCTAAGGCTATCAATCAGGTATGTGACCGTGGCTGATAGTGAAGGCAAGCCAAGCCGATCACGTGTATCTTTGAGGCGTTGTTTGACTTCAGGCTCTAAGATGGTTCGCTCATACTGTTTAGGCATAGATCGGTGGGATTGATTAATGATTACATGCACATGCTAGCATGTGCCGTCCATTGCGTCAAGCGTAAGTCACTGAACATCAAGGGTTTAGCGCATGAATAAGCAGGGAAATATTTCTTTCTCCTTATTTAAGCTAAAAAGCACTTGCCATCCAGCCTGACCGGCGGTACTCGTTTTGTCAAAGCGACTGCGGCTTGAAACACGCTTTTTTATGACTGCGGGTTCGCCGGTACAGCATTTTGTGATTCGGCTAATCTGGAATTATGAATTCCTTCTTTTAGAGCATTCAACTTGCCAGACGGTTGATATCTAATTAAGCAAGAGATAAACGGTCTGACTGTACAGATCGAAAGGGAATAAAAAAATCTTGCAAAAACACTTACAAATGAACTCTAGAGCCTGTTATTAACTTTTCCATATCAGATCAACGATTCGGCTAAGCATCAGAACAGCAAAGGCCAAGTAATGTAGTCCGGCCAAAGTTTGTGGCAACCGCTCGTAATCCCTCGCCAGTCGCCGGAATCGAGCCATCCAACCTATGCTCCGTTCAACAACCCAGCGGCGAGGCAGTAATACAAATCCTCTTTTTGCCTCGGGCAGCTTAACTACTTCCAAACGGATGCCGTTTGTCTGAGCATCGGTGGCAGCATCTTCACCAGTATAGCCCTGATCAACGAATGCCACCTGAACGGATTGTCCGGTAAACTGTTGTATCTGCTCGGTCAACTCTGCTACCTGTGTTCTGTCCTGTTCATTTGCTGCCGTAACGTGCAAGGCAAGCAGATGCCCCAGCGTATCTACCGCCAAATGCACCTTACTTCCTTTTCTCCGCTTTGCTCCGTCATATCCTGCTCGTGCCCCACTTTCCGGAGTGGATTGTATGGTCCTACTATCTAAAACGGCTGCTGAAGGCTTGGGATTGCGCCCTTCGGCTAATCGCAGCACTGTCCGCAGATCATCTACCATTTCTTCGAACACGCCTGCTTTTATCCAGCGTTGTGCCTGCTGATAAACAACCTCCCAAGGAGGCAAATCATTGGGCAGATAACGCCACGGGGCTCCTGTTTTCATTATCCAGCGCACCCCATTAAAGACTTCTCGCAGCGGATACTCGCGTTGCGGTGCGTCCTCATCCATCAGCGCTAAATACGGAGCGACTAATTCCCATTCTTCGTCTGTTACATCACTCAGATACCGTTTATCTTTTTGTCTCATTCGGCCACGGTACCATGCTAAACTCCTGCGGGTCCAGCACTAAAGTTAATAACAGGCTCTAA
>Ga0070741_10019977_pt1 | contig 10637 bp, 10 predicted proteins | sample Coa_R1_4_FD_66440 | JGI IMG/M metagenome (GOLD analysis project Ga0070741, IMG submission 66440) | Surface soil microbial communities from Centralia Pennsylvania, which are recovering from an underground coalmine fire - Coalmine... | ecosystem: Environmental > Terrestrial > Soil > Unclassified ... | reverse complement strand
AGGATGTCGGAAGTGCCGCCGGCCGCATACGGGACGATTAGCCGGATCGGTTTCGTGGGATACGTCTGCGCCTGCGCGGCGGCAAACGCAATAAACCCGAGGAAGGCCGCCAAGATTCGCATAGTTCTTAGTCTAAACTGCCGGCCTCGCCCAAAGGATAGCCTCATGCATTCGTTCGCTCGCCGCGCGCTGCCCCTGGCAACCGCGCTCCTGGGCTCGGCCGCCATCGCTCAGTCGTTCCCGTCCAAGCCCATCAAGGTGATCATCCCCTTCGTCCCTGGCGGGTCCTCCGATATCGTTGGCCGCGCCATCGGCTCCAAGTTTCAGGAGATTCTCGGCCAGCCGGCGGTAGTGGAGAACAAGCCCGGCGCGAACGGCGCCATCGCCGCCGAGTACGTCGCCAAAGCTGATGCCGACGGCCACACCATCCTCGTCGGCTCAATCGGGGTCTTTTCGATCAATCCGGCACTCTTCAAGGATTTGCGCTACGACCCGCTGCGCGATTTCGCACCGATCAGCCTGGCTGTGACGACGCCGAACGTTCTGATCACCAAGTCGACCCTGCCGGCGAAATCGCTGAAGGAGTTGGTCGAAGCGGACAAGAGCGGCCGCCTCTCCTACTGCTCGAGCGGGACCGGGTCGTCGGACCATCTCACCGCCGAGCTGCTGAAGCAGATCAGTGGCGGTCAAGCGGTGCACGTCCCTTATCGCGGCGGCGCGGCATGCCAGACCGACATCATGGGAAACCAGGTCGACTACTCGTTCCAAAACCTCGGCGCAGTGACCAACTACATCAAGGGTGGCCGCATGAAAGCGCTCGCCGTCACCGCGAAGACGCGCAACCCGCAATTGCCCGATGTGCCGACGGCCGTCGAGGCAGGGTTTCCCGATCTGGTCGTCACGTCGTGGCAGGCGGCGGCCGCGCCGGCGAAGACGCCGCCAGCGGTGTTGGCGAAGCTGAACCAGGCGACGGTCAAGGCGTTGCACTCGGCCGAGATCCGCGAGCGCATGACCCAGATCGGCTTCGACGTCGTCGCTTCCAGCCCGGAAGAATTCGGCCGCTTTATGCGCGAGGAAGTCGAGCGTTGGACGCGCGTGGTGCAAAAAGGAGGCATCAAGCCCGACTGATGGAAACCCTCTTCCAAGCCGAAGCGCTCAGGCGCGCGATCGAGGCGATTGTCGCCGCGGGCGGCAGCGAGCCGGCCGAAGCGCGGCTCGTTGCCGATAACCTGGTCACAGCCAACCTGCTCGGCCACGATTCGCACGGCGTTGGCATGATCCCGCGCTACATCGACGCGGTGCTCGAAGGCGGTCTTTCGCCCAACCAGCACCCCAAGGCGACGCTCGACACGGGTGTGTTGCTCGCCCTCGATGGCTGCAAAGGCTATGGGCAATCGATCGGACGCGACGCGATGCAGATGGCGATCGAGCGCGCCCAGCGCCACGGCTCCTGCATCATGACGCTGGGAAATTCGCATCACCTCGGGCGCATCGGCCACTGGGCCGAAATGGCGGTGGCTCAGGGGCTGATTTCAATTCACTTCGTCAATGTGATTTCCCATGCCCGTGTTGCGCCGTACGGCGGACGCGATGCACGCTTCGGCACCAACCCCTGCTGTATCGGCGTGCCGTTGCCCGGCGAGCCGCCGTTCTTGCTCGACTATGCGACGAGCGCGGTAGCGCAAGGCAAGCTTCGCGTTGCGCATAATAAAGGCGTAAAGGTGCCTCTGGGCCGGTTGATCGACCCGGAGGGCAATGCCACCCAGGATCCGCGCTATGCGGTGCTGCCGCCTTTCGGGGCCATGCTCGCCTTTGGTGAGCACAAGGGTTACGGCATGGCGATCGCGTGCGAACTGTTGGGAGGTGCGCTCACCGGTGGCGGCACCTGGCATTACGACGAGTCGAGCAAGCAACGCGTGCTGAACGGCATGCTCACCATCGTGCTCGACCCGCGCAAACTCGGCACTGCGGCCGCCTTCGAGCGTGAGGCACGCCTGTTCCTCGACTGGCTGCGAAAGAGCAGGGCCGCGCCGGGCTTCGATCGCGTGCGCATTGCCGGCGAGCCGGAGCGCGAAATGCGTGAACGGCGTAGCCGCGACGGCGTCCCGGTGGACGAGGCGACCTGGGAAGAAATCCTGGGTGCGGCCGACAAGCTGAAGCTCGCGCGCGCACGCGTTCAGGCGCTGGCGCGCGCGCAATAAGCGGCGGCTCAGCCGCGCCGCAGCGTGTAGCCCTTCTCGCGCATGCAGGCCTGCACGCGCTGGCCCTCCTGCAGCTGCCGGTCGGCATCCATATTCGTCGGATGCGGCTGGATCTCGGCGCCGGTCGAAGTCGTCCTGAGTTGTGGCACGGTCGAAGCGGCTTGCGCGGCGCTGTTGCAGGCGCGCAGGTCGGCATCCAGGCTGGCCGGCGTAGCGCCCGGCTTATCCCATTGCACGCTCGAGCAGCCGGCGACGAGCAGCAAAGCAATCCAGCGTCTTTTCATGTCAGCCGCCGTTTCAGGTCGCGCAGGTGGTCCATGGCGAACCATTTTGCCGCGCCGAGCGTGGCCCCCGCAACGAACGCTATCGCCACGCTGCCGAAGGGGTGCCGGCGGCGCACACTCGGTTCGGCGCTGACTGGCGGCAGTGGCGTTGCCACAGGGACGCGGGGCGCCGGCGGCCGCGCGATGAGCGGCGCCGCCGGCGTCGGCACTCCGGCGCCCGCGTCGCCCGCGCGCGGACGCGCTTTGCCGCGCCGCGAGCCGAACTCGTGCGCATAGACCCAGGTGAATTCGGCGCCGAAGAGGAAAATTTGCGCCGAGTAGTAGACCCACACCATCAGCACCACCAGCGACCCGGCGGCACCGAAGGCTGAAGCGACCGAGGTCTTGCCCAGATACAAGCCGATCAGAAATTTGCCGACGGCAAAAAGTGCTGCCGTGACTGCCGCACCGATCCACACATCGTGCCAGCCGACGTGCACACGCGGGATGTACTTGTAGATGAGGGCGAAGAGCACCGTGGTGAGGCCGAAGCTCAGCACCAATTCGAGCACGTGGCCGATGATCTCCGCCGCGCCCCACCATTTACCGAGCGCGGCGATTGCGGCGCTGAGGATCAGCGACACGGTGAGCAGGAAAGCGATGCCGAGCACCATGCCAAAGGAGATAAAGCGCGTGCGCAGCAGGTTCCACCAGCCTTTGCTCTGCTCGCGCGCCGGCGCGCGCCAGATCCGATCGAGCGCGTTCTGCAGCTCGCCGAACACGGTGGTTGCGCCGAGAAGCAGAGTCGCCACGCCGACGATCGTCGCCACCGTGCCTTGCGCGGGTCGATCGGCCGCCTGCAGCAGCCCTTCCACGGCTTTTGCACCATCGGGGCCGATCAGGCCGGCAAGCTGGCCGAAGATTTCGCCGCGCGCCGCATCCGCACCGAAGACCAGGCCCGCGACGGCGATGACGATGAGCAGCAAGGGCGCGATGGAGAACAAGGTGTAGTAGGACAGCGCCGCCCCCATGCTCGGCGCATAGTCCTCGCTCCACGCGCTCGCGGTTTCCTTTACAAGGCCGAGCGCTGCTTTGCCCGATGGACGCATGCGAACCCAGGCGATGCAAGCAGCGCGCCTGCCTGACAAACAACAGTAGAATTTGCCTCCCTCGAGGAGACCGCATGGCGAAGAAGCCGCGTCCGCCGGAGCCAAAACAGGTCCGTCCGGACGATATCGATCCGCACCATCGCTGGGACCGGCCGCTGCAGGCGCCGGGGCGCACGCAGGTCGATTTCGAGGAGCGTGTCGATTTTCGCCGACTCCATAACTACCGCCTTGGGCGCGTGCGCGCGGCGCTCGCGCATTCCGGCCTCGGCGCGCTCCTTTGCTTCGATCAGCACAACATCCGCTATACCACGAGCACCGTGATCGGCGAGTGGGCGCGTGACAAGCTCACGCGCTATTCGCTCCTCACCGGCACGGGGGATCCCTATATCTGGGACTTCGGCAGCGCGGCCCGACACCACAAGCTCTATGCACCGTGGCTCAAGGTGGATCACTGCAGGGCCGGACTGCTCGGCCTGCGCGGCGCCACGGGCGGCGACATCACGCTTTTTCGCGACGCGGCGAAGGAAATCCGCGCCATCCTGCAGGCTGAAGGCGTTGCCGACACGCCGCTCGGCGTCGATGTCGTCGAGCCCCCCATGCTGTTTGAATTGCAAAAGGCCGGCATCGAAGTGCGCGACGGCCAGCAGGTGATGCTCGAAGCGCGCGAAGTGAAGAACATCGATGAATTGACGCTCCTCAACATGGCATCCGCGATGGTCGACGGCGTGTACCAGGACATCGCCGAAGCGCTGAAGCCGGGCGTGCAGGAATCGCAGATCGTGGCGCTTGCCACCAAACGCCTCTACGAGATGGGCTCCGACTGCGTCGAGGCGATCAACTCGATCTCGGGCGAGCGCTGCAGCCCGCACCCGCACAATTTCACCGATCGGCTGATTCGCCCGGGAGACCAGGCGTTCTTCGACATCATCCAGTCCTTCATGGGCTATCGCACGTGCTACTACCGCACCTTCAACGTCGGCCGGGCGACGCCGCCGCAGCGCACCGCTTACCGCAAGGCGCGTGAATGGATGGACCGCGCCATCGAGCTCCTGAAGCCCGGCATGTCGACCGACAAGATCGCGCTTGCCATGCCGGAAGCAAAGGAGATCGGCTTCGCGAGCGAGATGGACGCGTTCGGCCTCAATTTCTGCCACGGCCTCGGCCTCGGCCTGCACGAGCGTCCGCTGATTTCGCGCCTCACCTCGCTGCGCGAGCCGATCGAGCTCAAGGCCGGCATGGTGTTCGCCGTCGAGACCTATTGTCCGGCCACCGACGGCATCTCGGCGGCGCGCATCGAGGAAGAGGTGATCCTCACCCCGAAGGGCGCACGCATCATTTCGCTTTACCCCGCAGAGGAATTGCCAATTGCAAACCCATACTGATCAGAAGCTCGGCTGGATCGGCGCCGGCCGCATGGGCTATGCCATGGCGGAGCGCCTAGCGAAAGGCGGCTGCGACCTCGCGGTCTGGAACCGTACGCGCGAAAAGGCGCTGCCGCTCGAGAAGTCGGGCGCCAGGGTGGTCAATCAACTGGAGGAGCTTTCGACCAGCGACATCCTGTTCGTCATGGTGTCGACCTTCGACGACGTCAAGCAGGTCCTCGGCAGGGCCTTGGGCAAGGGCAAGCCGAAGATGGTGGTCGAGTGCTCTTCCATCTCGCTCGAGGGATCGGCGGAGCTGCGAGCGCTGTTGCAATCGAAAGGCATCGAATATCTTGCCGCGCCGGTGAGCGGCAACGCCAAGGTCATCAAGGCCGGCAAACTGACTTTCGTCGTCTCCGGTCCCAGATCGGCCTATGAGACGGCGAAGCCCTACCTCGACATGATGGGCACGGGCTCGAGTTATGTCGGGGAGGGAGAGCTCTCGCGCATTGCAAAGATCTGCCACAACGTGATGCTCGGCGTGGTGATCCAGAACCTTTGCGAGATCACCGTGCTCGCCGAGAAGGCTGGCATGCCGCGCCACGCGTTCCTCGAGTTTCTCAACAAGAGCGTGATGGGCTCGATGTTCACCCGCTACAAGACGCCGGCGCTCGTCAATCTCGATTTCCACGTCACCTTTACGCCGAAGCTGCTGCGCAAGGACCTCGACCTCGGCCTGGATGCCGGTCGGCACTTCGGCGTGCCCATGCCACTCACCTCGATCACGCGCGACCTGCTGCAGCAGATGATCGGGCGCGGCATGACCGAGGAGGATTTTTCCACGCTCCTCGTCATGCAGGCGCAAAACTCGGACCTCGATATCAAGCCCGAGAACGTGCAAGTAAGCGACGGGCTTAGCTGATGTACAGCGCCACCGCCAATCTGGTGCTGCCGACGAGCATCATCGGCTCGCTGCCGCGCCCGGTCTGGTACACGCACAATCTCGGCGCGCGCGATTTCCGCGATGCGATGGTCGATCGCGCGTACCGCGAGCAGTATCTCGACGCCCTGGCGGTGTACTTGCGCGATCAGGAAGCTGCCGGTCTCGACATCCTCACCGATGGCGACTGTCGCTTCGATGCGGATGTAGCGGGCCATAACTGGTTCTCTTACGCTCCGCTGCACATGGAGGGTTTTAGCGGCGCACGTCCGTATGCAGTCAAGGGCGGTCTCGCCGGCATCCCGCACAAGCCGGGCCACATCCTGCACGATGTGCTCGAGACGCGCGTCATGCCGGATCTCGTCGGGCCGGTCGGCCGCGGCAAGCTGCGCTACACGGCGATCTGGAAGGCGGCGCAGCGCCAGACCAGCCGGCCGGTGAAGTTCGGCACCATCACGCCGGAGCTGATCGCCATGTCGGTGCGCGATGCCCACTACCGGGATCTGCGCAAGAGCATTCTCGCCATCAGCGATGCGCTGAACGAAGAGCTGCATGAGCTCGCCGACGCTGGCTGCAAGGTGATCCAGCTGGAAGAGCCGCAGATCCATCTGCTCGCTGCCAAGGGGCTCAGCGACGCGGTGCTCAATGCAAGCTTCATGGTCGAAGTGTTCAACAATACGGTGCGCGGCCTGCGCAACAAGACCGAGGTGTGGTGCCACACCTGCTGGGGCAATCCCGCGGCACAGCGGCTTTTCGCAAAGACGCCGAGCTATGCGCCGGCACTCGATGCGCTAAGCGACGTAGACGCGGACGTGATTACCTTCGAGACCTGCAGCTCGGGTGGCATGGACCTCGAAGTGATCGGCAAGCGCATCCGCGAGCAGAAAATTTGTATCGGCGTAGTGGATCACCATACGTTGCAGGTGGAGACGCCCGAGCAGGTCGCCGCGCTGGTTCGCAAGGCGCTCGAGCACATCCCCGCGGAGCGGCTGGTGCTTGCTTCGGACTGCGGCATGGGGCGCGAAGGCATGAGCCGCCGGCATGCGTTCTACAAGATGGTCTCCATTGTGCTCGGCACAAACCTCGTGCGCCGCGAGCTAGGCGTGCCGCCGGCGCCGTGCTTGGCCGCGGAGTCGCGATATTCGATGATAGAAAGCGAATAGCGCCAACTTGGAGGAGGAGGCAGCATGACGTTCGATCGCAGGAAGTTCATCAAGGCCGCCGGTGCTGTCGCTGGCGTGGCGCCGCTCGGCTTCCCCGCCGTAGTGCGCGCGCAAGCGGAGCCGATTCGCATCGGGCTCCTCACCGTGAAGACCGGGGCGCTTGCCTCCGGTGGCATTGACATGGAGCGCGGCCTCACCATCTTCCTTAAGGAAAAGAACTACACCATGGGCGGCCGCAAGGTGGAATTGACGGTCGCCGATACGGCCGCCATCCCGGCGCAGGCGCGCACCAAGATGCAAGAGCTCGTCGAGCGCGAGCGTGTCCATGCCGTCGTCGGTCCGCTCGCCGCGTTCGAGGCGCTCGCGATGGACGATTACATCCGCACCGCGCAGATCCCGACGCTGCCCATCGCCGGCGCCGAGGACATGACGCAGCGCAAGGCGAATCCCTGGTTCGTGCGCGCCACTTCGACCTCCGCGCAGTGTGCTTACCCGATGGCCGACTATTGCGCGAAGCATCTGAAGTACAAGCGCATGACGGCGATCGCCGACGACTTCGCCTACGGTCACGAGATGCTCGGGGGCTTCCAGCAGGTGTTCGAGGACGCCGGCGGCACGCTCGCGCAGAAGCTCTTCTCGCCGCTCAATGCGCCGGACTACGGCTCCTACATCGCCCAGATCAAGCCCGATGTCGACGGCGTGTTCCTCGGCTTCGCCGGCAGTAACGGCTTTCGTTTTCTCAAGCAGTACAACGAGTACGGCATTAAGACGCCGATTGTCGGCGGCATGACGGCGTTTGATGAAGTGGCGGTGCGCAACATGGGCGATTACGCCATCGGCAAGCTCTCGAGCTGCTGGTACACCGCGCAACTCGACAATGCCAACAATCGCCGTTTCGTCGGCACCTATCGCGGCGAGAACGGCTACGACCCCGGTCAGTATGCGGCGGGCACCTACTTGTACGGCGAAGTGCTGTACGCCGCCATCGAGGCGCTAAAGGGGCGGGTGGAGGACAAGCAAGCCTTCATCAAGGCGCTGCGCGCCGTTCGGGTCGATACCCTGCGCGGCCCGATCGAATTCGACGAGTACGGCAACGTCGTCGGCAACATCTACATCCGCAAGGTGGAACGCAAGGACGGGCGGCTGGTCAACACCAACATCCACACCTACCCAAAGGTGAGCCAGTTCTGGACGTACGAGCCGAAGGAGTTCCTGAAGCATCCGGTGTGGTCGCGCGACTACCCGCCGATGAAGAGCACGTAGAGGAGACCCGCAATGCCCGGTAAGCAGCGCATCAGTTATTTCCCTTTGGAGAAGATGGATGCCGACATGCGCGCGGAGATGGAGCGCTGTCGGCGCGAAGGCACGCCGCGTCCGGAAAGCTCAGCGGTTCGCGGGCATGTGCCGGCCGCCTTCTGGTCCTTCGCCAACTCGTGGCGCGATCTCTTCCACCGCGGTGTCTGCGATCACGCCATCAAGGAGCTTTGCCGGCTGTACGTATCGCGCTCGGTGCAGTGCGATTACTGCGGCAACCAGCGCTCGATCAAGGCCGCCGGCGCGGGCGTGATCGAAGATCATGTGCGCGACCTGCTCAACTTCGAGAAATCGACGCGCTACAGCGAGCGCGAGAAGGCCGCGCTCGCCTATGCCGAAGCGATTACTTGGCATCTGGAGACGGATGACGCTTTCTGGGAGCGGCTCTACCGACACTACAACGAGCCCGAGCTGGTGGAGCTCGGCTGCTTCATCGCACTGACCATGGGCCAACAGAGCTGGCTGCGCCTGCTCAACATCGAGCACCACCAGGTGCTCGCCGGCACCAGCGCCTCGATGGCGCCCGGCTACGAGACGCCCGAGGCGCTGCACCAGTCCAAATCGTCCGCCGACTACTGGGCGAAATCGAAGCGCGCCTGAGGCGGAGCGGCGTAAACGCCGACGCGTCTCGCGCGTTGAATAGAAAAACCTAGGAGGATGTCAATGAAGCAATGGAAGTGCGCATGGATTGGCCTTCTGGCGGCCGCGCTGACGCTGTCGGCGACGGCGCAGAACTATCCGACCAAGCCGGTCCAGGTGGTTCTCGCCTTTACGCCGGGCAGCGCGGTCGACATCGTCGGCCGTATCGTCAGCGCCAAGCTCTCTGAGATGTGGGGCCAGCCGGTCGTCAACGACAATCGGGCTGGCGCCGGCGGCTCCATCGGCTCGGCCGCGGTGGCACGCGCCGCCCCGGACGGCTATACGCTGCTCGTGACCTCGAACGCGCACACGGTGAATCCGGCAATCTTTGCGCATCTGCCGTACGACACGCTGAAGGACTTCACCGACATCGTGCCCTTCGCAGAGCAACCGAACGTCATGGTGGTCGGCGCCGACTCGCCCTACCACTCACTTCGCGACTTGGTCGCCGCCGCGAAGGCGAAGCCCGGCGTCATCAACCTGGGCCACGCCGGCATCGGCAGCGGCACGCATCTGAGCACCGAGAAGTTCATTGCCGTCGCAAATATCAAGGTGGTCGAGGTGCCATTCAAGGGGACGCCGGAGGTTATCGCCGCGATCCTCAGCCACAATGTCGACGGCTACTGGGCGCCGATCTCGGCGGGGCTCTCGAATATCAAGAGCGGCAAGCTGCGCGCGCTCGCCGTAACGACAGCAAAGCGCAGCCCCGTACTGCCCGATGTGCCGAGCATCGGCGAAGCAGGCGTCAAGGGTGCCGAGTCCGCGCTTTGGGTCGCAATGTGGGGCCCGGCCGGCATGAGTCGTGAGCTCGTCAACAAGATCAACGCGGATGCGCGCAAGGCGCTTGCCGATCCGGGCGTGAAATCGAAGCTGCAGAGCCTCGGCAACGACACGATGGACATGTCGCCGCAGGAGTTCGCGAAACTCGTGCGCACCGAGATGAAGGACTACGCCAGCGTGCTGAAAGCGGCGGGCGTTAAACCCCAATAGGCGCGGCGCAGCACCGCGCCGCGCAATTCAAGCCGCCGTAGCGAAGCGTTTCAGCGGCACGCCGGTCAGGCGCTCGAGCTCTTCGAAGGAAAGCCCTTCGACCGTTTCGACGACGTGCAGGCCGTCGGCTTTCACGTCGATCACCGCCAGGTCGGTGTAGATTCGGTTTACGCAGCGTGCGCCGGTGAGCGGGTAACTGCAGCGCGCAACGATCTTGCTCTCGCCCTTCTTGGTGAGGTGCTCCATCATCACGAGCACCTTCTTCGCTCCCATGGCGAGGTCCATGGCACCGCCAACCGCGGGAATCGCGTCGGCACCGCCGGTGTGCCAGTTGGCGAGATCGCCGGCGATCGAGACCTGAAACGCGCCGAGCACCGCGAAGTCGAGATGCCGGCCGCGGATCATGGCGAAGGAGTCGGCATGATGGAAGTAGGCGCCGCCCGAAAGCAGCGTGACCGGCTCCTTGCCGGCGTTGATCAGGTCTTCGTCTTCCTCGCCCGGTGCCGGCTTCGGGCCGACGCCGAGAACGCCGTTCTCGCTGTGCAGGATGATCTCGCGGCCTTTCGGCAAATGGTCAGCGACGAGCGTCGGCAGGCCGATGCCGAGATTGACGTAGGAGCCTTCCGGAATGTCGCGCGCCACGCGCGCCGCCATCTG
>Ga0070741_10019976_pt1 | contig 10638 bp, 7 predicted proteins | sample Coa_R1_4_FD_66440 | JGI IMG/M metagenome (GOLD analysis project Ga0070741, IMG submission 66440) | Surface soil microbial communities from Centralia Pennsylvania, which are recovering from an underground coalmine fire - Coalmine... | ecosystem: Environmental > Terrestrial > Soil > Unclassified ... | reverse complement strand
CGCGAGCGCGTGCTCGTCCTGGCTGACGGGCAGGATGCCGTACGGAATGGGGAAGTCGTCGCCGGTCAGGACGAGATGCACGCCCGGATGCTGCCGCGCGCGCGTCGCGTCGATGCGCACGATGCGCGCGTGGGGATGCGGCGACCGGAGCAGCTTGCAGTGCACCGTCCGCGGCAGCATTAGATCGTCCGCGAATCGCGTCTGGCCCGTGACCTTGGCGCGTCCGTCGACGCGACGGCGCGGTTGACCGATGATGTTCATGCGCGTCGCTCACCTCGAGGTTCGCGCTCCGAGGCTTCAGCCGAGCGACCGATCGCCGCCTCCACCGCCTCGAAGATCTGCTGATACCCCGTGCAGCGGCACAAATTGCCGGACAGCGCGTCTCTGATCTGCGCGCGGGTCGGCTGCGGATGCTCGTCGAGCAGCGCCTTCGCCGTCACGAGAAATCCCGGCGTGCAATAGCCGCACTGCGCGGCGCCGAGATCCGCGAAGGCGTCCTGCAGCGGATGCAGCCGCCCGTCCTGCGCGAGCCCCTCGACGGTAACGACGCTCGCGCCGGCGCAATCGACGCCGAGGACGAGGCACGACAGCACCGGCGTGCCGTCGAGAAGGACGGCGCACGCGCCGCACTCGCCGAGCTCGCAGCCGTGTTTCGTGCCGCAGAGCGTCAGGTCCTCACGCAGCACCTCGAGCAGCGTTTTGTACGGGGCGAACGCGACCTCGGTCGGTTCGCCGTTGACGGTCAGGGCGACGTGGACGTGTGTCATGGATGTGGAGGCCGGCGACGGCGAAATCCGCGACGCGGCGTGCGATCTCGGCGGCCGTTTGCGGGCCGTCGGGCCGATACCAATGCGCGGTCCAGTTCAGCGCGCCGAGAAAGGCGCGCGTCGCGATCGGATCGCCGACGAGGCGGCGGACGCCGCGTTCGTAGCGGTCGCGCTTGGCGACGATTGCGGCGCGCATCCGCGGCGGCAGCGCGTCGACCTCGAGATGGGCGGCGGAGCCTTCGACCTCGTCGACGAGGCAGAGCACGTGGGCCACGGCGAGATCGTGGAGGCGCCCGGCGAGCGGACCGCGCGCCCGGCGGGCGCGATCGAGCGCGGCCAGCAGCCGATCGAGCGACCGGTTCTGGCAGAAGTAGAGCAGCTCGTCCTTGCCCTTGAAGTAGTGATACAGGTTGGCTGCGGAGAGCTCCGCGGCGCGCGCGATGTCGCGCATCCCGGCGGCGGCAAAGCCGACGGCGCGGAACGTCCGAGCGGCGGCGCGCAGGATCTCGACGCGGCGGGCGTCCGCGCGCCGCTCGCGGTGCTTCGAACGGCGGTTCGAAAAGTGAACCACCGTTCGATTCTAGCAGAACGATCCCGCGCGGCGGATCCGCATCGGGCCGTGCCTATCGGGTCGAAACCGGACCGTAAGGAATTGGTTACAACTCGTCCGTCGCCGCCCACTTCCGATAACATCACGCTCATGCGCTGGCGCGCCTATGCCTTCGCCATCGCGACCGTGGTCGCGGTCGTGGGAGTGTTGCAACTCCTCTCGGTGACGAGCGACGGTGTCGCCTCCACCCTCCTCCTGCTCGACGTCGTCATCGTCGCGCGGTGGTGGGGGTTGGGACCGGCGTTGACGACCGCGGCGATGGGCGCGGCGGCGTACTCCTATTTCTTCCTGCCGCCGGCGGGGTTCGGGATCGAGAAGCCGGAGGACTGGTTCGGCTTCATCGCCTTCACGATCACGGCCTTCATCGCGGGCGAGCTGTCGGCGCGCGCGGAGCGGCGCGCCGCGGAAGCGCAGGCGGGGCGGCTCGAGATCGAGCGGCTCTATCAGGAACTGAAGAGCGCGTTCGATCGCGCGAGCGAAGCCGAAGCCGCGCGGCGCAACGAGCAGTTGAAGGCGGCGCTGCTCGACGCGCTGACGCACAACCTGCGCACGCCGCTGACCGCCATCAAAGCGGCGGTCACGGCGCTGCGCACCGATCTCGAAGGCGAGGAGCGGGCCGAGCTGCCGCGCGAAGGACGCGACGAGCTGCTGCAGGTGATCGACGAAGAGTCCGACCGCTTGAACCGCTTCATCGCGGGCCTCGCCGTCACCGATGGCCCCGCGCCGAAGGAGCGGCAGCGGCTGCGCGCCGTCACCGTCGAGCAGGTCGTCAAGGCGGCGCTGTCGCGCGCGGAAACGGTGACGAAGGACCACCGCGTCCGCGTCAGCCTCGATCCGACGCTGCCGCGCGTGGCCGTGGACGCCGCCTCGATCGTCGAAGTCGTCTACATCCTGCTCGACAACGCGAGCAAGTACGCGCCGCCGGGGACGACGATCGACGTGACGGCCGTGAGCGAGGCCGAGCATCAACTGCGGATCACCGTGGCGGATCAGGGTCCCGGCATCCCGCTCGACTTCGCGGAGCGCGTCTTCGAAAAATTCTTCCGCGTGCCCAAGCGCGAGTCGCACGACCCGCGCCGCGGCGGCATCGGCCTCGGCCTGCCGATCGCGCGGCGCCTCGTCGAGGCGCAGGGGGGACGCATCTGGATCGACACCAACGTTGCGCAGGGCACCACGGTGGTGATCCTGCTGCCAGAGGCAGATCATGAACACGATGAACACGACGACAGCCGACAAGTCGAAGGTGCTGGTAGTGGACGACGAGCCGCAGATCACGCGCGTGCTGCGGACGGTGTTGACGAGCCAGGGGTATCAAGTCCGAACAGCGGCGGAGGGCGAAGCGGCGCTGTCCAACTTCACTGAGTGGCGCCCGGAGCTGGTCATCACCGACCTGTACATGCCGCACATGGACGGCATCGAGCTGTGCCGGCGCATTCGATCGATGTCGACGGTGCCGATCATCGTGCTGTCGGTGAAAGGCGAGGAGAAGACCAAGGTCGAAGCGCTGGACTCGGGCGCCGACGATTACGTCACCAAGCCGTTCGGCATCGACGAGCTGCTCGCCCGCGTCCGCGCGGCGCTGCGCCGCGGCGGTGGCGAGAGCGACATCGCGTCGTTCGACGTCGGCGAGTTCCGCGTCGATCTGGAAGGGCGCCGCGTGCATGCGCGCGGCCAGGAGGTGCGCCTGACGCCGAAGGAGTTCGATCTCTTCGTCTATATGGCGCGTCACCCGAACCGCGTCATCACGCACCGCACGCTGCTCGAGGCCGTGTGGGGCGAGGCGTCGCAGGAACAGCCCGAGTACCTGCGCGTCTTCATGGGGCAGTTGCGCAAGAAGCTCGAGCCCGATCCGGGCAACCCGAAGTACCTCGTCACCGAGCCGTGGGTCGGCTACCGGTTCAACCCGAACGGGTAAGACCGCCGGACCCGACCCCCGGCATGCGCGCCGCTGCGCGGCTTACTGCACGCTATAGGGCGCTGGAAACGCCGTCAGGTCGATCGTCATCATCGGTCCCGCGGCGATCGGCTGATCCCAGCCCGTCCCCGCGGTGCTCTGGCAGTCGTGCGCGGGGTCGCCGCTCGGCGAGTACGCGACGAACGTCTGGAGCTGAACGGGATCGGCCGGGTAGAAGCCGTTGGGCGACGACGGGTCGAATCGCTGCAGCATTCGGAACAGCGGCATCGGCAGGCCCTCGGCCATCGCATACGCGGGCCCGGTGCACGTCAGCGTCTTGAACATGAGCGGAAACGCCGACGCCTGAACCGTCTCCGAGTCGACCAACATCGCGACCCACACGCCGTTGTCCTGGCGCGCGACGACCGCCGGATCGAATGCGCTGAACTTCGTCACGGCGACCACCGTTCCAAGCGTCTGACCGTTGCTGGCGACGACCGAGAGTCCCGGCAGGCCGCCGGGAGCGGACGTCGTCGATCCGGCCGGTCCCGCGCTGCCCTGCGGGCCGGTCGGGCCCATCGGCCCCATCGGGCCGGCCGGACCGGGAAGACCTGGGTCGCCTTTCGCGCCTGCCGGCCCCGCAGGCCCCGCCGGTCCCTGCGCGCCAATCGCGATCACGAAGCGTGCGACGTCGGTATGCCGCCGCTGCAGGTAGACACGATACGAGCCTGGCGCGAGCGAGGGCAGCGACACGGTGAGTTCGTGGCTGTTGACAAGATGCGCGCGCAGCTCGGTGCCGTCGAGAACCACGGTCATGCCGGGACCAAAGCCATCGCCATCAAGCGTCAGGACGCCGGCGGCCACATCGGCATGCGCGGACGCAATGGATGCCGATTGCGCCTGCGCGACGCCGGCAACCATGAAGACACCGCAGAGGCCCATCACGCCGGCCGCGACGGATTGCCATGTGTGCTTCACCACAAACCCCCTTCTCGTCATCGCGGGAGATCCGCTGGCGCTCCGTTGAGCAACGAAGTTGCCAACAGCGGAAACGTTGGCGCTGCACGCACTTAGTCGGCGGCGTCGCTGGTGGGAGTGTGCTCCGTCCTGGGACGTGGCGACGAAAATTGAAATCGCGAGCGTGTGCGAACGTGTCATTCTGCGCAGACCGCGCCGTCGCCGCGAATCGCAAGCGGATTGCCGATCGGGTCGGCTTCGCGGTCTGTCAGCCGATGATCCGAAGGTTGGTCGGCGCGGCGGGCGGTGCAGGTTTGTACCCAAGCGCGATCACGTCGAAGTCCGACGCCGTCACCGCTTTGAACGCAGGATTCAGGACGCCGTTGTCCCACCGCGTGTCGTAGGTGCCGCTCACGTACATATCCGAACCGTTGTCCGCGACGATCAGACCGTAGTGCTGCATCGCGCGGAAGATTTTCTGAACCTCCGGAGTGAAGCCGGAGAGGCTCTTTGATGCCTTCAGTCTGAGCCTTGCGCCCATCGGCAGCGCGCCGGTCGTGGAGCCGGCGCGGTGCGACGCCGGATAGACGTATCCGTTGGTCGCGCGGACCGTGACGCGGAGCGCGTGTTTGATCTCGTCGGCGCCGAACACTTCGTCGTACCGCACGAGCCCGGGGAGAATCGCCAGGCCTGCGGCATCTGCGGAGGTCCAACCGTCCGGCCGCCGGTTGTTCGTGTTCATGTCGAAGAACGCGCCGGACCCGGCCTGCCACTGCATGCCGTCAAAGAAGACGTTGTACAGCTCGTACAAATACTTGTGATCGCGATCGACGATCAGCAGATGGCGATCGCTGCTGCTTCGGAGATCGACATTGCCGGGCTCGCCGCTCTCGATCCAGTGCGCCTGTGTGATCGCTTCCTCAGGAATCGGATAGAAGGGCTGACTCACGTTCGTGGTGTGATCGACGCCGTCGCTTTCGTCGGCGTACTGGAACTGCACCGTTTGTTTTGCGAGCGTGCCGTCGACGACCGCGTACGGGAACCCGTAGACTTCCTGACTGCCTGAACTGACGTCGCCGCCGAAATCCGGATGCAAGCCTCGCGTTGCACCGATGAAATTGACGAAACTCCCGGAGGCCGGATCGACCGGTGCACCGGAGATGTCCGTGTTCCACCAGTTGTCGGCCGGAAAGAGCGGCAGGGGAGTCGGGAGTGGCCCGCCCTCGATGCTGGACGCAATGGTCACGGTCATCGCGGCGAGCACGAATCCGGCGAGTAGCGCAAAACGCCGCAGCGAGCCGTGCACGGTTGGTCCCATCATGTGAAAAGAGTCCACCTGTTCATCAACGTCCAGCCGATTGGCTTTGATCGGGTTCACCAGAGACAGCAAAGAGAGTGCCCGTTGGAAAAAGCGTCGGCCTCCCGCGAAATGGCGGCTCGATCGCGAGCTGAGACATATGCGGGCGTCATTTCCGTCATCATGCCGACAACGTCGTGTCACCGGCAACCGATCAGCCGTCACCTAAGCAGGGTCGCTCCAAAACGTCGATCCTGTTGCGACGTCTCTGGATCGAGAGGATCAGTTTCAGGTCCCGTGTAGGAATCACATCGATCGTCCGGAACGACAACTCGACACCGACACACGCATGACGGTGGTCGCGGCGGACCTCGTGCGGTTATCCCATCTGCAGTCGCCGGCGCGCTTGGTTGAATTCGTTGCGGACGAGAAGCTGATCATCGTCGCGAAAACGGTCCGGCCTCGCCGTGATGGCACGCGAATCGCCTCGTGTCGATCCGGACGAGGATGGCGATCGAGACGGCTTCAGGACCGGCACTTGGCAAGCGGCGACGTTGTGCTGGTGTCGCTCTTCGCATTCTCGTTGTTGCGTGTTGTGCCATCGCCGCGGCTGCTCCGCTGTATGCGGCGACCGCGACCGCCGCATGGAACGCCAGCCCGGACACCGACATCGCCGGCTATCGTCTTTCGTACGGCACCACAAGCGGCACGTACACGACCGTCATCGACGTCGGAAACGTGACCACATACGTGGTGGACGGACTGGTGGCTGGAACGACCTATTACTTCGCCGTGCAAGCGTACGACTCGGCCGGCCTGGTAAGCGCGTATTCGACCGAGGTGGCCTATACCACACCGGTCTCACCGGCGCCGACGATCACGAGCCTCACGCCGGCGTCCGGCCCCATCGGCACGAGTGTCACGATCACGGGATCGAATTTCGGATCCACGCAGGGGACGAGCACAGTCGCGTTCAACGGGACGATGGCGACGCCGACCAGTTGGTCGGCGTCGCGGATTGTCGTTCCGGTGCCGACCGGTGCGATCACCGGCCACGTCGTCGTCACCGTGGGCGGGGTCGCCAGCAATGGGGCGACCTTCACCGTGACCGCCGCCGCGCCGACGATCACGAGCCTCACGCCGGCGTCCGGCCCCATCGGCACGAGTGTCACGGTGGGAGGCACGGGGTTCGGACCGTCTCCCGCGGCCGGTGCGATACAGATCGATGCGAACGCATCGGTCGACGTTTCCACGGCTGCGGCAAGCGTTACGGTGCCGGCAGTCTCGACAACTGCCGCCAACGAGTTGCTGCTCGCGTTCGTCGCGACCGACTATCTCTCCGGGACGAACACGACGGTGACATCGGTGTCGGGCGCAGGCCTTACGTGGCAGCTGGTGCAGCGGGCGAACGTGCAGGCGGGCACATCGGAGATCTGGCGCGCGTTCGCGCCGACCACCCTGTCGAAGGTGTCGATCACGGCGATGCTCTCGCAAAGCGTCGCTTCGTCGATGACGATCATGAGTTTCGCCGGCGTGGATGTCTCCGGAACAAACGGATCGGGCGCCATCGGCGCCACCGCGTCCGGAACGGCCAGTTCCGGCGCGCCGACCGCCGCGTTGACCACCACGCGGAACAACTCGCTGGTGATCGGCGTCGGCAACGACTTCACCACGGCAACGGCGCGCACGCTGGGCTCGAATCAGGCGATGGTGCACCAGGACCTGCAAAGCAGCGGCGGCGCGGTCGATGCGTTCTGGGTGCAGCGAACGAGCGGGACCGTTGCGCTCGGCGGCACCCGAGTCAGCATCAACGACATTGCGCCCTCGACCGATCCGTACAACCTCGCCATCTGCGAAATCCTCGCAGGCACCGCATCGACCTCCACGGTCAGCTTCAACGGCACCGCCGGCGCGCCGACATCGTGGTCGGACACGAGCATCACGTTGCCGGTGCCGGCCGGCGCCACGACCGGCGACGTCGTTGTCGACGCGGACGGCGAGGCGAGCAACGGCGTCTTGTTCACGGTCACGACGTCCACGTCGTCGGCGCCGGTTATCACCAGCGTGACGCCAGGATCCGGGTCGGTCGGAACCCTCGTGACGATCGCGGGCTCGAACTTCGGTTCGACGCAGGGCACGAGTCGGGTCACGTTCAATGGCACGGTCGCAGCGCCGACGGCCTGGTCGGCAACGAGCATCACCGTGCCCGTGCCGATCGGCGCGACGACGGGCAACGTCGTCGTCGCGGTCGGAGGAGTTCCGAGCAACGGTGCCGCGTTCACGGTGGTCGCGAACTTCACGTTCCAGCAAGTGAACTATGCGACGCCATCGACAGCGTCGAACGTGACCGTCGCGTACAACGCCGCCCAGATCGCCGGCGACACCAACGTCGTGGTGGTCGGCTGGAGCGACACGACGGTCGCCGTGCAGTCCGTCACCGACGCAATGGGGAATCCGTACGCCGCGGTCGTCGGACCCACGCGGCAGAGCGGCGTCGCCACACAAGTGATCTATGTCGCGACCCAGATCGCCGCTGCGACCGGCGGCGTCAATCTGGTCACCGTCACGTTTACCGGTGCGGCGCGACAGCCGGACGTGAGAATCGCCGAATATGGCGGCATCGATCCGGTGAATCCCATTGACGCGACGACGGCAGCGAAGGGCAATAGTACGACCGCGACGTCCAAGGCGTTGGTGACAACGAATGCGGCAGACCTCGTCGTCGCGGCCGACTTCGCTCAGACCACGACGCTTGAAGCCGGATCTCGATACACCAGCCGCGTGATCACGAGCCCGAACGGCGATATTGTCGAGGATCGCGCGCTGAGGGTCGCTGGGAGCTATCGCGCCAGGGCGCCGCTGTCCACGTCGGTCCCCTGGATCATGCAGGCGATCGCGTTCCGCGCGGCAGCCATCCACTGACGCCGACCTGAGCGCGTCGGCCGCGTGATACCATGCGCGGCACACCACCATGCGATCGAGACGGCCGAGGATCCGGCCGGACCGACCCGCCAACCTGAACTCTTCGATGCGTTGGGACGTCCCAGCGCGAATCGAGATGATCGTGTGGACGCTCCTCGTCGGGGCGTTCGTATTCGCGTCGAGCACGGCGTTCACGGTCGAGTACACGTTGCCAAAGCTGCTTGCGCTGTACCTCGCCACGCCGGTTCTAATCCTGCTGTGGATCCGCAGACACCTGCGGCGACCGATGGCATCCGTCCCGCGCGGCATTGCCCTGTGTTCCGTCGGCATGGCCGGCTGGTGGGTCGTGACCAGTCTCACCGCCGTGCATCGGTACACGGCCTTTCAGGGAGTCCACGGCCGCTTCAATGGGTTGTGGACGCACCTGGTGTGGCTGACGCTCTTCGGGCTCGCTGCGACCAGCTCGCTGACGCGTGCAGAGATCGACGCCCGATTGCGCATCACGGCCGCGAGTCTTGTCGGAGCCGCGCTGATCGCCATCAGCCAGTTGCTGGCGGGCAACGCGTTTCCCGGAGGACGCGCGATCGCGACCATCGGCAACGCGGTGATTCTCGGTGCGTGCCTCTCGCTGGGCGTGCCGTTGGCGATCGGCTTCGCCCTGCGAGCGGCCGGCGCCGCGAGGGCGGCGTGGGCGGCATCGGCCGTCGTTCTCGCCGCGGGCGTCGCGGCGACCGGCAGCCGCGGGCCGCTCGCAGGGTTGATTGCATCCATCGCGCTGATGGCGATCCTCGTCGCGCGGGATCTGAGGCTCCGCCGGTCGTGGCTTGTAGCCGTGTGCGTGGCCGGCGCGGCGCTCGCGATAGCCGGAGCCGCGCGAACGCGGACCGACGCGTTCATTCCGTCGATGCAACACCTCGCCGCCGCCGAATCGTGGCGGGATCGGCTGAATACGATGCGTGCGGCTGCGCAAATAGTCGGCGATCGCCCTCTGCTGGGCGTCGGCCTGGAGAACTTCTCAGTCGTGTACCCGCGGTACCGAACGCCGGAAGCCGATCGCCTGTTGCCCGACGAATTGCCAACGATGGTGCACAGCGGATACCTGCAGCTCGCTGCGACGACGGGGCTGCCGGGGTTGATCCTGTATGTCGCTCTCCTCGTATCGGTGGGGGCATCCGTGGTGCGCAGCCTGAGGGGAACGACGGACGGCCACTGGCGCATCACCCTGGCCTCGCTGCTCACGACAATCGCCGGATATCTCGTTGCAGACGTGAGCGGATGGGAAGAGGTATCGCTGACCGGACTCTTCTGGATGCTTCTCGGACTCGCATCAGCGGCAGCATATGCCGCAGGCCAGGGACAGACGGCTGTTGCACCGCGTCGCCGGACGCCGGCGATCGTCGCAGCCGGTGCATGGTTGGTCGTGACGCTTGTTCTTGCGGCTCGGTTCGCGACTGTAGCCGCCGCCGATTGGAGCCTGCGCCACGCGCGCGAAACGTCGGACTGGGGCTCCGAACGGGCGTACGTCGAAAACGTGCTTTCACATGCCGATGGCGCGTCAGCATATTTTGACGCCGCTGGCGTCCGCTACGGAGTTCGCTACGGCAGCACCGGCGAGCGGCAGCTCTCCGACCGCGCGGCAGAGTTGTTCGAGACCGCTCATCGTCTCAACCCGTTCGATGAGTACATCCTCATTCACCGCGTCGATCTCGAGACGGCGGCGTTGCAGAAGCACGCCGGCGCGGCGCGGCCCGGTGCGGTGAGCGCTGCCGGCGAAATGACGGCGCACGACTGGAACAACGCAACCACGGACGTTTCGGTCGCGCGGTTCGAGCTCGCGCGCGGCTCGCTGTCTGCCGCGCTCGCCGCCATCAGCCGCGCGCGGACGCTGCGGCCCGAGAGTGCCGCCGCGCTGGTGCTCGAAGGCGATGTTCTCCACGCGATGCGGGTGCCGGCGCGCGCGGCGGTTGCGTATCGTGCCGTGCTGTCATCGCCGAGCGCCGACACGAGTACGAAAACCGACGCCGAACGACGACTGATCGTCTGCCTGCTCGAGACCGGCGCCGCTCGAGAGGCGCTCGTCCATGCACAAGCGCTCATCGCATCCTCTCCTGCCGATTCGATCGCACAACAACTCTTGTCCATCGCGACAGCCAGCGCGTCGGCTGATTCTGCGGCGCGGTAGACCACCGGG
>Ga0070741_10019975_pt1 | contig 10638 bp, 17 predicted proteins | sample Coa_R1_4_FD_66440 | JGI IMG/M metagenome (GOLD analysis project Ga0070741, IMG submission 66440) | Surface soil microbial communities from Centralia Pennsylvania, which are recovering from an underground coalmine fire - Coalmine... | ecosystem: Environmental > Terrestrial > Soil > Unclassified ... | reverse complement strand
AGGAGATGCTGTAGTTGTTGTTGGAGCTGGACTTAGTTGTACTATGTCTGTTAGATTTGCAGCCCCTAGATCTGCCACCGCTAATTTAGGTTCTACACTTAATTCTATGAGCGTCGCTTATACTTTGAATTCTGGCACTCTTGCATCAGCTACACCAACACTTGTATCGATTCAATACGTGAACAATGTGAATCCTTCAATCTCTGCAAACTTACTCGGGGCGGCAACGACCCCATTTTTAACGTCATCACCTGCATCCGCTCGTGCCGTAGTTCCTATAGCAGCACCTGTGATCGATAACGAAGGTGCCACAGTTTCCCTGGTATATGTCCTTCAAATTGTATGGACAGCAACTGTTGCAGCGCCTGTATCACTGAATTTACAAGCAATTGAAATGACATACACATATCAGGCTACGCCTCTTACTCCCTCGTTTACATCTATTGCTTTGACGGCCACAAGCAATCAGATAGTAATGGGAACCGGTACCACTCAAACTATCAATGCTCCTACCCCTGTGTCTAGTATTGTAAACACGATCCCAGATTCTGGAGTAGCAAGCACAAATTTTGTAATGACTGATGGTGCTCAGACAGTCAATGGAGTTAAAACTTTCAGCTCCTCTTTGATTACAAGTGGACCTACTGTAGGATATACCTACGGAGGCTCTTTGACCGCGACTGCTGCTGCTACGACGGCCACACTTAATGCCAAAGCAGGCACTGTGAGTTTTACAGGACAAACCGTGGGAGCGAATGCAGTTGTGTCATTCACTATTAACAACAACGTCGCTGGATCAACTGGTATTGTGCAGATTTCCGCAAGTTTCGCAGCTGCTGTGAATGCGAATTTGACAATACAACAACCGGTAGTTTGGAATACTGGAGTGTCCATCGTCGTTCCTATTATGAACAACTCAGCGACATCCAGCGGTGCTGTGAATTTCGATATCAATTTTATTTCATTCAAATAAGCGAATCAAAGACATAGCTACGTCCTGTATTCAAAGAATCATTGGAGAAACAGTTTGTTATTTTTTACATATTAATGACGTCGACTTCTCATATAGAAAATTGATTTCATCTGTATAAGCATGGAACCTTGATTACAATATACAATGGCTGCCGAAGACATAGAGTGGATATATCCATGCAATAGGCGCAAATACTGCGGAACAATATACGAAAAATCACCAACTCGTTATTGTGCTCAGGTTCATATTGATAATGAAAGGCTATGCAAATATTTTTCGTGTGAAGATGATGCAGAAAAATATCTAATGGAAAAGAATGTTGAATATAACCTCCCGATTGCAAACAGAGCGATCATTACAAAATTGAGCTAACCCAAGGGCAGTATGCTCTTATCGATCGCGAGGACTATGATAGAGTGGATGAACATATCTGGCGAGCCCGTTATTGTTCACATACAAAATCATATTATGTGGAAACTAATCGCGGTGAAGATATAATGGGACTACATAACTTTATCACGAATCATGAAAAAGTGGGTGATTCAAGTGTAGATCATATCAATCACAATCCGTTAGATAACAGGAAGATTAATCTCAGAATTGTAAACAGCCACGTACAAATGATCAACCGCAGAATATTCTCAAACAATACATCTGGGACAGCAGGTGTTTCGAGGAATGGTCCTGGAGCATGGCTAAGTATATGGACGGATGAGAATGGCGAGAGGCACGCTAAATCATTTTCGGTAAAAAAATATGGTGATGAAGGTGCGAAGCAACGGGCAATTGATTTTCGAAAATTACAGATGGAATCCTTACCGAATTATAGAGAGGCATTAGGTATGCCAGAGGGATGAGATATTCTATTACACTTTTCCGATGATATATGTAGTAAATTACGAGCCTTCATCCGATGATTATTTCCTTAATATTTTTTGGTAAATGCTCTCGCTTTAGGACCAAGTTTGGCGCACAGGAACATTCTATGAGCTCTACACTACTAGGACATCCTTCTAGGGATAAGAGATGCGTCGAATGTCCACACCTTATAATTTTGATACCTTCGCACGCGCCGACTAAGTTTTTTATCAATGTTGAGCTAACGATCAACTCATCGCACGGCGGAGAATTCACAAGACTTTCTATCGGATTGCCAGCCAAATCCAACACATCTATTTTCGGAATATTTTTATCCTCCGGTCGAAAACCCCTGATTCGATTAAATCCCAAATATGCCTGCTTTACATGATGCGCATCTTCAAATCCCTCGAGAGAATTCAATAACGAGTGGTACATGACAACTTTTTCTGTATCTTTTCCTATGACACCTTTCAATGTCGGCACATGCGTATATGACGCACCCAAACTTTTGACATTCTTGTATGGTATTTTCTCAATGAGAGATCTGGAGACATTTACACGTAATCCCTGATCCGTCATCTTACTACAAGACCAAACAGATATTTCAATTATTTTTTCTTCTTCGCTCGCAAGAACGTTATATTTTCGGGCAACACAAAGCCCTGAACACCTACCGGATAATCTACTGGGCGACCATGAGCAAATTTCTTGACCACGATGATATCATACGCATATAATTTTTTCTTCCCATTCCACCATTTCTTGCGTTCAGCATCCGAAATTCTATGTTGCGGCCTCAAACGCACAAAATCGCGCAAGTTAATTTCTCGCATATTGGTCAACTTGATAATTCCAAGCGCAATTTTCTTCTCTATAACTAGCAATGGCTTGTCAAGGATCGAAGTAAACCGTTTTGACTTCAATGAAATTGTTTTGATACCTGACATGACCGAACTTCCATGAGGACTTACGAGGATAATACCGCGATAATATCGCACCATCACGGCAAAACGCAGAATTATACCAACATAATTGCCAATTTTCATACAAAAAATTGAAAAATCGCAATAATATTATTAGAAATCATATATTTTCTCACCGGCCGTGATGTTCCACAGAATTTTCTCTATATTTTCACACAAAAAACCAACACCGGCGAAGAAACAGCCGACAAAAAAGACGAGGAATGGGTTCGTATATTTTATAATAGAGAGTCCATTCCAAGATCGCGCGAAAATAGGCCGAGCAAAGAACCCGCAACAACGCCTAGCTCAATTGCAAACAGGAAATCCATTGCCGCTAAAGGTCCATCAAACCATTGAAACCTCAGATGCGCCAAAATTAGAGGCTGATATTCACAGACACTTGAAAGCACGTAATATAAAAAATGAATGGTATGCAATTTCCCTCCATGAAATCAATATTGTACATAAAAAATTCACTCCGAAACCTGCCAGACAGGCTTGGTCGCTCTTCTCGCCATCCACTTGGTCATTTCCAGCTTTATGGTAGCAACATCAGCACATAAAATACAATTGAATGTGAGAAGTTTGTATATAGAATGGGAACAATTATCTCACAAGCAACCGCGACAGAGCTGTTCAGTGGATATCGTAAGGATTTTCCGTGGTTGCCGCCAGAAATTTGCGCGATAATCGACAGATATCTCGGCATCGACACGTTAAAAACACATAAGGGTATGACAGCGCCAACTATCGCAAGGATTAAGCATTATATTGTGGCACCGGAACATGGTTTTGGTTTCTGTCCTGTTATGAATTATGATGGAATGTGGCACAGGATAGTACTCTACACCTTACCATACTTCCAGGTTGCAAGTCTGAATAGGGAGATACGTAATGGGCCGATTGAAATGGAAGATACTGAATATTTCCGTCTGGTCAAGAGCCGACTTATCCACCACTCCCTAAAGTTTTGATTATCTTTTTTGCACAATTCGGTGGCGATATTATATAACAAAATTGAATTGTAAGCCTGTCATGATAAGACAGAAAAGATGAGTTTACCGACTATGATTTTCACGATATGCATCCACACTCTCATAATCTGCGCACAAATTGTGGACAAAGAGACAACACAATATTGCAAGGAAAACAGAGACTTCGACAAATGCATGACTGGGTGCTCGTGTGGATGGTGCTATGGTGCTGAAACGAATTGGACAGGCTCCTGTGAGTATCACGATTTTCAATGCAGTGGCAACTGGACGCTTTCTGCAGATGTCGGTCTATGCGCTAAGGATGGAAATACATATAAAATAATTGTGTTTTATGTTTTACTACCGACGATAATCATATTCTGTTGCTTCAGTTTAGGCGTTTTAACACGACATTTTATCAGAAATCGCAGAAATATTCCATATCATGTTGTTATCAATTGAATCACAAAAAATGATCATCGTGTATATAGCTTTTTTATTGTCATGCACATCAATTATACACGCCGATGATTGCGCAAGTTATAATACACTTAATTCATGCATATCATCATGCATGTGTGTCTGGTGTGTAGATGCAAATATAAACGCTACCGAAGCTTCACAACCCACTTGTACAAATTCATGTCGAGCACATTATTATATCGCTAACGCATCAAGCAGTTGCTTGATAGAAAAAATTGCATTTATTGCGGCTATGACTCTCATTTGCGCAGTAATAATTGGCGCTGCTATTACAATTATTATTCTGGTGGTTAGACGCAAAAGAGCTCAGCCAACAAGCCCACCAAGTTCTATCTGGATTCCAACGCTTGGTCAGCCGTCGGGTTAGCAAAAAAGATTAAAGTTCATCTAAATAATATTTTTTGCGTATCAGCCTCAAATGTCCTCAAGATCGAGAGAGTTGAGTATGGTGTTTGATACTGCGGTACCGTCGCCTGGGACAGTGCATCCCCAGGAGAATCCTCCCCAGGTGTACAAGACATTTTCCACAACGGTAAACGCCATACGCATTGTCGCAACAGGCGTATTCAAAGTGGCGACTTGATTCCAAGTATGAGTGTTGCTGATTGGTAGGGTCCATTGATTGTTCTGAATGTTATTGCCTACACCCGTAGCATTGTTAACGCATCTTCCGACTGGAGATTCTGTGTCGCCGAATGCAACGTAATAATTGCCATTAGCAAACACTCCGATCGAATCTTGTCTGTTTTCAAGCCCTGTGTTCAAAAGCTCCCATTTGTTTTGCTTGATATGGAAAATCCAGGTGTCATTTTGGGGTGCAGCTGAATCTCCAAGGATCAAATCACCTGAATGTATGATAATTCCCTTCGCATTTCCATTACCTTTCTGTGTCAAGGCGCATGGAATTCTGTATCTTCTGTGGGGAACCCCATTATCGGTTGGATCGTCGGCGAGAAGCTGAGTCCAGAGGCCGCTAACAGTATCAAACTTCCACATATCATTGTGTGTATTGAAGTCATCAGACAATCCAAATGAAACATACAAGATGCCATCATCTACTACCATACAGGAGCCAGCACGGTCGCCAGGTCCAGCATTATTCTGAGGTACGAGCGACCATTGGTTTGTATAGCCATCAAAAGCCCACAGGTCAGAGAAGACTGTAATGGGGAAAATCGTTGGTGGGAATGTCAATCCGCCAAAGACGTAGAACTTGTTGTGTTTCAAATCTGAAGCTCCAGAATGGAAAGTTCTATTACTTGGTCCAGAAGAATTGATTTTGTTCCAAACGTCGGTTTGAATGTGGTAGATGAAAGAGTCGTTGTAAAATGCAATTGCACCAAAATCAGAGGTAAAATCTTGTTGATAGCCTTGTGCAACAATGAGACGATAATCCCTGAGATGTCCCATGACTGCGGACTCACGAGGTGATGGGGCAGTTCCCGATTGCGGAAGAGCATTCCATTGAGCTGCGAAGCCAGCCACAGCCAAACAAGCCAACAAGAGGATAGACTTCATTTCGATGCGAGAAGTGGAATATACCTGGGGTAAGATTATTTTCCTTTGTTTCTCTAAATTAAATCGAAAGTAAAATATACGGATTCAATTTTTTTCCTCATACAACCTGTGTGCAAAATGCCGCCAAAAAAGAGACCCGTTGTGAAAATTCCGGTATCCCCTATAGCAATTTTGGAGCCGGCTGGTTATTATTCTGGCGATTCGGCGGTGAAAAGACATCGTGCGTTAGCTAGCGCGATGAAAATCGCAGAATACAAAGATATCATATTCAGGCTTAATGCGGTTGCCATCAGGCTAAAAAATACTCAGCCTAAATTGGTAAAAAATATCAGGTCAGATGTAAAGTGGATGCAGAAAACTTATAGAAGCGGATGAACGCAAGGGTAATTTCAGGGTCAAGAAATAGGAAAACTTATATAACAAAATTGAATATCGGAGGTAGAATTTTTGATGGACCGCCAAATATTTCTTGTGATTTTGGTCGCGATAATCCCAACAACATTTGCGTTATGTTCCACCGAACAAACAAAAGATGATTGTCTGTCTGATTGTGGATGTATTTATTGTGAATTTCAAAACACATCTATCTGTACAAACGATGTAAGTTTCTGCAAAAAAGTAAGCGGGGTTTATGAGAAAGCAAACGATAGTGAAAGTTGTAAGAATGGAGATTTGGTTGGACTAATTACTCTCATAATTGTATGCACACTTGCTTTAGCGTTGATCGCGTATTTATTTTGCTCAATAAAGGGATCAGAATGTCGTGCGATGTGCTCGCGATCAATTGGGTTAGAAGATGCGTAATTTTTTGGTGTCTGGTCATCGGAAATTCACTGATAATTATTTTCTATACTTGAAACATGTTCAGCAAAATTGAATATCAGGTCAACTTTTATGATGAAGCAACAATTCCTTCTTGCGTTTTTAGCCGTGATCATTCCGGCGACATTTGCCACGTGCAGTGAACAGCAGACGAAAGATGATTGTTTAGCCAACTGCGGATGTTATTTCTGTACAGTCTGCCCGAAAAACATATCCGTCTGTACAGATGATGTGTATTTATGCGAATTAGCAGACGGTATTTACATTGATTCTAGCAAAACAAACTATTGTAAATATAGTGATACAATACTACTTGCCATCATCGTATTCTTTGGTGTGATGGGATTAATAGTAATAATATGTCTGTGTTCTATTGATAAGTGTTATTGTCGTAGGCGGCCTATTTAATTGAATGAAATTAGTTTTTATTTTTGTTTTCATAAACCTAAGGCTTCTTTGTAATGTGGTAGTGTTTTCTCTTTTTGTTTTCGAAAACAAACAGCCATATTTTTTGCGTCCTCCTCGCCATATTTCCTTATACCGAAACTTTTAGATTTTTGGGCGCCATCACAATCTACCCATGTGGCTAACCAAGATTGTCCATATTTGTTGACGCCAATCGTACCGGAAGTATTTCTAGCTGATTTATTTTTATTGATATTTTGTATCCTACTGCTAACTATTCTAAGGTTAGATTTGCGATTATCGAGCGGGTCGCGATTAATATGATCAACTGTCCACCCATCCACAACATCATAATATTCCATTATGAAATTATGTAATGTAATAAACTTGCCATGATACGGATCATTCATAGCATAGAATTTATTTGTTTTAGGAATATATGATGCACACCAGCAATATTCATCAATCCTATCATAATCTTCAGCATCGACGAGCGTGAATTGTCCCCTCGTTAGTTCTACCGCATAATATTTTCCATAATCTATCGCTCTGTTCCTAATTGTTAAATTATGTTCAATGCTTTTTTCCATCAAATATTGTTCAGCATCGTCCATACATGTAAAATAATCATAATACCTCTCCTTGTCAATAACAACATATGCTTCATAATAATCCTTCCTTATCATGGAGATATCTCCTGGATATTTTCGCCAATTACATGGATAAACATAGCTTATTTCATTCATCATTAAATTATATTCCCATATAAAATACAAAGTATTTTTTTTTTGAATAAAAAATTGAATCGCATTCTATTGAAGCAATTCTCGAGCCAATTCATTCAAAGGCACTATGTTGGGCAAAATTGCATTGGTATTGACCGTGTTGGTTGCAATGGCAGCTGAGAGCAAGATACTAGTAATTGGAAATTGCGAAGCCATAGATAATGAAAAAGCATGCACGAATCATCCCACCTGCACATGGTGTTTGTTGGACGGAAAGATGGATCGATGTTATTACAACAACGGTGCTTGTGAGGAAATAGGAGGTACTCCAGTGCTTCGTACAGAAGTCAAACATGATCTCGAAAAGCATATGCCGAATCTCCTGTTCATCATTGGATCGCTTGCAATTATCATCATCACCTATTGCTTCTGTATGTAGGCAGGGTGAAAATTGAATTGTATTTTTTGATAGGAAATACCTACTTCGACGTTCGTAAAACCATGATAGCGAAGCTTGTGTTTCTGGTTGTTTTCATATCAGCTTGCAGCGCATTTACATTCAGCAAGTGCGACAGAATTGACAATAAAGCTAAATGTTTGGCATCCTGTGATTGTATCTGGTGTGCTGATGTGGAACAACCGAGATGTTATTTCAACGATACTGTTTGCAGAGAACAGAAGGGATGGCCGATGCATGCTGACCCCACGAAGACGTGTAAATTTGAGGAATTTGTGGTAGTGATGTCATTTGGTGCAGTCATCCCTGGATTATTATCCGTAGTATGCAGATATTGCGAAGGAAGAAAAAAGAAACATACGAGCTAAAATTGATTTTTTGTTTGCATAATATGATTCACGCAGTGATTCGATGGCGGCTATCGTGAAATTTGTCGTTTTGGCAGCGTTTATTTGTAATGCAGCCGCACTTTGCTCTGAATTTCATGGAGATGATTGCCTGGGAAACTGTGGATGCGGAATCTGCAACTTAACGACACATGAAGTTTGCCTTGATGATAAAGGGGCTTGTTTGCAGTTGGACGGAGATTGGAAACCCGCTAGCGATACTGAGAAATGTCATAACTTGATGATAGTTGTCTGGGTTTTGGTTGGTGTGGTTGGATTTACCTCGGTTGCTTTGATTTTGTTATTGGTCGGGTGTAAGTTTTGGTCTTATTTCAAATCTTTCTCTCAGTTTGAGGTTCAGCCGCTAATTCGTTAACCTCTTCATTCTTTTTTCAACCTCCTTAAAATTCATCCTCAAAAAAATACCCAGTAGTACCCCCTACGGTACCCTAAAAATGCAAAATCCTCTTTTCAATCCGACCCCAATAACTTTTTTATAAGTAAGCCGATAAATTTTCATAGTCAAAGTCATGTTTTGGTTTTTTCAACTTTTTACCCCCCGATGTACCCCCTACTAAACATTTTTTTCGACCATCGCCACTTACCCCCGACCTACCAAAAAAGTTGACCAAAAAATTTGACTCCCCATGATGACCCCAACATATTGATCAACTTATTACTTTCTGAAACATTCGACCCTAATTTTCAAACTCATCTATCGACATTTCTTATATTCAAACATACTTAGTAGACCTCAAAAAACCCTTGACAATTGTCCGCGGAGGTAGGTCGGGGCAATAAGCGGCGATGAAATTTATCAGGCAAATTATCAAGAAAATCATCGCGGCGACATGAAAAACTCGTGAAAATCCTTCAAAAAATCCCCGAAAACTCTCGGAAAATTTCTCGCCGGCATCATCGCGGACCAAATCGCGGCGACTTTTTTGCGATGGCGAACTTATACTCAAATATACTTCAAACTTATCGGAAAACCCCTGGAAAGTTGTCGCCAGAGGTCATCGCCAACTTATATTCCACAATATAAGCATCAAGAACATATGAAAAAAGTATTAATCAAACTAACATTCCATCGATGGCAAAAAAGATTTTGGTCTCGTGAGCTGCTCGCCTCTGGCAGATAATTTTTCCCTTATCTCTTCTTTCTTTATCATTAGCGGCTAGTTTTCAACATAATATTGCGATGGTAGGTTGGGCCTATATGCGCGATTAAATTTCCTCGAGCCGAAAACGTTTTGATTTTCAGGATCTTGCGCGAAAAAGTGCTTGAGAAATCACGGAAATCATCGAAAAAGTGCTTGAGAAATCACGGAAATCATCGAAAAAGTGCTTGAGAAATCACAGGGGCGGCCTATACGCAGAAATATTTCATCATGATACTTCATGGGGTAGGTCGTGTAATAGTTGGGGCGTGTTGCGGATCGTTAGAAAAAAGCAATATTTTTCGAGGACATCGAGTGAAAAATCGACCCTGTGATATCAAAAAATCTATATACAAAATTGAATCTTTCATCTTCAAAAGTGGTTGAGGACTATCGCCGAGGGTCATATGTGCAATCGGTTGTGGCAGTATATTGAGTAGTAGGTGCGCGAGTTTGCGGACATCTGCGAAAATCACAATTTTTGGGGTCATCCTCGCAAAAAATTGAGGGAAAATCGTGATTTTCGCGCTAAAACTCATGCGAAAAATGTTGGGGCGACTGATTTTTCTGCCATCGCGGCCATCTGCCTCTCGTTTTCCTCGATCGATGTTCGTGCGAAGTCCATCCGCGATTTCTGCGCACATTTTCGTTTTTTTGCGCAAAGTTGGTTCTCTGCGCATGTTTTTTGATGTATGCGCAGTCAATATCTGGGTCCAATCATGTTCGGAGGGAAGACCATCGATCCTCATAAGAACCTTCTCCTCGGACCCCAATCTCCCCCCTCAACCTCCTATCGATTATTAAACCTGCGTTTTTCTGTTCGTTCTCGCTCTGCCTATCCCTATTTCGCGCAGTTTTTCGTTTTTTAACTCTCAATTTTTGCGTTATTTTTGTAAAATAAATGCATAA
>Ga0070741_10019974_pt1 | contig 10639 bp, 7 predicted proteins | sample Coa_R1_4_FD_66440 | JGI IMG/M metagenome (GOLD analysis project Ga0070741, IMG submission 66440) | Surface soil microbial communities from Centralia Pennsylvania, which are recovering from an underground coalmine fire - Coalmine... | ecosystem: Environmental > Terrestrial > Soil > Unclassified ... | reverse complement strand
TGAGCCGTGACGGAAAACGTCTCTATGTGGCAGTCAGCGGCCTGCCAAAGTGTCCACCCTCGCAGTCCGATGCGGAGTGCGCGAAACTCAAGCACGATCTGACTGCTGATGGCATCGCCGTCATCGATACCACCACGCTCAAACTGACCGGCCTCCTCAAGGCCGGCTCGGACCCGGAGCAGTTTGATCTCAGCAAGGACGGCCGGCGGTTGTTCATCTCAAACGAGGACTCGGGCACCGTCTCGGTCCTGGACGTCCACAGCGGCGATGTGGTCGGCAGCATTCCGGTGGGGGCCGAGCCTGAGGGCGTCCGGGTCACACCGAACGGTCGCCAGATCGTCGTCACCAGCGAGTCGGCAAACTCGATCTCCATCATCGATTCGAGCACGCTCAAGCTGCTGCGAACGGTGCCGGTAGGCAAGAGACCGCGCGATACGGGCATCACACCCGACAGCACGACGGCCTATGTTTCGGGGGAAGCAGACGCATCGCTCTATAAGGCATCGCTGGTCGCCGAGGCCCCGGCGAGCCGCCTGATGCAGTTTCGCCCCCAGGATCGGCCTATGGGCGTGGTGCTCGATTCTCGCCGCCATCGTGTCTATGTCAGTACCGGTCGCGGCGGCACGGTCGCGGTCGTCGATCTACAGGGGCCAAAAGTGGTGGAAGAGATAGCCGTTGGTGCTCGACCGTGGGGCATCGCGCTGTCGCATGACGGCCGCACGCTCTACACGGCCAACGGCTCCTCCAACGATGTGAGCGTCATCGACACGAACAGCCTGAAGGTCACCCATAAGATCAAGGTGGGCAGTTCGCCCTGGGGTGTCGTGCTCGCGCCATGACGCCGTGCGTCCAGCCTGCTGCGTTCCCGCTCCGGGTAGGGCGACGAGCGCTGGGGGCCTGGGCGGCCGCACCGCCGATCGGGTCGAGTGGGCCGCCCTAGTGGCGATCGGTGACGAGAGGCTTCAGCCCGCAGGCGCGATAGGAGTCCGCCTCGAGCGTACGAAACAGCTTGGCGCGCTGCTTGGCTCGGTCCGGATCCCGGAACTCCCCCCCACCCTCGCCCGGCAGGGTCGAGTAGTGGGCGAAAGTCGCCGCCTCCACGTAGTCGTCGTAGCTCAGGTGCTGTGCGATGCGATCGATCACACACGAGCACTTGTAGAGATCTTCAAGCTTGCCCCCGTTGCGACCCATGCAATCCTGAACGAACTCGACCCGGGCGGAGGTCGGGTAATCGTTCGGCAATGGATCACTGTGTGCCGGAATGGCGCACCAACATAGCGCGGCCCAGAGGGCCGGAATTGCGGTCCTGGAGTGCAATGTTCGGGTTCGTTCAGCCATGAGTTTCCCATTCCTGACACAGTGAGCCAGAGATACGCTTCGATCCTACGCCGCGGCCCCCAGTTCCTCCAATGTTTGCGGTTGCAGCGCGGTGACGGCAGGTGTATTGATATGCGCCGATAAACAGAGCGTGTCACACATGCGCCCGCCAGCATGCGTGCCACGGATGGCTTGCCCTGCACGTCACCCGTCTTTAAAGATTGCATGCAGGGAGGCGATCGTATTGCTCGAGAACCATAAGCTGGAGGAGATATGAGATACGAGTACCGTTCCATCCTAATGAGGGCCGCCGTGCTCGCCGCAGCCGCGGCAACATCGACTTCAGCCCTCGCCGACGCCGATCTGGACCAGAAGATCGCGGATCCGTCCAACTGGGCGGCGGCGGCGGGCGACTATTCCAACCATCGCTACAGCGAGCTCAAGCAAGTCAACGCGAGCAACGTCGGCAAGCTGCAGGTCGCATGGACGATGTCCACCGGCGTGCTGCGCGGCCATGAGGGATCGCCGCTGGTCATCGGCGACACAATGTACGTTCACACGCCGTTCCCGAACAATGTGTACGCAATCAACCTGAAGGATCAGACCTTCCGCTGGAAGTACGAGCCGAAGCAGGATGCGGACGTGGTCCCGGTGATGTGTTGCGACACTGTCAATCGCGGACTGGCCTATGGCGACGGCAAGATCTTCCTGCAGCAGGCGGACACCACCCTGGTCGCGCTCGATGCGAAGACCGGCAAGGTGGTCTGGACGGTAAAGAACGGCAATCCGAAGATCGGTGAAACCAACACCAACGCGCCGCATGTCTTCAAGGACAAGGTGCTCACCGGAATCTCGGGCGGCGAGTTCGGGGTGCGCGGCCGCATGCATGCCTACGACATCAAGACAGGCAAGCTGGTGTGGAAGGGATATAGCGAAGGCACCGATGCCGAGATGATCATGGATCCGCAGAAGACCATGACCTGGACCAACGGCAAGATGGCGCCGGTCGGCAAGGACTCCTCGCTCAAGACCTGGCAGGGCGATCAGTACAAGCTCGGCGGCGGCACCACCTGGGGCTGGTACTCTTACGATCCGAAGCTCAACCTCGTCTACTACGGAAGCGGCAACCCGGGCACCTGGAATCCCTCGCAGCGCCCGGGCGACAACAAATGGTCGATGACCATCTGGGCGCGCGACCTGGACACGGGCAAGGCCAAGTGGGTCTACCAGATGACGCCCCACGACGAGTGGGACTTTGACGGCGTCAACGAGGTGCCGCTGATCGACGTCACCATCAACGGCAAGAAGGTTCCGGCGCTGGTGCACTTCGATCGCAACGGCTTCGGCTACACGCTCAATCGCGAGAACGGCGAGCTGCTGGTAGCTCAGAAGTACGACCCCCAGGTGAACTGGGCGACCAAGGTCGACATGAAGACCGGCCGTCCGCTCGTAGACAAGCGGTACTCGCCCGGAACGACGGGTCCCGATGTCAACGTGAAGGACATCTGCCCGGCGGCGCTGGGCTCGAAGGACGAGCAGCCTTCGAGTTACGACCCGCATTCAGGCCTGATGTTCGTGCCGACGAATCACGTCTGCATGACCTATGAGCCCTTCAAGGTGGAGTACACCGCGGGTCAGCCGTACGTCGGTGCGACTCTCACGATGTTCCCCACACCCAACAGCCACGGCGGCATGGGCAACTTCATCGCGTGGGATCCGGCCGCGGGCAAGATCGTATGGTCCAAGCCGGAGCGCTTCTCGGTATGGTCAGGGGCACTGACGACTGCCGGCGACGTGGTCTTCTACGGCACGCTGGAAGGCTACCTCAAGGCAGTGAGCCCGAAGGATGGCAAGGAGCTGTGGAAGTTCAAGACTCCATCGGGAATCATCGGCAACGTGTTCACGTATGAGTACGGCGGCAAGCAGTACGTCGGGGTGTACTCCGGCATCGGCGGATGGGCGGGCATTGGCATGGCAGCCGGGCTCACCGAGTCCACCGCAGGGCTGGGCGCGGTCGGCGGATACAAGGATCTGGCGAAGTACACGACACTCGGCGGCTCGCTGTTCGTGTTTTCGTTGCCGGAGACTTGAGGAACTCGTTTCCGCTTTGAGCGTCTAGTCACATAGAGCCAACGGATCGCGCCACGTCGCCCCCCGGCGGCGTGGCGCGGTCGTCTCGACGAGGGGAAAACATGCGGACGAGCATTCCAGCGATGGCGCTGGGGGTGGTTGTGTTGATATGGGGGGCGGCGCGGGCCGCCGATCCGGCGCCCGCAAATCCATCGACATCGAGCCCCTTGTATACGGTCAAGGACGGGAACAAGGTGGACGACAAGACACTGGAGGGCTGGAAGACCTGGCGCGCGATGGCGTGTGAGCGCTGCCATGGGCCGGAACAGCAGGGCCTGGTTGGACCGTCGCTGGTCGATGCATTCAAGACGCTGTCAAAGGACGACTTCCATACGATTATTACCCAGGGCCGTGTTCAGAAAGGCATGCCGAATTTTGGCGGAGTCGCACTCGTGCAGAGGACCTGGGAAGACCTCTACGCCTACCTGAAAGGCCGCTCCGACGGCAAGATCGCTCCCGGACACCTCTATCCGCTCAACCAGGCCGATGCGCCTCCACCCCCGGAGGGGTGGAAGAGCTCGCCATGAAGACAGCGCCCGCGATAGCCGCGGGAGCAGCCAGCCCGCGGCCGATCCTGGCGGCCGGCGTGCAAGCGATGCGGGCCATCCTTTTGACCGTCGGCACACTTGCGTTATGCGCCGCTTTCCAATGCGCATCCGCGCAGGCGGAGAAGGGCGGAGCGACGATCAAGGGCGCAGAGCCGCCTGCGCAGGCGGAGTCCGAGGCCGGGCCGGAAGCCTCCGACACTCTGCATGTCTGCGCGGATCCGAGTAGCCTGCCCCAGTCCAACGATCGAGGCGAGGGTTACGAGAACAAGATTGCGGAGCAACTCGCGCACGATCTCGGGAAGAAGATCGATTACACCTATTTCCCGCAGCGGATGGGCTTCGTACGCAACACGTTGCGCTCACGCGATGAGACGACGCTCAAGTACAAATGCGACGTGATCATGGGTGTGCCTCTGGGGTACGACATGACGGCCACGACGAAGCCTTACATGCGCTCCACGTATGCCCTGGTATTCACCGATCACCCCGACTTCAAGAGCGTGAAGACACCGCAGGATTTCCTGGCACTGCCGCCGCAGAAGCTCCACTCGCTGCGCATCGGGATCTTCGGTTTCTCGCCGGCGGCCAACTGGCTGCTGCAGAATGGATTGATCGAGCGGGCGCAGGTCTACCCGCCCCAGAGCGGTGACCCCAAGGAGACTCCGGGCAGCACCGTCGAGCGCGATCTGAGCTCGGGCAAGATCGATGCGGCCGTCGTGTGGGGTCCGTTCGCAGGACTCATGGTGAGCGAGCACAGCGGGCCACACGCCTGGACGGCGGTCCCCTTCAAGGCGGATCAAAAGATCAAGTTCGACTATGAGATTTCGATGGGCGTGCGTTTCGGTGAGAAGAAGTGGAAGGACACGCTCGATCAGTGGATCAGCTCGCATCAAGCGCAGATCAACTCCATCCTGACGAGCTATCACATCCCGCTGTTGCCGACGACCGAGGCCGCGCCGGCGAGCTGAGCAACTGCGCGGGCAGCGCGGTCGCGCCCCCGGGCCGGCACTGTCTATACTGGCAGTCATGGATCTCCATGGCATAGGGGAATGTCCACACAGACCCTCCTGAATCCGCGGCAGGTGCGGACTGTCGCCGATGCGCGCGCGATCGTGGCCGAGCGCGAGCTCACGCATGTCAAGGTAGGTGTGTTCGACAATGACGGGATTCTGCGCGGCAAATACATGGCGCGACCCAAGTTCGAGTCGGCACTCGAGAGCGGTTTCGGCTTCTGCGACGTCGTGCTGGGCTGGGATAGCCGCGATCAGCTCTATGACAATGCGCGCTACACGGGCTGGCATACCGGTTACCCCGATGCGCCGGTGCGGCTGATACCCGAGAGCTGCCGGGCGCTGCCGTGGGAGGAGCCGGTTTTGTTCTTCCTGGGGGAGTTCAGCGGCGCCGCCCGGAAGGTCTGTCCGCGTGGTCTTCTGCAGCAGGTGTTGGAGCGAGCCCGGGCGATGGGTTACGAGGCCCTCGCTGGATTCGAATACGAGTTCTTCGTGTTCAGCGAGACGCCCGACTCGGTACGCGAGAAGCATTACCGGGGACTGAAGCCGATCGCGCCCGGCAACTTCGGCTACAGCGTGATCCGCAATAGTGTCTGGAGCGACTTCTACAGATCGCTCCTCGAGACCTGCGAGAGAATGGATTTTCCGCTCGAAAGCCTGCATGAGGAGACCGGCCCCGGTGTGATCGAGGCGGCTATCGCAGCGGACGGGGCGCTCGCCGCTGCCGACAAGGCCGCTCTCTTCAAGACCTTCGCCAAGGTGCTCGCACAGAGGCAAGGGTTGATGGCCACGTTCATGGCCAAATGGTCCATGGACTGGCCTGGCCAGAGCGGGCACATTCACCTTTCCCTGCGCAACACCGCGGGCAAACCTGTATTCCACGATTCCAACGGGTCGCACGGCATGAGCGACACGATGCGTTGGTTCGTGGGCGGCCAGCAGAGACTGATGCCGGAGCTGCTGGCGATGATTGCACCCACCGTCAATTCCTACACGAGATTGATTCCGGGATTCTGGGCACCGACAGATTCTGCCTGGAGCGTCGACAATCGGACGTGCGCGCTGCGGGTCATCCGGGGAAGTCCGAAATCGCAGCGTGTCGAGTATCGCGTCGCCGCCGCGGACGCGAACCCGTATGTCAGTCTGTCTGCGGCCATTGGCTCAGGGCTGTGGGGCATCGAGCACCGGATCGAGCCCGAGCCCATGGTCGAGGGCAATGCCTATGAGCGCAGCCATCCGCCGGAGCTGCAGCTCCCGCGCACGCTGTGGGAGGCCGCGCAGCGCCTCAAGGGCTCCTCCATGGCGCGGGAGTGCTTTGGCGAGGAGTACATCGAGCACTTTGCGGCGAGTCGTGAATGGGAGGAGCGCGAATTCCGCCGGCATGTGACCGACTGGGAGCTCGCGCGTTACTTCGAGATCATCTGAGAGCCCGGCGCCAGAGTCTCATGGCTTCGCAACAGACCGTCAGTCCGGTGGATGGCTCGGTGTACTGCGAGAGAGCGCTCGCAGACTCTGATCACATAGAGGCCGTGCTCAGTCGCGCGGTCCACGCGCAGCGCGCATGGCGCAGCGTACCCATCGCCGAGCGGGCGACAATCTGCAATCGCTTCTGTGAGCACTTCGAGGCGCAGCGCGCGCCCTTGGCGCTCGAGCTGACCTGGCAGATGGGCCGCCCGGCTCGCCAGAGCCCCGGGGAGATCAGTGGGACTCTGGAGCGGGCCCGCTACATGATCTCCGTTGCAGCGGAGGCGCTCGCCGAGATCAATCCGGGACCGAAGCCGGGATTCGAGCGATTCGTCCGCCGCGAGCCGCTCGGCCTCGTGTTCACGATCGCGGCCTGGAATTATCCGTACCTGATCGCCGTCAACAGCGTCATTCCGGCGCTGATGGCCGGCAACTCGGTCGTGTTGAAACACTCAGCGCAGACCCCTTTGTGCGCCGAGCGCTTTGCGGAAGGCTTGCGCGCCGCCGGTCTGCCGCCGGGGGTGTTCGATTATCTGCACCTGAGCCATGAGGACACCGAACGGGTCGTAGCCGATCCGCGTGTGGCCTTCGTGGCCTTCACCGGCTCGGTCGAGGGCGGCCGTGCTATTCAGCGAGTGGCAGCAGCCGGCTTCGCGGGTGTCGGCCTCGAATTGGGAGGTTGCGATCCAGCCTATGTGCGCCAGGATGCCAACATACCGCACGCGATCGAGAGCCTCGTGGATGGGGCGTTCTTCAACAGTGGCCAGTCCTGCTGCGGGATCCAGCGCATCTATGTGCACGAGCGCGTCTACCAGCAGTTCGTGGCGGGCGCGATCGAGTTGGCAGGCAAGTACGTGCTGGGCGTTCCGACCGACCCGGACACGACGCTCGGGCCGGTGGTGCGGGTTGCGGCGGCGGAGCGGATTCGTCGGGAAGTCGGGGCTTGCCTCGCGAGCGGAGCGCGCAGTGGGCTCGATGCGCGGCGGTTTCCTGCAAGTCGTCCGGGTACGCCATATCTTGCTCCGGAGCTGCTGCTCGATGTGGACCACACGATGTCTGTCATGCGCGAGGAGATCTTCGGACCGGTGGCGGGCGTCATGCGTGTGCGCAGCGACGAGGAGGCCGTGCGATTGATGAATGACAGCAGATTCGGTCTGACCGCCGCAGTGTGGACCCAGGATGCCGAGGCCGCACTTTCCATCGGCGAGCGCATTCAGACGGGCACGTGGTTCGTGAATCGATGCGACTATCTTGACCCGGCGCTCGCCTGGACCGGTGTGAAGGATTCCGGGCGGGGCTGCACGCTCTCACGTGTAGGATACGAGCAGCTCACACGGCCCAAATCCTTTCACTTGCGTCAGCTGTGACCCGCACACATCCGCCATGGAACTGAAGGGCAACTGGAACTTTCCGACCTCGATCCGCTTCGGTGCGGGCCGAATTCGCGAACTGCCGGAGGTCTGCCGCACGCTCGGGATGAGCCGCCCCCTGCTGGTGACCGATGCGGCGCTGGCCAGGCTGCCGCTCGTTTCCGCTGCCGTGACCACCTGCGCTGAAGCGGGCCTCGAGTGTCTCGTGTACTCGAACGTGCAGGGCAATCCCATCGCCGACAACGTGATGTACGGCGTCGCAACCTTTCAGGCGGGCGGCCATGACGGGGTCATCGCATTCGGCGGCGGAAGCGCTCTCGACGTGGGCAAAGCGATAGGCCTGATGGTCGGTCAGGCTCGGCCGCTGTTCGATTTCGAGGATCGCGAGGATTGGTACCTGCGCGTGAACGTGTCAACGATGGCGCCCGTGGTGGCGGTGCCGACGACCGCTGGCACAGGCTCGGAGGTCGGACGGGCTGCCGTGATCACCGATCCGGCGGACCACACCAAGAAGATCATCTTCCATCCGCGCATGATGCCTGGGGCGGTCGTCGCCGATCCGCAGCTCACGTGCGGGTTGCCTCCGCAGGTCACAGCGGCGACGGGCATGGATGCGCTCTCGCACAGTCTCGAGGCCTACTGCTCGCCCCTGTACCATCCCCTTGCCGAAGGCATCGCGGTGGAGGCCATGAGACTGGTGAAGGAGTGGTTGCCTGCTGCGGTCGAGGAGGGAGGCAACCTGACAGCCCGCGCAAACATGTTGATCGCTTCGTCGATGGGCGCAACCGCCTTTCAAAAGGGACTCGGAGCGATGCATAGTCTGAGCCATCCGTGCGGTGCGAACCTGAACACTCACCACGGGCTGACCAACGCGGTGGTCATGCCGTACGTGCTGGCCTGGAATCGGCCGGCGATCGAGGCCAAGTTGCAGCGTCTCGCGGCCTACCTCGGACTGCCGGGCGGGTTCGATGCCATTCTCGAGTGGCTGCTCTCACTGCGCCGGCGGATCGGAATTCCCAACACGCTGGCCGAGATCGGCGTGCAACCGGAACATGCCGCCCGGTTTGCGCCGCAGGCGCTGGCCGATCCTTCTACGCCTACCAACCCGTTACCGATGAGCCGGGATGACTTCGAGCATCTCTATCTCAACTGCATTCGCGGCCAGCTCTGATCCAAGAAGCCGCTCCGGCCTGGCGCGGGCGTGCTAAGCTGAATTTCGGTCAATAACTAGATAATTGCTCCCGATCGCGCCGCCCGGCGCCGGCAAATCCACCGCCAACGAGTTGCCGCGCCGCCGCGTGCCGTGGTGAACCGAGGTCACTTCCCGTGCCGGACACGTCCGTGCGACCGTCAGCGCAAGCTGGGCGCGCTGCTTCGTCCGTGGCCGGTAAGGGCTTGCGGCGGTCGGGAATGAACCCTGCGGAGGCGGGCCGGATCGAGCTTGCAAGCGGCGCGGCGGCGTGCCAACGGCTCCTGCGAACTGCGGGCGGCGATCGTTTGTGTCCGGTCTCATGCAGCACGGCATGCCGCCAGAGAGGGCGCGCATGTCGTGGGATGGCGACAGGAGTGGTTTGTCACGAGGGGGCGCCGGCCTGCCGGTTGCGTGCCCGGAGCGGCTGGTGATCAGAGGCTTTCAGGCTTATCTGGGGATTATCGTGCTGGCGTTGTTGGCCCCGGCCGCTGCGGCGCAGTCGACTCCGCCACCGCCCACCAACCCGCCTGCCGCAAACCCGTCCGCCGCAAATCCATCCGAACCTGGGGGGAACCAGCCCGAACACCCGGCGAGCCCGCCGCCGGAACGTGCCGCGCATCGGCAAGGTCACGCCGCCAATCAGTCAGCACACGCGCCCAACCCGCAACAGACGCGATCGGAGGAGAAGACGAGCACGGCAGACGGGACCGCAGCGGGCCGACCCGCAGCTCAGCGGGTAGCTCCACGTCCAGCGCCGCCGCGTGAACCTTTTACCTTCGAGACGGTCCAGCACTTGGCTCAGGACCGCGCCTCGAAACCGTACCGCGAACGCTCGACGAGGCTGCCGGCCGTATTGGCCAAGCTGAGCTACGACCAGTACCGCGATATCCGGTTTCGCCGCACCAGCGCGCTCTGGTACGACCATGCCATGTTTGAAGTGCAGTTCTTTCATCGCGGGTTCACGTATGACCGGCGGGTGAATATCAACGAGGTCGTTGGAACTGCCGTACGCGCCGTACCTTACAACCCGGCGATGTTCGAATTCGGCAAGCTCGTTCCTCCGGTCAAGCTGCCCGCCGAGCTGGGTTTTGCGGGGTTCCGGGTCCACTATCCGCTGAATGTCCCCAATTACAAGGATGAGGTGCTCGTGTTCCTCGGTGCTTCCTATTTCCGGGTCCTCGGCCGCAACCAGTCCTATGGGCTGTCGGCACGCGGCCTGGCGGTGAATACCGCGACGGAGGCCGGCGAGGAGTTTCCGTATTTCACCGATTTCTGGCTGGTACGCCCCGAGCCGGACCAGCACTCCCTGACGATCTTCGCCCTGCTCGACAGCCCGAGCGTCACAGGGGCGTACCAGTTCGAGCTGCGCCCAGGGTCGATCACCCAGGTGCAGGTCAGCGGCGAGCTCTATCCACGCAAGGCGATCGAGAAGGTGGGCATCGCTGCCCTGAGCTCGATGTTTCTGTACGGCGAGAACTACACGGGTCGGCACTTCGATGATTACCGGCCGGAGGTCCATGAAAGCGACGGCCTGATGACGCAGACCGGGGTGGGGGAGTGGGCCTGGCGCCCTTTGGTCAACCCGCGCTCGCTACGGGTGAACCGATT
>Ga0070741_10019973_pt1 | contig 10639 bp, 8 predicted proteins | sample Coa_R1_4_FD_66440 | JGI IMG/M metagenome (GOLD analysis project Ga0070741, IMG submission 66440) | Surface soil microbial communities from Centralia Pennsylvania, which are recovering from an underground coalmine fire - Coalmine... | ecosystem: Environmental > Terrestrial > Soil > Unclassified ... | reverse complement strand
TTGTCAGGTTGCAAGTTCAGAACGAACTTCCGCAGAGCACGGCTTCTGTTCGCGATGTTGCGTGGTCACAACCACCGCTGGTTTGGCCCGGCTCAGCCCATCGCTGAAGCCCGCTTCCGCAGCTCACAACAATGCGCGAAGCCCGCTGGAGATTCACGCTTAATTTTCGGTACTCAGTTTCTGCCCGTTGCTCAGGCCCTCATCGGCTTCCGCAGCTTACCGCTTCCGAACGCGTGCCTCCGGTTGGCAACGCCTACGCCCATTGCGCCATTCGTGGTTTCTGATTTGCGCCAGGCGATAGGCACAACCGAAATCAGCCAACTTATCTACTAAGGAAAGAGATATGGAATTCAAGAACACAATCACGTACGTGCTCGCGCTGCTTGTCGCACTTTGCTTGGCGATTCCAGCGGCTTCACAGAATCTCGTGTCCGGGGACATCACTGGCATTGTTTCCGATCCGAGTGGCGCGGTTCTTCCCAACGTGCAGGTCACGTTGAAGAACAACCAGAACGGCCAGACACAAACCACCAACACGAATGCACAAGGCGTTTATCGCTTCTCGCTGCTGACGCCGGGAAACTATACAATCTCCGCGGCTCCGCAGGGATTCCAGACAACTCAGCGCAATGCCAACGTCACAGTCGGTCAAGCGGTGACGGCCAACCTGCAAGCCGCTGTTTCGTCCGCCAGTCAGACGGTCGAAGTGACTGCTGAAGGTGGCGTGGTCCAAACCCAGAACGCAAACATTTCCACCAATTACACCCCGGAACAGATCGCGACCACGCCTAACCCTGGGAACGATCTAAGCTACATCGTGCAAACCGCTCCCGGCGCAGTGATGAATACGCAGGGTGGCTACGGCAACGATTCCACTTTTGGTCTTCCGGGCACTTCGAACCTGTTCACCGTGAACGGTATGAACGAAAACGATCCGTTCCTCAATCTGAACAACTCGGGCGCGACCAACCTTCTGCTCGGACAGAACGACGTCCAGGAAGCAACCGTCGTGAATAACGGATATTCCGGACAGTACGGTCAACTTGCCGGCGCCAACGTGAACTACGTCACCAAGTCAGGCACGAACGCCTTTCACGGCAACGCCAGCTATTTCTGGAATGGCAGCGTGATGAACGCCAACAATTGGTTCAACAACAACAGCGGCACGCCTAGGCCGTTCGTCAACGCGAATCAGTGGGGTGCTTCGTTCGGCGGACCGATTATCAAAAACAAGACCTTCTTCTTCGTCGATACCGAAGGGTTACGTGTCGTACTGCCTACCAGCACGCCGGTAAACATCCCAAGTCCTCAATTCCAAGCGGCAACCCTCGCCAATCTGGCGACTGTCAGCCCGGGCTCTGTCCCGTTCTACAACCAGATTTTTTCGCTGTACAACAATGCTCCGGGCGCCACTCGCGCGGGTGTCGGAACCCTGACTCCTGGCGTAGACAACTCGGGCGCTGCAACCGGCATTGGTTGCGGAACTTTCAGCAGCCCATTACTTTCTCCCGGCACTCCCTGCGCTCTGCAATTCCGTTCAACGGCAGGCAACTTCAACCGTGAATGGCTTTTGACCGGGCGCGTGGACCAGAATCTCGGCAGCAATGACCGGGCGTTCATTCACTTCCGCACCGATCACGGCGTGCAGGCCAGCTATACCGACCCTCTCACGTCGGTGTTCAACGCCACCAGCAATCAGCCGCAATACGAAGGACAGTTGAACGAGACGCACACTTTTGGCTCGACCTCGGTCAACCAGTTCATCCTTTCCGGATCGTGGTACAGCGCCGTATTTCAACCGGCAAGTCTGTCGGCTGCGACCGCGCTCGCACCATTCCAGATTTCGTTCAACGGCAGCGCCTTTTATCGAGTTGGCCGCGACCTGAACATCTGGCCCCAAGGGCGCAACGTCTCCCAGTACCAGATCGTGGATGACTACTCGAAGCTGATCGGAAACCACTCGCTCAAGTTCGGCGTAAACTTCCGGCGCTACGACGTCACCAACTACGATCCGGGCGCGGGCTCAATTGGATCCAGCGGCGGCTTGGATCTGACCAGCTTCTTCAACGGAACCGGCGTCAATTACACGCAAAGCTTCCCATCTCGCTTAACCCAGCCTATCGCGCTTTACGGACTTGGACTCTATGCGCAAGACGAATGGGCAGTTCGCCCGAATCTGCGCCTGACACTTTCGTTACGCGCGGATCACAACTCCAATCCGGTATGCCAGACGAATTGTTTCGCCCGGTTTAACAACTCGTTCCTGGATATCTCCCACGATCCCAACCTGCCTTATAACCAGTCGATTCAGACCGGGCAGCATCAGGCTCTGACCAATTTCGACAACATCAACTGGCAGCCGCGCGTGGGCTTTGCGTGGACTCCGCTTGGCGCGAACAAAAACACAGTGCTCCGCGGCGGAATCGGTCTCTTCATCGACCAGTTCCCCGCATTCGTGGTGGACGGGTTCATCACCAACACCCCACTGGACAACACCTTCACCGTCGGCTCAGCGCCGCTGTCGCCAGCGGTCGCCGGAAATCAATCTTCGCTTGCCGCTATTGCGAACACCGCGTTCATCAACGGATTTGCTGCTAACGGAACGGCGAGTTCGATCGCAGCTTCTCTTCCAGCTGGAGTTCCGTTCGTCGCGCCTAGCATTTACAATGCCGCGCGTCGAATTCACTCCCCGCAATATCAGGAATGGAATCTGTCCTTCGAACAAGGGCTTGGCCAGAAGATGTCATTCCAGATCAACTACGTCGGCAACCATGGAATTCACGAGGCCATCCAGAACGCCGGACAAAATGGCTATTGTGATACCACCTGCCTGGGAACTCTGGGCGCACCCGCAACCGCAACCAGCTACCTGGGACTTCCCACGGCGCCCATTGATCCGCGGTTCGGAACTATCACCGAAGTGCAGAGCAACGGCGTTTCCAACTACAACGGCGTCACACTCTCTCTAACCCGCAAGTTTACCGACTTGCAATTGCAGGCGAACTATACCTGGAGCCATGCGCTTGATGTTGTCTCGAACGCTGGCTTCCTGCAGTACAGCCTCGACACCAACTTCAGCGTGTTGAATCCGACGAATCCCTTCAACGTCAAAGACTTTAATTACGGCAATGCCGACTACGACACGCGGCATTACTTCAGCCTGAACTATGTCTACAACACTCCCAAGCTGCAAGGCTGGAAGGGTGCACTGGCAAGCTGGACAGTTTCCGGCACGATGTTCGTCCGCAGCGGCCTGCCGTTCACGGTCACTGATTCGAATACCACCGGCGTCCTGAACAGCTTCAACTACGGCACCACGGCCAACACCGGGGCGAACGTGTTTGCGAACGACCTCGGTGGCGCTTCCGCCAGTTGCGGTAGCAGCGCGGTCACAACTCCATGCTTGAATGCTGCTTCGTTCAGCGCGGCCACCACCGGCTTCGGCTTGCAGCGCCGCAACCAGTTCTACGGCCCCAACTTCTTCGACACCGATCTCACGGTGATGAAGAACTTCAACATCCCGCACTGGGAGTCCGGAAAGTTCGGCATCGGCGTGCAGATGTTTAACATTCTCAATCACCCCAACTTCGACCAACCGAATTCGGATCTGGCTAGCCCGCAATTCGGTCTGATCACCAGCACGGTCAACACTCCGACCAGCATTCTGGGCGGCTTCGTGGGCGCAGATGCGGCCCCGCGGCAAATCCAGATCAAGGCGAACTTGACCTTCTAAGCGTGCTGCTCGATTCGGCGGCCGGGGCCTTGGTCCCGGCCGCTTTTTCCTTGTACCGAACCTCACATCCATCCGTGACGGCTATCACACCACCCTGAGACTGCCAATCCGCATAATGATTTCGAAGCTTGGGAGTGCCCAACCACTCCAGCATGTGGGGGTCTCGTGGCAAAGGGTCGAGTTGACATCGTTGTGGAGCGCTGTAAATCCTGCGGCTTTTGCGTGGAGTTCTGCCCCACCAAGGTCCTGGCGCTCTCATCCGCCTTCAATTCCAAGGGCTACCATCCGCCGCACGTTGTGCAACCGGAAAAATGCAGTGGCTGCGACTTATGCGGAATGTATTGCCCCGATTTCGCGATCTACGGACACAAAAACAATCCCGCAAGCAAACAGGAGGACGGCGATGAAAGCTGATCCCCACGGCGTGCTCACAGGCGTGCACTTTATCGATGGCGACCATGCTTGCTGTGAAGGAGCGCTCGCGGCCGGCGCACGTTTCGCCGCTGGTTACCCCATCACGCCATCTACGGAAGTGGTGGAACGCTTCGCTGCCCGAGTGCCTACTGTCGGTGGAACCTTCATTCAGATGGAAGATGAACTCGCGGCATCCATCACTCTGCAAGGTGCAGTGTGGGGCGGAGCGAAAGCATTCACTGTCACTTCAGGCCCGGGGTTCTCCCTGATGATGGAACATATCGGATATGCGGCGATGACGGAAACCCCATGCGTGTTCGTCGATGTCCAGCGTGGAGGCCCCTCGACCGGCCTGCCTACTCTTCCTGCCCAGGCTGACATGATGCAGGCCCGCTGGGGCTCGCATGGTGACTATGAAATCATCGCGCTCTGCCCGAATTCTCCGCAGGAGTGCTTTGATTTGACCATCAAGGCGTTCAACCTTTCGGAAGAGTTTCGGGTCCCTGTGTTCTTCATGATGGATGAAGTGGTCGGGCACATGACCGAAAAAGTCGTGATCCCACCGGCTGACGAGATCGACGTTGTGCCTCGCAAGCACACCCGGAAGTCGGTCGAGGAATATCTTCCCTACGGCACCAACGGCGATCTGGTTCCCGAGATCGCTCATGCTGGCGAAGGTTATAAATTTCACGTCACCGGCCTCACTCACGACGAGCGCGGATACCCCAATATGACTCCGCAGACGCAGGACACGTTGGTACGGCGCCTGCAAAATAAAATTCGCAACGCCACCGACCGCATCTCGATGTTCGAGGAAGAAAACCTCGACGGCGCGGATGTGGTCGTGATTTCCTACGGCATCACTTCGCGCGTCGCACAACGAGCGATTGAGTTGGCCCGGGCGAAAGGCTTACGAGTCGGCAAGCTTCGCCTGATTACTGCATGGCCGTTCCCCGAAAACAAGATTCGCGAACTCGCAGGCAAGGTGAAAGCCTTCGTGGTTCCAGAACTCAACCTTGGCCAGATGGTGCATGAAGTGGAACGAGCCGCAGCCGGAGCGGCCAAGACGTATGCCGTAACGCATGCCGGAGGCAATGTGCATCAACCTGAGCAAATTTTGAAAGCGATCCTGGAGGCTGCACGATGAGCGAACTGGTAAACCCTGTCGAAGCATTTCTCCGCACCGATCGCATGCCGCACATCTGGTGTCCCGGATGCGGCATTGGCACTACTGTCAATTGCTTCGCACAGGCACTGATTGAATCCAAAATTGATCTGGAAACGCTCGCCCTGGTCTCGGGAATTGGCTGCACCGGCCGCGTCGCCGGCTACGTGAAACTCGACTCTTTTCACACCACCCATGGTCGAGCGATTCCGTTTGCCACCGGGTTGAAGCTGGCCAATCCCAAGCTGAACGTCGTTGTGTACTCTGGCGATGGCGACCTCTCAGCTATTGGAGGCAATCACCTCATCCACGCCGCCCGCCGCAACATTGATCTGAAAGTGATTTGCGTCAACAACCTGATTTATGCAATGACGGGCGGGCAAACGGCTCCCACAACGCCCGACCACGCCATCACCTCCACAAATCCTTACGGCTCATTTGAGGCCGGCTTCAATCTGCCCCACCTCGTCGAAGCGGCCGGCGCCGTATACGTTGCACGCTGGACTACATTTCACGTCCGTCAGCTGGCACGGTCTATCGCCGAGGCATTCAAGAAAAAAGGATTTTCCTTCATCGAAATTCTCTCCCCATGCCCCACGCTCTACCAGCGACGCAATAAACTCGGCGACGGACTCGACACCATGAAGTTCTACAAGGAAAAGAGCAAAGTCCGGCATGGCGCCCCAACCAGCGAAGTGGGATTGACCATGACCGGCGACATTGTCGTAGGCAAATTTGTCGACCGCGATCGTCCCGACTACCAAACCATGATGCGGGCGCAGTACGTTGAATCCCTGGGCGACAAGTACGTGGAACAGACGGAGTGCGTATGCGGCTAACTGAAATTCGTCTCGCAGGTTTCGGCGGCCAGGGTGTGATCCTCTCGGCTATCGTGTTGGGCAAAGCTGCTTCCATCTTTCAAGGCGCCTTCGCCACCATGACGCAAAGCTTCGGCCCTGAGGCTCGTGGCGGCGCTTGCAGCGCGCAATTGATCGTGTCCGAAACCCCAGTCCTCTATCCCTACGTCAGCCGGCCCGACATCCTCGTGGTGATGTCGCAGGAAGCCTACTCGCGCTTTGTCCCCGAACTGAAAGACGACGGCATTCTGATCATAGAACAGGATCTGGTGCGAATCTCCGAGTTGAAGGGGAACGTCCAGATCTTCAGCGTGCCGGCAACACGGATCGCCGAAGAACTCGGCAAACGCATGGTGTTGAACTCAGTCATGGTTGGATTCTTTGCGGCAGTAACACACCTGCTCGATGCCCAGGCAGTGCGCAAGGCGGTTGCCGATTCCGTTCCAGGAAGCTTCCGCGATCTCAACTTGCAGGCGTTTGATCGCGGCTTCGAGTACGGCACCACCGCGCACGCCGTAACCCCCGCCAGCCTGGATACGGAGAACGGCTTAGTCTATTCGCAGGAATAACCTCGACGTACCGCCGGCGTCTCGCCGGCCCCCAGGTGCACATGAACGACAGTATCCGTATCCGTTCCCGAGGTTATCTGCCCCATTGGGAACGGGATGGGGCCACCTATTTCATCACGTTCGGAACAGCCGATTCCCTGCCGTCGCTCGTCATCGAACGAATGCGCTCAGAGCGGGACAGTATTTTACAAACCGCCTCCCAGTTCCGCCGCACCTTAACCGCGTCCGAGGAATGCCATCTCGACCAGTTGAAAGCCGTGGATCGTTACCTGGATATTGGGCACGGAGCATGTGTGCTACGCCGCGCCGACAATGCCAGAATCGTAACGTCCGCTCTTCAGTACTTCGACGGGCAACGTTACGAACTCCTCGCATGGTGCGTCATGCCGAATCACGTTCATGTAGTCATGCGCGTCTTACCCCGCTTCGAGCTGTCTCAAGTTCTTCATTCTTGGAAGTCGTTTTCAGCGAAAAAGATCAATGCCGTGTTACGAGCCACGGGAGAATTTTGGCGGCATGAATATTACGATCATTTGGTCAGGAATGATGCCGATCTTGATCGGGTGATGGACTACGTGGCACAAAACCCTCTACAAGCTGGGCTACGGAATTGGCCTCATGTGTGGAGCGACCCAGATCGGTCTTTGGCCGGCGGGACGCCGGCGGTACCTTAGCGTCACTCCTCCCTCAACTGCGCCGTAATTTCGATCGCCGGCTCGCCGCCCGCCGCTTCCTGGGCCACAATCAACCGGCTCGCGGCAATGCGAATCTTGGGCAGTTGCAGCCAGAACCAGAATGCGCCGGCAATGCATGCAACGGCTCCGATCCCAACAGTTAACGGGGCTCCGATTCTGTCCGCCAGCGCTCCACCCAGCAACGCGCCGAACGGAGCCATGCCCATGAACATCATTGAGTAAAGTGCCATCACACGGCCGCGCAATTCGTCCGGCACCATCGCTTGAATCAGCGTGTTTGACGACGACATTTGCAGCATCATGCTGAAGCCCACCGGCAACAGGAGTGCCGTCGAAACCCAGAAGTTCCGCGAGAACGCGAAAGCAACCAGGCTCACGCCAAACGCGCCGCAGGAGTACGCCACCCATCGTCCCAACCCGCGTACTCCGCTGCGCGATGCCAGGGTGAGCGCTCCCATGAGTGCTCCCACCCCGGTCGCCCCCATGAGAATCCCCAACCCTCGCGCTCCACCGTGCAGGATCTTGTCCGCGAACACCGGCATAAGAACCGTGTACGGCATGGCCACCAGGCTGACGAGACCGAGCAAAAGCAGAAGCGCACGAATCGGCGTTGTGCGACGTACCCACTGAAATGCATCAAGAATGTGTTGCAGCGGCGATCCGGTGGCTGCGGCAAGTCTCCGCGGCTGCACCCGCATCATGAACAAGCCAATGATGACGGCGATGTAGCTGACGCCATTCGCGAAAAAGCACCAGCCTTCGCCGATCTTCGCGACCAGAATTCCAGCCACGGCCGGGCCCACTACACGCGCGCCGTTGAACATCGAAGAGTTCAGGGCGATGGCGTTCATCAGGTCTTCCTTGCCGACCATGTCGACCAGGAACGATTGGCGACCGGGGATGTCGAACGCATTCACCACACCCAGCAGGGCCGCGAGAACGAAAATATGCCATACCTGCACCCAGCCGCTTAGCGTAAGAATCGCCAGAATCAGCGCGAGAACCATCGACGCAACCTGCGTTGCGATCACCACCCGCTGCCGGTTCCAGCGGTCGGCGACAATTCCTCCCAGCGGCGCCACCAGAAACACCGGGATCTGGCTGGCGAATCCAACCGCCCCAAGCAGAAGTGATGAGCCCGTGATGCGATACACCAGCCACGACTGGGCAACGCTTTGCATCCACGTGCCGATCAGTGAGATCAATTGTCCGCTGAAAAAAAGCTGGAAGTTCCGGTGTTTCAGGGCTCGTAATGTCGCTGGTAACCCGCCGGTTTGAGATTTCTCGGCGGCGGGTTTGCTTTCCTGGATCGAACTCAAATCAGCCACGTCGGGGTCGCCTTACTGCAACGAATTCCTCTTGCTCTCGTCACTAACTTGCTAACTTCCCAGAAGTCCAAACCTGGAGTAGAGTTCTCCGTCATCATTGTCGGCGTTGGCGGCCGTTTTGCCTAGTATCCGTGCCAGTTCTGTTGGTCACTTCCGCTTGAACAAGGTCCCTTTACAGTCGGCCCTGTTCGCAGAATCCGGCATCGAAGGTCTGAGTACGCCTCGGAGGAACGCATGAGCACCGACCAGGTCCAGCTTGAGCGGCGCGGCGCACAGCGCTTCGATTTTCATCTTCCAGTAGGAATTCGCGTATCGGGCGGGACGGAGGAAGGCTGCGGATTTACTCAGGATCTGAGCGCCCGCGGCGCTCTTCTATACACCGACTTTCTAGTCGCCGTCGGCGACCGCGTGGAACTAACCCTCGTAATGCCCTCGGAAATCACATTGGCAGAAAACATGCGTGTTCGCTGTCGAGGAAAAGTCGTGCGGCGGACAAATCCAGGAGTCGGATCGAAACCGGCGGTTGCGGTTCACCTCGAAGGCTACGAATTCCTCCCCGAGGCCGAGGCGAGTGCGGCTTTGGAGAACTATCGGCGAGTTTCCACCCTCCACCCCAGCGAGAACCAGACCAAAGTCAGCGCCCCCTCCACGGGCACTTCGTAACCGCTTCCTGCCCGTTCCTGAACAGCTGGCCAAATCGGGCGTTCTGGCTTTTCAAGCCACCCTGTTTCGCTTAGAATAGATTCATCGGCGAAGACGTTTATCTAGTCGCCAAGACATGTTTTTTGCCTCCACTTCGTTCTCGGGCGTGAAGGGAAATCTGGCCATTCCTCTACCAGGTTACGGAAGTCACTTGGCGGGAGTACCTGTCCCTTCTTAACATGATCCCAACAGGTTACGAGCGAGGCATCCAGCCATGCACGGCATAGCGGTCACGATCCTGAGCGAAGACAGAGAGCGTCTGTCGGTTCTCCAGCATCGCCTGGAAGTAACCCAGATGGCGCGCAACGTCTTCAGCAATGGAGCATTTCCCACGGTCGCGACCGATTCCATTCTGCGTCAGCTTCAAGATGTCCGCGCTGAAGTCGTGCTTGTCGATATCGACCCGGAAAACGTTCATCGCGCGATTCGCGCCATCGAGCTGATCCGTGCAACAACCGGCGAGATCGCAATCTTTGCCATCGGAGACATCACTCATCCCGGAACCATCGTCTCGGCGATGAGAGCCGGCGCCGGCGAGTACCTGGAACGCAATCTTTCTTCCGACTCCATTCTGGAAGCTCTGACCAGATTTACCGCTTCTCGCGGCAAGAGCCGCACCACGTCAGGCCGTGCCCGCGTCTTTACCGTGACCAACGCGAAGGGCGGAGCCGGAGCAACTACGGTTGCGGTGAATACGGCTTACGCATTACAGCAGGCGCATGGCGGCGTGCTCCTGGTAGATTTCGCCACAATTGGCCATGCTTCGTTGCACTTGAATGTGCGCCCCACATTCGGAGTTGTGGACGCCGTGCAGAACCTTCACCGTCTCGATGCGTCCTTGTTGGAAGGCCTGATGACGCAATGCAAGGGTGGCTTGCAACTGCTGGCCGGACCTCAGCAGCCTGCTTCTCTCACGCCGACCTCCGCTGAACTCGCGCGCTTGTTCGATCTCCTTGTCAGCCACTTCCGTTATGTCGTCGTGGACTGCTCTGGCCGCGTGGATCAGACTGCCAAGTTCTTGAGCGACCTCTCGAACGCCGTGCTCGTAGTTGCGCAGACCGACGTAGTCTCGCTGTGGAGCGCTGGAAAAATCCGGACTTTCCTGGAAGACGGCACCGGGCGTGATCGCGTCCGCCTGGTTCTGAATCGCTACAAGAAGATTCCTGGCTTCAGCGA
>Ga0070741_10019972_pt1 | contig 10640 bp, 9 predicted proteins | sample Coa_R1_4_FD_66440 | JGI IMG/M metagenome (GOLD analysis project Ga0070741, IMG submission 66440) | Surface soil microbial communities from Centralia Pennsylvania, which are recovering from an underground coalmine fire - Coalmine... | ecosystem: Environmental > Terrestrial > Soil > Unclassified ... | reverse complement strand
GTAGAGAAGATCCTCGGTCAAGGCGGCATGGGAGCGGCAGTGCTGGCGAAGGATACACGCGTATCCAATAAGAGGGTTGTGATTAAAGAGCTGGTCACTGATAGTTCAGATCCGACGCAGCGCCAGGAGGACGTGCACAACTTCCAGCGCGAGGTGGCAACGCTGGCAGAACTAGACCATCCCTTGATCCCGACGGTGACCGATAGCTTCCAGGAGGGGTCACGCTACTATATGGTGCAGGAGTATGCGGCTGGCGAGAACCTGGAAAGTATGATCGAGCGGCTCAACAAGCCTATGCCAGAGAGTGAAGTGCTGGCTTACGCCTCGCAGGTGTTGGATATTCTAGAATATCTGGCGAGTCAGAAACCACCAATCGTGCACCGCGATATCAAACCGGCTAATATTATCATTGGCAACAAGGATAAACGTGCGCATCTGGTGGACTTTGGCATTGCACGAGCAGACGAAGCGAAAAATGCCAAGCGCAAACAGACTTCAGCACTGGGCACGCCCGGCTATGCACCTCCTGAACAGTATCAGGGCAACGCCGATGCACGCTCGGATCTGTATGCGCTGGCGGCGACGATGCACCACCTGCTCACCAACCGAGATCCCAGGAACTACCCGCCGTTCAACTATCCGCCTGCACGTTCGTTGAACCCCAAACTGACGCCCGAGATTGAACGCGTGCTGGAGAAAGCGTTGGCTATCAATGTGGCCCAGCGCTACCAATCGGCAGCGGAGATGAAGCAGGATATTGATGAGATCCTGACGAGCCATTTTAGCATGCCCGCCGACACCAGCAGCTATACACTCAGTCGGTCAGGGCCGATGACGGCTCCGCGCCCGGTGCCAACGCAACAACGTCCAGCACCTGCGCCACGCTCATTCCAGCCCAAGACTCCACCACCGCCACCACCGCCACCACCAATGCAGAGGCCGGCAGCACAACAACCTATGAGCAATCCCGGGTTCTCTCAACGGCAAGCGGGAGCCTTTGCATCACCGCCAGCCCGGTCGCAGCAGAGCGGCGGCGGCTATGTAAAGACCAGTTTCGTGTTGCTAGTGGTGGTTGTGCTTATCATTGGAGTGGTCTTTTTTGTGCTACCACGCCTCACCACGAGTCAGCAGACCAGCAGCAGTACTGGTAGTACCCAGCCAGGAGTGCCCGCAACAACGGCAGCACTGCCGAGCAATGGCATTGGTGTTTCGATGGTGAACGGCGAGCAGATCGGCATTAGCGACGGATCGTATGCTCTTGATACCAGCCGTTCAGATGGTCAGGACAAGGTCAATGCCTCAAAGGCATTTGCGAGTAAAGATATTGCTACGGCACAGTCCCTGTGGCACGCAGCACTCGCCAAAGAGTCGAACGATGCCGAACCGCTGATTTACCTGGAAAACCAGCGCGTGCTTAACTCCGGTCACCCTTATGTCACCGTTGTGATCGCGATCATGCTCACAGGGCAGGCAACCGATATCGGAACAGGGCGTGACAGTCTGCAAGGCGCGTATGTGCTCCAGAAAGAGTTCAACGCCAACAATGGCGCAGCCCAAGGTGGTACCATGATGCGCCTGCTGATCGCCAGTTCGGGCAGCAGTTCGACGAATACAAGTACTATAGCGCAACAAATTGTGCAGGCAGCAAAGACTGATTCCACGATCATCGGCGTGATGGGCTGGCCTTATAGCAGCCAAAGTGTGAATGCGATCAACGTGCTCAATACAGCCAAGATCCCGATGGTCTCTTCGACGGCATCCAGCGACCAGCTGAGCGGAATTTCGCCATACTTCTTCCGAGTTGCCCCACCAGATACGAGCCAGGCAAAAGTCGGAGCGCAGTATGCAAAACAGAAGCTAAACGCCACTAACGTCGTGGTTTTCCAGGATCAATCGGACGCTTATAGTCAGAGCTTAGCAAGTGGCTTCACCCAGCAGTTCCAGGCAGCAGGCGGAAAAGTCATTGGAGAGTCCTATACGAAGGGGAATGCGAATTCGATTAGATCCGCACTGCAGAATGCTTTGAGCCAGACACCTGCACCGGATCTGATCTACTTTGCAGGATATGCAAACGATGTCAGCATAATACTGGAAGAACTGCCGAAAAACAGCAACTTCCCGAATTTGCAGGTGCTGGGAGGCGATGCTCTGTATAATCTCGGTGGCTATCCGCAGAGCGCTCAAGCGGGTTTCTCGCGCCTGCACTTCACGGATTTTGCCTACCCCGACGAATGGAGCATCCTGGGCTACGGGAGTAAACAGCCGACCTTCTTTACCGATTATGCCAATGCGTTTGATCCCAATCGGACACACCAGGGCAGTCCGTATGGCTTTACGCGTGCCACATACAACGTTATTCTCTCCTATGATGCAACACTGGCGCTGTCAACAGCAGTTAAAAATGCGATAGCAGGTGGGAAGAAGACGCCTACGCCGGTAGATATACAACAGGCGCTCTCTAATATTAATGGGGCACGTGCGATTCAGGGAGCCAGCGGGCAGATTGCATTTGATCCGCAGACTGGCGATCCTGTTAACAAGGCAGTGGTGATCCTGTATGTAGACTCAGGTGGACATATCCAAATGGATTCACAATTAGGAGCCGGACAGTTCCTTATCCAGCAATAAGGGATTTTTCGGAAATCTGGTTTGTTAGATCACTCACAAGGGGTGGAGCTACGCGGAAATCGGCCCTGCGGGCCGATTTCCGCGTAGCTCCACCCCTTGTGAGTGATCGGACCTCAATAGTTATCAAAAAACCAGAGCCTGGTTTTTGTGTTTATTGGAGTTTGCGCTGTATCTCTGCTAATGTCAGGCCGGTGACTTCTATAGTTTTTTGCCTGCTGGTAGCGCCGCGCAAGATGTTGATGGTACGGCGCGGCACGCCGAGGCGTGTAGCCAGCAAATCAATCAGGGCCTCATTGGCCGCACCATCGACAGGAGGGGCAGTCAGACGCGCCTTCAAAGTGGCTGGCTCTCCTGGCAGCCACTCTAAGGCGTTTTTGCCACTGCGCGGGATGACGCGTACAGAGATGAGCATAGCATTACCACCCAACGGGCAGAGCTTGTACCAGGAGTATTTGCAGGCAGTAGAGCATGAACCACGCCACGAAAAAGGATAGATCGAGCATCCAGATCGGCTTCATGAAACGGCGCAACGGCAGAATAAAGGGGTCCGTGATGCGCGCCAGGAAGCGTATGAAGGCATAGCGCTCATCAATGCGGAACCATGACGCGATGGCACGGATAAACAGGGCCAGCAGGATGAAACCGATGCCGAAGCGAATAATATAGGTCAGAATCGGTAGGGGTGGCTCTGGCAGGACTGGTAATATTGGCATACATCTACTCCTGAACGGTACGTACGTCGATATAGGTGACCCCCAGGAATTTACGGCGCGCAATTTCTGTGACGCGTACACCTTTGAGATCGGGCAGCGTGGTGAAATGGCGCTGGACGTATTCGCCGAGAGGCCGCGCTGCAACCCAGCCTGCAAGGGAAGAGGCGGCAGCGGTGACCAGTCGTGTGCGGGTATGACTGGAGGCCAGACCGAGCAGAGTGCCGATGGTGACGAGCGAGACGCCGACAGCAAGGTTCGTGCCACAATTGGGATGAATAGCAAGTTCTGCTTCTCCGGCCAGCAAGCGCCTCAATGCCTCTTCAATGGCACGGCGCAAGAGTCCGAGGTCCACATCGCCAAAGACGATAAAACCGTCCGAACTGGAGCGGGCGGTGACGCTCAAATCAGGGACCATGCCGCTGAGGATCGTGATCGTTGCATGCTCCAGTGCATGATTCTGTCGGACACGACGACCCATCAGGATATCATCGATGTTCATTAGCCTCTCCTTTTTATGTGGGAACACCCCGACAATCGCAAAGGATGCAATTATGGGTTTTAACAGATTCATCCGGCAATAAATGTATGGGAATGACTGGCCGATAAATCGGCGGTGGGCGCGATAAATCGGCCCCTACGGTTCCTGCGGAACCGTAGCAGATGACCGGATGAATTTGTCAAAGTACATAATCGCGCCCCTGAGCGGGTGTATCCTATGTATGATAAACACGTTCGCCAAAGATCGCCCGCCCGATACGAACGATGGTGGCACCTTCTTCAATTGCTACACAATAATCATCGGTCATGCCCATAGATAGATGATGCCATGAAGACTCGGGGACCTCATCACGCAGACGATCCCTGAGTTCACGCAAGGAATGAAACACGGGGCGCACTTCTTCAGGGTCGTGTACGAGCGGCGCGACCGTCATTAGCCCTTGCACCTCAAGGTGCGGCAGGGCTACGATCTGGCGTGCCAGGGCTGGCAGTTCTGCGACAGCCATGCCCTCCTTGCTTCCTTCACCGGAGACATTTACCTGGAGTAGCACGGGTTGGCGAAGATTGAGACGGGCAGCATGCCGCTCAAGCGTCTGCGCCAGATGCAGGTTATCGACACTGTGCACACAGGTAAAGGCACCAACCACTTTTCCAGCTTTGTTGCTCTGCAAGTGCCCGATCATGTGCCAGCGTATCCCAGGAGGAGAAAACTCGGCAATTTTCGGCAATGCCTCCTGCACACGGTTCTCGCCAAAATCGGTCACCCCCGAATGTGAATCATGCAAGCTATATAAATTATACGCTATTTTTACCAGTTCGACAGGTTTTGTTTTTGATACCGCGACCAGCGTGATCTCTTCAGGATTACGACCTGCCCGCTCGGCAGCTTCGGCAATCCTGCCGCGTACAGCGGTGATGTTTGCCGCTAACATTTCTTGCAGTTGCATGGGGTGCTTCTCTATCATGGCTCTCTTCTCTATCAATGATACATACAAAAGCCTTATCCTGTTATTATACCAAGTTTGACCAGCTTATTTCCTCTCGATACCCAGACCGCTCTCGATGGTGGAGAGGTCGTAGACGCCGCCTTTCTGGACGTATCCTCCGGTGAAGGGGTCTTCGGTCATTAACATGGGCGTATCGAGATCGATGAAGGTGAAACCACCGAGACCAGCGACGAGATGGGCGGCAGCACTGATTGCCAGGCGTGATTCCATCATTGCACCGATCATGAGCTGCGTATGCGTCGTACGACATTTGGCTGCGATGTCGAGCGCATCAATGATGCCGGATTTCATTAGTTTGATGTTAATGACATTGGCAGCGCCCATTGCGATCAGGCGAGCAACGGCGGCGGGGCTGTAGGCGCTTTCGTCGGCGGCGATGGGAACGGTAGTGTGCTGCATGATGTAACGCATACCATCGTAGTCGTCCTTGTGGACGGGCTGTTCCATCATGAGAGGACGGATGTCGCGATCATCGAGAGCTTCCAGGCACAACAGCGCTTCGTTGGGAGTGTAACCCTGGTTGGCATCGAGGGTGATACTGAGGTTAGGCGCACCACTGCGTACAGCCTCGACACGAGCCACATCTTGAAGCAAGTCGTTGCCAACTTTGACTTTGATGCTCTTGATACCACGCGCAACCGTCTCTATAGCCAGTTCGTAGCCACGCTCTGGCGTGACCAGCGGAATGCTCATATCGGTCTCGACCATAGAGGCAGCACCACCAAAGAAGATGTAGAGCGGCATGCCATAGGAACGAGTCAGCGCATCGAGAATAGCCATTTCGATGCCTGCACAAACCGACATTTGCGAAAAGTAGACGCTGCGCACCAACCTGGCAAGTGTACGCCAGTGAGCAACGTCGCGCCCCTTGAGGAGGGAAATACAGCCATGAGAAGCAGCAAGAGCAGTTTCTTGCGTCTCACCGGTACTTGGGGGAAATGGGGCACACTCACCGTAACCCACACTCCCGTCCATAAGGGTAATGGTGATGAGCACATTGCGCGCCTCGGATACACCGCCCGTGGCGATAGTGAATGGTTCGCGCAATGGAATGTTTAACGGCTCGACGGTCACAGAACGAATGGTGGTACGTGACATGTTGCCCCTTTCTCGCACCTGAAGCCTAGAGGCTGGTGCGGTTACGCTGGCGATCCTCGTAGCGTTCCTGCGCCAGCTCGATGAGTCGATCCAGTAACTCAGAGTAAGGCAGACCACTGGCCTCCCAGAGCTTAGAGTACATGCTGATCTGCGTGAAACCGGGAAGCGTGTTGACCTCGTTGATGTAGATTTTACCCGTTTCTTTCTCCAGAAAAAAGTCGATGCGCGCAAGACCGCTCAGGTCAAGGGCAAGGAAAGCCTGGATAGCCTGACGGCGCACCTCTTCGGCCGTAGCCTGGGGAATGTTGGCGGGAATGATGGTTTGCGACTTGTTGTCGACATATTTGGCGTTATAATCGTAGAACTCGTTGCTGGGGATGATCTCACCAACAACCGAGGCAAGGGGTTCGTCGTTGCCCAGGATAGCGCATTCCAGTTCACGGCAGTTGATGTTACGCTCGATAATAATTTTGGTATCGTATTCCGCAGCGATACGCAGATCATGCTCCAGTTCTGTTCGGTTGTGGGCCTTGTTGACACCGACACTCGATCCAAGATTGACGGGTTTGACGAAGCAGGGATAGCCCAGGCGCTGCTCGATAGTATCCATGACGGCTTCCGGCTCACGCTCCCATTGCCTGCGACGATAGACCAGGAAATCACCTACGGGGAGACCAATGGTTTTGAAAATCATTTTCATCTTTTCTTTGTCCATCCCCAGAGCCGAACCGAGGACGCCACAGCCAATATAGGGCACGTTCGCCATTTCCAGCAATCCTTGAAGCGCACCGTCTTCGCCGTATGTGCCGTGCAGGACGGGGAAGATGACATCGAGCGCGCCATTATCACCCAATTGCTCGCTGCTTTGAAGTGGGATAAGACGACGCACGCTGGGATCTGCGGTAAGGGTGACGCTGGTGGTTTGCTGTGCCGGGTCATCTGTGGTTTGCTGCACATCCTGTCCCGACGCGAGGAGTTTTGCGGGTTCCACGCCGAGGAGCCAGGTGCCTGCTTTGGTGATACCGATGGGTACAACATCATATTTATTGGGGTCCAGATTCGCTATCACTGAATTTGCCGAGGCGAGCGAGACTTCGTGTTCGCCTGATCGGCCTCCGAAAATGATGCCGATACGTATTTTTTTTCGTGCCATAGGGTTTATCCTTTCTCGTCCTCCAGGGCAGGAGATTGTAACAGAGTTAATAAAGCGTCCATGCCCATGCCGAGAGAGCCTTTGAGTAAGACGATGTCGGTGCTTTGCACTTGTTGTGTGAGTAGTTGTGCGACGGTGCGCTTGACGGCTTGCAATTCGGGACCGTTTTCGATGTTTGCGGAAAAATAATAGGCGTTCTCGATGGGCATGCCGGCTGCAACCGCACCTTCGACGTAGAAACGCGCCTGATCGCCGATGGCGACGAGATAATCGACGAGTCCGGCGAGAGCAGCACCAGTGTTGCGGTGTTCCTCTGGCGCATATTGACCTAGCTCCAGGATGTCACCGAGGACAGCCCAGCGTTTGCCACCAGGAGATAGCTGAGTGGCATGCATGGCCTTTGCGATGGCGATGATCGATTGTCGACTGGCGTTGTAGCTATCATCGACGAGGATGCTGCCGTTGGGTCCCTGTTTGATTTCACCACGCCGCTTTGCGGGCTTGAGATCTTCCAGCGCGATACGAATGTCTTCTAGCGAGATGCCAGCGGAGATACCCGCAGCCGCTGCAGCCAGGGCGATGGTTACGCCATGTTCTCCAGGCAGATGCAGTTGTACGTGAGTGCGTTGACCTTGATAGCTGAGCGTGAAGCTGAATCCCAACAGGGCATCACCAGCGATGTCGCTGCCGCGCACCTGGGCACCTTCGCCCGTGCCGTAGTAGAGTATGCGGGCCTGCGTCTTCGCGCTCATGCCGCGTACGTTGATGTCGTCATAGTTGAGAATGGCGATACCATCAGCGGTAAGCGCCTGAACCAGTTCGCTTTTGGCGATAACGATGCGCTCCTGTGAGCCAAATAAACCAAGATGCGAGGCACCCACGTTAGTGATGATAGACCAGTTGGGGGCCGCGATGGTGCAGAGCCAGGCAAGTTCGCCAACCCATTGCGCACCCATTTCCAGGACCGCGTAACGATGCTGTGGCTCCAGGCGCAGCAGTGTGAGCGGATAACCGATTTCGGTATTGTAGGATGCATAGGTCTTGAGAGTCGGGGCTGTACGGCTGAGCACGGCGGCAACGGCGTCTTTGGTGCTGGTCTTGCCATTGCTACCAGTAATGCCGATCAGGGTTGTGCCCTGTTGACGCTGCACGCGAACATGGGCGGTCGCATGGAGGGCTTTAACAACGTCGGGAACGACGATCTGCAGGAAATCGGGAGGAACGTCGGCGGCAGGCTCGGTACAGAGCACTCCGCGAGCTCCTGCCCGGGCAGCAGCAGAGATGAAGCGATGACCATCAACTTTCGCACCTTTGATGGCAATAAAGAGATCGCCGGGCTCGATCAGGCGACTATCGTGATGAGCCTGGGGAAAAACCAGGTCCGGGTCAGGCGTGATATTACTGAGTATTTGAGCTTTGTTAGCATTACCTTGTAAGATGTCGTTGAGGGTAAACATGCAGTCATATATCCTTTGTACGCTGTGTTCTCCTGTATTTTGTGAGCAAATTATATCATGGTTGTACATTGTCGTCTCTTTTCTAGAAGGGGAAAGAAGCTCTAATGGAGGGAAGAATTTATTCTCAACGACTTGGGCCAATCTCAGATGAGCAGTTTCAGGCTGCTCTCGATCGGTTCGATCTGGGCCGCTTGATTCAGGCGGAGCCGATTCCTTTTGGGCTGTTTGGACAGAATGTCTTTGTTAGCAGTACCCAGGGAGACTATGTTCTGCGAGGCAGTCCGCACTTCTGGTGGCAGTTTCCAACCGAGCAATTTTATGCACGCTTCCTGTACGAGCAAGCGCATGCTCCTGCTCCGTGGCCTTATCTTATCGATCCTTCGCCTGAGATCTTTGGCTGGAGTTATGCCTTCATGCCACGCATGTCTGGTTTGCAATTGGCGGATCGCGAGGTGCGAGAGCAGCTTTCGCCCTCAGATCGGTTGGCCATTGCTCGCATCCTTGGCGAGAATCTTGCCAGCATGCAGAAGGCGAAATGGCCTCACTCCGGTCGCTACCAGGCTGACACCGACAGCGTCGAGCCGTTTGACCTCGCATCCGAAATGGCCTGGCCTTTCCCAGTCACGTCTGATCCTCAACTGGCTGCTCTTGCGCCAACGCGCGTTTCCTACAGCCAGCGGGTGAAAGCCTGTCTGCGTCATCTGGTCGCCAAGGCTCGAACGGAGAATGCTGCAGCGACCACACAGGAGGATATCGCGTGGGTGGAGGGTTGCATCGAAGAGGCGAAGGACGCGCTTGATGATACATTTGCAGCTTGCCTTGTGTTGGAAGACTATAAGAGAGAGAACCTTGTCGTACTACAAGAAGGCAGAGGATGGCGGGTGAGTGGAATCTTTGATCTGATGGAAGCCCACTTTGGCGATGGAGAGGCTGATCTCTCACGCCAATATGCAGTGTATCTGGAGGAGGACCCTCGACTGGCTCAAGCGTTCTTGCAAGGGTATCTGAGTCAGACCACTCCTCGCCCTGGTTTTGCCAGGCGGTTTACTGTTTATATGCTGCAGGATCGGGCAATTATTTGGGAGTATATGAATCGTAATAATCCCCAGCGGTGGAGTAGAGAGCAGACTTTTCGCGATTGGGCAAGCAGGTATCTCTCGATTGAGGGCATCTTCCCAGAGGATTCTTAATTCATACTATCTCTTTCGATAGAAATAGCTAGATGAAATCCCTGCCTATCTGTAGTATAGTAGAGGTCGCTGCGGCATCATCGTGGAACAATGAAAAGAAGGGAAGGAAACGATAGAGGATGCCATATACGGAGACTGTGCAGAAGGTTCACAGGATTTTGACAGAGACGGTTGCTGAAATCGAGACCTGGTTTGAGATGCCGGAGGAGAGTCGATCGTATAAACCTCAAGATGAGGGGTGGTCCATCAATGAGATCCTTGAGCATATTACGCTGACCAGTCACTATCTTCTCCTCATTATTGAGAAAGGGTGCAAGAAGGCGCTGAGGCGAGCATCACAGGGAGAGCCGATTCCTGAAGGCGAGAGCGATCTAGCACGCCTGGAACCGATTGGACATCCCGATGCATTTCCCTGGATCAGGCCGGAACATATGGAACCAACCAGAACGCCAACGCTGGAAGAGGTTCGAGCACAGATCCAGAGGCAATATCAAGAATGCTTGCGTATTCTCACGGCCCTCAAGCAAGGTGAGGGCGCGCTTTATACGGTGCGCATGTCGGTGCAAGATCTCGGCAAAATGGATATGTACCAATGGCTCTACTTTCTCGCTCTTCATCAACAGCGTCATATCAGACAGATGGAACAGGTTTATCAGGAGTGGGAACAAAAAAGACAGTAAAAAATGAAATTTCAGAACTTGATCCAGCAATCCGTCCCTCGGGGCGGATTGCTGGATCAAGTTCTGAAATTTCATTTTTTACTGTCTTTGGCGGCCATGATTCCACGCTCTCTGGCCTGGGCGTCTACAAGTGCTTTGTAGTTGGGATCCTGGTGCTTGAGTGCGTGGTGTGCCTCTCTGCGCAAACGTGGGTTGGTTTCGGTGTGCAGTATCTTT
>Ga0070741_10019971_pt1 | contig 10641 bp, 12 predicted proteins | sample Coa_R1_4_FD_66440 | JGI IMG/M metagenome (GOLD analysis project Ga0070741, IMG submission 66440) | Surface soil microbial communities from Centralia Pennsylvania, which are recovering from an underground coalmine fire - Coalmine... | ecosystem: Environmental > Terrestrial > Soil > Unclassified ... | reverse complement strand
ACCCGGGGCAGCACGGCGCGCAGGGAGATGAAGGAGAGGTCGAGGGTGACCAGGCTGGGCGGCCGGCCGGGCAGCTCGCGCAGCAGGCGGAGGTTGGTGCGGTCGAGGACCCGGACGCGGCGGTCGTTGGCCAGGCGACCGGCCAGCTGGCCGTAGCCGACGTCGACCGCGTAGACCAGCGCAGCGCCGCGCTGCAGGAGGACGTCGGTGAAGCCGCCGGTGGAGGCGCCGGCGTCGAGGGCGACGCGGTCCCTGGGGTCGACGTCGAAGGCGTCGAGGGCGGCGGCCAGCTTGAGACCGCCGCGGCTGGCCCACGGGTGGTCGCGGCCGAGCAGGCGGACGGCGTCGGCGGCTCCGACACGGTGTGCGGCGCTGGCGGCCTTCTCCCCCGCCACCTCGACCAGCCCGGCCGCGATCAGTGCCTGTGCGCGCTCCCGCGAAGGCGCCAGGCCGCGTTCGACGAGGGCGACGTCGAGACGCTGCATGGCGGAGGCGGGTGGTTGCGCGGGAGCGGACACGGAGACCATCGTTACACAATCATGTGTATTCGCGCAACGCTAGAAGGGGATGTCGTCGGGGTCGATGTCCAGCTCCGGCTCGCGCGACGCCGGCTCCAGCCCCGGCAGGGCGGGCGCGCTGGAGGGACGGACGGCGCGGGCGCGCACGGGCGCGGTCGGTGGCGGAGGCACGCTCGGCGGCGGGAGGGTGCCGGCTGCGCCAGGCGCCGGCTGGGGCGCGGGGACGGCGTCCGGGGAGAAGGCGCGCTCCTGCGGGCCGGACGGGCCGACGACGAGCTGGGTGATCTTCTGCTCGGTGCGGTCGAGGAGCTCGGCGCAGTGCTGGGCCAGGCGGGACGCGCGCTCGTAGCATGCGATCGCCTCGTCGAGGTTGACCGAGCCGCCTTCCAGGCGCTGGATGAGGGTGTCGAGCTCGGCCAGGGCCTGCTCGTAGGTGAGGGCGGCGAGGTCGCCGTCAGTGGTCATGGGAGCCTCGTCAGCGGGTGGGGACCGGGATCCAGGGCGGATCGTACATGTGTTCGCCTCATGATGTCGAGGTCTGCTGGTCAGGAGCGGCAACCGGAGAACCGGGGGACCCCCCGGACGCCGACCGGCGCACCTCGCTCTCCAGCTCGCCGTCGCGCAGCCGCGTGCGCAGGCGGGTGCCCACGGGCGCCTGGGTCGCGGCGGTGATCACGGCGCCGGTGGCGGCGTCGAGGGTGATGGAGTAGCCGCGCTCCAGGGTGCGCAGCGGCGAGAGCGCCCCGAGCTGCGCCTGCGCCGAGGACAGCGCCGCGTGCTGCCGCGCCAGCAGCGCCCGCGTGGATGCCGCCAGCGCCTCACGCCGCCGGCGCAGCCCCTCGCGCTCGAAGGGGAGCCGCGCCGCCGGAGAGGTTCTGGCCAGAGCCGACTGCAACGTCTGGAGCCTGCGACGCTTGAGGGCGACGTCCTGCAGCACCGCGTGGCGCAGGCGCAGCATCTGCGCGTCGAGCTGCTGCCGGAGCTGCGGCAGACGGCGCTGCGGGGACACCGCGGTGAGCCGCGACGTCGAGGCCACCAGCTCGCGCCGCTTGAGGGTCAGCTCCTGGCGCAGCGCCTGGCGCAGGCGCACCGCGCGCGCCTCCACCTCCTGCCGCAGCAGCGCCACGTCGGGCACGGCCAGCTCGGCGGCGGCGGACGGTGTCGCGGCACGGCGGTCGGCGGCGAAGTCGGCGATGGTGGTGTCGGTCTCGTGGCCGACGCCGGTCACCACCGGGATGCGCGAGTCGCGGATGGCGCGTGCCAGCGCCTCGTCGTTGAACGCCCAGAGATCCTCCAGCGAGCCGCCGCCGCGCACCAGCAGGATCACGTCGACCCTGTCCAGGTCCTGCGCGCGCCGCAGCGCGTTGACGATCATCGCCGCGACGCCCTCGCCCTGCACCGGCGTGGGCACGACGACCGCGCCCACCGTGCCGCGCCCGCGGCGACGGATCACCGTCACCGCGTCGCGCACCGCCGCACCGGTGGACGACGTCACCACCGCGATGCGCCGCGGCAGGACCGGCAGCGGCTTCTTCAGCGCCTCGTCGAACAGCCCCTCGGCGCGCAGCCGCGCGGCGATCTGCTGCACCGCCATGGCCAGCGCGCCGAGACCGGCGGGCTCCAGGCGGTCGGCGTAGAGCTGGTACTGCCCGCCGGCCTCGTACACGCCGACGTGCCCGTGCGCCACCACCTGCATCCCGTTCTGCGGATGGAAGGGGATGCGCGCCGCCTCGCGGCGGAAGATGACGCAGCGCAGTGACGCCGAACGATCCTTCAACGTGAAGTAGATGTGTCCAGTCCCCGGCATGCTCACGTTGCTGAGCTCGCCCTCGACGAGGACGTCCTCCAGCTCGGGGACGCCGGAGATGGCACCGCTGACGAAGGCGGTCAGCTCCGACACCGTCATGGTGCGCACCGGCTGCGCCTCCATCACACCCGCTCCGCGGCGATGCGCCCGAGCACGCCGTTGACGAAGCTGCCGGCCTCGTCGCCGGCGTAGGTCTTGGCCAGCTCCACGGCCTCGTCGATGGCGACGCTCACCGGCGTCTCCACGTCGAAGAGCAGCTCGTAGGTGCCCACCCGCAGCACCGCGCGCTCGACCTTGCCGATCTCCTCCAGGCGCCAGTTGCTGCTCGCCGACTCGACGGCGTCGTCGACCCGCTGCAGCTCCTGCAGCACGCCCAGCACCAGCTGGGTGGCGAAGCGCTCGACGTCGGGCGTGGCGCCGGTGTCGTCGGCGTGGTAGCGCAGCACCTCGCGCGCGTCCTTCCGCGTGCCCTCCAGCTCGAAGAGCACGCGCAGCGCCAGCTCGCGCCCGCGATGGCGCCGGCCGACGCCGGACGGGGTCATCGCCGGCCGCCGGACCGGGTCACGAGAAGACCACCTCGTTGACGTAGACATTGACCTCGGTGAGGTCGAGGCCGAGCATCTTCTCGATGGCGCGCGCCACCCGGCGCTGCACCTCGGCGCCCATCTCGGGCAGGTCCGCACCCGCCTCCATGACCACGTGGACGTCGATCTGCAGCGTGTCGTCCGGCTGCATCACCACCTTCACGCCGCGATGCGCGGCCGGGCGGCGCAGGATGCGGTCGATCTGCTGGCCACCCGCCTGGTACATGGCGTTGACGCCGGGAACCTCGAGCGCGGCCAGCGCCGCGATCCAGGCCACCACCTCGTTGGCGACGCGGACGGTGCCGAGGCGGTCGCGACCCGGCGGCTCGGCCAGCTGCAGCGGCGGCTGCGGGGCGGGAGGCGCCCCACCTTCAACGCTCATGCGACCTCACACCCGCTCGATGTAGCGGCCGGTGCGGGTATCGACCTTGATCCGGTCGCCGGTGTTGACGAAGAGGGGCACATCGACGCTGACCCCCGTCTCCACGGTGGCGGGCTTGGTGCCGCCGGTGGCGGTGTCGCCCTTGAAGCCGGGCTCGGTGTAGGTCACCTCCAGCTCGGCGGTGATGGGCAGCTCAACGCCGAGCACCTTGCCCTCGTACTGCAGCACGAACAGCTCGTCGTTCTCCTTCAGCCACTGCGCCGCGTCGCCGACCAGCTCCGGCGAGAGCGGGTACTGGTCGTAGGTCGAGGAGTCCATGATCACGTAGGCGTCGCCGTCCTTGTAGAGATACTGGGCGGGATTGCGCTCGATGCGGGCGCGGCCGAACTTCTCCTCGGGCCGGAACGTCTCCTCGGTGACCGCGCCGGTGTTGACGTTCTTGAACTTGGCGCGGACGATCGCCGTCCCTCGACCCATCTTGACGTGCGCGAAGTCGAGCACCTGGAGCAGCTCGCCGTTGCGCTCCACCGTGTTGCCGGGACGAAGGTCTCCCGCGTTGATCATTCCCTCACTCCGTGGTGCCGGTGATTCCCAGGATGCGCGCCACCGCGTCGACGGCGAGCACGTAGCCGTGCGGGCCGAGCCCGGCGATGATGCCGCGAGCCGCGCTCGCCGTCAGCGAGGTGTGGCGGTAGCGCTCGCGCGCGTGGATGTTGGAGAGGTGCACCTCGACGACGGGCTTGCCGAAGCCGCGCACGGCGTCGAGCAGGGCGATGCTGGTGTGGGTCAGGGCGCCCCCGTTGAGGATGCAGGCGTCGGCGGTGTCGCGCTCGGCTTCGAGCAGGTCGATCAGCTCGCCCTCGTGGTTGCTCTGCTCGAAGCGCACCTCCATGCCGTGGCGGGCGGCGCGCTCCTCGACCATGCGGGCGATGTCCTCGAGCCCGGCGTCGCCGTAGATCTCCGGCTCGCGACGGCCCAGGCTCGCCAGGTTGGGGCCGTTGAGGACGAGGACGCGAGTCATGCGCGCGCCGCCTCCACCAGGGCGTCGAGGACGGCGTCTTCCGGCACGACATGGCCGAAACTCGCGCTCCCCAGGCGGTCGAGCAGCACCCAGCGCACCGCGCCGGCACGCGACTTCTTGTCCGCCCGCGTCGCCTCGACGACGCGCTGGGCGTCGATCCCGGGCGGCACCTCCCCGAGCCCGCAGCGGCGCAGCACGCCGTCCTGCCAGGCGGCGTCGGCGGCCGGACAGCCGTTGCGCTGCACGCTGAGCCGCCCGGCGACGCGCATGCCGGCGGCCACCGCCTCGCCGTGCACCAGCGTCTCGCCGTGGCCGGTCACCGTCTCCAACGCGTGTCCCACCGTGTGCCCGTAGTTGAGGATGGCCCGCCGTCCCGACTCGCGCTCGTCGTCCGACACCACCGCCGCCTTGACCTCGCAGCAGCGCGCGATCACGGGGATCAGCGCGGCGGGATCACGCGCCAGCAGCGCATCGAGCTGTGCGTCGAGCACGTCGCGCAGCTCGGCGGCGGCGATCATAGAGCACTTGACGATCTCGGCAAAGGCCGCCCGCCAGTCGCGCTCCGGCACGCTGCCGAGCAGGTCGACGTCACACACCACCGCGCGCGGCTGCCAGAACGCGCCGGCGAGGTTCTTGCCACCGGGCAGGTTGACCCCGGTCTTGCCGCCGATGGCGCTGTCGACCATGGCCAGCAGGGTCGACGGCACCTGCACCACCGCGACGCCGCGCTGATACGTCGCGGCAGCGAAGCCGGTGAGGTCGCCGACGGTGCCGCCGCCCACGGCGACGACGCAGTCGCCGCGGTCGAGGCCGAGGGAGGCGAGGCGGTTGACCAGTCGGCCGGCGGAGGCCCACGTCTTGACCTGCTCCCCGCCGGCGATGGGGACGAGGGTTGCGCGCACGCTGCCGCGCAGCGCCGACACCAGCGCCCGTCCGTGCTCCAGCACCGCGCGATCCGCCACCACCGCGACGCGCGTCGCGCTGCTGGGCACGGCGTCGACGACGGCGTCGATCAGCCCGGCGCCGATGGCGACCTGGTAGCTGCGGCGCCCCAGCTCGACACGCACCGTCCGCATCCGCGGATGCTCCTGCACGGCGGCGGGCTCCCGCGGCAGCCGCGCGCCCGACAGCGCATCGACCACCGCATCGACGACACCCTCGACGTCCCAGTCGTCGACGTCGACGCGCAGGTGGGCGCGGGCGTGGGCCGCGGCGCGGGCCGCCCGCAGTCCGCGGAGCGCGGCCGCGGGATCGTCGCGGAGCAGGGGACGGCCGGCCGCGTCGCCGAGCCGGCGCAGCAGCACGGTGTCTCCGGCGTCGAGCCAGACCACCCAGGCGCTCTCGAAGAGGAGCGACCCCGCCCGGGGCTGCACCGCCAGGCCGCCGCCGCAGGAGAGCACCAGCGGCTCGTCGCCGCGGAGCGCCTCGACGAGGGCGGCGAGCTCCCGCTCGCGGAAACCCTCCTCCCCCTCCCCGGCGAAGACCTCCGCGACCGTCCTGCCGGCCGCTCGCTCGACCAGCTCGTCGGTGTCGAGATGGCGCCAGCCCAGCCGCCGGGCCAGCGCGGCGCCCACCGCCGACTTCCCGCTGCCGGGCAGGCCGACGAGCGCGACGCGGCGCACCGCCGTCACCTCGGGGACGCTGTCGCTCAGGGTCGCGGGATTCGCTGCCATCGGTTGCCCGCGATTGTAGGCGCGCCCACCGTGACCGCCCCGCCTCGCCGGGCGGCCCGCCGAGCGGTCAGACCCCGTCGCGCCGCTGCGAGTAGCCCGGCGGAGGGCCGAAGCTGCCCGGGTCGGCGCTGCCGCTCGCACCGGGCGGCGCGTAGCCACCCTGGACGGGCCCGCCGACGGCGCCGGGGGGGAGCGGCTGGCCGGTGCGATGCGCCTCGATGGCCAGCAGCAGGTCGCGGCTCAGCCCCACCGGGTCGTTGACGTGGTGGATGACCTCGGCGCCGTCGCGCCCCGCCGACTCCAGCTCGAGGTCGCCGAAGCGGAGGATCCGCCCCATCAGCCCCTGGCGGACCCGGGTGTCCTGGATGCGGTCCAGGGCGATGGACTCGGTGTAGCGGGAGAGCACGCCGCGGCGGCTGATGATCCGGTGGGTGGTGAGCATGTAGCTGGTGCTGCGCCACTGCACCCAGCGCACCAGGGCGATGGCCAGCAGCACGACGCCGAAGCCCAGGCCGATGAAGACCTTGACGTCGTGCAGGCTGTGCCCGGCGACGGACCCGGGCGTGACGGCGAGCAGCACCACGCCGACGACCAGCGCGACGATGCAGGCGGCGGCCATGCCGATGAAGATGGTCCAGTGCTGGCGAGCCGTCCTGATGGGATGCTCGCCGGGCATCATCTGGGGCACTGCGGACACCTCCGTCGGCTCACGGGCCGTGGAACATGATCAGCGCCGCCCCGGCGCAGAGAAACGGGCCATAGGGTATCGGGTCCTTGAGCCCTCTGACGCGGGTGACGAGCAGCACCACCGCAACGGCACCGGCCAGCAACACCGCCGCGATCACCGCATAGAGCGCGCCCAGGTGGTCGCTGTCGAAGCCCAGCCCGGTGAGCGCCCCGACCAGCGCACCCAGCTTGGCGTCCCCCTGGCCGATGGCGCGGCCGCCGAAGAGCAGGCTCTGCACCATGAAGAAGAGCCACACCACGGCGGCGCCGGTGAGGGCGCGCACGAAGGTGAGGCCGGGCGTCCACTGCGCCAGGCCGAGGGCGACCACCACCCCCGGGTAGGTGATGCGGTTGAGGATGAGGCGGTGCTTGACGTCGAAGGCGAGCACGTGGACGAGGACGGCCACCCAGAGGAGATGGATGGCAAGACCGGCGCCGGGCGGGTCGTGGGCCGTGAAGGCGGCGAAGCCGGCGGCGGCGAGCACGGGGCTGAGGTACTTCTCCAACCAGGTCATGCCGTACGCCTCGCCCTGCCAGGGCTCGGCCTCGGGAGCGGCCTGGGCGGCGTTGGCCGCGGCGGCCACGGCGAGCGCGACCTCGTTCTCGTAGGCGCGGCGGTCCTCGGCCTCCTCCTCCTCCAGCTTCTCGACGCGCTCGATCCACGCCGCGGCGCGGCCCGAGAGATAGCCGGCGAGCGCGCCGCCGACGGCGGCTCCGGCCACGGCGACGGCGTTCATCCGGCGCCCACCGCTGCGTGCAGGGCCCGGCGGGCGACGTCTGCCGGGGCGTCGAGCCCGGTCCAGAGCGTGAAGCTGAGCATCGCCTGCTGGAGGAGCATCTCCAGCCCGCCGGCGGCGCGGAGGCCGCGGGCTCGGGCGGCGGGGACGAGGTCATCGGGACCGTAGCGGTACCGCAGGTCGACGACGGTCGTCGTGTCCGGCAGCGCGGCGACGTCGACGGGGAGGTCGCCCAGCGCCGCGGGGGTGGCGTTGACGAGGAGGGCCGGCACCGGCCCCGCCAGGGCATCGAGGACCGCGTGGCGCTCCCACGCGACGAAGGGGATCCGCGCGCCGGCCGCCTCGCGACGGCGCGCCGACTGCGCCACACGGATTCCGGCGCGAGACAGCGCGAGGACGACCGCGGCGGCAGCGCCACCCGCGCCGAGCACCAGTGCCGCGGTCCCCGCCTCGGGCCACAGACCGTCGTGCCGGAGTGCGCTCTCGAACCCGCGCGCGTCGGTGTTGTGCCCGGTGAGCGCGCCGTCGTCGCCGCGCACCACGGTGTTGACCGATCCCGTCGACGCGGCGTCGGACTGCAGCGAGTCGCACAGCGCCGCCACGGCGCGCTTGTGCGGGATGGTCACGTTGCAGCCCACCGCCCGGCCGGCGCGCAGCTCGTCCACCACGTCGCGCACCTCACCAGGGGCCACGTCGCGGATCGAGTACTCCCAGTCGAGCCCGCAGGCGCGCAGGGCGGCGTTGTGCATGGCGGGGCTCGGCGAGTGCTCGATCCCCTGCCCGAGCAGCCAGAGCCGGGTGGTCACGGCGACTGCGAGGGACACGGGCTGTTGAGGAACTGGGCGACCTGCTGGTCGTGCTGCTGGGCGGTGACGGCGTAGTGGTTGTGGCCACAACCGTCCGCAACCCAGAAGAGGAACTGCGTCGCCGCGGGATGGGCCGCGGCCTGCAGCGAGGCGAGCCCCGGATTCGAGATCGGGGTGGGCGTGAGGCCGGTGTGCAGGTAGGTGTTGTACGGCGTGTCCTGGTGCAGCTCGTCGGCGCTGGGCTCGCGGCCGGTGATGCCCAGCCCGTACTCGACGGTTGCGTCGGACTGCAACGCCATGCCCTGCGAGAGGCGGTTGAAGATTGCGCTGGCCACCTTGGGACGGTCGTCGTCGAACTGCGCCTCGCGCTCGACGATGGAGGCGAGCACCACCAGCTGGTAGGCGGAGAGGCCGTTGGGAGGTGCCGCCAGCAGCGCGGCGGTGCGGTGGGCGAAGTCGTCGAGCTGCATCTGCACGAGCTGGTGCGCCGTGGTGCCCTGGGGCACGTCGTAGGTGTCGGGGAAGAGGAAGCCCTCCAGCGACGCCCCGGCGGGACGGCCGGCGAGGAACGGCTCCGAGAAGGTGCCGTGGTCGACCTCGTTCATGTACTGGTCGGCGGTGATGCCCAGCCCCGCGGCACCCACCTTGGCGGCCATCTGCCGCGCGGTGAGGCCTTCGACCAGCGTGACCCGCAGCACCGCGACGTCGGGCGCGCCCTCCAGGCGCTGGATGATGGCGCTCGCCCCCATGCCGCTGTCGAGCTTGAACTGCCCGGCGCGGAGCTGCGACGCCAGTCCCTTGAACTTGGCGAACCAGCCGAACCAGAAGCTGCTGCGAATCAGCCCGCGCGTCTGCAGGTCGGCGGCAAGCTGGTCGACGGTCTCGCCCGACTGCACCTGGACGGTGACCGCCGCGCCGTGCGTCGCCGAGGGCGCCTCCAGCTGGGTGCGACCGTAGAGCACCAGGCCGCCGCCCACAACCGCGAGCACGGCGAGGACCGCGACCACCGCGAATGCGATCACCAGCCCCCTGCCGTGACGACGGCGGGGCGCCGTCATCCTTCGCGCATCCCCGTGTGCAGGCGCTGCGCGTCCAGCCAGCCCTGCAGCATCAGCGCGGCGGCGACGCCGTCGACGCTGCGGCGGCGGCGGTCGCGGCGCGTGCCGGTGCCGATGAGCTGGCGCTCGGCCTGCGCGGTCGTGAAGCGCTCGTCCCAGAGCTCGACGGGCAGCCCCGTCTCGCGCTCGGCGGCCGCGGCCAGGGTGCGTGCGTCGGCGGCGGCGGGGCCCTCGGAGCCGTCGAGCTCCCGGGGCAGGCCGACCACGATCACCCCCGCGCCGCGCCGCTCCACCTCCTCGCGGACGCGCTGCCAGAGCTCGCCGGTGCGCGCCCTGGGCAGCACCGCGACGGGGCTGGCCAGGGCACCGGTGGGGTCGGCGGCCGCCAGCCCGACGCGCACGCTCCCCGGATCGAGACCCAGCGCCAGCCTCACTGCGAGGGCTTCTGGATCACGTTCTGCTTCACCTCGATGTGGCCCGAGAAGAAGGGCAGCACGAAGAAGGGGATGTGCTGGTCGATGGTCACGTCCTGCACGGGGCTCCCGATGATCTCCCGGGCGATGCTCTTGACGTCGGACTGGCTCTTGCCCGCGAAGCGGTCCTTGAGGCCCTGGACGTCGATGACCGGCTCACTGTAGCCGGTGGCGTTGTCGGAGAAGATGATGGTCCCGTCGTCGCTCGCCTGGGTGATCTTGGGGTCGGGGATGGTCGGGTTGGGCGCCAGCTGCTCACCCTGGGCGATCTGCCCGGTGAGGTCGGCGAGCACGATCTTCTTGACGTCGGCGGGGTTGTAGAAGGCGCCCTTGCCGTGCACGGTGACCGTGATGGTGGTCGTCTGGTACTGGTCGTCGGCGTTGGGCAGCGGGGTGATGTCGTTGCTGATCGTCTGCCCCGAGCCACCGGGGTCGACGGCCGGCTGCCTGCCGGCCCCCGCCTTGCCCTGCATGTCCTGCTTCACCTTGTCGGTGAGCTGCTGCTTGAGGGTGGTCACCTGCTGCTGCCAGCCCTGCACGTCACTCGCGCTGGCGGTGGTCACCTGCTTGGCGTCGGCGCCGCCGCTGGTCGGCTGGGGGTTGGTGACGGTGAGGTCGCTGGGGGCGCAGACGCCCTTGTACTGACCGTTCGGTCCACAGGGGTTGCCCGGCCACTGGGTGACCGTGTTGGCGGGCAGGTTGCCGGCGCCCTCGGGCTTGCCGTCCTGGATGGGGATGGGGTTGCTGGTGGAGATGCCGTTCTGGTCGGGGTCGCCGAAGTGCACCACCGTGTCCTGCGTCGCGTAGAACTTGATCTGCGGGGTGGTGTTGCTGTCGAACTCGGTGCCCTTGGGGA
>Ga0070741_10019969_pt1 | contig 10643 bp, 9 predicted proteins | sample Coa_R1_4_FD_66440 | JGI IMG/M metagenome (GOLD analysis project Ga0070741, IMG submission 66440) | Surface soil microbial communities from Centralia Pennsylvania, which are recovering from an underground coalmine fire - Coalmine... | ecosystem: Environmental > Terrestrial > Soil > Unclassified ... | reverse complement strand
GCCGGCTGGTGCGGCCGCGGCTCCGCATCGCGCCCGCGCAGGCGGGACACGCGACGCCGCGCGCGACGAGGAGCCGCTCGACCTGCTCGACGGCCACGCGGAGCGCGCGCAGGAGCCCGCGGCGCGCCTCGCGCCGGACGTCGCGCTGCACGTCGTGCAGCGACGCGGCGTCGACGTCGAGCGTCAGCGTGGACGAGATCTCGACCGGGATCGTGATCGGGGTCGCCATGGCCGGCTGCCACGTCGCGACTGCAACGCACATGCCGCCCGGCTTTGCATGCGGTCGCGCGCCGCGACCCGCACGCGGGATGCGTGCGCGCGACGTCCGCACGCGCGCACGTCTTTCGCCGCACCCGCCGCGGCGGACGCCGCGGCGTCCGTCACGCCTCCGGGTAGCCGACCAGCTCGACGCCCGCCGCGTGCACCGCGTCGCGCACGCGCGGGCTCACGAGCGCGTCGAGCTCGCGCGCGTGGTCGTAGCCGTGCTGGTGGGCGGCGAGGGCCGCCGGCTGGCGCTCCGCGGGATGGCAGTAGAGCTCGTGGAGGCCGGGCGGCAGGGTGCGGATGACGGAGAGCAGATAGCGCTCGTCCACCCGCCCGGTCTGATGCATCCCGTACACGCGCCGGGCGCTCACGATCCCGGCCGCGCGGAGCCGGGGCCCCGCCCACGCCGCGAGCGTCCGGAACACGAGCCCCTCGAAGAGCTTCCGGAGAAGGCTCGAGCGGTCGTAGCGCAACGCCGCGCCGAGATCCTCGCGCGAGAGCCGGATCGCGCGGATGCCGTAGCGCGGCGCGAGCTCGAGCACGATCGGGAGCACCATCGGATGGAGGTGCATGTTCACGTGGCCATCGACGTGCGCCAGGCGGAGTCCCGTCGCGACGAACGCCGCGAGCTGCGCCTCGACCTCGCGCCGGAGCTCGTCGCGACCGCCGCGCTCGACCGCGGCGAGCCACGCATAGCGAAGTCCCGTCGCGACGGGCCAGTCGCGGAAGGTGCCGTCGCGACGGACGAGCCGTGGAATCGTGGCCGGCGGTGCCGCCGGCCGGCCCTGCACGAGGACGAGGTGGAGTCCGACGGCGAGCCGCGGGTGCGCGCGCGCGAGCGCGACGGCGTCCGCGGCCGCGTCGCCGGCGACCATCAGGCTCGCGCTGGTGAGGATCCCGTCCCGGTGCGCGCGGACGATCGCCGCGTTCACCTCGGGCGCGGCGCCGAAATCGTCGCCGGCGACGACGAGCCGGCGCGCGTCCGGCGCGGTCACGGCCGGACCGCCTCGATCGGGGGAAGCGGCCCGACGCCGGCCAGGTGGAGGTCGCGGACGGTCACCGTGAGCTCGTCGAGCCGGTCGACGATCGCGTCGGGGCCGTCGAGCGGGAGCAGCACGCCGTCCTGCGCGCCCCGGTCACGGAGCCACGCGGCGAGGATCGTCGTGCCGTCGACGTCCGCCGGCGCGAGCGGGCGATCCTGGTAGTCGGCGAACCGCTCGCGCACGCGCTCCGCGGCGACGACCAGGTCGGCCGTCGCGAGGACACGCGCCTCGAACGCGAGCCGGCCGCCGAGCACCGCGTACAGCACGGCCGCATCGCGCGTCTCCGCCGGGAGCAGCACGACGAAGTTCTGGCGCGTCACGACCCAGTCGAGCGTCCGGCGACGGCGGCGGAGCGACTCCAGCAGCTCGATGTCGCGCTGCACGCGCGCGGCGGCCTCGAAGCGGAGCGCCTCCGCGTACTCCTCACGCCGCGCGGCGAGGCGGGCGAGCGCGGCGTCGTCGCGGCCGTCGAGGAACGCGAGGCACGCCTCGACCTGCGCCCCGTACGCCGCCTCGTCGACGCGCGCGGCGCACGGCGCCGTGCAGGCCCCGACCTGGCCCGAGAGGCACGGCGTCGCGTCGGGCGCCGGCGCGAGCCGGCCGGCGCAGGTGCGGAGCCCGAACACGCGCCCGAGGACGGACAGCGCGTCTTCCGCCGCGACCAGGCTCGGGAACGGCCCGAGGTAGGTGGCGCGATCGGTCGCGAGCCGCGCCGTCGCCCAGAGACGCGGGTACGGGCTCCGGAGGCCGAGCTTCAGGAACCCGACGCGCGGCAGGCTCTTCCGCTGCTTGTTGTACGGCGGCTTCAGCTCGCGGATCTGCCGCGCCTCGAGGAGCGACGCCGCGAGCTCCGAGCCCGTCTCGGTGATCCGGAAGTCGTGCACGTGCCGGATGAGATCGAGGACCCTGGCCGAATGCCCGGTCGAGTTGCTGAAGTACGCCGCGAGCCGGTCACGGAGCCGTCGCGCCTTCCCGACGTAGAGAAGCCGGCCGTCCTCGCCGAGCAGGTGGTAGACGCCGGGTGCATGCGGGACGGCGTCGAGACGCTCCCGCGGGACGTGCACGATGAACGGCCGCCCGTCGACGGCGCTCCGCTGGAAGTCGAGGAGCTGATCCAGCCTCGCGATGCCGCGTTCGGCCGCCCGCTCGAGAAACACGCACAGGATCTCGGCGGCGATCTCGGCGTCCGGCAGCGCGCGATGGCGGTCGAAGCACGCGATGCCGAGCGCGGCGGCGACGGCGTCGAGCCCGCGCCGGCGGCTCTCCGGCAGCAGCCGGCGCGCGAGCCGCAGCGTGCAGAGCGCGGGCGCCGCCATCGGCGGAAGTCCGCACGTCCGCCGCGCGGCCTCGAGGTGTGCGACGTCGAACGCGGCGTTGTGCGCGACCAGGATCCCGTCGCCGGCGAAGTCGACGAAGCGCGGCAGGACGTCGGCGATCGGCGGCGCGTCGGCGACCATCTCGTCCGTGATGCCGGTCAGCCGCACGACGAACGGCGGGATCGGCGTTCCCGGGTTCACGAGGGTGACGAAGCGGTCCCGGAGCCGCCCGCCGACGACGCGTACCGCGCCGATCTCCGTGATCGACGACCCGCCGGGGCCGCCGCCGGTCGTCTCGAGGTCGACGACCACGAACGCGACCTCCGCGAGGGCGCGCGCGAGCGTGTCGTGGATGCGCGCGCGCCAGCGGCGCTCGTCGCCGTCGAACCGGAAGCGATCGTCACCGCCGAACAGCGCACCGAGGAAGCGGCCGCCGAACTCCGGGTCGCGTCCGCGCGCGACGAACACGAGGTCGAGCAGCTCCTCGGCCGTCGCGCCCGCCGGGCGCCCGGTCAAGTACGCGTGGAGCCGCTCGCGGAGGCTCAGAAGCTGAAGAACCCCCGGCGCCTGGTCGGCGCACCCGGCGCCTTCTCGCGCGTCGCGACGGTCCGGAGCTCGCGCTCGAACTTCTCGAGCTCGGCGCGCTGGCGGTTCTCGAACTGGTCGAGCTCGCGGCGCCGGCGCTCGCGGAAGTCGTCGAACGCCTGCGTCCAGTGGGCGTGGAACCGGCCGAGCGCGTCCTCGACCGCACGCACCATGCTCAGGTTCGGCACCAGCGAGCCCTGGCAGTGCGGGCAGTAGAAGACGACGCCGGCGCGGAAGTACGGGAACGGCACCGAGTACTCGCCGCCGCAGCGGTAGCAATCGATCGGGATCTCCCACTCGTCGAGCGGCGGGATCGCGAGCGTCGGCAGATCGGCGGTATCCGCTGCAGGAGCCGCTGCGGGCGGCGGCGCGACGGCCGGAGCGGCCGGGGCGGGAGCCGGTGCGCCGGCAGGCGCGGGAGCGGCTCCTTCCTTCTTGAAGCGCGACGGCGCGTCGTCCGGGATCGACTCTCCCGGATGCAGCACCCGGGCGCGGGCGAGCAGCACGTCGTGCGTCTCGGGGATGTCCGGGTTCGGAACGCAGCAGTCGACGGGGCAGACCTTGGCGCAGGCCTCCTGATCATGGAACCCGACGCACTCCGTGCACTTCTCCGGAACGATGTAGAAGATGCCGTCCGAGAGCGGCGGGTGCATCGAGCCGTCGGGCGCCTGCCACTCGACCCCGCCCTGGTAGATCGCCGTGTTCGGGCATTCGGGCTCGCAGGCGCCGCAGTTGATGCACTCGCTGGTGATCATCGTTGCCATGCCCGGCCAGGAATAGCACCGCGTCGGAGACCCGTTCAAATCGAGGGTCGCGCTCTGGCCACCCCGCCGGGGCGGTGATAGGGAGGCCGGATGCGATTCGTCCTCCCGCTCCTCGTCCCGCTCGCGCTCGCGCCGATCGCATGGGCAGAGGACCACGGCGACATGCAGGCCGCGCGCGAGGCCCTCGAATCGGCGCGAAGCCACCTCGAGTCGGCGGGCCGCGAGTACTCCGGCCACCGGCAGAAGGCGCTCGAGCGGGTGAACCAGGCCCTGGAGCAGATCAGGCTCGGGCTCGCGGCGACGGAGGGAGTCGACAAGCGAATCGACCGGCGCGAAGGTCACCTCGAGCGGCGCGACGATCGGATCGAGAAGCGCATCGAAGACCTGAAGCAGCGCCAGGACCAGCGGGACGTCAGGTAGCCAGGACGAGCGGGACCTCGAGCAGGATCGACGGGCATGTCCGATGGAGCGCCACGACGCGCCGAACGGGGCGCGGATCGACAGCCGCGCGGGCGCGGAGCCGCCGTTCGTCTTCTACTCGGCGCTCCACGGGCGGCGGGTCGTCGACACGGCGGGCGTCGAGGTCGGGCGGCTCGAAGATCTCGCGGTCTCCCTCGCTGACGCCTTCCCCGCGGCGACCGCGCTCGTCGCGCGGCGCGGCCGCTTCGAGCCGTTCCCGCTCACCGCGCGCTGGCGCGACGTCGACGCGATCGATCCCGACGCGATCCGCCTCCGCGTCCGCGTCGAGCGGCTGACGCCCGGCCGCGTCGCGCCCGCCGAGCACGAGCTCTGGATCGGCCAGGTCCTGCTCGACCGGCAGATCGTCGACACGGCGGGCGCGAAGGTCGTCCGTGTGAACGACCTCCACTTCCTCCGCGTCGCGTCCGGTGACCTCCATCTCGTCCACGTCGACGTCGGGTTCCGCGGGCTCGTCCGGCGCCTCGGCTGGGCCCCGGCGATCGACGCGGCGGTCCGGACGGTCGCACCGAACGCACGCTACCTGCAGAACGAGCGGCTGATCAGCTGGCGGTACGTGCAGCCGCTCACGATCAGCGGCAGCGGCGAGGCGCTGCAGCTCAAGGTGGCGCGCAAGGAGCTCGGCGAGCTCCACCCCGCGGAGCTGGCGGACATCCTCACCGAGCTCGACGGCCGCGAGCGGGAGAGCGTCTTCCGCGCGCTCGACGCCGAATCCGCCGCCGAGGCGCTCACCGAGGTCGAGCCGAAGATCCGCGAACGGCTGATCGTGAGCGTCCCCGCCGAGCGCGCCGCGGACATCCTCGAGGAGATGCCCCCCGACGAGGCCGCCGACCTCCTCGCCGCGCTGCCCGAGCCGCAGTCGGCGGAGCTGCTCCAGAAGATGGAGCGCGAGGACGCCGCGGACGTCGAGACGCTGCTCCGCTACGAGGCGGACACCGCGGGCGGCATGATGACCACCGAGCTGGTCGCGCTTCCGGCGTCGCTGTCGGCCGCGGACGCGCTCGCGCGGCTCCAGTCCGTCGCGGGCGACGTCGAGTTCATCTACTATCTCTACGTCGTCGACGCCGATCAGCGCCTCGTCGGCGTCATCACGATCCGCCACCTCCTCCTCGCGGCCGCCGACGCACGCCTCGACACCATCATGCAGCGGGAGCCCGAGTCGGTGCGTCCCGACGACACCCGGGAGCAGGTCGCGGAGCTCGCCGAGAAGTACAACCTCCTCGCCGTCCCGGTGCTCGACGCCGCCGGAAAGCTCCTCGGCATCGTCACCATCGACGACGTCCTCACGCACGTAACGGAGCTCGCGTGGAAATGGAAGCTCGGCCGCGCGCGCTGAGCCGGTCGGCGGCCCTGTGGCCCCAGATCGTGCGCTTCCTCGCGATCATGGGGCCGGGCTTCATCACGGCGAACGTCGACAACGACGCCGGCGGCATCACGACGTACTCGCTCGCCGGCGCCCGGTACGGCTACGGGCTCGTCTGGACGTTCGTGCCGATGACGATCGCGCTCGTCGTCGTGCAGGAGATGTGCGCGCGGATGGGCGCGGTGACCGGGAAGGGCCTCGCCGACCTCATCCGCGAGAACTTCGGCGTCCGCGTCACGTTCTACGCGATGGCGATGCTCGTCCTCGCGGACCTCGGGAACACGGTCGCCGAGTTCGCGGGCATCGCCGCCAGCCTCGAGATCTTCGGCGTCTCGCGCTTCGTGACGGTGCCGCTCGCCGCGGTCTTCGTGTGGTGGCTCGTCGTCTACGGGAGCTACAGCAAGGTCGAGAAGGTCTTCCTCGGCGCGTGCGTCTTCTACGTCGTGTACATCGCGTCCGCGGTGCTGGCACATCCCGGATGGGGCGACGTCGCGCGCGAAACGTTGCGCCCGCACGCGACCGTCGACGCCGCGTACGTGACCATGCTCGTCGGGCTCGTCGGCACGACGATCGCGCCGTGGATGCAGTTCTACCAGCAGGCGGCGATCGTCGAGAAAGGTGTCGCCGTCGAGGACTACCGCTACTCGCGCATCGACGTCGTCGCCGGCTGCCTCTTCACGTCGATCGTCGCCTTCTTCATCATCGTCGCGTGCGCCGAGACGCTCCATGCGAACCACGTCGAGGTCGAGACGGCCGCCGACGCCGCGCAGGCGCTCCGCCCGATCGCCGGCGCGTACTGCGCCGCGCTGTTCGCGTTCGGGCTCTTCAACGCGTCGCTCTTCTCGGCGTCCGTCCTCCCGCTGGCGACCGCGTACTCGGTCTGCGAGGCCTTCGGCTGGGAGATGGGCGTCAACAAGCGGCTCCGTGAGGCGCCGCACTTCTACGGGCTCTACACCGGGCTGATCGTCGTCGGCACCGCGATCATCCTGATGCCCGGCATCCCGCTCCTGCCCGTCATGTACCTCTCGCAGGTGGCGAACGGCGTCCTCCTGCCGATCGTGCTCGTCTTCATGCTGCGGCTCGCCAGCCGGCGCGACCTGATGGGCGAGTACGTCAACACGCCGGCGATGAACGCGGTCGCCTGGATCACGGTCGTCGTGATGGCGGTGCTGAGCGTCGCGCTCGTCGGCTTCACGCTCGCGGGGCAGACGTGACGCCGGAGTCGCGCGTCGAGGCCGGCGAGGCCCTCTCGCCCGACGAGCTCCGCGAGGTGTGGCGCATCCTCGAGGTGCGCGATCGCCGCGAGGGCTTCCTCCTCCTGCCGCGCCACGAGGCCGAGGACTTCTTCTTCGAGCTGTCGCCCGCGGACCAGGCCGAGATCGTGCTCGCGCTGCCCGAGCGCGAGCGCCGCTCGTGGATCCGCATCCTCGCTCCGGACGACGCCGCCGACCTGATCCAGGCGGCGCCGGAGGAGACGCGGAAGGGGCTTCTGGCCCTCCTCGACGACCCGACGCGGCACGAGGTGATCGGCCTCCTCGCCTATGCCGAGGATCAAGCCGGCGGCCTCATGAACACCCGCTTCGCGCGGCTCCGGCCCGACATGACGGTCGACGAGGCGCTCGCCTACCTCCGCAAGCAGGGCCGCTCGCAGGTCGAGACCGTCTACTACACCTACGTCCTCGACGCCGGACAGCACCTGCTCGGCGTGATCTCGCTCCGCGAGCTGTTCGACGCGAACGCCGAGCAGCACGTCCGCGACGTCATGCGGACCGACGTCGTCACCGTGACCGACGACATGCCGCAGGACGAGGTGAGCCGCGTCTTCGCGCGCCACGCGCTCTACGCCGTCCCCGTCGTCGACGTCGACGGACGGATGAAGGGCATCGTCACGCTCGACGACGTCGTGCACGTCGTCTCGGAGGAGGCGACCGAGGACATCCAGAAGCTCGGCGGCAGCGAGGCGCTCGGCGCGCCGTACCTCGAGATCGGGTTCCCGCAGATGGTCCGCAAGCGCGCCGGATGGCTGTCGGCGCTGTTCATCGGCGAGATGTTGACGGCGACGGCCATGGGCTACTTCGAGAAGGAGATCGAGCGGGCCGTCGTGCTGGCGCTGTTCGTGCCGCTCATCATCTCGAGCGGCGGGAACTCCGGCTCGCAGGCGTCGACCCTCGTCATCCGCGCGATGGCGCTCGGCGAGGTCCGGCTCCGCGACTGGTGGCGGGTCGTCGGCCGCGAGCTGTGGACCGGGTTCGCGCTCGGCGCGATCCTCGGCTCGATCGGCCTCGCGCGCATCCTCACGTGGGTCGGCCTCTTCGGCTCCTACGGCGAGCACTACTGGCTGGTCGCGCTGACCGTGGCGACGAGCCTGATCGGCGTCGTCACGTTCGGCACCCTCGCCGGCTCGCTCCTGCCGTTCGTCCTCCGGAGGCTCGGCTTCGACCCCGCGAGCGCGTGCGCGCCGTTCGTCGCGACGCTCGTCGACGTGACCGGCCTCGTCATCTACTTCACGGTCGCGAGCGTCTTCATGCGGGGTCGGCTGCTGTAGGTCGCCGGTGCGCGCACGCCGGCTGCTGATGTTCCTCGCGCTCGGCACCGGCCGCGCCCTCGCGGCCGGGACGATCGACGTCGGGCCGGGACCGCTCCCGTGGGTCGTCGGCGGGCAGACGACCGTCGTCTGGCAGTACCATCCAGCGTTCCGGAGCCCGTACGCCGGCCCGCACAGCCTGCGGGGCGACGCCGAGGACGCCGTCTCCCACAGCTACGGGCTCTACGCGGGCGTGCGCGTCCTCCCGTGGCTCGAGCTGTTCGCCGAGCCGGAGATGATCCGGGGCGGCGGCATCAGCGACGGCCGCGGCCTCGCCGCGTACACGAACGGCGAGGTGATCCGGAACCCCGCCGCCGGAGAGAGCCCCTACCTCGCGCGCGCGTTCCTCCGCGCGACGCTCCCGCTCGGCGACGCGCGCGAGCGGGTCGACGGCGATTTCTTCCAGACGCCGGGGTCGAGGCCGACGCGCCGCCTCGTCGCGACCGCGGGCGTCCTCGCGACGACCGACCTCTTCGAGACGAACCGATACGCGAGCAGCACCCGGACGCAGTTCCTCAACTGGTCGTTCATCAGCGACCTGGCCTACGACTTCGCCGCGGACACACGCGGCTATACGCGCGGCGCCGCGCTCGAGTGGATCGACGAGCGCTTCGCCGTGCGCGCCGGGAGCTTCCAGATGCCGGCCGTCGCGAACGGGCTCGCGCTCGACGACGACCTCCTCCGGAGCCACGGCGACCAGCTCGAGGTCGAGACGGCCCCGGTCGCGGTACGCGCCCGGCCGGTGAACGTGAAGGTGACGCTGTGGGAGAACCGGGCCCGGATGGGCGAATACCGCGCCGCGCTCGCGCGCGCCGCCCAGACGGACACCGTCCCGAGCGTCGCCGCCACCCGCCGGCCCGGGCGCGTCAAGTACGGCGTGGCGGTGAACCTCGAGCATCCGCTCGACGACGGGGCGTCCGGGCTCTTCGGCCGGCTCGGCTGGAACGACGGCGGAACGGAGTCGTTCGCGTACACCGAGGCGGACTGGGCGGCGGCGGTCGGCGCGCAGATCGGAGGCGACCACTGGCGGCGGCCCGACGACCGGTGCGGCATCGCGGTCGGCGCCGACGGTCTCAGCGAGGGCCACGCGCACTACCTCGCCCGCGGCGGGCTCGGCTTCCAGCTCGGCGACGGCCGGCTGTCGTACCGGCCGGAGGCCGTCGTCGAGACGTACTACCTGCTGGCAGCGGCCCCGCACGTCGGCCTGACGCTCGACTACCAGCTCGTCGTCGATCCGGGGCACAACGCGGATCGCGGGCCGGCGTCGGTCGTCGCGCTCCGCCTGCATGCCGAGCTGGCGGCGTCGGGCGGCTGATTTCGCACCGTGTCATGCCCGGAGCGTCGGATCTCCGACAGCTCACGGGCCTCGTGTCGCTGCTTCGCACGCGCGTGGGACGTCCGTTCGGCGGGACCGTGGGCACGGCTCATGCAGTCCTGGCTGGCATGATGACGACGAGCCTGCCGAATCTCGTACCCGGCGATCAGGTCACGGATGCGTTGGGAGAGCTGATCCTCGACGTTCCCGCCCGCCGCTCGTGGACGCGCCACGTCGGCGAGCTCCGCCTCATGGCGGCCGTTCTCGAGGACGCGATCAACGTGATCCGGAAATGCCCGCGCAGCCGGGCCGGTCGCGAAGCGCGCGAATGGCTCAGCTCCACGGACGCGTCCTGGCCGTTCGCGTTCGAGCGCATCTGCGAGGCGTTCGAGATCGATCCCGAGCACGTGCGCCGTCAGGTGACCGCGAAGCGCCCGGTGCGGCTCCCGCTCCTCCCCTTCGACCTCGCCGCGCTCGCCGAGACCGGGACCGAGTAGAGCGCGCGAGCCGAGACATCTCGGCTCGCGGAGCGGACCGGAGCGAGAGTTTTGCGGGGCGGCACGCGCGAGGGGCGTGCCGCGGCTGGCGAAGCCAGCGCGGCAATGGGGGTACGCGCCGCGCCGGAGCTTAGCCGGTGCGCTCAGCGGACCGGGAAGAGCTTGCCGAAGCGCATCATGAACATGACGTCGCCGGTCACCTGGTACTCGCCGTTCATGAAGGCGTCGCGGCCGCTCTTCTCGCCGCGCGCGATGGCGAGCCAGACGTCGGAGTCCATGGTGAGCGTCACGGTGGGCTCGATCGTACGGCCCTTGAACACGCGGCACGTTCCGTCGTGCACGACGACCGTCCACTGTCCGGGCTCGCGGCCCGACAGGTCGAAGAGGATCACCGCGTCGACGCCGACCGCGGCGCTCGAGTCGAAAACCTGCGGA
>Ga0070741_10019968_pt1 | contig 10643 bp, 11 predicted proteins | sample Coa_R1_4_FD_66440 | JGI IMG/M metagenome (GOLD analysis project Ga0070741, IMG submission 66440) | Surface soil microbial communities from Centralia Pennsylvania, which are recovering from an underground coalmine fire - Coalmine... | ecosystem: Environmental > Terrestrial > Soil > Unclassified ... | reverse complement strand
CGAGCGAGACCTCGACGGTGTAGAGCTCGGTGCCCGCGACGTGGGCCACGACCTTCCCGGGCAGGATGCGGAGGTCGAGGATCGACCCGTTCCGCGCGTACGTGCGGCCGCGGGGGAGGCGGCTCGCGAAATCGCTGTAGCGCTCGAGGTTGTCGCACCACGCGCGTCCCCAGAACGTCCGCGCGATCGCGCGGCCCGTCACCGCGATGGGCGCCGCCGTCCGCTTCTCCGCGCGCAGACGGCGCTGCAGCGCCGCCAGCCCCTCCGCGCGCCGGACGCCGACCGGCACGTACGGCCGGAATCCCCAGTACTCGCCCGCCACGCCGCCTCCTCCGCTACGGCTCCGCGCTCGCGCGCGCGAGGTCGAGCGACGCCAGCTCGAGCAGCTCCGCGTCGCCGAGCTCGGTGAGCGCCCGCTCGGCGCCGCCGCCGTCGACCAGCTCGCGCGCGAGGCCGAGCTTCGCCTCGATCAGTGCGTCGATCCGCTCCTCGATCGTGCCACGGCAGACGAACTTGTGGACGAGGACGTTCCGCCGCTGGCCGATCCGGTACGCGCGGTCCGTCGCCTGGTTCTCGACCGCCGGGTTCCACCAGCGGTCGAAGTGGACGACGTGCGACGCCGCCGTGAGATTGAGCCCGGTCCCGCCCGCCTTGGTCGTCAGGACGAAGAACCCGACCCGCTCGTCCTTCTGGAACCGCTGCACGAGGCCGCGCCGCTCGCGGACCGGCGTCTCCCCGGTGAGCACGAGACCCGGGGCACCGAAGACGCCGCTCAGGAAACGTGCGAGCGGGCGGCTGATCTCGCGGAACTGCGTGAAGACGAGCGCCTTCTCCTGCTTCGCGGCCACCGCCTCGCCGATCTCGCGGAGACGTCGGAGCTTTCCGCTGTTGTCCTCGTCCCACGCGCCGTCGCCGAGGTACTGCGACGGGTGGTTGCAGATCTGCTTCAGGCGCAGGAGGTACGCGAGCACGATGCCCCGGCGCCGCGTGTCGTCCGGGCCGGCGCGGAGCTCGCGGGCCAGCGCGTCGACGGTCTTCTGGTAGAGCGCCGCCTGCGGGCGCGCGAGCCCGCAGAACGCCTTCACCTCGGTCTTGTCGGGGAGATCGGCGATCACCCCCCGGTCGTCCTTCCGACGGCGGAGGAGATACGGCTGCACCAGCCGGCGGAGCGGGGCCCAGCCCGCGTCGGGACGGCGCTCGAGGCTCTTCACGAAGGCGGCGAAGGCGCGCGCGGAGCCGAGGAGCCCCGGGTTCAGGAAGTCGAAGAGCGACCAGAGATCGGTCAGCCTGTTCTCGACCGGCGTTCCGGTGAGCGCGATGCGCGCGGTGCCGCGGAGCTCCTTCACGGCGCGCGTCTGCCGTGCGCCCGGGTTCTTCACGTTCTGCGCCTCGTCGAGCACCACGAGCGACCACGTCGCCGCGGTGATCCACGCGAGGCGCGCGACGGTCCCGTACGTCGTGATGACGACGTCCACGTCCCGGAGCCCGTCCGGCCCGAGCGCCCCGGGCGCGGCGCGCGGCATGGCGGAGGGGTGCGCCACCAGCACGCGCAGCGACGGCGCGAAGCGCGCGATCTCGTCCTGCCAGTTGGCGACGAGCGAGGCGGGGACGACGAGGAGGTCGGGGGCCCGATCGCGGGCCGCGCGGCGGCGGTGTACGAGGAGCAGCGCGATGACCTGCACCGTCTTCCCGAGGCCCATGTCGTCCGCGAGGCAGACGCCCAGGCGGAGCCGGGTTGCGAACCAGAGCCACCGGACGCCGACCTCCTGGTACGGGCGGAGCGCCGTCCGCAGCGCCGGACCGGGATCGGCGGCGCCGGCGACCTCCGGACTCCGGAGGACCGCGAGCGTCTCGCGGAGCCAGTCGCCCGCGACGACGCGCGCGGCGCCGTCCGCCTCGGGCACGGCGCCGTCGTCCGGGCCTATCCGCGCCCCGGCGAGGAGCCGCATCCCGTCGAGGAACGAGATGCCGTCGTCGGCGGCGCGCTCGACGGCGCGCCAGTGGGCGAGCACCTCGCGGAGCCGCTCGCGGTCCACTTCGACCCAGCGCCCGCGGAGACGCACGAGGCCGTCGGCGCCGGCCAGGAGCGCGCGGAGCTCGGCTTCGGTGAGCGGTCCGCCGTCGAGCGTCACGTCGACGGCGAAGTCGAGCATCGCGTCCACGCCGACGCCGGCGGCCGGCGCCGCGCCGACGGTCACCCTGACCTCCGGGCGGGGCGGCCGCCGGGCCTTCCACCAGTCCGGGACGCGCACGACGATTCCCGCCGCCTCGAGGACCGGGATCTCCTTCAGGAAGCGGTAGGCGTCGGCCGGGGACCAGGCGACCGGGTGGTAGAGGTCGCCCGCCTCGAGCATCCCGGCGACGAGCGCGCTCCGCTCGGCGGCGCGGTGCACCGGCACGAGGAGCGACAGCATGGCGTCGCGGTCGCGCCGGTCGGAGGAGTCGTCGAGCGCGCGCGACAGCGGGACGTGCTGGGGCACGGCGTTGGTCGAGACGCGGATCGTGTAGGTGGCGAGGAAGGCGAACGGATGCGCCCGGTCGCCGCGGTTCTCCGCCAGATGGAAGCAGACCCGGCCGACCAGGTTCCAGACGGGATGGAACGCGTGGAGCCAGCCCTCGACCGAGCCCGCGTGATCCGCGATCGCCGCGGCGAAGGCGTCGCCCATCTCGTCCCACCAGCGGCCGAGGAGCGCCTCGTCGATGTACTCGGCACCGGGCATCGGCGGGACGGCGGACGCGAGACGCGCCAGCTCGTCGGCCGGCGGCGCGAGGCGGAGCGCTCCGCGCGCCGTCTCGAGATCGGGCGCGGCGCAGAGGCGCGTCACGTAGAGCGTGCCCACGTCGCGCAGGAAGCCGAGCGGCGCGGTGAGCTCCGTGCCGGGCGCCGCGGCGCCGAGGATCAGGAGGCCGTGCCCGGCGCCGCGGTCGAAGGCGTCGACGATGCGCTGGCGGACGGCGGTGCCGAGGCCGTCGCGGTCGGCGTCGGGGGCGGGAGCGAGGAGCGGGATGCCGCGCGGGGAGATGCGTGCGGTGACCGCGACGTCGCGCGGGAGGGCGGCGGTCACGGGGGACGGCACGGGCGGCGGTATAGCACACGCGCCGAGACGGAGGTCGTGCACGACCACGTCGCCGATGAGAAGGTCGGCGCGTCTGCTTCGACGTACCGCCGACGCGACGCGGACGCTCAGGTGAGCAGCTTCTCCGCCGAGGCCGCGTCCCGGAGACGGTCGTTGAAGCACAGGAACCCCGGGACGATGCCAGTGAGCTCCTCGATCTCCAGAGCACTGGCGAGATGTATGGCATCGAATCCGCGTAACGCACGACGTTCGGCGACGTCCCCCGCCCGTCTCGCCACCGTCGCGGACAGCTCGACCACGACGAAGCGGACGAGGTCGCGATCGAGCGCCGCGACGGCGCAGGTGAGCGCAGCGCGGGTGATCGCGCGGTCCCGGTGCCGCCGGGCGAACGCTGCTCGCGCCTCCGGATATGCCACGCGCGACGTCGCGACCATCGATGCGGCGTCGAGCCTGGTCCTCGTCTCGACCGTCCCGGCCTCGCGCACGTACAGCTTCACGAGAGCGCTCGCGTCCAGATAGAGGATCAGCGGCGATCCTCCACCACGGCGTCCGAGACGGACGGGCCGCGGACGCGCGGCGCGTCATCGAGGCCGAGCGGTTTGCCGCCCGACCATGCAAGCCGGCCGCTCCTGGCGAGCGTGCGTACCACCGCTTCAGCGTCTTCAGCGGCTCGAGCGGGAACGATGACCGCAACGGGCCGGTTCCTGTCGGTGACGGTTACTGCCTCTCCGCGTCGTACCCGAGCCAGTGTTGCGCTGAGCTTGTCCTTCAGCTCGCGAATCCCTATCCGCGCCTTCGCCATGTGGCCACATGATACATCGTTGTGGCCTCCAGGCAAGCGTCAGAGCCGCTGGTCAGGATCCGGCAGGTCGAATCCTGATCGTGGTGCCATCGTGAGCGGCCGACTCCGGGGGGAGATCACTCCCGACGATCCGCGCCAACTCCCTGAACCGGCACAAGCCATGGTCGACCGGATCGTGCGCTCCTTGCTCGGGTCCACCTGGTGTACGGAAACGAGGGGGACACCGCAGCGGAGCACATCCGCACCAGCTTACTGAACCCCTAAAAACCGCCCGGAATCCGGCGCCAATCCGGTGACACGTTCCCGCTGATACGCCGACCGTCAACACGGATTTCCGAGGCGATAAACGACGCCGCACACACATGCGGCAACACTCGCACCGGGTGGGTCTCTGCCGCCGCCTCCACACACTCCGGCTTCCCCGGAACATGACTCGTCGAAATGCTTCCACCACCCCCCTGGTGCTGTTGTACCATCACATTCGTAACCTTGAACCCCTTGTCTAGGCAGAACACTTGCCTCTTGTTTACCGCGTGGCACGAAGACGACTCAAGGAACATCGGAAATACGCGCGTCGTAACATCGGGCCGACTCGAGAGCTCCAGCAGTATCGCGGGTGGCCCGTTTGGTCGACCGTTCACGCCGGACACTAGGCTGCCCAACATTGCTCGGATGTCTCGCGTTCCACCTTCCTTGATCCTCTGTGCCAGATCGTGTGTAAAAGAATCGCTTCGTCCGAGTTCCACTGGCTGACAACCAGAATATGCGATCGTTACGTCGCGGCGCACGTCAAAAGAAGGTGGGGGAAGCCCATCCCCGATGCATGTGTCAAGCACCAAAAATGTTTGGCGAGCGGGAAGAGCCGCCGCCAATCCGATGAGCTCGTCTAGCGCAAATGCCGTCGACTCTAACTTCCTCGGATCGGAGTCCGCCATAACCAAATACTGGCGTCCTCCGGTCCCTTCCCCTTTCACCCCTAGGCCGGCAAAAAAAACCAACAAATCACGCTCTTCACCCGCATCGCCCGATGCCTTGGCGAGGGCCTGCTTCATGCCCGATAAGGTCGCTTGCGGACCTATTAGCAGAAGCGTACTCCCGTTGACCGCATGCAATGCGTCAGCAATTTCATGCGCACACGCTTCCGCACCCTCGAATGCAATCTCCAGCGAAGGACCATCGTTGCCGATAATCACACTTACCGCATCACTCGAGGCATCAACATCCGCCGCTTCACTGTAAGCGTTCAACAATAAAACAACTCCCAGACATCCTACAACCCCGACTCCAGCTCGCATTACCTGCGAATCCCCAGCACCGGCAATGGCAGTGACGACCCATTACCTGTCACCGTCGGCGCCTGCGCCCGACCCACCGGTCGCTCATCACGCATGCGTGATTCTACGTACTGACCTAAATCGCCGACGGTTATGTAACTAACTCCGTCCCGGTGACTGACGAAACGTTGCGGGTTCGGATCTCCCGCACTTGGAACCATCTTGCCGCGTAACGCCTCCAATAAAGTCGTCACGAAAAATCCATTCTTTCCTTTTCCGTCCTTCTCGCACTCCTCGCCGGGTCGGCGGTCAAGAGCTTCCTGATCTTGCCGCGTCGAAGCGAACAATACATACTCACTTGGCGCCACATGCGGATCCCACGTCGCGTTCCCACTGTAGCAGGCATCAAGCACTACGACTATTCGCTGCACTCGGCCGAATCGAATGGTCTCCGAGAAGACGTGTGCGATCTCCTGAAGGGAGACGTCGTGCACCACCGCGTCGGCGTCGTACTCTGAAAATACTCCACCTTGAGGAATCATAAAGAACTCGTGCGCATCGCTGGCAGCCCGAATGCCGTGTCCGGAGAAAAACACAAGAACCGTATCGACGTATGTCGATAGCTTTGCAACGGCACTAAGCGTGCCCATTATTGTGGCCTTATCTGCACTCGCAGAAGGGATCATTGCGATTACGCGCCGCCCGGATAAAGCTCTTAGGAATGGCTCATCGCCCTTGTACGACTTCAGATCGATGTCCGAGAGGTATTTCGAGATCGCGCTTGCGTCCACGCTCGGATAGCAGAGCGGCCGCGGATCGGTTTCTGGGTTTTTACGCGCTGCATATCCGTCAATTCCAATGACAATCGCGAAGGTCTGCGGCGGAGGGGCAGCCGCCAATTTGACTTCGTTTGACGCGAACCTCTGCGGCTGTTGCAGATCCGTCCGGGTCAGTACGGCGCGTACTCGCGTGTACGCTTGCCGCAAGACAACCGGGATATCAAAGTCGCGAGCTGGATCTACGGTAGTAAAATCCCTTCCGACGGGTTCGATCTCCGTGCAGTCCGTCAGCTGCGCACCGGATCGCCCCGCCTCATCGCAACGCGTCGGATGGATTGTTTTCCACGCCGGAGGTCCGCCCTCTTGCTCCGGAAGCTCTTGCTCGAGCGTAACTCGATAACTTCTTATTCCTGCGGGATCTCCGAGGTCTACTGCAACGTGGATGTTCGTCGTCCGCTCATGCAGGGCATCCGAGGTAACAGGTCGGGTTATGCGGACCGTCTCGGCGAGCACCCCGGCCGGGGTAAAGCCGACCGCTAGTGCCCATGCGGCCAGGACGCCCGCCGGGAATGATCGGAAACCCTCCGCACAGGTCGCTGCAAGTCCCATCCTCGTTCGACGGGGACTACTAGTGCCTCGGGGCCGTCACCTCGGCTCGCGAGTACGCAGTCTTCTGAGCATCGATCAATACGTTAAGATCCCGAACCTCCGTTCCCGGGGCCCCTTTCGTTGCCGTAGTCTCCTTCGCGCCCTTGGCTTTGGCCCAAATGGCGTAGAAGTTGTCCTCCAGGGCGAGATAGGCCTTCTTGCGCTCCTGGTAGTCGACAATGCTTATCGCGCAACTATTCCAATCCGCGCAGAGATCGCGTAACCATGTCACCGCATTGACCGTCTCGTTGGTGACCTCGATTAGCTTGTCCTTACTCACGCCTATCTCTACTGACGCGTCTTGCAAATAGCTACCCTTCAGTTTCACGTTGGCGCTCGAGGCGGTAAACTGATCCTCGCACGGCCTTTGATACCGTTCGCCGCCCATTGACGCGCCGCAGTCAACCTTTCTCGGTTCCTTCCCTGTCGGGCCCCAATGACTCGGGCACCCCAGAGTCCCTGTCGCTATCGCAATCACCAAAAGCGTAACGTCGCGTCGTGGCGTCATTGTTCGCCTTTCTCGCTAGAGGGCCTACGCGCGCTCTTAAGGCATTGGCGGGCTTGGCGTCAAGCTGATGCAGCAACGCGGGTGACTAGACGAGAGGCGTTCCCTCGTAGTGCCCGCATCGAGCACCGGCCGCTGGGCCGTCCGCCGCGGGTGCCCGGTGATGATTACGCCGTCGGCGAGCATCTGCACCTCGGACGCGCAGCAGGTGACTTTGCCGCTGCGGCCCGCGTAGCGAAACGGGACGGCCCTTGAGCTGCCGAGGCAGGCCTCCGACACGGGACCGGGTCTATGAGCGTACGCGGCACGTCGGACGCGCGAGTAGTAGTTGTGAATACCGCGGGGCGAGGCGCGGGGGTTCATCTACTCGGGTCTGGCGGGCGGTGTCGTTTGCATTGTCAGTGCGCCCGACCCGTGTCCGGCGCTCCGCGCACCGTGTCTTAGTCACCGGACACGTCGCAGTGAGAGGCAGTGGAATTCCTCGGCGGCCGCTCTGGTGGCCGCTTTGCTAAGCGTCGCCAGCATTGGGGGCGAGTTCCCGGCTCACCGGGGAGCCATCGCATCACGAGCGAGCCGGTTGATCTTCGAAGGAGCGCCTTTCCGTGGCTGACGGAGCGGTCGACGCCATCGTCGATCTCTCACACCACAACGGCGCGGTGAACCTCGCGGCCGCCAAGGCGGCGGGCATTCTCGGCGTGATCAACAAGGCAACGCAGGGCACCGGCTTCGTCGACCCGTCCTACGCCGAGAATAGGACGAAGGCACGCGGCGCCGGCCTGCTGTGGGGCGCCTATCATTTCGGCATCGGCGGCGACGGCGTCGCACAAGCCGAGCACTTCCTGAACGTCGTGTCCCCCGGGCCGGACGAGCTACTCGTCCTGGACTTCGAGGCGAATCGTGCGGGCCCGAGCATGGTGCTCGAGGAGTGCCGCGCCTTCGTCTCGCATGTGTCCGCGGCCACCGGCCGGCCGGTCGTCCTGTATTCGGGGCACTACGTGAAGGACCTGCTCGGAAGCACCCCCGACCCGCTCCTCGCGGCGTGTCCGCTGTGGCTTGCGCAGTATGGGCCGACGCCTGTCGTCCCCCGGAACTGGGCGAGTTGGGCGTTGTGGCAGTACACGGACGGTGCGGCGGGGGTCCGGCCGCAGCCCGTCCCGGGCATCGGTCGCTGCGATCGCGACCGGTTCAACGGAGATGCGAATGCGCTGGTGAGTTTCTGGCGCCCGGCTACGACGCCCGCACGAATCGGACACCCGGCCGCCGCGGAGACGAGTCCAATGCTCGGAGCAATATCGATCTCGACGGGAGGACGCATGATGAACGATCAGGAGTTTCTCGCCGCTCTGGCGTTATTCCAGACACCGCCGGGAGGCGGAGCGGGCGGACTGCGCATGTCCGGGGAAGACGTGTGCACCCGTTGACGACGCTAAGTCCTTTGATCGTGAGCTTCGTCTTGTCGTCGTTGAGCTTCATCGAGTCGCAGAGCGCGGTAATCCCGTTGTGGTAGAAGAAGAAGTCGCGAACCCGCTCACCGTTGATCGTCCCCCGAAGAGCGCGATTCACCTTGTTGCCCGCACCTAGCGCCTGACGGACGTTCTTGCGGAACAACCGACCGTCTGTGATGCCGGGCAGCTTGAGGCACTCCTTCAACGACAAGACCGTGATGACTGTCTGCGCGCCCCCGACCTCGGTGCTCAGTGTTCGGGAGGAATCGAGTTCGACGGTGTGCTCCAACCGTGGAAGCTCTTGCGCCTCGGCCTCGGCGAGTCGGGTCTGCAACACCTCCGTGTCGATGAGATGGAGGTGCGCCGCGAAGTCGTCGCTCTCCTCCAGGCGTTCGGCGAACGCCTTCAAGTCTGCCTGCGCCGCTTCCGCTAGCGTGCCGGTCGTTAGCAACTCGAAGTCGACCGAGTACTCGTCATCGAGGGCTCGACGTACCGCCTCCAACTTCTGCTTCAACTTCTCGTTGCAGTCCTGTTGAAGCGAAGACAAGTCCTGCAACCGCAGCCACGCGCTCAACACCTCACGGAGCGGCTCTGCATCCACAACCCCCGTGGCGATGAACTTCCCTGGATGATCAGAACCCGTCGCTCGTCATCGTCCACGACGATCGCGTCGATCTGCTTGTCGTTCGCGCCGTCCGTGATGTCATCGCGCGTTGCGATGTCGTCGCGTAGTAGAACCCGCCGTAGGTACCAGGCCACGAACCGCTGCCCGTCGTTCGAGAAGTTCTGCCGGTAGTACCGATCGGACTCGATCTCGGAACGTATCTGGTCGAGGATCATTGGGCGTCCGCTCCTTCGATCTCTGCGATCCGTCGCCGCCGGTAGCTCATGTAGGCGGCACGCGCGACATCATTCACGAAGACTCGTTGAAAGAGGCGCCCACCAGCGCCCCGATGATGGGGATCGCCTGGAGGGCCTTTCTTTTGGTGAGCTGGTACCCGAGCCTGGACGCGACGCTGCCGAACGCTTGCCAGAAGTGAGTGCCGACTCAGCTGTTTCCGCGCGAGCGCCTCGTTCATCGCCTCCCAGGTGATCTTGAGGAGAATCTCTACTTCCTTCAGGCCCGCCGAGGAACTCGACCTTGGCTTCAGATCGCCGCTCGCACCCAAGCTCAGCACCTGCATCGCGTACTCGCGTTCATGGTCGAGAGCGACATCGTATCCGTAGCGAGTGCCGATCTGTTGAATCACCCGGTGCGAGATGCCGAACAGAGCAGGGATGTCCGGGAGAAGTCCGACGAAGCCGACTGTTCCCGTGGCCCCGCCCTCGGCTACAGCATAGCTCACGTTCCAGTTCCAGTAGTGGCTCCCGCGAGTCGATCAAGCTCACCGCGGACACCGACGGGGCGTGGTTGTCGTCGAGCGCGAAGCACACGAACGACTGCTTGGACGATCCGGGGATCGATCAGTCACCACTCAGGGCTGAATGGTGACTGGATTCCGCGTGACCGATGCCCGATTTCGTTCCGGTCGCCGGCTCGTAGTGACTAAATGGTGACTGGGGCGCTACTTTGCTAGCGGGCGACAGCGTAAGTGCTTGAAATCGGAGAGCCACCCGCCGGAGTCGAACCGGCGACCTACTGATTACGAACCCGATTGCTGGGCCGAACGGCGATCCCCCAGAAAAGGGCGGATGACGGAACAATTGTAGGTATTCACGCGAGTTGCACGCCACAACCGTTTCGATCGGCATCGATGGAGATCGATCGTTATCGGTGCTCAACCGGCACCAATACCGGCACCGACGAAACTCGATGCCCATGACTCGGGCCGACTGGCTCACATCGTCCCGTAACGTGTGTTGAGGCGTTCGTTCGTACCCTCGAGCGTCCCGGGAAAGTAGGGCGTAGCCGACTTGAACCCGGGAGCATCGTGAAAGGCTGAGGAAAGCTAGGGGTCGATAGGAGCTGGGAAGCGGCGATCGGCCTGAATTGTCCCCCCCACGGGTGACAGCTACGGACGGGTGTAGAAGGTGCATTCGGTACGTGTTTCCAGCAGACCAACTCCGTCACCTTGGCGACCTTCGCGTAGGCCCCCCTTCTGGAACGTCGGCA
>Ga0070741_10019967_pt1 | contig 10643 bp, 9 predicted proteins | sample Coa_R1_4_FD_66440 | JGI IMG/M metagenome (GOLD analysis project Ga0070741, IMG submission 66440) | Surface soil microbial communities from Centralia Pennsylvania, which are recovering from an underground coalmine fire - Coalmine... | ecosystem: Environmental > Terrestrial > Soil > Unclassified ... | reverse complement strand
CGAGCCATCCTTCAATTTGACAAGGCCATCGTAAATCTACGGGTTTAATCATTCAAACACAGGAGAAGAACGAATGAAGTCAATCATCCTTTCGACGGCCTTGTTAGCACTTGCGCTCACAGTCGCGTGCTCTCAACAAAAAGGAAGCACCGGCAACGCAAGCCAGCCTGGCACTGACCAGACCAGCTCCGGACAGCAGAGCAGCACAGGGCAGAATACTTCCGGGCAGCCATCAAGCAGCAGCAGCGGTCAAACCAGCAGCGATCAAACCAGCTCTGGTCAGAGCGCCACGCCGAGTTCCGGCTCTAATGAGGCCGGTGGCACTTCCATGAGTGGAACTGGACAATCATCTTCCACCACCAGCAGTGGCCAGGAAAGCACATCGAACCAGGGCACAAGTAATACCGAGACCACAAATCGTAAACATCGCCGTCATAAAGGCAGCCAAAGCCAAACACAAGATCAAAACCAGGGCACTTCCACAACTCCTCCTCCGCAATAGCCAGCAATCAGCCTAGCTGCATAGAGGCCTCTCGTCTGATGCGAGGGGCCTTGTTGTCACTATCCATAAAAACTTTAAGATGTCATTAATATTAGGTGCATCATTTCTCTTCACCTGCGACCCACCTGTCTTTCAGCGTAAGCCGGTTCGGTACGAAACGTCTTGTTTGAATGCCTTCCCTCTGATGCTATATAGCAAATTTACTCTGTATCTGTAGTCGAGCCTTTCCATAGTGAATTTTATAGTTGACATTGGGCAACTCCGTTTATAGGATGTGAGTCCAATCGCTCTAGTGCTATAGAGCACATTGTTACTTTTTTTAACAAATAATCACTCGACCAATTCGGAATTCATACCAGCAGCGGGCTTCAAAAATTATTTTTTGTGAGCAGTTAGAGAAACTTAAAAAAAAGGGTGGAGCATAGAGTCCCCCAAGGAGCTTAACCATGAAGACGACTCCCCTGGTCATCGTGAGCACTTGCGTTTTATTGCTGTTGCTCTTTATCCCGCTGGCAAGTTCAGCACAGTCAGTTCCGAACTGGCAGCCCAATACCCCTTACTCAGTTGGCGCGCTGGTGATGTTCAATGGTGTGGAATATAAATGTATTCAAGCCCATACTTCGCAAGTAGGTTGGGAACCTCCTAATACGCCCGCATTGTGGCAACCGGTCACGAGCGGCGGAGGCGGCGGTGGAGGTTGCTCGGCTGCGCCCAGTGTTCCTACAGGTCTTTCGGCCTCTTCAACCACCAGCTCCGGCACTATGTTGAGTTGGTCAGCCGCCAGTGCACCTTCCGGTTGTAGCGTGAGCAGTTACACCGTCTTTCAGAATGGCAGCTCGATTGGCACTACTGGCAGCACCAGCTTCAATGTGAGCGGGCTTGCCGCATCAACGACCTACAGCTTCACAGTTTCGGCCACAGATTCGTTCGGAAGCTCTGGCAAGAGCGGAGCCGTTAGCGTCACCACCGCAGCAGGTGGCGGCGGCGGAGGAGGTGGCGGCGGTGGTTGCGGACCGGCGTGGAACGCAAGCACGGTGTATGCCTCTCCGGGAACGTTGGTGACTCGCAATGGAATCAACTATAAGAACAATTTCTGGACGCAAGGTGATGATCCCGCAACCCACAACGGTCCTCTCGGAAGCGGCCAGCCTTGGACCTCGCAAGGTGCTTGCAGTACCTGCTCGACTCTGCCCTCTGTACCTACAGGCTTGTCAGCGTCAGGAACCACCAGCAGCAGCACAAACTTGAGCTGGAATGCTTCGAGCGCAGCTTCCAATTGCAGCGTCAGCTACAACGTTTTCAAAAACGGAAGTGTAGTCGGGACGGCCAACGGCACCAGCTTTAGCGTGTTCGGCCTCTCCTCGCAAACCACTTTCAGCTTCGCCGTCGCGGCAGTAGATTCTGCCGGCTCATCGGGTAGGAGCGCTTCCATCAACGTAACCACAGCCAGTGGAGGTGGCGGTGGAGGCGGTGGCGGAAAGGTGACCTTAGCGGCCTACAAGGATGTAACCCTCAATGCCGACTTCAATACTGGCCTGCAGCGCTCGGCGGTAACGGGCACAGTGCAACCAGTCACCAGCGCGATGCCGAACCAGACACTAGTCTGGGCGTTTGCCACCGGCAGCTGCGATTCGGAAAGCTGGGCTGGCATTTCGCCATCCATGGAGGCCACGAACGTTCAAGCCTTTGTCAACGCGGGCAAGCACTACATCATCAGCACCGGCGGCGCCAATGGCTCCTTTGACTGCTCCAGTGGACAGGGGCTGATCAACTTCATCAACCGATACAATTCGGCGAACCTGGTCGGCATTGACTTCGACATCGAGCTTGGCCAGTCGCAACAGCTTATCGACAACCTGATCAATGCGACCAAGGTGGCTGAGGGGCAGTTCCCCAACCTGCAATTCAGCTTCACCATCCAGTCGCTCGGCACTACCGCAGCCAATCCGATTACTGGCGGGAGCGCCGGCACGACGGTGGTGAACGAGATCAAGCGCCTGGGCCTGGGCGGCAACTACGTTGTCAACCTGATGACGTTCGACTATGGCTCAACTAACCCGAACAACTGCGTTGTAGCCAACGGCGCCTGCGATATGGGAAATTCCGCGATTGCAGCCGCGCAGGCGCTCAACCAGCAGTCCGGTATTCCCTTTAACCACATTGGAGTCACCATGATGATCGGGCGGGCCGATACGCAAGACGAGGTCACCAGCCAGCACGACATTGACACGATTGATGCCTTTGCTATCTCCAATGGCTTGCCGCTCATCCGTTACTGGTCGTTTGACCGCGACACACCCGGAGGCGGTGGCAGTAGCAGCAGCGGTACCAACGTACCAGCCCTCGCCTACACTCGGGAGTTCATGAACAGCCTGGGCGTGCAGTAACAAACACCAGATAGCGACAGCGGAAATCAACCGCTGTCGCTATTACTCAATTTGGGCCGGTTCCAGACAAGCATTTGGACCGGCCTTATTTTTTTGTTGCCCACATATATTCGCCACTGTCCCCATGCCTGGGAACTTCAAGCGAATGTCTCCAGGCTATGTCATTGTTACGTTCAGGATGCAAGGTTGTCGGCGCACCGGGGGCCCCCGCACATACAGGCAAGGTCAATATACAATTAAGAGCTTTGTGTACAGGTGATATCTTCCAGAAAACTGGACCTGAGAAGGAGACGGGGCTACGAGTATGCTGCGAAGAACGTTTTTGAACTTGAGTTTTGGTTTGGGGTTAGGCGTGCTGCTGTTGGGCTGCATGCATAACAATCATGCGCCGGCGGCGAATCAGGTTGCGCCGGTGAGCATTAGCGACGACGAAATTCGCGACGTAGTCAACCGTGTAGCTCATCACCAGATACAGCCGTTAAAAGATGTCGACTACCCGCCGGTCAAAGGCGCCAACGCTCTGCAGTCGGCGCAGGCTGCGGCGCAGCCTGAGGGCATTGCGTGGTCATATCCGTGGGGCGTCACGCTCTATGGATTGATTCGCTCCGGCGACGCCACCGGCGACAAAGCGCCGGAGAAGTTCGTGCTCGATCACAACCTCATCTGCTCCCGCTATTACAAGTGGCTGAGCGATTTGCAGGCAAGTGTTGGCGATTCACCGGAATTGGCCGACTTTCTCGGTAAATCGAAAATCCACCTCCTGATGCGCCTGGGTAATCTCGATAGTTGCGGCGCGATGGGGGCGCAGATGCTGGAGGGAATCTTGCGGCATCCGGACCAGCAGAGTCCGGAAGAAAAAGCCGTCGTCGCGCGCATCGCCGACTGGATTGTGAACAAGCAGGACCGGCTGCCCGACGGCACATTATGGCGCTCCAAGGCGCTCGGTGGGACGGTTTGGCCCGATGACCTTTATATGTCGGCTCCGTTTCTGGTTCGTTATGCCAAATACACCGGCGACTCGAAATATCTGGATGACGCCGCCAACCAGATTATTCATCAGGCCGCGCTCGAACAGGATAGCGACGGCCTCTTTTTTCACGGCTACTTCATCAATGAAAAGAAGCCCGCACCCTACAAATGGGGACGCGGTGACGGATGGGTCACGGTGGCAACTGTGGAAGTGCTTTCGGCGATGCCAGAAAACCATCCGGCGCGCGCGCAACTTATCGAAATCTTGCGCAAACAGATCGAGGGACTGAAGAAAGTGCAGGCTCCCGACGGCATGTGGCGTCAGGTGCTCGATAAACCCGAATTGTGGGAAGAAACTTCCAGCACGGCGATGTTCGCTTATGGCATCGCGCGCGCCGTCAACCGCGGCTGGATTGATGCCTCCAACATGGCGGTTGCCCGCAAGGCTTTTGCCGGCATCGCCAAAAACGTGAGCGCCGACGGCGCGGTCAAAGGCACCTGCGTGGGCACTGGGATCGGCAGGGATTTGGATTTTTACATTCAGCGGCCACATCCGGAGGATGATATGCACGGGCGCGGCCCGGTCATGCTCGCGGGGACAGAGATTTTGATGGCAGGGAAATGATGCGTGCGTTTCCACAAGCGTGTGGGCAAGTTGCCCACACGACAGCCGGCCGCATGCCGCCGGCGCTACTTTGCTGTTGCGGCTGCAGCTTTTTTCGCTTCCGCGGCCTGTTCTGTTACCAATTTGGGAAGCGTGGGAACAAGCTTCTGACCAAGTTTTCTTAGCGTATCGGCTTCGGTAGAAGAGAGCAAGAGCTGGCGCAGGACTTCGCTCTCAGTGGTCTCGTTCTTTACTTTCTTACCTTCAATTTTGCTTTGAAGCTGGGTGACTCGCAGCGTATGAGTCATGTTGCATTGCGGGCAACTCACCAGATCAAACTTATACCAGGCAATGGCGCCGGGCTGCACGGCGCCGAGTTGCTCGATGTAGGAAAAATCCTTGGTTTCCAAATGTCGTTTCAGTTCGGCAGCGTGTTGCTGGAGGCCATTGCGATAGCTTTTGAACGCTGCCTTTTCTTCCAGCGGAGGAGCTGTTCCGGCCCCGGCAAAACAAACCCCCTTCGTCAGTTTGGCAAAACGGTCGCAGCCTTCGCAGTAACTGGCCTGCTGCATGGCGTTAACAGCGCTATAGACGGCAACGCCTATGATGCAAAAGGCTTCGACACTCCATGCGATCCAGAGGGGAATGCCTTTCACTGCATCTCCATGCAGGCTCCATGCGCCCACTTCATTTACGGCACAGATGGCATCCCACATGGCGGCCGGGTGCAGAACCAGCGCAACTGTGGGAAGCTGCAGCAATGCGTGCAGCCAAACTGCCCAGCTTACATAATATGAAATCAGTACGACCAAAAAGGCCGCCAATCCCGCTACCGGCACATTGCGGCACTTGTGCGATTCCAGGGATGATTCAATCGCCATACCAATGATTGCGCCGAACCCGAGAGAGGCCAGAGCATTGATATAAATGAATGGATTCCAGTGAATCAACCATGCATAGAACCATGCGCATGGCAGGCCTGCAAGCAGCCCGATGAAAAGGGCCACTATGAGGCCGCCCATGAAGAATTTTCCAGAGTGTTTGTAATAGAGCGCAGGATTGAACGATGCGTCCATATTTCACCCCCTATGCAAAACAAGGATTAGTTGAGGGACACGGTAGGATGGAAGCGCGGCGCTGTCAAGACAAAAGGTAGTGGGCTAAAAGTGTGTTGCTGAAAAATGCCCGGACTTAACCCCAAGTGGTATCAAAACATTGCCTTTTACCTCACTACAAGTCAAGCTGATATGAATGAAAAACAACGACCATATTTTCATTGTTGCTGGAGTTTGCTCGCGGAATGCCCGCAAGAGCCCACTATATCGTGCAGTGTCCATCGCGCAGTGCGTGTTAATACATCTCCCCCTGAAGTTGTGGAAGCGGGCAAGGGTATGTGGACTGGCACAGGAGATGTACAACTGCTATCAGCGCATCCTAATTCGATGCACCACAACTGTAGGCCGTTCTGGTCTTGATATGGGTCACGACCTTCGGACAGGTTCGCAGGGTAATCTGCAAGTTTGTATTCGTACACGTGCTCGCATTGCGGACACGCTAAAGCTATTTTCGGTGCGTTCATGGTCCACACTGCTGGATGCTGACTTATTCTCTGCGGGATGGACTGCGGGAGCACAATGGATGCGGAACAATTACGACAAGCAATGTTGCGACGAATGTGCGGCATCTATACCTCCAAAAATCCGGCTTCTAGGCTGTAGTCAAGAGTTCGGTAACGCTCCAAATGTGGTCTGTGATTCCAGCTTGCATGGTTGCGGAGAAAGCCGTAAAGTTAAAAATTGGGTCTAAGTCATAGCTAACCCCGCGATTTGGATTAGCCCCGCCTACGGTTCCAGCCGGAAGCGGGGCGCTTCATTACGACATCAAATGTTTAGGGTGGCGGTTCGACCGTGATTTCTACGGTTTGACCAGCAGCGCGGATAATTATTTGGATTCTCATCGCTGTTTCATCCTTCCTGAGAGCCTCGTTGACGCGAGGCTCTCGTATTTAACGACCGTAAAACAATTTCTTTCTCCTCTTCTCATCCATAGAGTCAAGCAAAGACTTTCTTTGTTTCATGCGGTAGGCTTTCTCGCCACCCTTTTCGACTTCCTCGACCTCTTCGTTGTTCTTCATCCGTCGCAATGTCGTATAGATCGAAGCAAGGGGGTTGCTGTAGACGGACAAATCCATCAGCCGGTTAGTCTGAATTGTGTCTCGTATTTGCATGGCGGTCATCGCCGCGCGTGGGAAGGCAAGAACTGCTCGAATAGCATCCTGAAAACCAATTCTCGCCATAGTCGCACGAATATCATCAATGTAGGCAGCTTGTTGCTGCTTATCTTCCAGCGTTCTCGCCATCGCTTCCATCGCGTGGCTTACTTGGTTAATCCGACCCTCAATTTCGTTCCGCTTCTTAACCAATTCGACCAATTCGCTTTTGAAATCAACCATAGCTTGCTGGAAAGGAGTCGGTGTCATAATGTCTAATAGTTTAGACGGTCTAAACACAAAGTCAATAGCAAAGTCACAAAAGAGCGCATACTGTGCGCAGTTGGGAAGAGGCAATTGCTTACGCCAAAAGCAGGATTAAGGAGCTTCAACGCTCCATCCCGGTCTTTGAGGAAAATGTTAAGCGGGGCGAACCGTGGCCGAAAAAATCAGCAACACACTTTTAGCCCACTACCAGACAAAACGACAAGACCGGGGAAGCCTGTGATCAGTGGGTATGCTCGGAAACTGCTGTGGCATAATCGAGCACGCGGACCGAGATCAACTGGGGCTCATAGGAGACGTTTCTTGCGCGCCGCGCCACGATCAACGCCTCAAAGTAGGGCACCTTCTGCGTAAGATCAATGCCGAGAGCGGTGTGTAATTTGTGGACGGCATCCTCATCACAAAGGAAGCGGCTGCCGGCGTCTACCGCGGTCATGTCGGTACCGCCGATCAGCAGTGCCGCACCTTCATCTGTGGGCATATAGGTAAGCGTAGCGTAGGTGCTGTTGGCAGGTATGTTCCACTCATAGGTTGCAGACTCGTCATTCTTAGGTTTGCGATTCACCAGCAATCCTTTGCGCGCATCCCGATGCCATTCATACGTAAAATTCAGTTGGTTGTCGAACAGCTCTACCCATGGATTCGCTTTGCGGTGGCCCAGGAAGATGACATTGCTGGGTTGGGATGGCCAGCGAAAATTACGCGCATAGATGACCGTTGTCGGAATCTTGCTGTGTTCGCCCATTTGGGTAAGCCTGGCGACGGCAAAATTATCCTGGCTTCCAGTGAAGTAGGTGCTCATGAAGTGGCCAAACATGCTCCGGGCTTGCGGATTTGTAATCCATTTATTAAGTAAGCCGTTGGGGTAGCCGGGATCACGGTATTCATCCAGAGTGATGGGCTTATCCATAAAATCGGAAATGAACATTGCGTTTGCATCGGAGCTGACGATCGAGGTTGTACGATTGTTATCGAAAAGCTGCTTCCACAGATGGTCTAAATAAGGCGAGCGGGAAGCAACAGCGGCGACGCGTTCGGCAGGCAAATGCAAGTTTTGCCAGGCCAGCCACCCGCACAACAGAGCTAACACTACTACGCCAACCCAGGCGACCGAGGCGCGTACAGGCGGTGCTGGCGCCTTCTCAGGAGCTACGGGCGCATTGCTTTCAGATGCTTCTTTTGCCAGGCGGGGAGAGTCCTTCCGAGGCTGAAAAACCGGCAGATAGGAACCTATAGGGATTTCGATGGTGAGAGGCTCTTCGCTGCCTTCCGAGAGGAAATATTGCAAGAGCCTCTTCCGCAGCTGAGAAATTTGGGTCCGGACGATTGTGTCGCCGTCGGAATTGTATCCAGGCTCCCGGCCGAAGACATCCACTCCCACCTGCTGCTCTGAAATGATGTCGTGCGGCGCTCTAAAAGCGCGCTCGCAAAGATAACGAAAGAGTTGCAGCAATCGCGGTGAGTTCTTCAAAGCGGTGCTGGAGCTGACGCGCTCTACTAATTCCCAGTTGGGATGTTGAGATATGAAGTCCTTGTCCGGTGTGGTTTGGGATGGTTGTTGCATGGTGCCGAACATAGCCTCGCATGGATCTGATACCGCTTCTAAACCAGGGAGATCAGTCAATCGCGGTTATGAACTTCCAAGTACGAGAGCTTCCAGTTAAGAGATTATAAAGCAATATGAGCAAAATGCCGCATCAACCGGATAGCAATCACACTCGGCGCCACCAACAAGACTATTGGGCTGGGATTTTTGACCGCAAGAAAAGAAAAACATGGGGAAGTTAAATCGGTTTTTGTGGGGTTAACCGGGTTTACCGTTTTGATGAATGCCGCAGTCCAGCTGCTGTTCGACATTCTTGTGAATCAGTGCTCCCGTAAAGTTCTTACGTTATACTCGTCCACAAGCATAATGGCCAATATACTGTACGGCGTGAACGGGGAAGGTTCGGGACACTCCACGCGGGCAAAAGAAGTGATCGCGCACCTACAGCAAAAGGGGCACACGTTGCATGTGGTGTCTTTTGATCGCGGGCGGCAAAACCTGGGAGAGAGCTTCGAGGTCACCGAGATTTATGGGTTTCGCATCGCTTACGTCAATAACCAGGTGCGCTACAAACGCACCGTCGCCAGAAATCTCATGTCTGCGCCCAAGGCTGCCAGGAGTGTTCGCCAGCTTATGCACCTCGTGGAAGAATGGAAGATCGAGCTGGTTATCACAGATTTTGAGCCTTTATCCTGTCACATAGGCCGCCGCAAACGCCTGCCCGTGATCTCCATTGACAATCAGCATTGCCTGACGAATACAGATGTCAGTTATCCCCGGCAGTACAGACGAGATGCGGCGGCGGTAAAACTGGTCACCCGATTGATGACGCCGCGGGCCGATGCCTACCTGGTGCTCTCGTTTTTTCCTGTGCAGCCGCGCGATCAGAAGACTTTCGTGTTTCCACCCATCCTGCGAAAGGAGGTCATCGACACCAGGCCGCGCGATGGCGAACACGTACTGGTGTATGTAACATCGCCTTCCGCAGATCTGGTAGACCTGACCAGAAATGTCCGCTGCTCTTTCATCGCCTATGGTTTTGGACGTGAAGGACAAGACGGGAACATTCTTTTCAAGAAGCCATCCATGGCAAATTTTCTTCAGGACCTTGCCGGCTGCAAGGCCGTGGCGGCAAATGCCGGCTTCTCGCTGTTAAGTGAAGCGTTATATCTGGGCAAGCCCTATCTTGCAGTGCCGGTCAAACACCAGTTGAACAGATCTTGAACGCTTATTACGTTGGCAAAATGGGCTATGGCTCATATTGGGAGGAGTTGAACAAGGAAAGGGTCGAATCGTTCCTTTTTAATCTCCCGTTATATAAGGAGAATTTGAGGTCCTATCCGCGCCAGGGTAATTCAGCGCTGCTGGCCCAATTGGATGCCCTGATCGCCAAGGGCGGGTCATTGCCGGCTACCTCCCTCTTCAACTATGCGCATCAGGGAAATTGAAAGATTTGATCGCTGGGGAAGACGAACAAAAAGCGTATATATTGTGTCCTGCCGGGGTAGGCTGGTCTTAGCGCGAAGTTAGGATATGATTTACTAACCAGCTCAGATGAAAAAACTCAAGTTCCTGATCTCGCTCACCACCAATGATAATGATTATCAGCAGGAACAGGCTACGGTTGCGGAAGAAACGGCACGCCGTCTTGGCGTAGACATAGAAATCATTTACGCAGACAATGATGCCATCAATCAGAGTCAACAAATCTTGCAGGTGATCCAATCCACTTCATCTGCTCATCCCGACGCGATTATCCTGGAGCCGGTGGGAGGAACGGCCCTGCCAACCGTCGCTCGCAACGCCGCTGCTGCGGGAATCGGGTGGGTGATCCTGAATCGCGAGATTGATTACAGCGAAGAACTTCGCAAAAGCTATAAAGTTCCTGTTTTTTCCATTACCTCGAACCATGAAGAGATTGGCCGCATTCAAGGACGGCAATTTGCCGCCCTTCTTCCCAATGGGGGTTCTATCCTTTATATACAGGGTCCGGCCGGCAGTTCCGCCGCCCGTCAGCGAACTGCGGGCATGTATGAAACCAAGCCCGAGAATATCCAGGTGAGAACGATCAAGGGCGAGTGGACTTCGGAAAGCTCACAAAAAGCTGTTCAGGCGTGGTTGCGCTTATCAACATCGGTCAA
>Ga0070741_10019966_pt1 | contig 10643 bp, 8 predicted proteins | sample Coa_R1_4_FD_66440 | JGI IMG/M metagenome (GOLD analysis project Ga0070741, IMG submission 66440) | Surface soil microbial communities from Centralia Pennsylvania, which are recovering from an underground coalmine fire - Coalmine... | ecosystem: Environmental > Terrestrial > Soil > Unclassified ... | reverse complement strand
ACATGGAGCAGATTGCGAAGCTTGTGCAGGAATCCGCTGTGGGCGCCCAGCAGTCTGCCAAAGCCTGCCAGGACTTGTCGGGTCTGGCGTTCGACCTGCAGAAGCTAGTGGGCACTTTCAAACTCGACAGCTCCAACCATTCCTTTGCGGGAGTTGGGACGCGCCGGCATGGCAGCGCTGAGTCAATTGATCCTAAGAGCACTGAAACGGGCAAGGCGCTTGCCGCAGGTGCGGGGCGTTAGGTGATCTGAGCAGGCACCATCGACGATCAGGGAGTCACATATGGCGAGCAGTCAGACCGCAGCAGTTTCAGTTCAAAAGGCGCATGAGGGAAACCTCCGGGAAAATCACGAAGCTCTTCTGCAGCTGGTGAGCTTTCATATCGCCGGAGAAGAATTCAGCCTCGACATTCTGCGGGTGCAAGAAATCATACGGATCCAGCAACTCACCCGAGTTCCGAATTCACCCCAGTTCGTGAATGGAGTGATCAACCTGCGGGGGAAAGTCATTCCGGTCATCTCGCTGAGAAATATCTTCGGCCTCGAGGACATTGCGCACGACAAGCACACCCGCATCATCGTAACTGAGGTAAAGGGAACGGTCCTGGGCTTCATCGTGGATTCTGTTTCCGAAGTATTGAGAATACCTGCGGAAACCGTCGAACCTCCTCCTCGCCTGGGTAAGGTGCAGCGGGAGTACGTTCACGGCGTCGGCAAGCTCGATGACCGATTGCTGATCCTGCTGGATGTCGAGCGCCTGATGAGCGATTCCGAGGAAGCCTGCATGCAAGCCGCACAGGCAGGCGCTTAGCGCGGAGCAGATGCTTCCATGGAAAATGAATTCGCACAAGATCCGACGCTGATCAACGAGTTCCTGGTGGAATCCGAGGAACTGCTCCAGCATCTGGATCAAGACCTGATCGCACTGGAAACAAGTCCCGAAGATGTGGAGTTGCTGAACCGCATCTTCCGTGCGATGCACACGATTAAGGGGACATCGGGCTTTTTGGGATTTGAACCCATCGTTCGCCTGAGCCACGCCGCCGAAGACATACTGAACGGTCTTCGGCGGCATGACCTGCAACTCATCTCTCCAATCATGGACGTCATGTTGCGTTCGCGTGACGAGCTGGTGAGGATGCTGAGCGACCTGCGAGAAGGCGGCCTGAAGACCTATGATCTTGAGCCGCTGTTGGCCGAACTTGCTTCCCTTCAGAAACCCTGTGAAGTTCCATTGCGCCTGGGCGAGATTCTCGTCTCTGAGAAAGTGATCCACCCGGAGACCCTGGCACAAACTCTTGCCGAACAGGCATCGTCCGGCGAACCGAAAAAACTGGGCGACCTTCTCATCGGCAAGGGCCTGGCCTCGCCCGGAGACATTGGCAATGCCCTGGTTCTACAAAAACAGGTGGCCGAATCTCGCGATCAGGCCCTTAGCTCGCAGACTATGCGGGTGGATGTGCGCAAGCTTGATGAACTGGTCAACCTGATTGGGGAGCTGGTGCTGGAGCGCAATCGCCTCGCCCAGCTGAGCCGGGATCTCGGTGCGGGAAGAATTACCCTCGACAATCTCAACTCGGCATTCGGCCAATCCACGGCACGGCTCAGCTTCATCACCGAAGAATTGCAGGTCGCCGGACTGAAGACCCGCATGATTCCCATCGGATCGGTCTTTCGGAAGTTTCCGCGCCTGGTGCGGGACGTTGCCCATAGTCTGCAAAAGCAAGTTGACCTGGTGCTTGCGGGCGAGGAGACCGAGCTGGACAAAACCATGGTGGAATTGATCGGCGACCCTCTCGTGCACCTGGTGCGCAACTCCCTGGATCACGGCTTGGAAGCACCCGCAGTGCGGCTAGCTGCGGGCAAGCCCGGCAAGGGAACGATCCGGATCGAGGCACGACAGGAAGGCGATCAGATCGTGATCAGCGTCAACGACGATGGAGCGGGGATTGACCCGGAGAAAATCCTTCGCAAGGCCATTGAGAAAGGGTTGGTCACTCCCGAGCACGGCCGTGATCTGAGTGCCAAGGAGATATTCGACTTCGTTTTTCTGCCCGGCTTCAGCACCGCCGAAAAGTTAAACGACCTGTCGGGCCGCGGCGTGGGAATGGATGTGGTGCGCACCAACTTGAAGAAGTTGAACGGCACCGTCGAACTCAACAGCCGCATCGGGTGTGGCACGACGGTGCTCCTGCGTCTGCCTCTGACGCTCGCGATTCTGCCTGTCCTGCTGGTTCGGGTTGCGGAAGAAATATACGCTCTACCGCTACGCTCGGTGCTTGATACTACTCGCATCCAGAGTCGGGAAATTCATCTCATCGAAGGTAATGAAGTTCTTCGTCTCAGGGATCAAACGATCCCTCTGCTGCGGCTTCACGATCTTTTTGGCTGTGCGCGGACCGCGAAGGACACGGGCGAGCACGGCAAAGTCGTAATCCTTGGCGTAGACGAGCAGCGCGTGGCCTTGCTGGTAGACGATCTGGTCGCCCAGGAATCCACGGTCATCAAGCCGCTGGCAAACTACCTTCACCATTGTTCCACCATTGCAGGCGCGACCATCAGCGGTGACGGTCGGGTGCGCCTGGTACTTGATCCCGCCGGACTGTTGACCTTCACGCGGCGAAACCCTCAGGAATGCATCGCATGACAGCTCCCACTTATAGCAACCGTCCTGGCAGCGTATCGGGAACTTCTGATCCTCAATTGGTCCGAATTCGCGATCTCATTTATCAGGTCGCCGGCATCTTTCAGCCGGACAATAAGCTGCGCTTTTTCGAGGACAAGTGCACCAAGCGTATGGCTGCGCTGGGAGTAGGTTCCTTTCGGGACTATTACGACTATCTCACCGTAAAGCCGAACCGGCAGGCCGAACTGGTGAATTTCCTCAACGAAATCACGATTGGCGAGACCTGTTTCTTCCGCAACCAACCGCAACTGACGGCACTGCGAACCATCGTGCTCCCCAAAATCATCGCCGCAAGAGCGAAAATCCCTCTTCGGCATCTCCGCATCTGGAGCGCCGGGTGCTCGACTGGAGAAGAGCCCTACACGCTGAGCATGCTTTTCATGGAGGAATTGGCGGGACAACTCAAAGGATGGACTTTCGAGGTGCTCGCCACGGATTTGAATGAGCGGTCGCTGGCTCACGCCAAAGCCGGAATTTATGGAGGGTACAGCACCAGGAATCTGCCCAGCTTTTACCAGACAAAATATTTCGTTCCCGCTGACGACAAACTCGCGGTCACCCCGGCTGTGAAAGCCAACGTCTCCTTCAGTCGACTGAACCTGTTCGATGATGGGCGGGTGATGTTCATGAAGGGTTTGGATCTTATTTTCTGTTGCAACGTTCTCATTTATTTCGACGGGAACTCCAAGAAACGCGTTATTCAGCACTATTACAACAATCTTTTACCACACGGCTATCTCTTTCTCGGACATTCCGAGTCGCTCTACGGCATCAATGAAGACTTCTCTCTGGTCCACTTGCCTTCGGCGACCGCCTATGTGAAAGCCGAGAAAAGGAAACCCACTCAAGGTTGATTTATGGCAGACGAACTCAGGCAGCAACTCCTGCAAAAACTCGACACTCTCGACCAGATGCCCAGCATCCCGGTGGCACTTTTTCCTTTGCTTCGTTACCTTGAGCAGCCGTTGGATTCGCTGGACGTGCAGCAAGTCGTGGACATGATTTCACAAGACAAGTCTTTGGCGGCGCAGTGCTTGCGTATGGCGAATTCTTCGTTGTTTGGCCGCCGGGAGGATGTCGAAAATATTCGCTCGGCTGTGGTAGCACTCGGCTTGCAGCGCATTCGCGATATCGCGCTGTCCTGTTCCATTCTGCAACTGATGCCCGGCAACGCCGGCGTGGATCCCACGGTCTTCTGGGAGCATTCCCTCGGTTGCGCCCTGGTTTGCCGGCACTTTGCCCGCCGGATTGGATTTGCCGACGCGAGCAAAGCCTACCTCGGGGGCCTTCTTCACGACTTGGGCATCATTGTGAACTTGTGGATGTTTCCCGCACAGTCCACCTCTGCCCTATCTGCCGCCAAAGAGCAACACATCCCGCTACACGAATCGGAACAAGCTCACCTAGGTTTCACTCACTGTGACAGCGGATATCTCTTGGCGAAGAAATGGAATATCCACGAGGACCTTGCGGGAGTGATTCAGCATCATCACAACATCACCGCGTCTGAGACGAATCCAGCCCTGGTCGCTCTGGTCTCACTCAGCGACCTGCTCTGCCGGATGGGCAATCTGGGTCATGGGTTCATCGAAGAACGACAAATAAACGTACTCAAGGAGACGGCATTCGAGGTGTTGCTCAAGCACCATCCCCGCCTCGCCGAATTCGATTGGGCACGTCTTACTTTTGAACTCGAATCGTATCTCGACGAGGTTCATGAAATCGTTAACGCCATTTACCGACCGCAATGACTCTCGATATCAGGGGCGGATTGATTCACGTCTTGGTTGCGGACGATAGCGCATTCATGCGCACCGCGCTAACCCGAATGATCGAGTCGGATCCGGGTGTGCGGGTGGTTGGGACCGCGCAGAACGGCTTGGAGGTCCTCGAAAAGATCTCCGCCCTCGATCCGGACGTGATCACGCTCGATATCGAAATGCCTCGCTTGAACGGCCTCGACACACTGAGGCGAATCATGGCGGACTCTCCGCGTCCGGTAATCATGGTGAGTTCACTAACCCAGGAGGGCGCCAACACCACGCTGGAGGCGTTGGCCCTGGGAGCCTTCGACTATGTCCCGAAACAACTCTCCTACGTCTCGCTCGACATAGTGAAAATCAGGGAGGATCTGATCGCAAAAATCAAGGCAGCCGCCGATCAGCGGTGCCGAAGGCCAGACTCGCGGGTCGTGGTTCGCGCCCCTTCCAACGGAGGTCAGACCTTATATCCGGTGACTCCCTCGATCATTGCCATCGGGACCTCAACCGGTGGCCCCCGAGCGCTACAACTCATTCTTCCCATGCTGCCGGCAGATCTTCCCGCAGGGGTCGTCATCGTTCAACACATGCCGCCGGGTTTCACCGGGCCGTTTGCAAATCGTCTAAATGGTTTGTGCAAAATCTCCGTTCGCGAAGCAAAAAAAGGGGACCTCGTCGAGCGCGGAGTTGTCCTGATCGCACCGGCCGGACAGCATCTGACCGTGGCGAGGCGTTCCTCCTCGCAAGGCTTGGTGCAACTCAGTTCGCAGCCGGATAGCACTCTGCACATGCCCTCGGTGGATGTGATGATGACGTCAGTTGCTGAAAGCTTCGGATCCCAGGCGATGGGCATCATCATGACGGGCATGGGAAGTGATGGATGTGATGGGATGAAAGCGATCGCGAGCAAATCGGGCGTTACCGTGGGCCAAGATGAGGCGTCTTGCACCGTCTACGGCATGCCGAAAAGCTGTGCTGAGTCTGGCTCTTTGCAAACAGTCGTTTCCTTGCAAGAGATCCCCAACCAGATTCTACGAGCCGTGCGTTACCGCAAACGCGCTTAAATATTGTTGTTCAATACGTCGCGGACTTTCCTGGTCAGAACTTCGGCCGTAAACGGCTTGGCAAGGTAGACAGTCTTCTTCACTGCTCCTCGTTGACAATCCCTGACTACGCGCTCCGGATATCCTGAAATCAACACGGTTTTGAGCTTCGGTCTGATTTTCGCCAAGTCCGCAGCTAGCCGTGCGCCATTGCGCCCGGGCAGCACGACATCCGTGATCAGCAGGTCGATCCTGCCGTTAGACAACGCGAAATGGCGCTCCGCCTCACTCGCATCTCTGGCAACCATCACCTGGTAACCTGCGTCAGTCAGCACATGTTGAATCACGTTCCGCAAGAATTTCTCATCCTCCACAAGAAGGATTCTGGCGGCTCTTGCAAGTGGGACAGCGAGGGGGAAACTCGAAGTTGTCGGAAGGCTGAACTCTGCATTCGCCATTTCGTCTCTCCAAACGAAATGGCTATTGCACCTCACTGGCCAATGATCCGAAGCCAAGTACGGGCTACTCGGTTGATCATTACAAACTACTTAGTTAGGGAACGACTGCAGTGAGAAGATCCGGAAGCAGGTCGGTTCCGGGAACGCAGTTCCAAAGTGGAAGACATCAATGAGCCCGGGCCAAAATCGTTCCTTCCGCATCCATTACGACCTTTCGTGCGCCCAAGGGAATGTTGATGCGAAATGGGGTTTCGGGTCCTTCGGCAAACACTCGACCCACCAGCGTTGGTTTTCCGTTCTTCACGACGTAAAGTGGCACAAAGGTGACAAGCTCTTTCGGTGCCGACTTCTGAACGATGATGCCGCTGAGTACGGTTACACCCGGCTTATCGAGATATTTCAAGTTCTGCAATTCGAATTTTGGAATCGATGTTCCATTTACCCAGCCTTCGTAAAACCAATCCAAACTATTTTTGCCCTCATACCACGCCGATCGAGGCAGTTGCTCTTCGAAGGTGCGCAACAAATCGCGAGTGCTGATCGATTTGCCCTGATAACGCTCCCTCAGGACCTTCAAAGCACGAACAAACGGCTCCTCGGTCGAGCCTTTCGCTTTCGAGCCAGCCTGGATCTCCGCCTCCAACATCATGTAGCGAAGCATGTGAAAGAGCCATGTCCCGCGACCGTAACTGATGGCCTCATAGCCTGCAGGAAATTTCGAGGAGAACAGACGGGTTCCCAACGTAACCGGGCCGGCATCCATTAAGGGTTCGCCATCCTTATTTTTTACTAACAAGTTGTCGCGGAGGCGATCCATGACGCTGCGAAACTTTGTGGGATCTTCTTTTTCAAGCAACATGAGCGAGCTGTAATTCGCGAGCGCTTCCACCCACCATTGGTCGCGATACCGGCTCCAGCCCAACAGATCTCCCCACCACTCGTGCGCCGTCTCATGTACCACCACCAGATCGCTCAACACCCTGTCGATTTCATCCATATGCAAGGCGCTTTTTTCGCTGTTATTCAGGAACGCCCAGCTCGACAGAAAAATGAGTCCTGGCCAGCCTTGGCTGACCGGACCCGGCATTTGCGTAAGCGAGAGGCTGGCGTAGGGATAAGGGCCGAAATCACGGGCGAATGTATCGACGGCGTTCGCGGCTCGCTCTCCCACAGCTTCCGCGGTTTGAGTCGGAGCAGGCGTCGCGTCGTGCACACCAATATTGGGGAAGCGTCCAGCACCGGGTTCGTGCTCCTGGCTGGTGGGAGGTTTCGGGAAATTTCGCTCGACCCCCGCGGCCGCATAGGTCTCAACAGAAACGTCCCCCGCTTTGGTTGTGACCCTGGAGTACTTACCCAAGTTGAAGCCCGCGAGCGGAATCGGTCTTTCACTGACCCACCGTTCGATCTTCGCTGGCGGCGTCGACGTCATATCTCCCGAGGCCGCCACTCGCTTTCCGGTCGCCACCAGAGTCCATCCCGCCGGATACTTGAACTCAACATCGTAATTCGACATTGCCAAACCGCGATTTGGATACCAGGTACCGCGAGCTCCTACGTAAAGTAGCCCTCCGCCCGCCTCAGAAAGCACTTCCCCGGCGTAGGTAACCTTCAGATCCAGTTTCTCGCCGGTGCGCAACGGTGCAGGAAAAATTACGGCGACAGTATCGTTGCCCCGGCGCGCCAGTTGCGTGCCTTCAAGCGCTGGATTGTTGATGAATTCAACCGCGTGCCCATCCGCCTCGACGCTCTTCACTTGCAGGAATCTGGACAGCTCGAACAGAACGGCTCGTGCTCCCCCCTGTTTCACTTCCAGGTGCAAAATGGCCGTGGAACTCAGGGTAGTTGGAGGTTTGACTTCAGAACGGATCTTGAAATCGGTAATCTCAATCGAACCCGCCTTACCTTCTTCGCCGGTGATTGAGGCGACGGCGTCCTGGTTTTTTTCTTGGCGCGAGAGCGAAAACGAGGTCCAGACGTTGTAGAAGCTGATCCCCTCCTGAAGTTCCAGCCTGCCCGCCCACACCTGCTCTGGCGCTTGCGAATCATTGTAGATATCGAATATTCCGAGTTTTCGACCCTGCATACGGGCGTGTAAGAAGTGATCATCCGGATCAAGCCGAGTGTCCACCGGGGAAGTCGAACCAGAGGTCACCGACAGTAAACGGCTGAACGTCATGAACAGTCGCAGGGCATCGCCTTCGGCGAATCGCTTCAGAGCCGGGTTCCATTGCGCTAAGAAATCGTCGCCATTCTCGGCGCCACGCAGGAAAGGCTGAAGTTCGGAGAAGGTGTCATCATTAAATCGAAAGAAGGCGGTTACAAATCGTTCTTCAAGAATCGCTGACTTTGTGAACAACGCCATCGAGCTTCGCTCCACATTGTTAGGTGGAACGAGCAGGACTTCACCGTCGCCCTCGAAGATGGCACCAGTCACATGTCCTGCCACATCTTCGGTAAAAGCGATGGTACCGTCGTCCAAGGTAATGTGAAACGCTGCACGATTAAAGGATGCGTCCCGGATGCGGTATATCCGCGCACGGTCAAGGCCAACCGAGCTGAGTTGCACATAAAGATTCTGGGCGGTAAGAGCGCCCTGCCCCTCAGATCGGACCGCCAGGGATGAGGTTTGCTGTCCCCAGCAGTGAGCCATTGCCATCCATAACAAGACAATGACGGAGTAGGCGGATTTTTCCATTACCTTGGTCACGTAGGCCGAGATGGTTCTCGTTGCTAGAATGCGCCCTAGTGAGGGCACCTGTCACTCTATTCTTAGTCGCTTTCGCGGCTGCTTCCGGCGCACGCGCCGATGTCATTCATTTGAAGAACGGGCGTTCCATTTGGGCCGATCATATTCGCGAAAACGGCGCCCGTGTAGAGTACGACATCGGCGACGACTCCTATGCGGTCCCGAAGGCGTCCGTCGAACGGATTGAGGCTGGAGGAATTCCGCCGCAATATGCCTCCGGGAATTCCGGCAACCCGCATGATGTTCCTGCCTATGCCCCCACCAGCAACATTAAGAACGAAGGACTAGTCAGCGACAAGATTATTCGCGACGGCAAGGTCGACATTGACGCCCTCAGTGCAGCGGAACAAACCGACGCGAATACAGCAGCTGCGGCTTATTTCATCGCCGGCAAGCACGAATTTGAAAGCGGAAACTTCGTCGGGGCCCGCAAGTATTTCGAATCTGCGTTGCGATTTGATTCTCAAAACCCAACTATTCTGAACTATTACGCTGCGCTCCTGGTCCGAACCGGCAATCCAGCGGAAGCCCTGCTCTATGCAGAACGTGCCGCCCGAGCAGCGCCCGACTCCGCAGATACGCTGGCGGTTCTCGGATATGCGCAGTTTGCTTCTGATCGCACTTCGGACGCAATCCGGAGCTGGAAGCGTTCTTTATCGCTTCGACCGGATGCGATGATCCAGCATTATCTTGAGAAAGCGCAACGCGAAGCCAGCGCCGAATCCGATTTTTCTCAGCACGAGAGCGGGCATTTCACGCTCAAGTACGAAGGTAAACAGACCTCCGATTCCTTGCGCCGGGGAGTCATAGAAACCCTCGAATCCGAGTACGACGATCTCACCCGCGACTTGGGAGTAGCCCCAAGAGGCAGCATTTCAGTGACCCTCTACACCGATCAGGCATTCTTTGATGTCACGCAAGCGCCCTCCTGGAGCGGCGCGGTGAACGACGGAAAGCTTCGTATTCCGGTAGATGGGGTCGCCACAGTCACGCCCGAACTCGCCCGGGTCCTGAAGCATGAACTCGCGCACTCCTTCATCAACCAACTCTCGGGCGGACGCTGCCCGCAGTGGTTGAACGAGGGAACAGCGCAGATTCTGGAACCGAAGTCGGTAGCGTCTCGTGGACGCCGTCTGGCGCAGATCTTCAAGGCCCAACAGGAAATCCCTTACAACGTTCTCGAGGGCAGTTTCATGCAGTTTTCGACCGTGCAAGCCATGGTCGCTTACGATGAATCTCTGGCTGCTGTGGAATACATAAACGACACGTATGGCATGAGCGACGTCCGGCGCATTCTGGAGCGTCTTGGACAAGGAAGCTCGGCAGAAGCTGCTCTACGGGCGACGATCCACTCCGATTATGGCCAGCTCCAATCTGAAGTAGCCAAGTATCTTGCCGATAAGTATGGAGAATGAGTTCCTGGTCTAAACTCTGGTTTTCGGCGTTCTTCTGTGCTACTTTGCCGGGGCGGTGATGCCTTCTTTCTTCCCAAATCGCAGAACCCCTGCGGCACTCAGCCACGAACCGCAGCACACCGAGGTTCCGGAACTGCGTTTAGCCGAATTAGCGGCGGTGTACTACGGACAGCGCATGGGAGGAGATTTTTACGATTTCATCCGTGTGAGTCCGAACCGGGTGCTTTTCGGATTGCTTGATGTTGCTGGACGTCACGAAGAGAGCCGGGCAATCCTGGCCGCCGCGCAAGAGACCTTCCGGACTATGGCCGTCGAGGTTTTCTCTCAACAGGAAGTGAACGAAGCCAACGCACTCGTGAGTCTCTGCCTTGAGATTAATCGGACGATCCTCCGTGCGGCAGGCGGGGTGCGATCCTGTCCCGCGTTTACTGGCTGCTACCATGAAGATCTGGGAACAGTATGCTATGTGAATGCCGGCCATACGCCAGCCCTATTGCGCCATAGCACAGGGATTACTGAAATTGGTGCCACAGGTT
>Ga0070741_10019965_pt1 | contig 10644 bp, 7 predicted proteins | sample Coa_R1_4_FD_66440 | JGI IMG/M metagenome (GOLD analysis project Ga0070741, IMG submission 66440) | Surface soil microbial communities from Centralia Pennsylvania, which are recovering from an underground coalmine fire - Coalmine... | ecosystem: Environmental > Terrestrial > Soil > Unclassified ... | reverse complement strand
CAGCGAAGGGTCGCGCGGGGAAAGCTGAAATCGTCCTCCGGATAGCGGAACTCCGTCCGTGGCTCCGGCGGCCGGTAGCCGACGCCGAGCCGCAGGTTCTCGTCGACCCGGTACGGGCGCACGATCTTCCCCGGGTTCATCCGCCACCCGGGGTCCCAGATCGTCTTGAACTCCTCGAACGCGCCGACGAGGTCGCGCCCGAACATGATCGGCAGGAGCTCCGCGCGCGACTGGCCGTCGCCGTGCTCGCCGGACAGCGAGCCGCCGTAGCCGACGACGAGATGCGCGGCATCGTGCAGGAACGAGCGGAACGTCGCGATGCCGTCGCGCGTGGTCAGCTCGAAGTCGATCCGGGTGTGGACGCACCCCTGCCCGAAGTGGCCGTACAGCGAGCACCCGTAGTGATAGCGGTCGAAGAGCTTCCGGAGGTCGCGGAGATACGCGCCGAGCTGGTCGATGGGGACCGACGAGTCCTCCCAGCCTTCCCACGTGTCGTTCGCGCCGGGGACGCGCGCGGTCGCGCCGAGCCCGGACTCGCGGACGCGCCAGATGATCTCCTCCTCACGCTCCTTGTCGAACAGCTTCGACGTCGGCGGATGCGCGCGCTTCGCGCGCGCGTCGATCATGCGCCGCCCGCGCGCGTCGGACTCCTCCTTCGTATCCCCGCCGAACTCGACCAGCAGCCACCCGCGGCCCGGCGGCAGCAGGTCGACGTCCCGCGGATGGAGGTGCTTCTTCTTCATGTCGTCGACGAGCCGGTCGTCGAGCCCTTCGAGGCCGATCGGCTCGAACGCCATGATCTCCGGGACGTGGTCGCCCGCGGCATAGACGTCGGGATAGCCGAGCACGACGAGCGTCCGGCACGGCGGGCTCGGCACGAGCCGGACCGTCGCCTCGAGCACCGCGACGCACGTGGCCTCGCTGCCGACGAGCGCGCGCGCGACGTCGAAGCCGTGCTCCGGGAGGAGCGCCGGCAGGTCGTAGCCCGAGACCCGCCGCGGGATGTCGGGGAACCGGCTCCGGATCTCGCTGGCCCACCGGTCGCGCAGCGCCCGAAGCCGGGCGTAGATCTCCCCGCGGCGACCCCCCGCCCGGACGATCGCGGCGACCTCGTCGTCCGAGGTCTTGCCGACGCGCATCCGGAGCCCGTCGTACGTCAGCACGTCGAGCGCGAGGACGTTGTCGGCCGTGTTTCCGGCCATCACCGAATGCACGCCGCACGAGTTGTTCCCGATCATGCCGCCGAGCGTGCAGTGCGTGTGCGTCGACGGATCCGGCCCGAACGTCAGGTGATGCTTCTCGGCCGCGTCGCGCAGGTCGTCGAGCACGACGCCCGGCTCGACGCGCGCCGTCCGCGTCGCGGGATCGAGCGCGACGATCCGGTTCATGTACTTCGAGTAGTCGAGCACGACGGCGACGTTGCAGCACTGGCCGGCGAGGCTCGTGCCCCCGCCGCGCGACAGCACGGGAGCGCCGAAGCGACGGCACGCCGCGAACGTCGCAACGACGTCGTCCGCGTCGCGCGGGATCACGACGCCGATCGGGACCTGCCGGTAATTCGACGCGTCGGTCGCGTAGAGCGCCCGGCTGCCACGGTCGAAGCGTACCTCGCCGCGCACGTCGCGCCGGAGCGCACCGGCGAGCGCGTCGGCGTCGACGTCGGGCGGCGCCGGCGGACGCGAAGGGCGCGCATCGGATCGGGGACGGGCATCGGCGGACAGCGGCGCATGCACGGCAGTCGGTCCTCCTTCAAAAGACGCGGTAGCGGTCGGCATCCCGTCGCTTCAGCTCGAGCCCGAGCCCGGGACGCGTGGGATCGAACGCGATCGTCCCGCCGGCCGGGACGGGCGCGCCGTCGAAGAGCATCCGCTCGATGCGCACGTGGTCGGCGAACCACTCGACGTGGCGCACCGGCTCGAGCGCGCAGCAGGGGTGCAGGTGGAGCGCGGGCGCGGTGTGCGCGGAGAGCGGCACGTGGCGCGCGGCGCAGAGCGCTCCGACGCGCAGGAACTCGCTCACCCCGCCGCAGCGCGTGGCGTCGGCCTGCAGCACGTCGACGGCCTCCGCGTCCAGCATGCGCGCGAAGTAGCCGAGGTCGTAGCCGTACTCGCCGGCGGCGATCGCCATCCCCGCGGGGGCACGATCGCGGAGGAGCCGGAGCCCGGGCAGGTCGTCCGACGTCACCGGCTCCTCGAACCACGCGACGTCGTAACGCGCGAACGCTTCGGCCTGCGCGAGCGCCTGCTTGCGGTCGTAGGCCCCGTTCGCGTCGACGAACAGCTCGGTCGTCGGGCCGATGGCCGCGCGCGCGATGCGCACGCGCTCGACGTCGTCCGCCGGACGGCGGCCGATCTTCATCTTGACGCGCGCGATCCCGGCGTCGGCCCAGCCACCGAGCTGCCGCTCGAGCTCCGCCGGGCTTTCCGACGTGAAGCCGCCGCTGCCGTAGATCGCGACGGCATCGCGCGCGGCACCGAGCAGGGTCGCGAGCGGGACCCCGAGGAGGCGCGCCTTCAGGTCCCAGAGCGCGTTGTCGACGGCGGCGATCGCCGTCGACACGATACCCGGGCGCCCGAGGTTCCGGATCGCGTGGACCATGCGGGCCCACGCCGCCGGCACGGCCGTCGCGTCGACGCCGCGGACGACGCCGGCGAGCAGGTCCCGGACGAGCGCGGCCGTCGCCGTGTCGGCGTACGTGTAGCCGACCCCGCGCACGTCGCCCGCACGCGGCTCGACGACCACTATCGTCGTCCGCCGCCAGCCGAGCGTGCCGTCGGATTCCGGCGTCTCGGTGGGGATCGTGTACGCGCCGACGTCGATGGCGTCGACGACCGGCGCGCCGTGCGTCCGCGCGCCTCCGCTCGACCGCGGCAACATCTCCAACAACGATGCCACGGCACGCCGCCCGTGCGTACGTCGGCGGCCGGCGCCTCGCCGTCACCCGCGCGCGCCGGGCGACGGCACACCGACGTCAGTCGAAGCTGAGACGCCGCAGGATCCGCACGTGATAGTCGACGCCCGACCAGACGCCGATCACGAGCGCCATCCAGAGGAACAGCATGCCGCCGGCATGGAAATCGATCGCGAGCCCCGTCCCGGGAATCGGATACCGGTAATGGACGAGCAGCGCCTCCAGCGCGAACATCTGGAAGATCGTCTTGTACTTCCCGAGCTCCTGCGCCGGGACGCGGACGCCGCCGCTCGACGCGATTCCGCGGAGTCCCGTCACGGCGAGCTCGCGCGCCACGATGACGACCGCCATCCACGCCGGCACGCGCGGCTCCGGCGGCTCGGCCGCGAGCATGATGAGGACGGCCGCGACGATCAGCTTGTCCGCCATCGGATCGAGGAGCTGCCCGAGGGCCGACGTCGCGCCGTGCCGGCGCGCGAGCCAACCGTCGAGGAAGTCGCTCACGCACGCGGCGAGGAAGAGCAGGCCCGCGAAGGCACGCCACTCGCGCTCCGGATACATGAGCGTCACGACCAGCACCGGGACGAGTCCGATGCGGAAGAGGCTCAGGAGGTTCGGGAGCGCCGTCCCGCGGACGACGCCCGCGCGCGCGTCAGCGACCGATCGGGACGACACCGGACTCCCCGCGGAGGTATGCGAGCCGATAGCGGAGCACGCGCGCTAGGTACTCGCGCGTCTCCGGAATCGCCGGAACCCCGCCTGCGTCCTCGACGCGCTGGGTTCCCGCATTGTACGCCGCGACGACGAGCGGCACGTTGCCGCCGTACCGATCGAGGAGCATGCGGAGGTGCCGGCAGCCGCCTTCGATGTTGTCGCGCGGCAGGAACACGTCGCGCACGCCGTGCATCGCGGCCGTCGCGGGCATGAGCTGCATGAGGCCGAGCGCGCCCTTCGGCGACACCGCCGTCCGCTCGAAGTCGGACTCCGCCTTGATGACGGCCTTCACGAGCGCGTACTCGACGCCATAGCGACCCGCCATCTCGCGGATCAGCGAGTCGTAGACGGTCGCGTCGGCGCGGGGGAGCGGCCGCGACAGGATCGACGGCAGAAGCCCGCGTCGCACCACCATCGGCGGCGCCGGCGGGATGGGCGGGTCCTTGATCTCGAGCCGGGTCGCGCCGACGGAGGGCGCGTTCGTGAAGTGCAGGACGCCCTGTGCGTCGCGGTAGGTGTAGATGTCGGCCCACGCAGCGGTCCCCGCGAGGGCCGTGGCGAGTGCCGTGCACCCCACCGCCAGCCGCATCGCGGGCACGATACGAGAGGGTTCCGGTGAAAGCAAACCCGCATCCCGCCCGACGCGACGCTTGACCGGGCTCGGGCGCCACGGGAAGCTCGCGTCGTGCCGGTCGAAAGCGACGTGCTCGTCATCGGGAGCGGCATCGCGGGTCTCACCTGCGCGCTCGAGTGCGCGGCGCAGGGCCTGCGGGTCGTGCTGGTCACCAAGGACCGGCTCCCCGAGAGCTCGAGCCAGTATGCACAGGGCGGCATCGCGTCGGTCTGGAGCGAGGAGGACAGCTTCGAGTCGCACATCGACGACACGCTCGTCGCCGGCGCGGGGCTCTGCCATCGCGACGTCGTCGAGACGGTCGTCCGCGAGGGACCCGACCGCGTGCGCGACCTCATCGCGCGCGGCGTCCGGTTCGACGTGCGCGGCGATCCGGAGGATCGCGAGTACGACCTCGGCCGGGAGGGAGGCCATTCCCAGCGCCGCATCCTCCACGCGCTCGACGCCACCGGCCACGAGGTGATCCGCGCGCTGGGCGAGGCCGTCCGCACCGCGCCGCACGTCGACGTGCTGGAGAACGCGCTCGCCGTCGACCTGTTGCTCGACCGCGACGCGCGGCCGGCGGCCTGCTGGGGCGCCTACGTCCTCGAGCGCGACACCCGTCGCGTCCGGCGCTTCATCGCGCGCGCGACGGTGCTGGCGAGCGGCGGCGCCGGCAAGGTCTACCTCTATACGTCCAATCCCGACGTCGCGACCGGCGACGGCGTCGCGATCGCGTACCGCGCCGGCGCGCCCGTCGCGAACATGGAGTTCTTCCAGTTCCATCCGACCTGTCTCTTCCATCCGCAGGCGAAGTCGTTCCTCCTGACCGAAGCGCTCCGCGGCGAGGGCGCGATCCTCCGTCGCCCCGACGGTTCGCCGTTCATGGGGCAGTACCACCCGCGCGCCGAGCTCGCTCCGCGCGACGTCGTCGCGCGCGCGATCGACAACGAGATGAAGGTCCACGGCTTCGAGTGCGTGTACCTCGACATCAGCCACAAGGACGCCGACTGGGTCCGGCGCCGCTTCCCGACCGTCTACGAGCGCTGCCTCCGGTTCGGCTTCGACCTCACGCACGGCCCGGTGCCGGTCGTCCCGGCGGCGCATTACTCGTGCGGCGGCGTGGTGGCGAACCTCGACGCCGAGACGGCCATCCCGCGGCTCTACGCCTGCGGGGAGGTCGCATGCACGGGACTCCACGGGGCGAACCGCCTCGCGTCCAACTCCCTCCTCGAGGCGCTGGTGTTCGCGCACCGCGCCGCGCGCCATGCGACGAGCGTCCTGCGTCGCGACCGCACCGCGCCGCCCGCGCTCCGAGCGTGGGACCCCGGCCGCGCGACGGACAGCGACGAGTCGGTCGTCGTGACGCAGAACTGGGACGAGATCCGGCGCTTCATGTGGAACTACGTCGGAATCGTCCGGAGCGACCGCCGGCTCGCGCGCGCGCGGCAGCGCATCAAGCTCCTGCAGGACGAGATCCGGGCATACTACTGGGACTTCCTCCTGACGGCCGACCTTGCCGAGCTGCGGAACATCGCGACGGTCGCCGAGCTGATCATCGCGTGTGCGTCGAGCCGCCGCGAGAGCCGCGGCCTCCACTACACGATCGATCATCCCGAGCCCGACCCGGCGTGGGTCCGGGACACGGTCGTCCGACGCGCCGACGGCGACGGGCCCGCGCTCCGGAGCGGCGTCTGACGTCGTGACGCGGACCGTCGCGGTCACCGGCTCGGCGTCCGGCATCGGCGCCGCCGTCCGCATGCGACTCGCACGCGCCGGTGCACGCGTCATCGGCGTCGACGTCCGCGACGCGGACGTGCTCGCCGACCTGGCCGATCCCGCGGGTCGCGCCGCCGCGACGGCCGCCGTCCGCCGCGCGTCCGACGGTCGGCTCGACGGGCTCGTCGCGTGCGCGGGCGTCGGCCCGCACGTCGCGTCCCCGACGATCGTGGCGGTCGACTATTTCGGCGCGCAGGCGACGCTCGCCGGCCTCCGCGACTGCCTCGCCGCGGCCCGAGGCGCGGCCGTCGCCGTCGCGTCGAACGCGGCGGTGATGCCGAACGCGGACGGGCCCCTCGTCGACGCGTGTCTCCGCGGCGACGAGCCGGGAGCGCGCGCCATCGCGGCAGGGCTCGACGGCCCGCGCGCGTACGCCGGCGCGAAGCTCGCCCTCGCCCGCTGGGTCCGTCGCCACGCCCCGGCCGCCGCGTGGGCCGGCGCCGGCGTCCGGCTGAACGCCGTCGCGCCCGGCGCCGTCCTGACGCCGCTCCTCCAGCAGGGCCTCGACGACGCCTCGCTCGGCCCCGCGATCCGCGGGTTCCCGATTCCCACGGGCGGCTTCGGCACGCCCCAGCAGATCGCGGCCGCGGTCGCCTTCCTGCTCGACCGCGACGCCGCGTTCTGCTGCGGCACCGTGCTCTTCGTCGACGGCGGCACCGACGCGCTGCTCCGGCCCGACACGATCTGAGCGTCGTCGCCGCGCATCCCGTCTGGTCGCTCCTTCGCCGGCCGTGGTAGAGCGCCGCCATGCGCCTCGACCACCTGATCCTTCCCGTGAACGACGTCGGCGCGAGCATCGCCTTCTACACGCACATTCTCGGCTTCCGGCACGAGGGCGACCGGCCCCCGTTCGCCGTGCTGCGCGTCACGCCGGACTTCGTGATCCAGCTCGCGCCGTGGGGATCGAAGGGCGGCGAGCACCTCGCGTTCGCGGTCGACCGCGCCGAGCTCGATCGGCTCTTCCGCGGCGTGCGGGAGGCCGGGATCGCGTACGGCGACGCGTTCGACGGCGTCGGCAACATGCGCGGCCCGGGGCCGGCGGACGGCGCGCACGGCGCGACGTCCTCGCTCTACTTCTTCGACCCGGATCGGCACCTGCTCGAGCTCGCCTGCTACGACTAGAGGGGCGGCAGCCGGTGTGCTCGCCTTGCCACGCTCGCTTCGCCAGCCGCGGCATGTCGGCCGGGCGTGAGCGGATCGTCGCGCGGGCGCGACGTTCGCCCTAGCGGTCGCGCGCCTCGAAGAGGTGCAGCTGCCGGACCGGGACGTCGTCGCCCGGCGGGACCGGGTAACGCCCGGTGAAGCACGCGTCGCAGAAGCCGGCGCCCGCGCCGCCCGCGAAGCCGTAGAGGCCGCCGAGCGAGAGGTACGCCAGCGAGTCGGCGCCGAGAAAATCGCGGATGCCGGGGATGTCGTGCGACGACGCGATCAGCTCCTCGCGCGTCGGCGTGTCGATGCCGTAGAAGCACGGGTGCGTCGTCGGCGGCGAGCTGATCCGCATGTGCACCTCGACCGCGCCGGCCTGGCGGATCATGTGGACGAGCTTCCGGCTGGTGGTGCCGCGGACGATCGAGTCGTCGACGACGATGACGCGCTTCCCGCCGAGGACCTCGCGCAAGGCGTTGAGCTTCACCTTGACGCCGAAGTGGCGGATCGAGCTCGACGGCTCGATGAACGTCCGCCCGACGTAGTGGTTGCGGATGAGGCCCATCTCGAACGGCAGCCCCGCCTCCTCGGCGTAGCCGATCGCGGCGGGGACGCCGGAATCCGGCACGGGGATGACGATGTCCGCCGGCACGCCGCTCTCGCGCGCGAGCTGGCGGCCGAGCTCCTTCCGGACCTCGTACACGTTCCGGCCGAACACCGTGCTGTCCGGACGCGAGAAGTAGACGTACTCGAAGACGCAGTGGTGCGACGCCGCCGGTGGGAACGGCTTCACCGACTCGATTCCCTTGTCGCTGATGACCACCAGCTCGCCCGGCTCGATCTCCCGCTCGTACGTCGCGTCGACCAGGTCGAGGGCGCACGTCTCGGACGCGACGACGACCGCGTCGCCGATGCGGCCGAGCACGAGCGGGCGGAAGCCGCCCGGATCCCGCGCCGCGATGATCTTGTCCTCGGTCATGAAGACGAGGGAGTACGCCCCGCGCACCTGGCCGAGCGCGTCGACGATCCGCTCGACCAGCCCGTTCGCGGACGAGCCCGCGATCAGGTGGATGATCACCTCGCTGTCGACCGTCGACTGGAAGATCGCGCCGCGCGCCTCGAGCATCTGGCGGAGCTCGTCGGCGTTCACGAGGTTTCCGTTGTGCGCGATGGCCAGCGCGCCGCGCGCCCACTCGACGACGAACGGCTGGCAGTTCTTGAGCACCGTCGAGCCGGTCGTCGAGTAGCGGTTGTGGCCGATCGCGAGCCGGCCCTCGAGCCGGCGGAGGATGTCCTCGCCGAAGATCTCGGCGACGTGCCCCATGCCCCGATGGCTGATGAGCGCCTCGCCGTTGGAGGCGACGATGCCGGCGGACTCCTGGCCGCGGTGCTGGAGCGCGTAGAGCGAGAGATAGGCGAGCGTCGCCGCCTCGGGATGCCCGAAGACCCCGACCACGCCGCATTCCTCGTGGAACTTGTCGAACATCGCCCCGCCTCCGGAGTCTACCCGAGCAAGGTCAGCACGTCACCTTCAGCTCCCGAGCCGCTGGCCGAGCGACCGCCGCCAGCGCTCCCGCGCCGCCTCGACGGGCAGATCGACGAGGTCGCCGATGACCAGGCTTCCCGCGCGGACCTCGCCGAGGACCGTGCACGGGACGTCGTCCTTGCGCGCCAGGTCCCGCAGGCGGCCGAGGTGGCGGCGCCGGACCGAGACCAGCATGCGCGACTGGCTCTCGCCGAACAGGAGCGCGTCGGTCCGCATGCCGCCCTCGAGCGCGATGCGCGCGCCGAGTCCGGGACCGCCGAAACAGCACTCCGCCAGCGCGACGGCGAGGCCGCCCTCCGCGACGTCGTGCGCCGAGCGCAGGACCCGCTCGTGCGCGGCAGCGAGGACGAGCCGGTGGAGTCGCTTCTCGGCCTCGAGGTCGATCCACGGCGGCGCGCCGCGGACGATGCCGTGCACGACGGCCAGGTACTCGCTGCCGCCGAGCTCCTCGCGGGTCCGGCCGAGCAGCACGACGACGTCGCCCTCGGCCTTCCACCACGGCGTCACGTGCTCCTCGACGTCCTCGAGCAGGCCGACCATCGCGATGACCGGCGTCGGCGGAATGTTCCGCTCGCCGGTCTCGTTGTAGAAGCTCACGTTGCCGCTCACGACCGGCGTGCCGAGCGCGATGCACGCGTCGCGGATGCCGGCGATCCCCTGCTGGAACTCCCACATGACGTCGGGGCGCTCGGGGTTCCCGTAGTTGAGGCAGTCGCTCACCGCGAGCGGCCGCGCGCCGACGGCGACGACGTTCCGCGCCGCCTCCACGACCGCGAGCACCGCGCCGAGGTACGGGTCGAGCTTGCAGTAGCGGCTGTTGCAGTCGACCGTCAGCGCGAGCCCGCGGCGCGTGCCCTCGACGCGGACGAGCGCCGCGTCGCCGCCCGGGCGGACGATCGTGCCCGAGCCGACCATCTGGTCGTACTGCCGGTACACCCATTCGCGCGAGCAGAGGTTCGGGCTTTCGAGCAGCGTCAGGAGCGTGTGCGTCGCGTCGGCGGGCTCGGCGACCTCGCGCGGGTCGAAGCGCTGCCGCTCCTCGAGCTGCGCCGGCTCCTCCGCCGGGCGGCGATACATCGGCGCCGCCTGCGTCAGCGGCGCGACCGGGAGCGCGCACACCTCGGCGCCGCGCCACTGCGCGCGGAAGATGCCGTCGTCGGTCACCCGGCCGATGACGGCGGCCTGGAGGTCCCAGCGCTGGAAGATCTCCTGCACCGCGCCCTCGGCGCCCTGACGGACGACGAGCACCATCCGCTCCTGCGACTCGGAGAGGAGGATCTCGTACGGCGTCATGCCGGTCTCGCGGAGCGGCACGGCGTCGAGGTCGAGGACGAGCCCTGCGCCTCCGCGGCCGGCCATCTCGAGCGAGCTCGACGTCAGACCGGCGGCGCCCATGTCCTGGATGCCGACCACGTAATCGGTCCGGACGAGCTCGAGGCAGGCCTCGAGGAGAAGCTTCTCCGTGAACGGGTCCCCGACCTGCACCGCCGGCCGCTTGTCCGCCGCCTGCTCGTCCAGCGCGGCGGAGGCGAGCAGGCTCGCGCCATGGATGCCGTCGCGTCCGGTGCGCGCACCGACGTACATGACCGGATTTCCGACGCCGGCGGCGCGCGCGCGGAAGAGCTTGTCGCGCGGCGCCACGCCGATCGTGAACGCGTTCACGAGGATGTTGTCGTCGTAGCCGGGGTCGAAGTAGACGTCGCCGCCGACCGTCGGGACGCCGATGCAGTTCCCGTAGTGGCCGATTCCCGCGACGACGCCCTTCACGAGGTACGGCGTCCGCGGGTGGTCGATGCGCCCGAAGCGAAGCGCGTCGAGGTTGGCGATCGGCCGCGCGCCCATCGTGAAGACGTCTCGCAGTATGCCGCCGACGCCGGTCGCCGCGCCCTGGAACGGCTCGATGAACGACGGATGGTTGTGGCTCTCGATCTTGAAGAC
>Ga0070741_10019964_pt1 | contig 10644 bp, 11 predicted proteins | sample Coa_R1_4_FD_66440 | JGI IMG/M metagenome (GOLD analysis project Ga0070741, IMG submission 66440) | Surface soil microbial communities from Centralia Pennsylvania, which are recovering from an underground coalmine fire - Coalmine... | ecosystem: Environmental > Terrestrial > Soil > Unclassified ... | reverse complement strand
AATTATCCCGGCAGCGAAGGCAAGATTGACGTTTCTGGCGTTCGCATCGCGGGCGTACAAGTCCAGACGGAACTACAGGTCCAAGACACCGCGCTGCGGGTCCCTTTGACGACTCCCCTCGCGCCCAACCAGTCAATCCAAATCGAACTCGATTACACCGTCAGCGCGCCTACGAACGATCCAGTGCGCTACAGCGAATTCACACACAAAGATTGGATAACGACCTTGCCCACCGTCTATCCGCTCATTCCTGCGTACGATGATCAAGGTTGGCATCTCGAACTGCCTCCTCCCTACGGCGACCTCGTGTATGCCGACAGCAGCATCTACGATGTGACAATTACGACGCCTTCGCAATACAACGTCATCGCGTCCGGTCAACTTGTACAGGAAACGAAGCAAGGGAATCAAGTCACACGACGTTTCATTGGCGCGCCGATGCGCGATTTTCATGCCGACATATCAAATACTCTTATCAAATCGTCGAATCAACTTAACGGCATCACCGTCAATTCGTGGTACTTGCCCATCCACGCTGACGCGGGCAGACGCGCGCTCGATTGGGTCGTCAACGCGATACAAATCTATCAGGACCGCTTCGGGCCCTATCCCTTCAAAGAATTAGATTTGGTCGAAACACCTACTTCTGCTGGCGGCATCGAATATCCGGGTCTTATCACTGTCGCCAGCAACCTGTACGCCGATCCTGGTCAACTCAATTTTTTTGAATTTGCGACCGTTCACGAAACCGCACATCAGTGGTTCTACTCCGTTGTCGGCAACGATCAGGTGAATCATCCGTGGCTCGACGAATCGCTTGTCGAATATGCGTCGCTCATCTATTTCCAGGACCGTTATGGCCCTGCAACCGGGCAGCAAATTCAAGAAATGTTCTTTGACAAGCAGTACGAAGCCGCTCGCACAAAATACGGCGACCGCCCCGCCGGACTTCCCATCAGCGCGTACGACGAAGAAGCCTATGGCTCATTCATTTATGCCAAAGGTCCAAAATTCTACCAAGCCGTGCGCGACCAGATCGGCGATTTACTCTTTTTCAAGGCGCTACAAACATACTATCAAAAATTCAAATATCGTATTGCCCAGCCTCAAGGTCTAGTTGACATATTCAACCAAGTGAGTGGCCAGGATATAACACCGCTCTACAAGAGATGGATTCAAGGCAGCTAAAAAATAACCTCGCAGCGTCACTGCGAGGTTATTTTATGTCACACATATCCCGTAAACCGTTCGACGTGTATCCTGTCTTCCGCCACTCCCATCGTCTTTAGCAATTCTTCCATCGCCTGCACCATCGGCGGCGGCCCGCAGGTATAGAAGAGCGCGTTCGGAATATCCTTCACATACTTTTTGATCTTGTCTGCATCAATCCGTCCCGTCTCACCCTTCCAGTTCGGGTCTTTGCTGGGGTCTGTCACAGTCAAAATAATATTGGCGTTGTGATTCTCTTGCGGTAGCAGCTCAAACTCGTGGTGAAACACGATTTGTTCAGATGTTTGTGCGGAATACAGCATCGTAATTTGATGTGGTAAATTTTCATCCGTCGCATAGCGCAGCGTCGAACGAAACGGCGTCACGCCCACACCGCCGCCCAGATAAATCAAGGGCGCATCCGCGTTTTCGGGCAGAGTAAATCGTCCCCGCGCGTCTTCCAGCGTCAACTCCAGACCAAGCGGCGCAGTCCGCAGCGTTTCCTTAAATCCTGACCCGCGTATCTTGGTCGTAATCTGCACAATGCCCTGTTCCGTCGGCGACGAAGAAAGTGTAAAATGGCGTCGCTTGCCGCGCTCGTCCTCGACCGCCAACTTGTCGAGCTCAAAAAACGCAAATTGTCCGGCGGTGTACGGATACGGCTGCCCGCCCAAATCAAAAACGAACGTCATGGTGTCGGGCGTTTCCTGTCGTTGTTCTTTGAGCATTACACGCATGGCTGTTCCTCGTTGTGATTCACGGCATTATAGCACAACGCTTTTCATTCGCGCGACCACTCGTAGGAACGAATAAATTCGTTCCTTCTGTCGGAACTCTAACCACCTATGACTCTCCAATCTGACGTTTGCATCATCGGCGCAGGCATTCTCGGCTTGGCGACCGCGCGTGCCCTGCTAGAACGCGCCCCGCGCCTGCGCGTCGTCACTTTGGAAAAAGAACCAAAAATCGCCTCCCATCAAACCGGACACAACAGCGGCGTTATTCATCAAGGTATTTACTACAAGCCCGGTTCGCTCAAAGCCCAATTATGTGTCTCCGGCGCGCGCCGCATGGTCGAATACTGTCAGCAAAAAGATATTCCTTTTCAACGCGTTGGCAAAGTCATCGTCGCCACCGACCCACTTGAATTGCCCCGCCTTGACCTCTTGTACGAACGCGCCCTCGCCAACGGCGTCCCTGGCATCGTCAAAATCGGACGCGACGAATTGAACGAAATCGAACCCCACGCCGCAGGTCTTGCCGCCATCTATTCTCCCCAAACTGCCATAGTGGCCTATACTCGCGTCGCCGACGCGATACGCGCCGATGTCGAATCACACGGCGGAATCATCCAAACCAACGCGCCTGCGACGGCCATCCACTCGCTCGCCGACGAAATCATTGTCAATACACCCAACCAAGAATTCCACGCGCGCTATCTCGTCAACTGCGGGGGTCTCTATGCCGATTTGATTGCCCGCCGTGCCGGTCTCAATCCCAACGTCCGCATTATCCCCTTTCGCGGCGAATACTATATGCTCAAACCCACAGGCAGCGAACTCGTGCGCGGCTTGATCTATCCCGTCACCGACCCGCAGCTCCCATTTCTTGGCGTTCACTTTACCCGTCGAATTGATGGCAGCGTCGAAGCCGGACCCAACGCCGTTTTCGCGCTCGGCCGCGAAGGTTATGGCTGGACGCGCATCCACCCAATCGAAACCGCGGAAACACTGGTGTCAACAAACTTTTGGCGCATGGCGCAGCTTTGGTGGCGCACCGGGGTATTTGAATTTTACCGTTCTCTCTCCAAGTCCGCGTTCGTCAAATCCTTACAAAAACTCGTGCCAGAAATTACCAGCTCCGATTTAGAACGCGGCGGTGCTGGCGTCCGCGCGCAAGCGGTCAACGAACGCGGCGAGCTCCTCGATGATTTCTGCATCGTCGAATCCGAACGCGCCCTCCACGTCCTCAACGCGCCTTCTCCCGCCGCGACCGCTTCGCTTGCCATTGGCAGCTACCTCGCGGAACGGGCGCAAAGCGTGTTGCAATCATTCTGATGACAAATCAATTACCACCACAGTTTTATGATTTGGTGAATGAACTCGCGGTGCAGTATGATCCTAGCCGCGCGATGTGGCTCTACGCGCTTGTTCAAGTGCTGATTGAAGATGGCAAGGTGCAGGTTGTAAAAGAATCCGAACATGAACAAGTTGTTCGTGTCATCCTACCAGAAGACGACAGGCAGTTTTCAATTGTGCGTCCAGGGATGTCGGCAAGCCTTGAAACGCTTCTAATCAAGACCATGCGAGAAATGCTCCAGGACAATCAAGCCGATTAAAACCTTTCCTACTGAAACTGCGCGCATGCCGCCCTGAACGTTCCTACCTCGCCACGCGTCAAGCGAAACGTCACCGGATGCGCTTGGTCTGGATTGCTGTCGGAATACTGGAATCCATTGCCTGTGTTATACGAGAAATCCGACGTGAGCGTAAGAGCATCTCCATCCCACTTGCCATGAAAATTATTTGGCAAAAGACCCAGTGGCGGCGATTTCCCTTCGTCGAGATGAATATTTACTTGGTCTGCGCTCCCTAAATAGCCGGAGAACGAAGGCACGCTTCCGCTTAGCGGAGTATCCTCAACGTGCCGTCCATGATCATCACACCAATCCGCCCGCCCATCAATGTATTCGAGCGCCTCCGCCTCACTACTGCTTCCTGTGGCTCGCTCCAAGTCCATATAAAGCGCGAAACGAATGCCGCTCGTTGTAGTTAAAGTGCCAGCCCAGTGCCCCGTCAACGTCGGATGACCAAAAATCGGATACGCCCATGGAGCCGTGAGCGCATCCCCTCCCAAGTAAAGTACCTGTAGCGCAACCAAGCCGAGACCAATGACAAGGATAACTCCCAGGCATCCCCACACGCCTCTAAACACTCCGCGCACGCTGCCTCCTTTGAGTGGCAAGCATGATAATTCCTACTTGTATTCATTTACGAATGCGAACCAAGCGTGGATGCATTGATATAAAGGAAGAGGTTATGACGAGGTGGGACAATCCCTCTCAACACGGACAATGATTGTCCCAAACATGGGGCTGAAGGGTTTCAGTCCATCCTCTGACACGGAGATTCCCGCATCGCAGGCGGCAACTGCCAACAATGGATAGAAATCGGCTTTCGGTTCGATAGATACGATTTTACCACTATAGGTATACAGTTTTTCAATCATGGCATGTGCGATTTCCTCTTGTTCTTTGAGCGTTGCCTTGCTCCACAGGTCGCCAAAATTCTCTAGCACCTTTGCCGCGCGTTCAAGGTCGAAATGTTTCACCGGGCGCAGTTCCGCAAGCTCACGCTGCAAGCGGTCACGTTCGGTGCGGTATTGCTGCTCGGTGCGGTCGCCCAACTGAAACAGGATTTTCGCGCGTTCCAATTGTCCCTCAAGATTGGTGCGCCGTTTCTCACGGTCTCGCTGCTCTCCATCGTCCTCGCCCAACAGCGCAAGGGCGCGGGCTTGCCAATCTTCGGGTAAGCGTAAGCGTGTGAGAATATCGCCTATCTGCTTTTCTAATTTGTCGGCTCGAATGGATTTCACCTGACCGCACGTTTGCCCTTTGTCGTTGGCGGGGCAGCGATAATAACGTTTCTTATCTATGCTAGTCCATCCCCGCAGGCGATTGCCGCACTCGCCACAGTACAAGAGTCCGCGCAAGACGTATGCGCGTGAGATTCCCCTGTGATGGTCCGTTCGGTGTGCCGCACGCTTCTCCATTTGCATTTGGGCGCGCTGCCATGTTTCCACGTCAATCGCGGGCGGGTGTTTGCCCGGCATCCACTCGCCCTTGTAGGATACTTCGCCCAAGTAAAACCGATTCTTGAGCATGGGGAATAGCATATCTTTGCCGAACGGTCTCACGCCACGAAATGAGGGAACGCGAAACCCGCGCGCGTTCAATTCATTCCTGATTTCGCTGATACGTTTTCCATCGGCGCACATCTGGATAGCAAGCCGATACGCTTCAATGTGTTCCGGATGGAATTCCAACCTGCGCTCATCGTCGTTCGTGGGCTGCAACTTGACTGCCCGATAGCCGTACGGAACATGCCCATTGGGGAAACCTTTACGGGCGCGTTCCTCGCGTCCCTTCGAGGTCTCTTTGCTCAAGTTGTCAATGTAAATTTCGGCAAAGACGGCGAGCATCATCAGCATCGCCTTGCCTTCGGGTGTAGTGAAATCAATCGGCTGTGTGGCAGAGGCAAGACCGATGCCCAATTCTCTTAATTCGGTGAGCGTGGTAATGGTGTCATGGATGCTGCGTGAGAATCTATCCAATTTGTGAACGGTGATTACGTCAAACGGTCGCGGCGAGCTGTGCGCGTCGCGGAGTAGGGCTTGCATCTTGGGACGTTTCAAGGTCTTGCCACTCACCCCGGCGTCAACGTATTCGCCTACAATCTGCCAATCTTTACGCGCGCAAAACTCACGGAGGACGCGCAGTTGTGCATCAATGCTGTGTCCTTCTTCGGCTTGTTCTTCGGTCGAGACACGAGCATACAGTACGGCGCGAGCAGCGGGCGGTGTCATTTCTTGCGCTCCGTCTTGGCTTTCGGGTTTTCGTCGTCAACGATGCGCCGCGTCACGCGGGCAAGGATACCTAACAAGTGATAGACCTCTGCGCTCGCGGGCTTGGCGTTGGGTTGGTGCTGTCTCTGTTTCATGTTTTGCCCTCCGCGTCGTAACGGATGAACGATTCGGCGGGATTCTCAAGGCGGTCTCTCATGCGCTCGTCAATGCTCTTTCTCCAATGGTCAGGGATTCGCTGCGGGCGCGGGTTATACATTCGATTGAGACAAGGGCAAAGAGATTGAATGACCGCGATTTCTGCTTTATCCTCATCCCATCGCACAACAGACGAAAGGTGCTTGACAACATAGGGGCGGCAATCTTCAAGCGTCAACAGCTGCACCTGCCACTGATGGGATTCAGGCGCGTTGCTGGTAATCAGTTCACCTAACTGACTGCTGGGAACGCCACACGCCATCACACCGCCGATGCCGAGATGTTCCCCGAGCCGTTCAATGGCGCTGCGCTTGGATTTGCCAACGTACAACACGGTTTCATCAGCGCGTACCACATACACGTAGTGCGTTTCTCCGCCCTCTTTCACATTGTCGTCAATCACGTCTTGGATGGTTACGGTTGTCATTGCGGGTGCTCCATCACACGGCGAATTGCGGAGATTTGCCCCTCACTGGCAGCGCGATTGTATTGGCGCACCACCCCACTTTTCGGCGAATGTCCCGTGACTTCGATGATTTGCCACTCGGGGACACCATCGCGAAAGGCTTGCGTCACGAATCCTGCGCGCAAAGAATGCCCTGCAAACTGGCGGGATTCGAGTCCTGCGCGCTTGGCAGCGTCTTTGACCACAAGGGCGATTACCTTGTCGGTGATGCGCTCACTTCGGACGTGTCCCCAGCGGTCAATCGCACGAAACAGCGCGCCACTTTCAAGAGCGGATGCATCGAGCCATGCACGCACCGCGCGGACCGGACAGAGTGTTTCATCGTCGAGCATGGGAATTCGTTTCTTTGCGCCGCGTCCTTCTTGGTCGGTCTTGCTGCGGCGCACGGCGACAATCATTTCAGCATCCATTATTCGCACGTCCTCAACATCCAGCGTGGCAAGTTCAGACCGACGAAATGCGCCCGCGTAACCAAGCAGCAGTATGGCGCGGTCACGACTGGCGCGTAGGTCGTTCGGCAGGGCTTGAATCATGCGGGCGAGTTCGGCGCGTGAGAGCCATGCCTTTTGACGCACGGCTATGCCGTGCGTGCGCTTGATGCCGGTCATCACCAATTTGACGCTTTCGGATTCCGTCGGACTTGGCAGTTCGCGTCCGCGATGGTGGAACGCAATCGCTGCCAATTTAATTTGAAGGGTATTCACACGCTGCCGCTGCGCCAATGCGGTGATGAAATCAATCACAGTGGCAGGCGTGGCGGGCAGTTCGGCGTAGCCATGCTGCGAACAAAAGAATTGAAACTCTTGCCATGCGTCGGCATACAGCTTGCGCGTACGCGCGGAGCGAGAGGCGGCGACATACTCGCGCGCCCGTTCGCTCAACGCGGGCAAGCGAGAGACATTTGGTGGGATGGTCAATGCGTTTTCCATGATGATTCATTCCTGTCTAGTTCCGACAATGCCCCCTTGTCGGTAGTGAGAATGGGCTTATTCTCCCCTGCGCCATTCGTCGAGCAGTTGATGCAGGCTCATGGTGCTGAACTCGAACGTCGCCAATACCAACCCCCACAGCGGGAATGAAAGAATGCGCTGGGGATGCTCTGCCACATTCAGCAGATAACCGATGAGGTATACAAGCAGCATCGTCGTCTCCTACAGCAATCCTTCGTATCGCAATTCTTCCTCCGCGCGCTGCATGAGCCGCTCGTACGCTGCCCATGCGCGTTCAAACGATGCAACTGGCGCGTGCGGTTTTTTCAGCCACATATCACCGGCGTCGAGAAAATGCGCCCTAGCGAATCGCTCTGCACGCTCGGCATAGGACGTGCCGCGATAGTCGGAATTGCGAATGAGGTAGGTAATCTCGTGACACGCCCGACACAAGAATTTATCAGGATGCTCGTAGTAATAGGGCGTCCAATACAGTTGAAAGGCACGGCGTCCGCACTGACACACAAACCAGCGGCGGTGTCCTCCAAACTGCGTTGGCGTCCATGCGAGCCGCACGCGTTGAATACGGTTGGCATTGCCCTGCTGATAATGCACGGCGCAAACGGTCTCGGTAAACGCAAGCGAACGGATGACAACGGGGCGCGGTGGCTTGAGGATGACACTCTCGGCATTGTGCCATGTGCCATTGGCTTGAATGACATGACAGTATTCCATCGGTGGGCGAACGCCCCAACGCGCACGCATTGGTCAACCTCCCAATTCTTTGTTGGTAATCGAGCCAAAAATCAAAGCAGGTGAACTTGAAATACAAGATGAAACAGGCTCGTTCCATATCCTACGTTCGGCTCATATAGCCAACGCGTATTGCCCGTGATGCATGCATGGAGCAAGGCAAGCAGTTGGTACAACATGGGCTATATCCATCCCTCTCTGCGTCGGTTGGCGCGGGGTTGACGCTTGGGCAAGGCGAATTCGGGATTGCGCGTGTCCAGCACAATCGGAAACTCGCCTGTAAAATCCACATGCCCACAACTAGGACAACGACGGAGCGAACCACCCTGTTTGTGCCAGTGCCCTGTTCCCAAGCGAGTCGGTTTCAGTTCACCAGCGGGAAAGGTGTCGCCACAGCGTTGGCACTTGCGAAAACGGTAGGGCCTAGTTGACATAATGATAATCACTCCCTCCAACTCCTCTAAGAGTGTGAAGGGTTGATATTCAAAAAATAGTTATTGTGAAGGGTGTGAAGGGTAAAAGCAGAAAGTCCTAAAGAAAAATTCTCGCGTATAGGGAACTTTCTGTAAAAACCCTTCACACCCTTCACACCCTTCACAAGTCGCTTATCTTTACTTTTGAATTGTCCTTGCGGGTGGCTGGTATCCAATCCGCCTCGTCGGACTGCAGTAGCCCGATTCCCAGATAGACAACTCCATTTCGCGTTGTCTCCTTTTTGAATCGTTTACCCATCAGCTTGCCGAATTTTGTGCCTTTCATGGGAGTTAACCCGTTGTCCTCGCACCATTCACAGTAATCCTGATAGAGCGGTTTGCCTTTCACACTTGCATTTTCCCCGACGAAAAGCCGTTCATGGATGTATTGCGTTAGGGTATCCTCGCCTTCGCGATATTCGTTCGTTGCCGCTCGGACCGATTCCGGCATCGCCAGTCCTTTTTGTTGCCACTCCAATGCGCCGCGCACGAGCCAAGCAAGAATGCCGCTTGATTCGGATTTGAGCGTTTCAATCAGGTTCGGGTCGCGCGGGTGTTCGTGTGGGGCAACCGGGTTCACCACAAACCGCTGGGTAAATTTCACGATTGCAAGGCGAGAGTAAAATGATTCATCGTCTGGGTCTGCATGGGGCATCCGATTCGTGGACAGCGTGATTTTCCATGTGGGTTGTAATTGCTGTCCCCTTCTGGCAAAGACGCCGCGCGCCGCGATGATGTCAGACCCGACGAGGTTCTTGACTCGCGCCAAGTTGAATCGAGCGCCTTCTTCTGTCTCAGATAGCAGGACGAGACGCTTGCCAAACAAATCCACCAAAAACTGTTTCGGCGAACCGGCACTGCGTTCGCGTGTATGAATCAACAAATCCTCGTCGCCAATGTGAGCATACGAGCCGATGACGCGGGCAATCGTTTCAGTCAGAATCCGCTTGCCGTTGCGACCGTTTTCACCGAACAGGACAACATACGCATCCTCATTTGTCTTGCCAGTAATGCAATAGCCAAACCACCGTTGCATAAATGCTATGAGCTCTTCATCGTCCGCAAAGATTTCCCTAAGGAATTGCTCCCAACGTGGGGCCGGCGCATCCAGTCCACGCCACTCGGTGGCAACGACGGCGCGCACGTAGTCACGCGGCTGCCCTGCTCGAAACTCAAAAGCGTCGGCGCGCAAATTGAGAACGCCATTCGAGACGGCAAGCAGCATCGGGTCGGTGTCCCATTCGTCGCCAGTCAAGGCAAGTGCAGGTTGTCCTTGTGCTTCTCGCAGTATGTTGTCCTTGCGCCCACGAAAACGTAATGCGCTTTCGCGTTTGTGCAAACCCTTTACGATTTCATCATCCGGTGCCTTGCCTTGCTTGATTAACTCGGCGCGAGCATAGGCATACTGCGCGGCGATGTGGCTCGAAATGATGTGTCGCACTTGGTCGCATTGGTCGCGCTGCCACGCGTGAATGGCAAACTGATACCACTCTCTTTCGCTGTGGTCGAACGCGATGCGGTCAGTGTAGAGCTGTGCGAGTAATTCCGCATCGCCCGTTTCATTGCGCTCGAACGCTTGGAGAATTGCAGCAATGGGTAGCCATTGCTGCGCGGGCGGCGTGTTCGGTGCATTATGTCCGTTGCCGTTGGTCGGGAATGAATCGAACGTAGGAATTGTGCGCGGCTTGGCTATGCCCGCACGGTAGCCGCTTTCAATTGTGGCGCGTGTCTCTCGTTCAGTCAGTCCGATTTCGAGGGCAACGGGTTCAAGTAGCGATTCGAGTTCGGCATGACTCACGCCCAATTCTGCTAAATTGCGCGCGGCAACGTAAAGCGTGTGATTACGCGTGCCATTCACGGCAGAGCGCAATTTGGCGAGTTCGCCATCAATTGCCCCTTGCACATAGGGCGCGTGTTCATCATCGCCTAAGGTGAATCCGTTCTGGTGTCCGTTGCCATTTGTTGGCGTGAGTTTCGTGTCGGGTGCGGTCAACAGTTTTAGTAGAGCGTCGGGCAAGGGTGCAATCCCATCATC